>Ga0255338_1002801_pt1 | contig 23429 bp, 20 predicted proteins | sample MeOH1_35cm_T4_19_FD_203715 | JGI IMG/M metagenome (GOLD analysis project Ga0255338, IMG submission 203715) | Sandy soil microbial communities from University of British Columbia, Vancouver, Canada - MeOH1_35cm_T4_195 | ecosystem: Engineered > Artificial ecosystem > Sand microcosm > Unclassified ...
CCGTGCGCGGCCCAGGTTGACGGTCCAGTCGACTCCCAGGACGTCGCAGTCCAGGCGAGCCATCTCCTCCAGCCACAAGCCGCCGCCCTTGGTGAAGACGATGCGCGGGACGGTCGAGCCGTCGGCGCTGCGTTTGAGCTGGGCCAGCACGCGCGCGGTGTAGGCCAGGCTGAATTCCTGGAACGCGCCGTCGGCCAGCACGCCGCCCCAGCTGTCGAAGATCATCACGGCCTGCGCGCCGGCGTCGATCTGGGCGTTCAGGTACGAGGCCACCGCGTCGGCATTGATCTCGAGAATGCGGTGTATCAGGTCGGGCCGGCCGTACATCATGGTCTTGACCAGCCGGTAGTCGTCCGACCCCGCGCCTTCGACCATGTAGCAGGCCAGCGTCCACGGACTGCCCGAAAACCCGATCAGCGGCACGCGGCCGTCGAGCGCGCGGCGGATCGACGTGACCGCGTCGAACACATAGCGCAGCTTCTCCAGGTCGGGCACGCGCAAGGCGCGCACCGCGGCTTCGTCGCGCACCGGCGTGGCGAACCGCGGGCCTTCGCCCAGCGCGAAGCTCAGGCCCAGACCCATCGCGTCCGGCACCGTGAGGATGTCGGAAAAGAGGATCGCCGCGTCAAGCTGGTACCGGTCCAGCGGCTGGAGGGTGACCTCCGTTGCGTAGTCCGGGTTCATCGCCAGGCCCATGAAGCTGCCGGCCCGGGCCCGCGTGTCGCGGTATTCCGGCAGGTAGCGCCCGGCCTGGCGCATCAGCCACATGGGCGTGTAAGGCGTGGACTGGCGCAGGCAGGCGCGCAGGAACGTGTCGTTCTTGAGCGGCGCGAAGCTCATTGCCCGGCCTCCAGGCGGGGGGCGGCGGCGGCAAGGCCGAAGAAGTGGTGATCTGCAATCATCCGGCGATTGTCGCAGGCGCGGACCGGCCACCCCTATGATCAAGCTCAGTCAGGCAGCAGATGGAACACGGTGCGATGGGCGGCAACTTCGACCAGGCGAGGGACTTCTTCCGGCGCGGCGTCGCGCATTACGAGGCGGGCGAGTACGCGGCGGCCGAGCGTGACTTCGCGGCGGCGCTGGACCTGGTGCCCGGCCGCGTGTCGGCGCTGACCAACCTGGGCGCCGTGCGGCTCAAGCTCGGCCGGCCGGCGCAGGCCGCGGCGCTCCTCGACGAGGCGCTGGCGCAGGAGCCCGGCAACATCGAGGCGTTGCGGCATCGCGCGGCAGCGCTGGCTGAACTGGGGCAGCTCGAACCGGCCCTGGCCAGCATCGACCAGGCGCTGCAGGTGCAACCCGGCAACGCCGCCGCGTGGACCCTGCGCGGCAGCCTGTTGCGCTCGCTCGGACGGTCCGCCGAGGCGGCGCAGGCCTACCGGGCCGGCGCGGCCAACGGCGACGACAGCGCGCTGAACCGCTACTTTCTCGCGTCGCTCGGCGGGGTGGCGGCGCCGCGCCACGCGCCGCGCGAATATGTCGAGTCCCTCTTCGACGGCTATTCGCAGGAGTTCGACGCGCACCTGGTCCAGGTGCTCCGGTACCGCGCCCCCGAGCGCCTGGTGCAGGGGCTGGCCGGCGTGCGCGCCGATGCCGCGCTCGATCTCGGTTGCGGCACGGGCCTGTGCGGGCAGCTGCTGCGCCCCATGGCCGCGCGGCTGGACGGCGTGGACCTGTCGGCGAACATGGTCGAGCGCGCGCGCGCGGCCGGCTGGTACGACGAGGTGGTCCATGCGGACGCCGCCGAGTACCTGCACGCCACGCCGCGCCGCTACGATCTGGTCGCCGCCGCCGACGTGTTCATCTACGTGGGAGCGCTGGAGCAGATCTTTGCGGGCGTCGCGCGCGTGATGCCGCCGGGCGGGCGCTTCTGCTTCTGCGTCGAGCTCGCCCCGCCCGGGTCGGACCTGGTGTTGCAGCCGAGCCTGCGCTACGCGCACTCGGCGGCTTCCATCCGCGAGCTGGCCCGGCAATCCGGCTTCGACATCGCCGCCGCCAGCGAGTGGCCCATCCGGGAGGACCAGGGGGTCCCCGTTGCGGGATTGTTCGCGTGGCTGGTCCGCCAGTGACAGGCCGCGCGGCGGCTCAGCGGCTGGCGGCGCGCAGCGCCTGATCGATGTCCCAGATGATGTCGCTGGCGTCCTCGATGCCGACGGACAGGCGGATCATGTCCGGGCGCACGCCGGCCCGCGCGAGTTCCTGGGCGTCGAGCTGGCGGTGCGTGGTGGACGCGGGGTGGATCACCAGCGTCTTGGCGTCGCCGATGTTGGCCAGGTGGCTGAGGAACTGGCAGGCGTCGATGAAGCGCTCGCCGGCGCGGGCCGGATCGGCGTCCTTGATGCCGAAGGTGAGGATGCCGGAGGCGCCGGGCAGGCCATCGACCGCGCGGAACCGCTTGCGGGCCAGCCCGTGGTGCGGCGAGCTTTCCAGCCCCGGGTAATTGACCCAGCTCACCAGCGGATGGTCGGCCAGGAAGCGGGCCACGGCCAGCGTGTTGCGGCAGTGCGCCTGCATCCGCAGGTGCAGCGTCTCGATGCCCTGCAGGATCAGCCACGCATTGAGCGGCGAGAGCGCGCCGCCGAAGGTGCGGTTGACCTCCATGCGGGCCTTCATGGTGTAGCCGAAATCGCCGAAGGTCTCGTAGAACTTCACGCCGTGGTAGGCCCGGCTGGGCTCCAGCATCTCCGGGAACTTGTCGCGCGCGAGCGGTGATGCCCAGTCGAACTTGCCCGACTCCACGACCACCCCGGCCATGGTGGTGCCGTGCCCGCCCAGGTACTTGGTGGCGCTGTGCACGACGATGTCGGCGCCGAACGCGAACGGGTTGCACAGGTAGGGACTGGCGACGGTGTTGTCGATGACCAGCGGCAACCCATGCTCGTGCGCGATGGCCGCGACGGCTTCGATGTCCAGCACGTTCACCAGCGGATTGCCCAGCGTCTCGCCGTAGAGCGCGCGGGTGTTCGGCCGGATGGCGCGGCGGAAGTTGTCCGGGTCCTCCGGGTCGACGAAGGTGGTCTCGATGCCGAGCCGGCCGAAGCCGATGCCCAGCTGGCCGACGGTGCCGCCGTACAGCGTGGACGCGGCCACGATGTGGTCGCCGGCCTTCAGGATCGCCAGCAGCGCCGTCATCTGCGCCGCCATCCCGGTGGCGCAGGCGAGCGCCGCGCGGCCACCTTCCAGCGAGGCCACCCGCTCCTCGAGCACGGCCACGGTGGGATTGCTGATGCGGCTGTAGACGTTGCCGAAGGTCTGCAGGTTGAACAGGCTCGCCGCGTGCTCGGCGGAGTCGAACACGAAGCTGGTGGTCTGGTGGATCGGGGTCGCCCGCGCGCCCGTGACCGGGTCGGGCACGGCCCCGGCATGGATGGCGCGCGTGCCGAAGCCGTATTCGTGGTCGGCGCCCGGCCGCTGGTTGTCGCTGGTGCTCATGTGACGAAGATCCGTTCGCCCTGAGCTTGGCCTGTCCTGAGCCTGCCAAAGGGTCGAAGGACGGACGCCGGCTTCGACAAGCTCAGCCCGAACGGTTGCGGTCGTTGGTGTCTCACTTCAGTATGGCAGCTGCTGCGGCCGGCGCGAGGAGATCACCTTGGTGTTCACGCCGGCCCAGTTGAGCCCGCCGAACAGGCGGGCATGTTCGATCTTGACGCAACGGTCCATGACGGTGTCCAGCCCCGCGGCGCTCGCCAGGGCAGCCGCTTCCTCGTGGACCACGCCGATCTGCTGCCACAGGCATTTCGCGCCGATGGCGATGGCTTCCCGGGCGATCGGCAGGATGTCCTCGGTGCGGCGGAAGCAGTCGACCATGTCGACGCGCTGGCCCCGGGCCGCGAGCGCCTGGGCCGCCGCGGTCACGCTGGGGTACGCCGGCTCGCCGAGGATCTCCGTGGCCGTGGGGTTGACCGGCACGATCCGGTAGCCATGGCCTTGCATGTACTTGGCCGCGAAGAAGCTGGGCCGGTGCCATTGCGGCGACAGGCCGACCACCGCGATGGTCTTGCAGGTGCCCAGGATCCGGCGCAGCGTGGGGATGTCGGTCATGCGGCCAGTGTACGCACACCGGTCGCCCGGGTCACAGCGCGGCGATGGCCGAGCGCACTTCCGAAGGGCTCAGCACTTCGGACAGCACCACCGGGTCGCGCCCCTTCTTGTAGAAGACGTACACCGGCACGCCGTTGCGGCCCAGTCGCGCCAGCGCGGCGGTGATCGCCGGGTCGCGGCGCGTCCAGTCCGCGCGCAGCAGGGTGATCTTCCTGGCAGCCAGGTCGCCCAGGACGTCGTCGCGCCCGAGCGTCGTCTGCTTGTTGTACTGGCAGGTGACGCACCACGCGGCGGTGAAGTCGACGAACACGATCCCGCCCGACTCCACCAGCTGCTCGACCCGGCCCGGCTGCCATGGTTGCCACAGGCCGTCCTCGGCCCGCACCGCCGGCTCCGCCGCGGCGCGCGTGATGTTCGGGCCGGCCGACCAGGCGAGCAACGCCAGCAAGGCGACGGCGACGCCGGCGAGCACCGTGCGAGTCCGCCCATGCAGGGTGAACGCCCACACCGCCATGCTCAAGGCGACCAGCAGCGCCAGCAGCGCGCCGGCGCCGTTGATCCCGCTTTGCTGCCCCAGCACCCAGACCAGCCAGGCCACCGTCGCGAACATCGGGAAGGCCATCAGGGTGCGGAAGGTGTCCATCCAGGCGCCCGGCCGCGGCAGCAGTCGCGCGACCGCCGGGATCCAGCTCGCGGCCAGGTACGGCACGGCCATGCCGAGGCCCAGCGCCATGAAGATCAGCAGCGCCTGGACGGCGGGCAGGCCGATCGCGAGGCCCAGCGAGGCGCCCATGAACGGCGCCGTGCACGGCGAGGCCACCGCCACCGCCAGCACGCCGGACAGGAAGGCGTTGGCCGCCGGATGGCGCGCTTCCAGCGTGGCGACTCGCGACGGCAGGAAGCTGCCGAAATGGAAGACGCCGGCCAGGTTGAGGCCGATCAGCGTGAACAGCACCGCGAGCGCCGCCACCACCCCGGGCGACTGCAGCTGGAAGCCCCAGCCAAGTTGTTCCCCGGCCGCGCGCAACCCGATCATCAGCCCGCCCAGCGCCGCGAACGAGGCGATCACGCCGCCGGTGTAGGCGAGGCCAGCCGTCCGGTGCCCGCGGCGATCGCCGGCGTGGCGCGTGAAGCCCACCACCTTGAGTGCCAGGATCGGGAACACGCATGGCATCAGGTTGAGGACCAGTCCTCCCACCAGAGCACCGAGCAGCGCCGCCGCCAGCGTCAGGGAGGCGGCGGGGGCGGCCGGCGGGGCGGCGCCGGCGACCTGGCCGAGCGCGGCGGCGAGCGCCGGCGAAACGGTGGGCGCCTGCACGGCTGGCCATTCGCCGAGCACCTTCGCCTCGGTCCGCCAGCCCTGTGCGCCAACGGCCACCACCATCGGCAACACGGCCGGACCGGCGGCCCGGTGGGCGGACAGCGGCACCTGGGCGGTCCAGGTGTCGCCCTGCCAGGCCTGGGTCCACTTGGCGGCGGTTTCGATCACCTCGCCGGTCTCGGGGAAGAACTCGAGGGCGCGGCCGCGCGCGGCCTCCGGCAGGCCCTTGACCTGCACCTTGATGGTCTGGCCGGCCACTTCGACCTGGCTCTCGCCGGACAGCGGCTTCGGCTGCGCGTCGAAACTGGCCTGGAAGTCGGCGCCGTTGGCGGCGGTCGTGCTGCGCGCAGCCACGCTGAGGGCGAACTCGCCGTCCTCGGGAATGCACTCCTGGCGGCACACCAGCCAGCTCACCTTCAACTTGACCGGCAGGTCGCCCGTCATCGACGGCTTGAAGTCGGGGGTGATGGTCAGGGGCACCGGCAGCAGCACCGTGCCTTCGTAGCCGTAGTTCGCCAGATGCCCGATCGGGATCTTCTTCGGGACCGGCCACGCGATGTCGCCGGCCACGACCCCGGCCGGAAGCGTCCACTGCAGGCTGGTCGGCAGGCCCGAGTCCCCCGGGTTCTTCCAGTAGGTATGCCACTCCGGCGCGTGCGCCAGCTGCAGGCCCAGCCAGACCTTCCTGCCCGCGCCGACGCCGTCCGGCGCATGGGCCATTAGTTCCGCGCGGACCCGCTCGGTCTTCACCACGGTGCCGGGGCCGGTCTGGGCGTGCCCCGCCAGCGGCAGCGTGCAGGCGGCGGCAAGGACGAGGCCGGCGAGGCGGCGGACGGAAAACGTCATCATGGGTGGAGCTCGGCGGTAAGGCGAAGTTCCTCAGGCGAAGCCGAGGACGACGCGGCGGGTGGTGGCGCTCTTCTTTTCGATCCTGGTGACGACGACCGGCCCGATCTCGGCCGTGTTGCCCACATGGGTGCCACCGCAGGGCTGGAAGTCGATCTGCTCCGGGCCTCCGATGCGGATCGTCCGGACACGCCCGGTCCCGCGCGGCGGCTGTACCGACATGCTCTTGACCAGGGCCGGGTTGGCATCGAGCTCCTCGTCCGTGATCGAACCGACCTGCACCGGCAGGCGGTCGGCGACCAGCCGCGCGATACCCGCTGTCAACGCCTCCTTGTCCAGCGGATCGGTCATGTTGAAGTCCAGCCGGGCGTACTCGGGGGTGATGGAGCAGCCGTTGACCAGTTGCGGCACGAGGTGGCACAGCAGGTGCGTGGTGGTGTGGAACCGCATCAGCTTGTGGCGGCGGTCCCAGTCGACGCGCGCCGTCACCGGCACGCCCGGCTGCAGCCGGGCCAGCACTGCCTCCTGGCCGGGCGCCGGCACATGCACGATGTCCGCCGTCGGCTGGCCGTCAGCGTCCTTGCCCTTGCGGGTGTCGGCGATGGCCAGCTCGGCCCCATCCGCCAGCACCAGCCTCCCGGCGTCGCCGGCCTGCCCGCCGCCGAGCGGATAGAACACGGTGCGATCGAGGGTAATGCCAGCCTCCCCCACGGCCGCCACGGTGGCCGTACATTCCTTCAGATAGGCGTTTTCGCGGAAGAGGTCCTGGGTCATGTCGCTATTTTCGCGTTTCCGGTCGACGCGTCCTTCGACATCCGTCAACGGGCCCTGCCGGGCCAAGGCTTCCCCGGGGGCCGGATTGCTGGCAGCGGTGCTGCTGCCTCCGGCGCGCCGGTGGACGTTCTGACCGGCTTTCTCAGCCCCCACGGCGCCGCCGCGTCAGGCCCGTTTCAGCGGCAGCGCGGTCTTGTAGCGCACCTGCTTGAGCGCGAAGCTGGAGCGGATCTTCTCGATGCCAGGGATCGGGGTGAGCTGCTCCAGGATGAAGCGCTCCAGTTCGGCGATGTCGCGCACCGCGACGCGAATGAGGTAGTCGCTGTCGCCCGTCATGAGATAGCACTCCATCACCTCGTCGTGCTCGGCGATGCGGCGCTCGAACTCCGCCAGCGATTCCTTGGTCTGCTCCTTCAGGCTCACCGAGATGAAGACGTTGACGCCCAGACCGATTGCCTTCGGGTCGGCCAGCGCCACGTAGCGCTGGATCACGCCGGCTGATTCCAGCGCCTTCACCCGCACCAGGCAGGGCGACGGCGACAGGTGCACGCGCCGGGCGAGCTCGACGTTGGTCAGTGAGCCGTCCTGCTGCAATTCGGCCAGGATTTTCAGATCGATCGAGTCCAGTTCCACAAAATGCTTCAAACCTCCGTCGATGCAGAATTTTATGCGGAACGGTTCGACTGGGGCGCACATTTGCAAACCCCTATTTGGCGGCCGTTTTCCTACAGTGGGGCATGACCGACCACAGCATCTCCCGCTACCTGGCCGCCGACGCCGGCGATGTCGATCCCGTCGAAACGTCCGAATGGCGCGACGCGTTCCTGGCGCTGGTGGCCGCCCATGGGCCGGCGCGTGCCCGTTTCATCCTCGACCAGTTGGCGGTGATGGCGCGCGGGCCGCATGTCGGCTGGTCGCCCGAGCTGGTGACGCCGTACGTCAACACCATCGCCGTCGACCAGCAGCCGGCGTTCCCGGGCGACCTGGCGATCGAGGAGAAGCTCGCGTCGCTGATGCGCTGGAATGCGCTGGCGATGGTCGCCCGGGCCAACATGGCCTACGGCGAGCTCGGCGGCCATATCGCCAGCTACGCCAGCGCCGCCGACCTGTTCGAGGTCGGTTTCAATCACTTCTTCCGGGCGCGCCATGCCGGGCACGGTGGCGACCTCGTGTTCTTCCAGCCGCACAGCGCTCCCGGCGTCTACGCGCGCGCCTTTCTCGAAGGGCGGCTCTCCGAGCAGGACCTCGCCCATTACCGGCAGGAGATCACCGGCCCGCGCCAGGGCGCACGCGGCTTGTCGAGCTACCCGCATCCGTACCTGATGCCGGATTTCTGGCAGTTCCCGACCGGGTCGATGGGCATCGGCCCGATCAGCTCGATCTATCACGCGCGGTTCATGCACTACCTGACGCACCGCGGCCTGCTGGACTGCAACGGCCGCAAGGTGTGGGGCGTCTTCGGCGACGGCGAGATGGACGAGCCGGAAAGCATGAGCGCGCTCACGCTCGCCTCGCGCGAGCGGCTGGACAACCTGGTGTGGGTCGTCAACTGCAACCTGCAGCGTCTGGACGGCCCGGTGCGCGGCAACGGCCGCATCATCGACGAACTGGAGAAACTGTTCCGGGGCGCCGGCTGGAACGTGATCAAGCTGGTGTGGGGCAGCGACTGGGACGGACTGTTCGCCCGGGACACGACCGGCGCGCTGGTCCGGGTCTTCGCGAACACGGTCGACGGCCAGATGCAGACCTTCGCGGCCAAGGACGGGCGGTTCAACCGCGACAACTTCTTCGGCCAGAACGAGGAACTGGCGCGACTGGCGCAAGGCATGACCGACGAGCAGATCGACCGGCTCAAGCGCGGAGGCCACGACCTGGTCAAGATCCATGCCGCCTACGCTGCGGCGTCGGCGCACACCGGGGCGCCGACGGTGATCCTGGCCCACACCAAGAAGGGCTATGGCATGGGCACCGCCGGCCAGGGCCGGATGACGACGCACAGCCAGAAGAAGCTGGACGACGCGGCGCTGATCGAGTTCCGCAACCGCTTCAACCTGCCGATCTCGGACGAGCAGGCGCGGGGCCTGGAGTTCTTCCGGCCACCGGCGGACGCCCCGGAGATGCAGTACCTGCACGAGCGGCGGGCCCGGCTGGGCGGCTATCTGCCGCAGCGGCGGTGGGACGCGCCGACCCTGGCGGTGCCGGCGCTCGCCTCCTACGCCGGCTTCGCCACGGCGGCCGGTGGCAAGGAGATGTCGACCACCATGGCGTTCGTGCGCATGCTGGGCGGCCTGCTCAAGGACCCGGCGCTCGGGCCGCGCATCGTGCCGATCGTGGCCGACGAGGCCCGCACCTTCGGCATGGCCAACCTGTTCAAGCAGGTCGGCATCTATTCGAGCGTCGGCCAGCGCTATGAGCCCGAGGACATCGGCTCGGTGCTGTCGTACCGGGAGGCGCTGGACGGGCAGATCCTCGAGGAAGGGATCAGCGAAGCCGGCGCCATCGCGAGCTGGACGGCGGCGGCGACCAGTTACAGCGTGCACGGCTTCCCGATGCTGCCCTTCTACATCTACTACTCGATGTTCGGCTTCCAGCGCGTCGGCGACCTGATCTGGGCCGCGGCCGACCAGCGGGCCCGGGGCTTCCTGCTCGGGGCGACCTCGGGCCGCACGACCCTCGCCGGCGAAGGGCTGCAGCACCAGGACGGGAGCAGCCATCTGGTGGCCGCCACGGTGCCCAATTGCCGCGCGTACGACCCCGCGTTCGCCGGCGAGATGGCCGTGATCGTCGACCGCGGCATGCGCGAGATGCTGGTCGAGCAGCGCGACGTCTTCTACTACATCACCCTGATGAACGAGAACTACGCCCAGCCGGACCTGCCGGCGGGCGTCGAGGAGGACGTGGTCCGGGGCTGTTACCGCTTCGCCAGCCATCCGGGCGTGCGGCGGGTCACGCTGCTCGGCTCGGGTGCCATCTTCACCGAGGTGCTGAAGGCGGCGCAGGAGCTGGCCGCCGCCGGCATCGGCAGCGACGTGTTCAGCGTCACGAGCTGGAGTGAACTGGCGCGCGAGGGGCGGGCACTCGAGCGGCAGGCACTCGCCGGCGAGGCGGCGCAGGTGCCGTTCGTCACGCGCCAGCTGACGGCCGGCGCGGGGCCGGTGATCGCCGCCAGCGACTACGTGCGCGCGGTGCCGGAAGGCATTCGCGCGTTTGTGCCGGCCGGCCGCCGCTACCTGACGCTGGGCACCGACGATTTCGGCCGCAGCGACACCCGCGCCGCCCTGCGCGAGTTCTTCGGCGTGGACGCGGCGAGCATCACGCGCACCGCGCGGGCGGCGCTCGCCGCCTGACCGGGTGACAAAGCCGCGGCCGGCACTACCATCGGGGGCATGATCACATCGCGTTTCTGGGCCGAGCTGACCACGCGCGACTTCGCGCAGCTCGATCCCGCCCGCACCGTTGCCGTGCTGCCGCTGGGCGCCACCGAGCAGCACGGGCCGCACCTGCCGCTGGGCGTCGACCAGGTGCTGGTCGATGGCGTGGTGCAGGCCGCGTTGCCGCTCCTGTCCGCGGAACTGCCCGTTCTGGTGCTGCCCACGCAGCGCGTCGGCTACAGTCCCGAGCACGCCCGCTTCGACGGCACCTTGACGGCCTCGGCGGCGACGCTGATCGCCATGTGGACCGAGATCGGCGAGTGCGTCGCCCGCGCCGGCGTGCGCAAGCTGCTGTTGTTCAATGCCCATGGCGGCCAGGTGAGCCTGATGGACATCGTGGCGCGCGAGTTGCGGTCGCGCTGCAAATTGATCGCGTACAGCTGCAGCTGGTGGAACCTGCCGCTGGGCGACGCGGTGACCGGCCTGTTCACGCCCGAGGAACATCGCTTCGGCGTGCACGCCGGAGAAATCGAGACTTCCATGATGCTGGCGCTGCAGCCGGCGCGGGTGCGCATGGAGCATGCGCTCGATTTCACGTCCTCGGCGCAGCAGCGGGCCGCCCGGTACGCGATCCTGGGCAACGGGCGCAGCGCGAAACTCGGCTGGCAGATGCAGGACTACAACACCAGCGGCGCCGCCGGGAACGCGGCCGCCGCCAGCGCGGCGAAGGGCGAGGCCGTGGTGACGGCTGCCGGCGGGCAGCTGGCCCGGTTGCTGCAGGAGATCTCCAGCCTGCCCTTGTCCACGGTGGTGGACGACGCGCATCCCTGACAAGCACTCCCACGGCGGAGACTGAGCCGCTCAGGCGTCGCCCGCAGCATCGTCCACGTCCTACGCGAGCTTGCGAGCAAGCCGACAGCGCCGGTCCGGGCACGCGCTAGATTGGGCCCATGGCCGGCACCCGCCGGCACCGAACCCCGATCAAGGAGTGCGACATGAGAACAGTGGCAGACGTGATGACCCGCGGCGTGCGGACGATGGCGCCCTCGGACTCGGTGGTGCGGGCGGCACAGGCCATGGAAGAACTGAACGTCGGCGTGATCCCCGTGTGCGACGGCCAGAAGCTGGTGGGCATGGTGACCGACCGCGACATCGTGGTGCGCGGGGTGGCGCAGGAGCAGGATCCGAAGACCCTCCGCCTGGCCGACGTCATGAGCACCAACGTTCGCTGCGCCAGGCAGGACGAGGACGTGGACGAGGTCCTGCACGAGATGGCCGACTCCCAGATCCGCCGCATGCCGGTGATCGACGAGCGGCAGCAGCTCGTGGGCATCGTCTCGTTGGGCGACATCGCGGCGAAGGTCGCCGCCGACGACGAGGACGTGGCGGGTTCGCTCTGCGAAATCTCCACGCCGGCGGCGCCCGACCGCTCCGGCCAGTCGCAGGCGAGCGGCGCCGCCGGCGGCGGATCGGCCACCGACAAGCCCCGCCGCCAGCCGGGCTGAGGCCGGCAGCTCGAGCGTCGGTTCGTGCGTCGTCGCGCCGGCTGTTGCGCGCTACCTACTCGAGCGCGGGCTTTTGCGCGCCAATGTGACGCCGGACACATTCCTGTCACGCCGCGGTTCCTACACTGGATGCACAGGAAGGAGCCGCGCATGCGATTTTCATCCGCCATCCAGCCGACCGCGCCGCGCCCCCCGGCGCCGGTGCAACTGCCCGCGCCTGCGCACGAGGCAACCCCGGTGCGCGAAGCGCCCACGGCGCCGTTGCAGGCTTGCGAAGTGCCTCCGGATCTCGACCAGCGCGTGCGCCTGACCGGCGAGTGGTGAGCGGTGAGCGGCCGGCAGGCGCCGGTCGGCCCGCCGTGGCCAAGCAAGAAAGGGGCGTCGTCGACGCCCCTTTTCGCTGGGTGGTGGTGCGGGGCTCCCGCAAGACCGCCGGCGGCCCGGCTCAACTGCCGCTGTGAGAGCCTTCGGCGTTCTTGTTGCGATTGGCCTGGCTGCGCGCCTGTCCGCCCTTGCGGCCGGCTTCGCGGGCCTCCTCGGAGGTGAACTCGTGGGCGGTGCCCTTCTCGTGGGCGGCCCGGCCTCCTTCGCTGGCGATTTCGCGCTGGCGCTGCGGATCCATCGAGGCGAAGCCCCGGTTCGACTTGCCGCTGCCCTGGGTGCCTAGGTTGTTGGATGCCATGGTGCTGATCTCCTGACGGAAAAGTGGAAGAAGCATGACGGGCCCTGCGGCCAGTCATGGCGTGATTGAGCGTTGGCCGCGCTGCGACGCTCGTCAGGAAGGGAAGGCGGGATGTGTAGGACGGAGCCTTGCCCCGTTACCCCTTGTTGCTATCAGTTCCGTAGCAACCCGGCGAGACGCTGAAAGAGGGCGTGGATGTCGGCCGTGATCCCGGTGGGCGCGGCCCCCGGCGCCAGGACGGCGGCGAGCAGGCGCTCGATGCCGGCCGCCGCGGGCAGGACCGGGCCGAAGAACACCGGCCGGCCGGCCGCCGCGACGAGCAGGGTCGGGAATGTTTCGATGTCGACGTCGCCCATCGCGGCCGCTTCGTCCTCGACGTCGACCCACGCAAAGCGGACGCCGGCGTGTCCGAGGGCTGCGCGGTCGAACGCGGCGCGCCATTCGCGGCAGACGCCGCACCATTCCGCGCACAGGCAGATGACCCAGTGCTCGCTGGCGGCGTCGGCGTCCACTTCCATCCGCCCCAGTGTAGCAAGCCGCCCGCGCCGCTCTTGCGTGCGCGAAGGGCGTCAGGTATAGGTGATCCAGTGCGCGAAGTCCGGATGCTCCAGGTGCGGGACCGCGTTGTAGGAGACCAGCATGTGGCGCTTGGGATTGAACGCGAATTCGGTGATCGCGGTGTTGCGGATGCGCATGTTCAGTTCGATGGTGGTTTCCGGGCTGGTGCCCAGGACCTGTCCCACCGCCGTCGAAATCGGCCCTCCGCTGCTCACGACCAGCACGCTCTGCCCGTAGTGATTGGCCCGGACATGGTCCAGCGCCCCGGCCACGCCGGACGAGAACTCGACGTACGAAGGCATTCCCCTCGGACTCACGACCCCGGCCATCCATTGGGCCAGGCCGTCGCGCAGCAGCCGGAAGTGGTGGCGGTAGCGCTCGGGCGAGTCGGGCCGCTCCAGCGGATGCGGATGAATGGCAGCGATCACCGCGGCGCTGTCGTATTCGTTCAGGCCGTCCCACTCGAGGTGCTCGCCGGCGTGGTTCATGCCTTCCAGGATCGCCGCCATGGTCTGCTTGTGGCGGCGCAGGGTCCCGGCAATCAGCCCGTCGAACTGGATGCCCTTTTGCGCGAAATATTCGCCCAGCCGCAGGCTTTGCCGGCGGCCCAGGTCGCTCAACTGGTCGTAGTCGTCGGCACCGAAGGACGCCTGGCCGTGGCGTACGAGGTAGAGGGTTCCCATGCGCGGGATTCTCGCGGCCGCGCCGGCGGTGCCCAGTCGCGGGTGCGACCGGGCACCGGTCAGACGCCGGCGGAGTGCAGCGTCACGCGCCCGGCCGGCGCCGCGAAAACCGCCGCGAGATCGGCCTCGCCTTCGCGCAAGCCCACCCCTTGCAGTCCGACGGCCGCATGGGCGGCCTGCAGTTCGTGCACCCGCGGATGGCGCGCCGTCAGGCCGAGCAGTTCCACGCCCGACACCGGCATGGCGTCGGTCGGGTGGGCGCCGGCCCATTCGATCAATGCTGGCAATGCGCCATGGAACAGGCGTTGCCCGTCCGCCCGCATCGTGATGCCCCATTGCAGCAACCCGGTGGTGGTCCGGCGCTCGGCGCGGACCAGTTCGCCGAGCTCCAGGCCGCGCTCGCGCAACGCCTGGACGGCGCCGCGGGCATCGCCGCACCGAGCCACGAAATGCACCAGCCGCGGCTGGATGCGGATGGCGTCGCGCAAGCGGTGGTCATCGAGATCGAACCAGCGCGCCCGCTCCGGTGCCGCGGCCTGCGGATCGATCGCGATGATCTCCAGGTAGGAGCGCGAATACTGGCTGCCGGCCAGACGGATGAGCCGGTTGTGCGTTCCCATCAATGCATGGGTCCCTCCCGGCCCCGGCGTGACGCCGAAGGTCGCCTCGCACCACTGCACGCCCTGCTCCAGGGTCGCGGCCGCGACCACGAGGTGGTCGACCACCGACGCGGGGCTCACCGGTGCACCCTTGGGCCTGCGGCCCTGTCCCTCCGGGAGGGAGTTCGCCCCTTCGGGCGGCCGTGCGGGGCTCAGTGGTGCACCCTTGGGCCTGCGGCCCTGTCCCTCCGGGAGGGAGTTCGCCCCTTCGGGCGGCCGTGCGGGGCTCACAGCCGCACGCTCCCGTTGACGCAGGTGACGGCATCGCCGCCGACCCAGACCTGACCCTGCGCGTCGCGCTCGAGGTGGATGCGCCCGGCGCGATCGAGACACGCGCCCTGCGCGGCCAGGTAGCGCTCCGGCATGCGTCCGTCCGCGATCAGCCATTGCGCCAGGCTGGCGTTCAGGCTGCCGGTGACCGGGTCCTCCGCGACGCCGATCGGCGCCGCGAAGCCGCGGACCTCGAGCTGCGGCTCGCCGGCAGCGGCATCCCGGTACAGGGCGGCGATGCCGACCTTGTGGCCCAGGCGCTCCAGCCGGCCGTGATCGGGCGCCAACCGCAGGACCGTGGCGGGGCTGTCGACGAGCAGCCCCAGCCAGACCGGCCCGTTGTCGAGCGTCTGCGCCGCCAGCACCTCGTGCGCCTGCAGCCCGAGGACGGGCAGCAACTGCGAGACCACGGCGGCGTTCGGCTCGCCGCGCCGCAGCGGCGGCGCGCCGAAGGCCAGGCGCGAACCGTCCCGCCTCAGCGGCACCAGGCCGACCTGGCACTCCTGCACGACGAGCCCCGCGTTCCGGGGCTGGCCGCCGCCCTCGAGCCAGGCGTGGCAGCTGCCGATCGTCGGATGCCCGGCGAACGGCAGTTCGCCGCCGGGCGTGAAGATGCGCACCCGGTAGTCGGCCTCGGCGGACCGGGGCGGCAGCAGGAAGGTGGTCTCGGAGAGGTTGGTCCAGCGCGCGAAGCGCTGCATCTGCTCTTCGGTGAGCTCGCCGCCATCGAGGACCACGGCGACCGGATTGCCGCGGTACGGCACGGCGGTGAAGACATCGACCTGCTTGAAGTTCCGGTTTCGCACGGGTGGGTTCCTTGACGCGGATGGCGGTTGAAGAACGGCGCGCGAGGATCAGGCGCGCGCCAATTGTTCACGGATGGCCGCGGCCAGGGCCGCGATGCCGGTGTCGATCTGCTGCGCGCTGGCCGTCACGAACGAAAGCCGCATGCAGCGGCTGTCGGCCGCGCCGGCAAAGAAGGCTTCGCCCGGCACGAAGGCGACGCCGCGCTCCACCGCCCTGGGCAGCAGTTCGGTCGCGTCCAGGCCTTGCGGCAGCCGCACCCAGAGAAACATGCCGCCATCGGGCGTGTTCCATTGCACGTCCAGGCCCTGCATCTCCCTTTGCAGCGCGGCCACCATCGCCTGGCACTGCGACTTGTAGAGGGCGCGGATGGTGGGTATGTGGCGGTCGAGGAACCCGCCCTTCATCACCTCGGCGACCATGCGCTGGTTGAAACCGGGGCTGTGCAGGTCGGCCGCCTGCTTGGCTTGCAGCAACTTGGGATACAGCATCTTGGGTGCGACGATGAATCCGAGGCGCAGCCCCGGCGCGAGCACCTTGGAAAACGAGCCGAGGTACACGCAGCCGTCGGGGTTGCGCGAGGTCAGCGGCGGCGGCGGCGCGGCGTCGAACCACAGGTCGCCGTAGGGATTGTCTTCGACCAGGGGCAGGCCGAGCTCCGCTGCACGCCGCGACAGGGCGGCCCTGCGCGCGTCCGTCATGGTGCGGCCAGTGGGGTTCTGGAAATTGGGCAGCAGGTAGAGGAAACGCGCGGGGCCTTCCTCCAGGCGCCGTTCCAGGTCATCCACCTGCACGCCCGAGTCGTCGCTCGCCACCGCGTCGACCTGCGGTTCCATCGGCGTGAAGGCCTGGAGCGCGCCCAGATAGGTGGGCGTTTCGACCAGGATGCGCGACCCCGCGTCGATCAGGATCTTGGCGACGAGGTCCAGCCCTTGCTGCGAGCCGGTGGTGATCAGCACCTGCGCCGGGTCGACCGGCCAGGGCAGCATCCCCGCGACCAGCTCGCGCAGGGGCCCATGGCCCTCGCTGGCCGCGTACTGAAGCGCCGCCGGCCCGTCGTCGCGCAGGACTTTCTCGCAGGCGGCGGCGAATTCGGGGATGGGGAAGGTCCTGGGCGACGGCAGGCCGCCGGCGAAGCTGATGATGCCGGGCCGTTCGGTCACCTTCAGGATCTCCCGGATCACCGACGGATTCATCCGCTTCGCGCGGCGGGCCAGCGTCCATGGCGTGGCGGGCAGGTCGTTCATTCTCATCGGGGTCTCCAGTCGGGTGCGGGTGGGGTGATGGCGGCGGGGACTGGTCACTCGACGGCGCGCACGGGCATCCGCTTGCCGGCGAAGACGGTGATGATCACGGCGGCCGCGAATCCCACCGTCAACCCGTCCAGCGTCTCGCCCAGCAGCGGCACCGCGAACAGCATACTCAGGAAAGGCTGCGCCAACTGGACCTGGCTCACGCGAACCGTGCCACCCAGTGCCAGGCCCCGGTACCAGGCGAAAAACCCGATCCACATCGAAAACACCGCCACGTAGGCGAATCCCCACCATGCGGCCGCCCGCAAGAGGGCCTGCGGCCGGGTCAGCCAGGCAGCCGGCACGGTGACCGGCAGCGCGATCACGAGCGCCCAGCAGATGACCTGCTCCGCGCTCATGCGCTGGGACAGCCGTGCCCCCCATGCGTAACCCACGGCGGCGCAGGCCGTGGCGGCCAGCAGCAGGAGGTCGGCCGGCTGCAGCGACAGACCGCTGTGGCCCGAGCGGACGATGGCGAAACCGACCACCAGCACGCTGCCGATGGCGGCACAGGTCCAGAACCCGGCGGAGGGCCGCTGGCGATGAAGCCAGGCGCCCATCGCCGCCGTGGCCAGCGGCAGGACGCCGATGATGACGCTGGCATGCACGGCCTGCACCTGCCGCATGGCCAGCGAGCTGAGCAGCGGGAAACCAAGGACCACCCCGGCGGAAGTCACGGCCAAAGGCAGCCAGTCGCCCTGGCGCGGCAGCGGCGCGCGGGTCGCCAGCAGGAAGGCGACGGAGAGCGCGGCGGCCACCACGGCGCGACCCGCTGCGACGAACACCCCCGAAAGCTCGGGCGCCTCGGGCGTGCCGACCGCGAGCCGGGTCATGGGCAGCGTCAATGCGAAGATCGCGACGCCCGCGAAGCCGAGCCAGAGCCCCTGGCCTTCGTCGCGCTTCATGCGGCCGTCCCGCCGATCCGCGCGACTGCAACACCGGTCGCCGCGAAGGCAGCCGCGGGGCTCGGGGTGGCGGGGGGTTGCCGGTTCATGCCGTTCAATGTAGCCTTGGCGATCAGTACACGACCAGTACAGTTGGCCGATTCAGTTCGGCCTCTGTATTGGCCGCCGCGGCAGTACACCAAGGGCATTTCGAATGTTGACCAGGACCTCCTCGCAATCGCTCGCCGAGCAGCTTTCGGCCCGGTTCGCGCAGCGCATCCGCGACCGGCTGCTGGCACCGGGCGCGCGGTTGCCGTCGGTGCGCCAATGCGCGCAGCAGCAGGGTGTCAGTTGCTCGACGGTGGTCGCCGCCTACGACCAGTTGCTGGCGCAGGGCGTGGTCGAGGCCCGCAAGAATCGCGGTTTCTTCGTGCGTGAGCGCCGCGCCGAGCCGGCGACGGTCCAGCGCTTCACGGGGAGGGAATCCCGGACGGCGGGCGCGGAGACGGCAGGCCCGCCGGCTCGCGGCCATGCGCCCATCGATGCGACGGCGCTGATCCGCGGCATGTTCCACCAGGTCAGCAGCAAGCCTCAACCCGGCATGGGGGTGTTCCCGCCGGAGTGGCTCGAATCGAGCTTCATGCCGGCGGCGGTGCGCAAGGTCACCAGCCCCCGGGCCCTGCAGGACTTCTCGCTGCGATACGGCGAACCGCTGGGTGACAGCGGCCTGCGGCGGGCCCTGTCGAAAAAGCTCGCCACCTTGTCGCTGCACGCCGCGCCGGAAGACATCATCACGACCGTGGGTGCGACCCATGCCCTGGACATCGTCAGCCGCACGCTGCTGCGCCCGGGCGACCATGTGATGGTCGAGGAGCCGGGCTGGGCAGTGGAGTTCGCGCGGCTCGCGGCACTGGGAATGCGCCTGCTGCCGGTGCCGCGCGGTCCGGAAGGGCCGCGACTGGACGTGATGGCGCGCTACTGCGAAGTGCACAGCCCCAAGCTCTACGTCAGCGTCAGCGTGCTGCACAACCCGACCGGCTACTGCCTTTCCCCGGGCAGCGCGCACCGCGTGCTGCAACTGGCCAACCAGCACGATTTCCACATCGTCGAGGACGACACGTACAGCCACATCGCCCCCGAACACGCCACGCGGCTGTGCGCGCTCGACGGCTTGCAGCGAACGATCCACGTCAGCGGCTTTGCCAAGATCCTGGCGCCGAACTGGCGGGTTGGCTTTCTGGCGGCCCATCCGTCGCTGGTCGAGCGCCTGCTGGACACCAAGCTGCTGTCGACATTGACCACGCCGGCCCTGCTGGAGAAAGCGCTGGCCCTGTGCATGGAACAGGGCCAGTTGCGGCGTCACGCCGAGCGCATCCGCACGCGACTGGATGCGGCGCGCAGCCGCACGGTCAAGCTGGCGCTGCACGCCGGGTGCCGCTTTGCGGCGGAGCCCGCCGGCCTGTTCGGCTGGGTCGACACCGGCGTCGATACCGATGCCCTGGCGCAGCGGATGCTGGACGAAGGCTACCTGCTCGCGCCCGGCGCGCTGTTCCATGCCCGGCGCGAACCCAGCACGCTGATGCGGATCAACTTCGCGACGACCCAGGACGCGGCGTTCTGGCGCAAGTATTCGGAGAGAGTGCGCGACATGTGAACACGACGGTCCTCGGCCTGGATCGCGGATCAGGCCAGGGCGGGCCCCGGACTTGATCATCCGGAAGCGCGTCTGCATCGCGCAAGCTGCTACAGCATTTCGTCGGGCGCGAAGGGGGCGATCAGCCGCACCAGCGTCCGCAGCCGCAGGCTCGCGTCGGGCTCGCTGCGCGTGCTGCCGAAGGGAGCGCCGGCCGGCGCCTGCCACGCAAGCTGATGTCCGTCCAGCTGGACCCGGTAGGCCCCTTGCGCGACCATTGCATCGACCTGGCGCACCGCCTCGCCCGAGAGCGCGCGGCTGCGGATCAGCAACGCCACCTCGCTGTTCTTGCGCTGCGAACGCAGGTCCAGGTTCATGGACCCGATCACGGCCAGCCGCTGGTCGATGATGACCGCCTTGGAGTGCAGGCTCGCACGGGAGACGCCGCTTTTCGAGCCGCCCGACCACCCCGGCGTCGAGCCGAGGCCGACGACGCCACCGTCCTGGCTGGCGCGCATTTCGTGGAGTTCGATCCCCAGCTGCAGCAGGCGCTTGCGGTACCTCGCGTAGCCGGCGTGGGCCGCAGGGGCATCGTTGGACGCCAGCGAGTTGGTGAGCACCCGGAGGCGAATCCCCTTGGCGCGCAGCTGTCCGAACAGGTCCATCATGTCCGCGCCCGGAACGAAGTACGGCGAGACGATCACGATGTCCTGCCGCGCCTGCCGCATCAGGTTCAGGAGTCCGTCGACGACTGTTTCCCCCGCGTCCGCCTCGTCGTCGCCGGGGCCGATCTTCCCCGGAGCGTCCGCGAGCAGCAGGGCGGGGGCCCACACCAGCCGCACGCCGGCGAGGTCCATCGGCGGCGGGGCTGACGCGACGGCGGCCGTCGGCGTGACGCCGGGCAGGATCGCGCCGGTCGGTGCTCGCGGCAAGGTGGCGGCCGCGGGCGTCGCGCCGGGCGGCGCAGCGGCCGGCACGGGCGCCACCTCAGGCAAGCGCTCCAGATCCGCGGCGGACACCAGCGCCCGCATCGGGTACGCGAGCTGGTCGTTCCAGTAGCGGTCGAAGCTCGCCGACATGTCGCGCACGATCCGGCCCGCGGCCAGCACGTCGAGGTCGACGAAGTTGCTCTTGCCGTCGCCGCCGAAATAGGCGTCGCCGAGGTTGCGGCCCCCGGTGATCCCCATCGCGTTGTCGGCGATGAAGAGCTTGTTGTGCATCCGCTTCTGGATGCGGCCGAAGTCGTGCAACGACGTGAACAGCCGGCCCACCAGCGAGCTGCGCGGTCCGGCGAGCGGATTGAACAGTCGGATGTCGACGTTCGGCTCGAACGCGAGCCGCAGGACCTGCGCATCCTTGCCCACGGTGTTGAAGTCGTCCAGCAGGATCCGGATGCGGACACCGCGCCGGGCCGCATCGCGCAGGGCCTGCAGCAGGATCTCGGTGCTGGCGTCGGCGTGGATCGCGTAGTACTGCAGGTCCAGGCTGCGCTGGGCGGCGCCGATCAGGGCGAGCCGGCTGGTGAACGCGGCGTCGACGCTGTCCAGCAGGTGGAAGCCCGAATCGCCGCGCGCGCCCTCGCGTGCACGCCGTTCCTGCACGAGGCGCCCAAGCGTCGTCTGTTCCGGCGTGGCGAACGCGGTGGATGGCGTGCGGCCGGTGTTGCTCGGCAGGCTGGCGCAACCGGCGGCCGACGTTGCGAGGACCATCGCGAAGAGGCCGCGCCACAGCAGCATCGGCAACGCAAGCCTTGCGCGCCAGGGGACGGAGCGATTGGTCGCGGTCATGTCGAGCCACTGTACGGCCCGGCTGGCGCGCGTGGGGCCGCCCACGGTCGGCGGCAACCGGCAGTTGCTGCCGGACAAAGGCTATACGGCGCCGAGCTCTTCCCAGCGCTCGAGGACGGCCATGAGTTCGTCCTCGATGGCGGTGCTGCGCGCGGCGAGCTGCATGGCGCGCTCGGGATCGTCGGCGTACATGCGGCCGTCGGCGAGCGCCTCGTGGATGTCGCGCTGCTCCTGCTCGAGCCCTTCGATCCGGGCCGGCAGCGCCTCCAGCTCCCGCTGTTCCTTGTAGCTGAGCTTGCGCTTGGGCGCCGAGCCGGACTGCGCCGCAGCCGTGGTGTTCCTCGGGGCCGGTGCACTGGCCGGCGGCGGGGCTGCCGGCGCGGCGAGCGCCTGCGCCCGGCGTGACTGGGTCAGCCAGTCCTCCACGCCGCCTTCGTATTCGCGCCAGCGGCCGTCGCCCTCGAAGACGATCGTGCTGGTGACCACGTTGTCCAGGAACGCGCGGTCATGGCTCACGAGGAATACGGTGCCGTCGTAGTTCTGCAGCAGGTCTTCCAGCAGTTCCAGCGTGTCGATGTCGAGGTCGTTGGTCGGCTCGTCGAGCACCAGGACGTTGGCCGGGCGCGCGAACAGGCGCGCCAGCAGCAGCCGGTTGCGCTCGCCACCGGACAGCGACCGCACCGGCGACGCCGATCGCGCGGGCGAGAACAGGAAGTCGCCGAGGTAGCTCTTGACGTGCTTGCGCTGGTTGCCGATTTCGATCCACTCGCTGCCGGGACTGATGAAATCCTCCAGCGTGGCGTCCAGGTCCAGCGCCTCGCGCATCTGGTCGAAATAGGCCACCTGCAGGTTCGCGCCCTGGCGGATCTTGCCGCTGTCCGGCTGGAGCTCGCCCAGGATGAGCTTGAGCAGGGTCGTCTTGCCCGCGCCGTTCGGTCCCATCACGCCTGTCTTGTCGCCGCGCAGGATCGTGGCCGAGAAGTCGCGCACGACGACTTTCGCACCGAACGACTTGCCGACGCCGGTGAGTTCCGCGACGATCTTGCCGCTCGGCAGGCCCGAAGCGACGTCCATCCTCACGCTGCCGAGGGCCTCCCGGCGCGCCGCGCGCTGCGCTCGCAGCCGCTGCAGCCGCGTGATGCGCCCTTGGGCGCGGGTGCGCCTGGCCTCGACGCCCTTGCGGATCCAGACCTCCTCCTGCGCGAGCAGCTTGTCGGCCTTGGCGGCGATCACGGCTTCCTGGGCGAGCTGTTCCTCCTTCTGCGTCTGGTACTGGCTGAAGTTGCCGGGGTAGGAGCGCAGCTGGCCGCGGTCGAGTTCGACGATGCGGGTGGACACGCGATCCAGGAAGACGCGGTCATGGGTGATGGTCACCAGGCTGCCCTTGAAGGCGATCAGCAGGTTCTCGAGCCATTCGATCGAGTCCAGGTCGAGGTGGTTGGTCGGTTCGTCGAGCAACAGCACGTCGGGCCGCCGCACCAGTGCCTGCGCCAGGGCGACGCGCTTGCGATTGCCGCCCGAAAGCGTCCCGATGACGGCGTCGGCGTCCAGGTGGAGTCGCTGCACCGTTTCGCCGATGCGCTGCTCGAGGTTCCAGCCGTCGTGGGCTTCGATCTGGCTCTGCAGGCGGTCGAGGTCGCCGGCGCCATGCGTGTACCGGTCGATCAGGTCGGTGACGTCGGCCACCGCGGCATGGACGGCGTGCCAGACCGATTGGCCGGCATCCAGCGCCGGCTCCTGCGGCACATAGGCGACCCGCAGCCCCTGCTGGACCTGCAGCGAGCCATCGTCGGGCCGCTCCAGGCCGGCGAGGATCTTCAGCAGCGAGGACTTGCCCGCGCCATTGCGGCCGATCAGTCCCACCCGCTCGCCGGCCTCGAGCGCGAAATCGGTGTGATCCAGCAGCGGCACGTGGCCGTACGCCAGTTGGGCGTTGAGAAGAGTGATGACGGCCATGCAGCCGCGGATTATCCGGCCCGCGGGCCATCGGGCGTGCCGGCGTGCCGCAGCGTGCGGACGGCGCGCTGGGCACGAGGGGCCGGCGGGCACGCGTGCGGGTGAAGGGCGGCGGCACGCGGAGGCGCCTCCTTCGAAAAAAGATTCGGACGGGCTTGGCAATCGGGCAAAAGGCGTGCTACAGTCTATGGCTCTGCTGACGAGTGCAGCGGCGAGAACGCCCTAAGCGAACTGGCCACTGCGACGAATCAGTAGAAACCCTCAAGTTTGACAGGACTTATAAAAAACTGTCATAATTCAAGGCTTCGCTGATCGCAGCGAGTCGGACGAAACGAGACGCAAGGTCGAGTGCAAGTCCAGTTGGTT
>Ga0255338_1002802_pt1 | contig 23429 bp, 17 predicted proteins | sample MeOH1_35cm_T4_19_FD_203715 | JGI IMG/M metagenome (GOLD analysis project Ga0255338, IMG submission 203715) | Sandy soil microbial communities from University of British Columbia, Vancouver, Canada - MeOH1_35cm_T4_195 | ecosystem: Engineered > Artificial ecosystem > Sand microcosm > Unclassified ...
TCGAACGCGAGGACAACCGCCATATCGGCTTTGGTGGCGGCCCCCACCGCTGCGCGGGTTCCCACCTCGCGCGCACCGAACTCATCGCCGTGTTCGAAGAGGTGCTGCCAAGGCTCAAGAACCTGCGTCTCAAGCCCGGCACCGTCCTCGAATATGACGCCGGCAGCCTGATCAGCCTCAAGCATCTCCCCGTCCAATGGGACCTCCCGTCCCACAACCCCCCACAACCATGAGTGATACTCGTCAACCGACGATCCCGCATAGGGGCTGACGCGCCGGCATGATTTTGCCTGGAAAGGAGAGATGCGTCGACGTTGGCGCATTGAGGAAGGATCGCAGGCCGGTTGTGCACGAACCATGTCTCGACATTGCATCTTTTGCATGATCTGAAGATATGGTCTGAAAGGAAAAGCTAATGCCGCTCGAAAAGGCCACGATCACTGGAATCGGGCTGTCCCGTATCGGCCGCAACACCCATCGACCGGCGATCGACCATCTTGCCGACGCGGCGCTGGAGGCTATCGCGGACGCTGGCCTTACACACGCCGATATCGACGGGGTCACCAGCTACCCGGGTAGGAACAATCAGTCGCCAGGAATGTCCCCGCTGGGCGTCAACGACGTGCGCGATGCCCTGGGCCTCAAGACGAGGTGGCATTCCAACACGCAGGAAGGGCCGGCTCAGGCCTCCGCACTTATGGTGGCGGCGATGGCGGTGATGACCGGGCAGGCGCGGCATGTGCTGGTTTTTCGCGCGCTCACCGAATCGAGCAGCCAGAGCGCGGGTCGGCGGGCCAGCGTTCCGACCGGCCAATCCGACCGGATATCGGGATGGTTCAGCTGGCTGCTGCCACTGGGCGCCGTCTCCGCCGCCAACTGGGCGGCTCAGATCGCCTCGCGCTATATGCACGAATTCGGGCTGACGCGGGATCATCTCGCCAGCATCGCAGTGATGCAGCGCGCCAACGCCAGCCGTAACCCGCGCGCCATCATGCGCGACAAGGCGCTGACGATCGACGACTATATGCAGTCGCGCATGATTTCGACGCCGCTGTGCCTGTTCGATTGCGACGTGCCGATAGACGGCGCCTGCGCGGTGATCGTCTCGGCCGCCGACTGCGCGCGCGACTTGCGCAATCCGCCGATCCGCATCGAGGCGATGGGCAGCGCGCTTACTGGTCCGGGCTTTTGGGACCAGCGGCCCGACCTTACCACGATGGCCGCGCACGACGCTTGCGCGGACCTGTGGTCTCGGACCGACTTCAGGCCGACCGATATCGATGTTCTGGCACTTTACGATGGCTTTTCAATTTTCGTGCCGCTCTGGCTGGAAGCGTTCGGCGTCTGCGGCCATGGCGAGGCTATCGGGCTGATCGAGGACGGCGCGCTGTCGATCGACGGCCGCTTCCCGACCAATACTGGAGGAGGGCAGCTTTCAGCCGGTCGTATGCATGGCTATGGTCATGTGTTCGAGGCCTGCGAACAATTGTGGGGGCGGGGCGGCCAGAGACAGATCCGCGATGCGCGCACGGCCGCCGTCGGCATGGGGGGAGGGCCGCTTGCCGGTGCGCTGCTCCTCGTGCGCGAATGAAGAGCGATCGGATACGTATATTACCTATCTAGACAAGTGGCAAATCCTGCCTTATCGCTCGACGGCAGGCAGGTGCCTGCAGAGGCGAGGCGACGTAAGGCGGTCTGGATACCCATATGATTTGGGGCAAGATCGTTCCCGCTCGATCCGCCTCGTCGCCTGTTCCATGAATCACAATATGGGCTGCTAGCGCCCGGGGAGAATGACATTGACGACCGTCCGCTTCATTCAACATGACGGTAGTGAACAGGTGGTCGATGCGATCGACGGAGACTCCGTCATGCGCGCGGCCAGCACGAACGATGTTCAGGGGATTCTCGCAGACTGCGGCGGATCGCTCACCTGCGCGACGTGCCATGTCTATGTTGCCAATGGTTGGTACGACAAGCTCGATCCTCCTGGTGAGATTGAGGAATCGATCTTGGAAATAGCGGTCGATCCGCAGCCCGAGAGCCGGCTGTCATGTCAGATCATCGTGAAGCCCGAACTCGAGGGGCTGGTGGTGCGAGTGCCCAAAGAACAGTTCTGAAAGGGGGCGTCGCGGATTTTTGCGCGGCGATCCAGCAAGATTTAGGGCCGGCGATCGCTGATGCCGGCCTTCGCTCTTCAGCCTTAGATGATCGTTCCGGCCGCGGTCGAAACGTCCGCAGCGGCGGGTCAGCCGACCAGTTCCCTGACGTGGGGCGACGACGCAGACCCTTCGGCGCCGGACCAGGCATCGCGCGATATTCTGTCGTAACAGGTGCTTCGCTGCGCCACCGGGCGACCAGCCGCATGAGCGATCCGCATCATGCCCACGACGTCCATCATCTGTCCATGAGCGCCGCCGGCGGCGCGGGTGATCGATTCGTCCATCAGCACGCCGCCGAGATCGTTCGCGCCGGCAGCGAGGCACAGCCGCGCACCCTCCGGCCCCATCTTCACCCATGACGTCTGGATATTGGGGATGACGGATCCCAGAACTATCCGCCCTACCGCATGCATCAGGATCGCCTCCCGCAGCGTCGGGCCGGGCCGGGAGAGCCCCTTGCGGCCCATGGGCGATTCGGAATGCACGAAGCCGAGAGGCACGAATTCGGTGATACCACCCGTCTCGAGCTGAAGGTCTCTCAATAGGAGCAGGTGCCGCGCCCAGTGCCGATAATGCTCGACATGGCCGAACATGATGGTGGACGTCGTCTTGAGGCCTGCGGCATGGGCATTGCGCAAAACCTCCAACCATTCATCGGTGCGCAGCTTGTCCGGGCAGATGACGTCGCGGATCTCGTCGTCCAGAATCTCGGCGGCGGTGCCGGGCAGGGTGGAAAGTCCGGCAGACTTCAGGAGCGCGAAATAGTCGGGCAGGGCAAGGCCTAGCGTGCTGGCGCCATGTGATACTTCGAGCGGGGAGAAGGCATGGATATGTATGGTCGGCGCGGCGTCGCGCGCAGCCTTTAGAATGTCGAGATAGGTCTGCCCGGTGAAGCGCGGATGAATGCCGCCTTGCAGGCACACCTCGGTCGCCCCCAGATTGGCCGCATCTGCCGCGCGGCGGGCAATCTCGTCGAGGTCGAGGTCGTAGGCCGGACCCCTCAGCGCCCGGTTGCCGCCCCCTTTGGAAAAAGCGCAAAAGCTGCAACGATAGAGGCAGATATTGGTGTAGTTGATGTTCCGGTTGACGACATAGGTGATCGTCTCTCCGGCCTGGCGTGCCCGTAGCCGGTCGGCGCACGCCACGACGGCGTCGAAATCCGCTCCCCGTGCGCCGAAAAGCGTCACGATATCGGCAAGCTCTAACCCTTTGTCGTCCAGAGCGCGCTCCAGGATCGCGCGAATGTCGCCGCCCACGGTATCGCTCATGACCCGGGCCGAAGCGTTGCCGGGCACGGTCTTGCTCAGCCCGCTCTGCCAATCGTCCTCGCGTGCCAGCCCGCCGCCGTCCATCGCATGAAGGATGTGGCGCCGAACCGCTGGGGCGGCCCATTTGTCGAGGTTCGCGGCATAACCGGGCAAAATGGCCAGTCGCTCGACCAGCCGTCGGCCATGGGCCGCTGTCCTTTCCGCCAGTTCGTCCAGATGCGGCCAGGGGGCTTCGGGATTGACGTGATCGATCGTCACCGGGGAGATACCGCCCCAGTCGTTGATGCCCGCGTCCATCAAGGCGTTGAGCGTGCCACCACACAGATTGGGCGGAGCCTGAATGGACATGCCCGCACCGAGGATCAGCCGGGCAGCGGCGATGGTCCAGCAATGCTCCTCCTCGTCCGGCTCGGGCGCTGTCGCCATCCTGGTTCCGACTTTTGCGCGGAAGTTCTGGATGATGACTTCCTGGATGTGCCCATATGCCCGGTGGAGATCGCGTATGGCGACCAGAGAGGCGATGCGCTCGGCCCTGGTTTCACCGATGCCGATCAGCAGCCCGGTAGTCGTCGGTATGCTGGCCCGCCCGAGATCGGCGAGGAACTGCAACCTGACGGCGGGCGCTTTGTCGGGCGACCCGAAATGAGGCTGGCCCCTTTCGCACAGCCGGTCCGAGCACGACTCCAGCATGGCGCCCATCGAGGCGGAGACGTGTCGGAGTGCGGATGCCTCGGCCAGAGACATCACGCCCGGATTGAGATGCGGCAGAAGGCCGGTCTGGTCGATGACCGCTTGCGCGGCGTCGGCGAGATAATCGAGCGTGCTGGCATATCCCTGCGTATCGAGCCATGCACGCGCCGATCGATAACGCATTTCCGGCTTGTCGCCCAGCGTGAACAGCGCTTCCTTGCACCCGGCCGCAGCTCCTGCTCGGGCGATGTCCACTACCTCCTCGATGGTCAGGTAGGGAGCCCGCATATCGCGCGGCGCCTTGGCAAAGGTACAATAATGACAGACATCGCGGCACAAATGGGTGAGGGGAATGAAAACCTTGCGCGAATAGGTCACCGCGCGGCCCCATCCGTTCAGCGTTAGCCTGTGCGCCTCAGGCGTCAGAGCCGACGACGAACGATCGACAAGCAGTGCGCTCAGATCGGCGCTGGAGCTTTGAGACAATCGCGCTTCGGAAATGCGATCTTCAAAAGTCATTCTGCGATGCACTCCAAATTCGTGTCCAATCGTTCGCCGGCTCGATCAAGCAAGCCAACGCTCATGCGGGACTGTGCTGGGGCGCGCGAACCGTGCGGTCTCGCCCTCAACATCCCGTGATGCGTATCCCGGCACCGGCAATCTTGTAGGTTTTGTTGATGAATATGAGGAGCGACGTCATCGCTTCGGCAGCGATCGAGTTTGCCAGAGATCCGGCCTGAAATCCCCGCAGCCCAGCGGACACGACCAGACGGCCGGTTTCTTCGCGGGCATCCTTGTCGTCCGAGAAAATAAGGACGTCGCAATCGAGGTCGCCGTCTCGCGCCAGCTTGTCGGCCGCTACATTGTGAAATGCCGTCGCGACGGTGACGTCGTCGCCCAGGATTGCCTTGGCTCGCAGCCCGGCAGACCCTTCTTCCGGCACCTGAACGCGCATGACCTTTGGCGGCACCAGCGGTACGGTCGTGTCGATGACCAGTTTCCCGGCTGCGTGCTCTCGGATTTGCTCGAGGGTATCTGCTTGTGCTGCCCAAGGAACGGTGACCACCAGGATCTGGCTGCGCGCCGCGACATCCTCATTGCTCCCATGCCCGACTTGGGCACCAAGCTCTGCCTGAAGCGTTTCGGCGGCTTGGGCCGCGCGTGCCCCATCGCGCGATCCGATCAGTACCGGTTCGCCTGCCTTGGCCCAGCGCCTGGCTAGAGCGGCGCCCAACGCGCCCGTGCCGCCGATCACGCCGATCAAAGGTCGATTGTTCATTTTTACTCCCATTCCCATTCGAACGTGCGGGTATGACCGTGAAATGGCGCTGAAACCGGTTCCGCGCCGCTGGCGGGATGCGCAAGATCCGGCAATGCGTTTTGCAGAGCGGCCAATCGACGCCCGTCACATCCGAAAACCCCCGTTGCGCTTCCTCGACCGGATACGGCCTGTTGGACGCCATGCCGACATATGGCCAGTTCTACTTGTATATCTAAGTTATCCTGATGCCCCAGGGTCCATGAAAGCGCAAGCAATTTCGAAGCGTGCCCTTCGTGCGGCTCCCTTGATCGGCCACATCGGCCAGCAATGCAGCCGTGGAGTCACGCTCTATAATGCATGCATGATAGGCCGGTTGGGTGAAAAAATTTGAAGGGCTGCATCGAATCTTTGGACATTTACAGCCGAATCGACCACAGATGAACCGCGCCCAGCACAAGTTCGAATGCATTGTGCATGCATTATGGCTTTCGGCGCCGAATTGACGTATTAATTATATGGGAGGTGTGTTGAATGTCGGTTGCCGGTGAAGGGGCTTTTCAGGCGGACGCGGTCGACGAATTGGTCACCGCGAACCATATTCTCGCGTTCCAGGGTATACTTGATGCCTTTGGGCACATCAGTTGTCGGCATCCGAATCGCCCGGACCGGTTCCTGATGTCGCGGGCGAGGGCGCCTGCGCTCATTGCACGCGATGACATCATGGAATTCGAACTTGATGGCACGCCCGTCGACGGCCAGGAACGCCGCCCCTACATCGAACGCTTCATACACGCGGCCATCTACGCCCGCCGGCCGGATGTCCGATCGGTGGTTCACGACCATAGCCGCTGCGTCATTCCTTTTACCGTATCGTCCACGCCGCTGAGGCCAATTTCCAACAGCGGCGGTCCGTTGGGTGGAGCGGTGCCGGTCTGGGATGTCGCCGACAAGTTCGGCGACTGCACCAACCTGCTCGTGGTCAATATGGCGATGGGGGAGGATCTGGCTGAAATGCTGGGACAGCGGCCGATGATGTTGATGCGTGGGCATGGTGCCGTCATCGCGGCTCCTTCGATTCGCTGGGCGACCTTTCTGTCGATCGGTCTGGACGCCGAGGCTAAGGCCGTGCGCGAGGCGATGCAGCTTGGCGACGTCAAATATCTGTTGCCCGGCGAGATCGAGGCGACCGGACAGATCCATGCGGACGCCGGTACCGACGCGCTGGGGCGTGGCTGGGAATATTGGTGCCGGCAGGTGGGTCGGCCCTTCAGCGTCAACGGATATTGAAGGCTCCATATCGATGGCGGCCGCGCCTCGGATCATCCGCAACAGCGTCATCTTCGGCATCCGCATTTCCTCCAAGCTTATCGGTCAGAGATATGAACCAGCATGATACAATGATGCGGCCCGTGATCGGCGCCGACAAGGATGACCTCAACTATTGGAGTCCCTGGCGTCGCCATTATTTCCTGACGCTGCTGTGCATCGTCGGGATCTTCAACTTCATCGATCGTCAGATCGTGTCCATCCTTTTGGAACCGATCAAGACCGAGTTTCATGCCAGTGACACCGAGATGGGTCTACTGACCGGCCTTCTCTTCGCTGGTTTCTATCTTGTCGGCGCACTCCCCGCCGCAAGACTTGCCGAATATTTTCCGCGCAAATGGGTGATTGCGCTGTCGCTCCTCGCCTGGAGCGGCTGCACGACGCTGGGCGGTTTCGCGCGCAGCTTTTGGCAGCTGGCGACCACGCGCATCGGCGTGGCGCTGACCGAAGGCGGCGCGCTTCCGATTTCGCAGTCGCTCATCACCGATCTTTACCCCGCCGCGAGCCGGGCACGTGCCTTTGCGATACTGACTTCGGCACATGCGATCGGTGTCGGGATCAGCGTCTTTTTCGGAGGCTGGCTCTCGCACAATTTCGGCTGGCGATCGAGCTTCTTCGTGGTGGGCGCTCCCGGCGTGCTGTTCGGCATCCTCATCATGCTCACGATCAAGGAGCCGCCGCGCGGCCTTTCTGATCGGATGGCGCGGCGGCGTGAAGAGGAGATTGTCGCACCGGCCGCCGCCGTCGAGGCGCAGACACCTCCGCCGTTCCTAGCCGCGCTGCGCATTCTGTGGAGCCTGCGTTCCTATCGTTATCTCGTACTGACGACGATCCTCGCGGGCGTTGCCGCTCTTGGATTCCTTAGCTGGGGACCAACCTTCCTGATGCGCGTTCATGGCATGACACAGGTTCAGGTCGGGGGATGGTTCGGCGTGACGGTGGCATCCTCGCTCGTTCTGGGGGCTCTATCCGGCGGCTTTCTGGGCGATCGGCTCGGTCGGAACGGCGTTCAGGGATATCGCTGGATGCTGTCGGCCGGTCCGCTGCTCTCGATCATACCTGGGTTGCTGTTCTGCTTCAGCGCTACCTGGCAGGTCGCGGTCGCCGCACTGTTCTTCTGGTCGCTGCTTCTCACCACCTATCAGCCGGTCGGCACGAAGATCGCGCAAAGCCTCGTACCCTTACGGATGCGCGCGACCGCCGCAGTGGTGCTTACTTTCGGCACTGGCGTCTTCGGATCGGGCCTGGCGCCCGTGCTAGTCGGCGCGCTGAACGATTTGTGGGAGCCGACGCTGGGTCCGGAAGCGATTCGCTATTCGCTCGCCCTGGTTTCGGTATTTGCTGCGGCGGGCGCGGCCACGTCATTCCTTGCCATGCGGTGGGTCGAAGCGGACTATCGCTCGGTACATGGCGTTGATTATCCCGTTGCCTGAACTTGCGAAAAGAAGAGGCGCGGAGTTGTCCGCGCCTCTTCTCTCAAGTCATTGTTCGGTCAGGCCATCTTAGCGCGCTACTGGCCCGCAGGCCGCGTGGCATGCGAACCGCCGCAGACGGAGATCGCCGGATCGCTCAATCGGCGAGCCGCTCGATGATGATCGCGGGTGCCATTCCGCCCGCCGCGCACATGGTGATCAGGGCATAGCGTCCGCCGCTGCGCTCCAGTTCGTCGAGGGCCGTCCCGATCAGGATGGCGCCGGTCGCCCCTATCGGATGGCCAAGCGCGATGGCGCCGCCATTGACGTTTACCCTGGAACGATCAATTTCAAGATCACGAATGAATTTCTCGGCTACGGCGGCGAACGCCTCGTTGATTTCCCATATACTGATATCGTCCTTGGTAAGCCCGGCCTTCGCAAGAACTTTCCTAGCCGCAGGGACGGGGGCATTGAGCATCAGCGTCGGATCGCCGCCACAGTTGGCGGTGGCGACAATGCGCGCCCGGGGCTTGAGCCCGTGCCTGGCTGCATAGTCGGGCGAGGCAAGAAGGATCGCGGCCGCGCCGTCCACCACGCCCGATGAATTGCCCGCATGATGAACGGGCTTGATCGCAAGCCCCGGATATTTCGTGTGGATCATGTCGGTGAAGGTGGTTCCCGCCGCATCGAGCGGCGTCGTCGCAATTGCATCGAAGGATGGCTTGAGCCCTGCCAGCGTCTCCATCGTTGTCTCGGGGCGAGGAAATTCGTCTTCCGCCAGCACCAGGCGGCCTTCCTCGTCGACGACTGGGATGATGCTTTTCGCAAACCGTTTTTCGGCAATGGCGACAGCCGCGCGGCGCTGGCTTTCGCAGGCAAACCGGTCGAGGGTTTCGCGATCGAAGCCTTCAAGGGCGGCGATCGCATCGCCGCACACGCCCTGATGGGGCTGGGCATGCCGGGCCTTGAGCCTCTCATTGCCCGCCCCCATGCCGGTAAGGGCGCCGTTCTCGCGCTCCTGCTTGAATATGGCGGCATGCAGGCTCATCATGTCGGTGCCCCCAGAGACGACGAGATTCTCCATGCCGGACATGATCTGGGCAGCCGCAAAGCTGGTGGCCGTAATGCCGCCGCCGCAGAATCTGTCCAGGGTGACGCCGGAGGCGGCGACGTCATATCCCGCGTCGAGGGCGGCCATTCGCCCCAGGTCGCCCGACTGCAACCCCTTTTGCACACTGACCGACCAGATCACGTCGTCGATATCCGCGGTATCAAGATTGTTGCGGTCTTTGAGCGCGCGCATCACCGTCGCGGCAAGATGCTGTGGGTGCATGTGCGCCAGCGCGCCCTTGCCGGCTTTGCCGATGCCTCGCGGGGTTCGAACACAATCGATGATATAGGCGTCAGGCATGTCGAAATACTCCAGCAGTTGGCGCGAAAAAGGAATGAACCAGCCGCCTCTCCCATTCATCCGGTCGAACGACTCCTCGGAAGCAAGGAAAGGCGATCAATGCGTCATAGCGGGTCGCAATTATATGACATAGTAATATATGTTGTGGATTGCATTCCCCGTTCGATTGACGGTATAGGCTTTGAAGATATCGGGACCAGGAGCCATGCGGTGGGGTGTACCATGCTCGCATCGGAAGACGGATGCCCGATTTCCATATAGTTAGCTTTGTCGGTAATGCCGCTTCGTCGGTGCCGGCCAGCAGTGGAAAGAATGAACTTTGAATTTTGAGCTTTCCGAAGAGCATGTGATGCTGGCCGATCAGGCGCGCGGGCTGCTGGCCGATCGCGCCGGCCCCGATCGGCTGCGCGCACTGATCGACAGCGGCGCGGACTGGGACGAGGAGCTCTGGCAGGAACTCGGAAATCTTGGCTTCCTTGGCGCTGCGATACCCGAGGAATTTGGCGGGATGGGCCTCTCGGCGCTTCATCTCGGTGTCATTTGCGAGGAGCTTGGGCGTGCGAACGCCGCCGTCCCCTTTTTCTCTTCCTCCGTGCTCGCCGCGGGGGCGATCGCACTCGCGGGCACTGCGGCACAGAAGGCCAAGTGGCTGCCCATGTTGGCTGCGGGGGGAAGTGTGGCGACCTTCGCCTATTGCGAGGGTCCGGCTGGCTGGAGTGATCGGGCGGTGGCGTGCCGGGCCGACGGCGGCGCCCTTATGGGCAGCAAATATCCGGTCGCGGACGCCGGCGTGGCGTCGCTTGCCGTCGTTCTGGCCAAACAGGAACAGTCCCTGTCCTTATATCTGGTTGAACTGAGCGGGCCGCGTGTCACTCGGCGTCGCTTGCCCGGCTTCGACCAGCTCAGGCCGCATTACAGCCTGACATTCGACGGCGTCGACGCCGAGCCGATGAAGGCTCTTCCGGCCACTGCGGCGATGGAACGACTGTTCGATCTCGCGGCGGTGCAGGCGGCATTCGAGGGGGTGGGAGGCGCCGACGCCTGCCTCGCCATGGCGCTGCGATACGCGACGGATCGCCAGATATTCGGTCGTCCTCTGGCGAGTTTTCAGGCCATCAAGCACCGTTTGGCCGATATCGCCAAGGATATCGAGCTGGCGCGGTCCAATGCCTATTATGCCGGTTGGGCTGCGGACAATAGCGAGGGCGAATTGCCGGCCTCCGCCGCGTCCGCCCGTTTGCTCGCGATCGGCACGTTCGAACGTGCGGCGCGCGAAAATATTCAAGTGCATGGCGGCATCGGATACACGTTCGAGGCGGATTGCCATTTCTACTATCGGCGCGAGCGCACGCTGGCGACGAATTTGGGAACCAGGGAATATTGGGCCGATCGCCTGATCGCGCATCTGCCCGGTTTCGACATTGCGGCGGGTGAACATGGACTTTGAAGACAGCCCGCAGGAGGCGGCATTCCGCATGGAGGTTCGCGCCTGGCTGGAGGAAAACGCGCCAGCGTTCGCCTTCGCGCCTGGCGAAAAGCTGACCGACCACGAAATCGTGCAGCGTGGCTGTGCGTGGCAGAAGCGCATGGCCGAGGGCGGATATGCCGGCATATTACTGCCCAGGCATTTGGGAGGGAGGGGCGGCTCCATCGTCGAGGCGGTCGTGTTCGGGGAGGAGGCCGCGCAATTTGACCTTCCGCGCGGCGCTTATCTCAACATCGGCATGGGCATGGCGTTGCCGGTTATCGGCAAGCACGGCACCCCCGAACAGATTGAGCGCTTCACCGGCCCGACCCTGCGCGGCGAGCTGACATGGTGTCAGCTGTTTTCCGAGCCGGCCGCCGGGTCTGATCTGGCGGCCGTGCGTACGAGCGCGGTTCGTGACGGCGACGATTATATCGTTAACGGACAGAAGGTCTGGTCGTCCTGGGCGCACGAAACCGATTGGGGCATCCTGATCGCCCGAACCGATCCCACCGTGCCCAAGCACAAAGGGCTGAGTTTCTTCGTAGTCGACATGAAGACGCCGGGCATAGAGGTCCGGCCGATCCGTCAGATTTCGGGCGCGAGCGATTTCAACGAAACCTTCCTGACCGATGTCCGCATCCCGCAAAGCAGTCGGATTGGTGCCGAGGGCGATGGCTGGGCCTGCGCCATGACCGTGCTCATGGGGGAGAGGCTCAATCAGGGCGGGAGCCGGGGCGACAGGGGTATCGCCCGGCTGATCCGCCTTGCCGCCAAAACGCCGCGCGGCGAGGGCACGGCGCTCGACAGCAGCGCGGTTCGTCTGGCGCTGGCGGAAGCCTATGCCGAAGAGCAAGGCGAACGCTGGTTTCAGGCGCGGCTGCGCACGATGGTGTCACGCGGGGACAATCCCGGCGCTCTTGCCTCGATGGTCAAGCTGGCCTTCGCGAACCGGCTGCAGCGCACGTCCGGGCTCGCCATGGAAGTGTTGGGCATGGCGGGCGTGGCGCCGATGGACGACGATGCGGTCACGCAGGATATTCACGAAGATTATATTTGGTCGACGGCCCTGCGGATCGCGGGCGGCGCGGACGAGGTGCTGCGCAACCAGATCGCGGAGCGCGTGCTTGGCATGCCTGGCGACATGCGGGCCGACAAGGGCGTGCCCTTCAACAAACTGTAGCGCGCCGCCCGTCGGTGCGCAGCGACACGAATAGCAGAGAAAAGGACAGGGAAGATGGCGGCGACGGACATCAAGAAGTCTGAAGAGTGGCAACGTGCAGTCGATTTCGAGATCACTGATGCCGACATCGAACGCCAGCGCCAGCTTATCGGCGTCATCGAGACGTCGCCCCGGCGTGAATATGTAGGCACCGCCTCGGCCGACAATATCCGCACGTTCGCCTTTGGCTCGGGCGATGACAACCCGCTGTTCACCGACCCCGACTATGCCAGGGGGACGCGCTGGGGTGACGTCATCGCGCCCGGCATGATGGTCGGCCAGATGAACCTGCCGATGAAGGGGGATCCGCTGCCCGAGGAGGTGAAGAAGCTCAAGAAGAGCCTCTTCAAGGGCGTCCATGTGTTCGTGTCGGGCTCCAAGTGGGACTGGTATCGGCCGGTATATCCGGGCGACCAGATTTTCAGCTACAGCGCGGAGGAGACCTGTGACGCCAAGCAGTCTGAATTTTCAGGCCGCTCGGTCGTCACCGTCCGCAAGACCGTCAAGCTGAATCAGCGCGGCGAAGTGGTTGCGATCTACCGCATGCTGCGCGTGCTTACGGAGCGCAAATCCGCGGTCAAGAAGGGGAAATATGCTGCCATCGAACCCGCCACCTATACCGATGAGGATATGGCGGCGATCGAGGACATCTACGCCGCCGAAAAGGTGCGCGGCGCCGAAGTCCGTCATTTCGAGGACGTCTCGGTCGGCGACAGCCTGGGCATAATGGCCAAGGGTCCGCTGACGGTTACCGACGTCATCACCTTCCACGCGGCAGGCTACGGGTTCACGCCTTACGCTCCTACGACGGGGCGACTGGCGCATCGCAATCGAAAGCGGATCCCCGCATTTTACGTCAAGAACGAGCAGGGTATTCCCGACGTCGCGCAGCGGCTGCACTGGGATCCGCTTTGGGCACAGGCCATCGGTAATCCAATGGCCTATGACTACGGCGTCATGAGGGAGGCCTATCTTTGGCACTATCTCAACGACTGGGCTGGAGACGACGGCATCATCATCCATGTTCACGATGAGATCCGCAAGTTCAACTATATGGGCGACACGCAGACCATCACGGGTGAAGTCACGGCCAAGCGCGAGGAAAACGGCCAGCAACTGGTCGACGTGAAGGTTGTGTTCACCAATCAGCGCGGCGAAGAGACGGTCAAGGCAACGGCCACAATTGCTCTGCCAGGCAAGGACGGCGTCGCCATGTATCCGCCTGTTCCCACAGAGCTTGCGGCCGAGGCGGCAAGGATCATGGCCCGTCACCGCCAACTGTCGAAACAGGCCTGATCGCGCAGCCCGTGAGACGTGTTCTCAAGGGCGTCGAACGCGCTTCATCGACAGCTAAGGCCAGGGTATCCTTGGCGATCCGCAGCAATGCGCGACAGGCCGGCGACGCAACCGCCGTGCGTAGGAATTGGCTTGGCGATTTTCTGGGCAAAATCCACGAAATCGATCGCGCGTCGCGCAGGACTGTTTTTCAGCTAGCGTAGTTTTGATAGATAACGTAGTATACTATGTATCTAACGGCGCTGTTCATTGCGTTTCAACATTTGAAGATTCGAGGAGAGAGTATCTTGTCACGATTTCTGGCGCCCATACGGCGATTTCGCCTTCTGTCTACGGCGGGTTCGACGCTGTTCCTGCTTCATGCGGGCGTCGCATTCGCGCAGGGGGATGAGCCGGCCCCCGGCACTGCGCAGGCGCTGGATACCGCCGCTTCGGTCAACGATATCGTCGTGACCGCCCGTCGCCGCAACGAGAGCCTTCAAGACGTCCCGGTCGTCGTCACTGCCTTCGACGCGGCCACGCTCGAGCGCAATGTCGTCGTGGGCACCGACGATCTTGCGCGGATCACGCCCGGTCTGAACATCTATTCGGGCGGGAACTCCGCGCAGCAGGGCGCGATCAGCCTGCGCGGCATCCAGACCGGATCGACCAACCTGGCGTCCGATCAGGCCGTCGCCATCAATATCGACAATGTGCAGATCGACAGCGGTCTGGGGCTTCGTGCCGGCATGTTCGACCTCCAGCAGGTCGAGGTGATGAAGGGGCCGCAGGCGCTCTATTTCGGAAAGAACGCGTCGGGTGGCGTCATCGCCATCAAGACGGCCGATCCCACCAACGAGTTCTTCCTTCAGGCACGCGGTGGTTATGAAATCGAAGCGCGCGAACGCTATGGCGACGTCGTCATATCAGGCCCACTGGGCGACACGCTGGGCGGTCGCGTTGCCATTTACTATTCGGACATGGACGGATTTCTCCGTAACAGGTCGCAGACCGCGATCAGCGATCGTACGCCAAACGCGCGCGACATCATTGCGCGGGGTACGTTGAAGTGGACGCCCTCTGACAGGCTGGACGCACGGTTCAAATTCACGTTAGCCGATCACTCGGCCGACAAATATGCCTATCAGCAGAAAATCGCGTGCTTCCGGCCGGGACAGACCGCCGCCGTATGCCGGCGCGACCGCACGATCTACCACTCGCGGCCGGTGGACGTCCTCAACCGGTTCGAGCCTGAGAATCCCTATGCGGACTCGCGGATGTATCTCGCCTCGCTCGATCTCGACTATAAACTGTCCAACACGCTGTCTCTAGCGTCCACGACGGGCTATTTCGACTATAAGCAGTCGCTCTTCGATTCCGTCCTTCCGCGCGCGGCAACCGACACGTTTGGCGGCGTCGTCAACGAAATCCTGAACGAGTCCCACGACAGGACGCGCAGCATCTCCCAGCAGCTTCGCCTGTCCTCCGATTTTGACGGGCCGCTGAACTTCATGGTAGGCGCGTTCGCGGACGACCGCATGGTGCAGTCCGACATCAAGTTGCAGTTCGGCGGCACGGCCAATCCACGCAATGTGCAGCGGGTCGATTCCCGCGCCTATTCCGTGTTCGGGCAATTGTCGTACGACATCCTGCCTGACCTCGAACTGGTCGGAGGGGCGCGCTACACAAATGAAGAGCGCAAATATAAGGGGAGGATACTGGAGGCCGTCGGCCCGTTCCCGGCAGGCACCCCGCTTGTTCCCGCCAATGACACGCTCAAAGAGGATAATATCTCTCCTGAGGTCACTCTGACCTGGCGGCCCAGTACCGCCGTCACGCTCTATGGTGCCTACAAACAGGGGTTCAAGTCCGGATCTTTCGACATCTCGTCGACCACCAATCTGGCCTTGCTGACCCGCCGGAACGAGATCCGCTTCGACTCCGAAACGGCGAAGGGTTTTGAAGGCGGCTTCAAGACGCTGTGGTTCGGACACCAGCTTCGCTTCAACGGTGCCCTCTACCATTATGATTATGCGGGCCTGCAACTGACGTCGTTCGACCAGGAGACGTCGGCGACCCGGGTACTGAACGCCGCGGGTGCCACGACCAAGGGCTTCGAGCTTGAGGCCCAGTATGCGCCTGTCAGTCTTAGGGGATTGGTGCTCAACGCATCGCTGAATTACAATGACGCGACCTATGGCGACTTCCTGACGGATTGCAATCAGGGTCAGCTGACGACCGGCACCTGTCCGCTGGATCTGACGCCTGCTGCCGGTAACGACAGCCAGAACCTGGCCGGCCACAGACTGCGGTCCGCACCGCGCTGGACAGCCAGTTGGGGCATGACACTGGACAGGCCACTGACCGACACGCTGGATGGGCGAGCCGGTGTCAGCTTCAACTACAGCAGCAGCTATCAGACCGAAGAGCGAGACGATCCGCTGGGCATCCAGAAACCCTATATGACCGTCAACGCCAATTTGGGAATGAGTGCCGGCAACGGCCGCTGGTCGCTCGACGTGCTGGGCGTGAACCTGTTGAACGAGCTTTATCTGACGACCTCCAACTCGCAGCCGCTGACGGGTGGCGCCGGATACCGGCGCGACTATATCGCTGCGGTCGCGCGGGGGCGTCAGGTGCGCCTTCAGCTGACTTTCAGAATGTGAGCACCCCGTTGCTTGATCGGCCAGACGCGCGGCGATCCGCTCGAGGCTGGGGACCGCGTGCGGGCGGCGGCAACGCCCGCCGCGCCACGCGGGCCGTGGGCACGTTTTGGGGCGAAAAGCTTGTCCATGGTTTCGAAATGACGGACACTGCGAGGTGAGCGGCATTCCCCCGCACGGCCAGGACTCCGCCGGGGCATGGCCAGCGTTCCGATATTCGAATATTGTCATTGGCCATGCTGAATGATAGTTGTCATCGACAGCAGGGAGAATGTGGTTCACATGCCGGTGGGAGCAGTTGTCAACGCCCTGGCGATCTTGCGCCATCTCGTCGCCAGTGAGCCGCTGGGCGTCAATGCAATCGCGCGCGCAGTCTCCGTCAGCCCAAGTACTTGCTTCAACATCCTCAAAACGCTGGTCAGCGAGGATTTCGTCGAGTTCGATCCAATCGCGAAACGCTATTCGATCGGCGCGGAACCGGCGCGGCTATTCGCCAAGGATATGCCGTTGCTGGCCTGGCGGCAGGCAACGATCGCGTCACTCGCGGGCCTGGCCAGCGAATTTTCGCTGACATGCGGATTGTGGCGCCTGAGCGCGGGCAGGACCATATTGACCAACGTCGTCGAAGGATCGCACTTCACCCGCATCCATCTTGCAGAGGGGCAGCGGTTGCCGGAGCATATGGGTGCGATGGGGCGTTGCATCGCGGCTGCCTACGGGCTCGATCGTTCGGCGGTGTTCAAGAGCATCGCCAAATTGCGATGGGCCCAGATGCCGGACATCGATGCGTTCATGGCCGACGTGGAAGCGGCGAAGGTCAGGGGCTGGGCGATCGACGACGGATATTATCTGAGCGGCGTCACCACTATCGCGACGACCATACGGTCACAACGCGGCGACGTAAGCGCTTGCATGACGGCGACATTGTTCAGCGGCCAGCATACTGCCGACACATTGGCCATCATCGGAGACCGGCTCGTCGCACTGGCGCAGGGTGCCGAGGAACGGCTAAACGGATTTAGGGTGAAGGCGGCCTAGCCGCTATCGCGCGGGCCGTCGGACGGGCCGGCGGCCCAGGAGCATCGAAGAGGACCGATGACCATTCAGACGAAAGTGACGCAATTACTGGGGATCGAAGCCCCGGTGATCCAGGGCGGTATGATGTGGGTGGGACGTGCCGAATTGGCGGCTGCGGTGTCCAATGCCGGTGGACTGGGCACCCTGACCGCGCTCACGCAGCCGACGCCGGACGATCTCCGCCGTGAGATCGCGCGATGCAGGGCCATGACGGACAAGCCGTTCGCGGTGAACCTCACCATCTTGCCGTCGGTGTCGCCGCCCCCCTATGCGGAATATCGCGCCGCCATCATCGACTCGGGCGTTCGCATCGTCGAAACCGCCGGGTCGAAGCCGCAGGAACATGTCGACGCCCTCAAGGCGGAGGGGATCACCATCATCCACAAATGCACATCCGTGCGGCATGCGCTCGCGGCCGAACGGATGGGGGTGGATATCATCTCCATCGATGGGTTCGAATGCGCGGGCCATCCGGGCGAGGACGATGTACCGGGCCTGGTACTGATCCCGGCCGCTGCCGATAAGATTGCGATACCGATCATCGCCAGCGGCGGCTTCGGCGACGGCCGCGGGCTGGCCGCCGCGCTGGCGCTGGGCGCCGAAGGCATTAACATGGGCACACGCTTCTGCGCCACGGTCGAGGCGCCGATCCACCATAATGTAAAGCAGTTCATCGTCGACAATGACGAGCGCGCCACTAACCTGATCTTCCGCCGTTTCAAGAATACCGGCCGGGTCGCGCGCAACAGCGTTTCGGACGAGGTGGTTGCCATCTCGCAGCGCCTGGATGCCGAATTCAAGGACATCCAGCCACTGGTCGCCGGCGCGCGCGGCCGATCCGCGCTGGAATCGGGCGATGTCGAGTCCGGATTGATCTGGGCGGGGCAGGTTCAGGGTCTGATCAAAGACATTCCGACCTGCGCCGAACTGATCCAGCGCATCGTGGCGGATGCGGAAGCCATCATCAAAAGTCGTCTTGCCGGTTTCGTCGATATTGCCGCCTAGAGAGATCCGATGACCTACAACACCATCCGCTTTGCCATCGAGGACCGTGTTGCGACGATCGCGTTCGATCGACCCCAGCAGATGAACGCCTGTACCGAGGAGATGGTCGACGAAGTCGCAGACGCCCTCGACGGGCTGGGCGAGGCAAGGGTGGTCGTCATCACCGGAGAGGGCCGGGCCTTCTGCTCGGGAGCAGATTTGCGGCCCGGCGCGTCCGGCACGTCGCCGGACGATACGGTCTACCGGCGTCTCAGCCGGCATTACAATGCGACCCTGCTGAAGATTTCCCGCCTGACTCTGCCGGTCATCACGGCGGTCAATGGGCCGGCGATCGGCATGGGATGTTCGCTCGCATTGTGCGGTGATCTGGTGCTCGCTCACGAAAACGCTTTTTTTCAGCACGGCTTCGTCAATGTCGGGCTGTCTGCGGATGGCGGGGCGAGCTGGCTGCTGCCACGGCTGATCGGGCGCGCGCGCGCGTTTGAAATGCTCATGCTGGGCGAGCGCATTTCCGCCCGCCAGGCGGCGGACTGGGGTATGATCTACAAGAGCGTGAGCGCCGACGCGTTCGCCGCCGAGACGCGCCAGTTGGCTTTCCGGCTGGCGAAGGGTCCCACAATGGCCATGGCCTCTATCCGCCGGCAAGTCGCCGCAGCGCTGGAATCCAGTTACGCCACCGCTCTTATCAGCGAAGCCGAAGGGCAGCGCGATTCGATGCGCACGCAGGATTTTCTGGAGGGCAAGCAGGCTTTCATCGAGAAGCGGGCGCCTATATTCCAAGGGCGCTGAGCGGTCCTCGCCCGACCGTCATCGCACGACGCTGGCGCCGGCTAGAGCGGAATTCGACCCGATTGCATCGGATTGGCTGCTCTAGACCTTTGTTTTGCCGCGTTTTCCGAGCCAGCAGATGATTCTATCTGCTTGGAAAACGCTCTAGGCACCGCATCGGCGTACCGCCGCCGGGCACAACTCATAGGCCCGGCGACAACGCCGAAATTCCTGTCGGTCCCCATTCGGTCGGGTTCTGACGCCAGCGAACTGCGCCGAAGGGTTGAACGAGCCACCGGCGGATGACAATACCCCCTGGGCGCCTGTCGAATGCGATGGCCTGACGCATCACGTCGATTTCGGCCTGGCTGTTCCGGTCGCGCAACCGCAGATAGTCGTGCCAGCTCGGGCATTGGAACCGTTCGACCCACAGCCTCTCGTCGGAGATATTTCTGGCCATGAACCAGTCATGGGCTCCGTTCCGCGCGCGGACCCGCTCCACTTCCATCATGACATGGTAGAATTCGACGACGCTTTCGGGGTTGACGTCATATTCGATCTCTATCGCGATCGGCCCGCTCCGGCCCTGAAGCGGCACCGCAACGTCGAGATCCCCCAGTTCGACGGCCGGCGTGTGGCTATCGGTGACATCGGTCAGCCTCAGCCTGTGAAAAAGCAAGGGCACCATGAAGATCGCAATGCCCGAGATCAGAACCGCATTGGCGACGCCCATTTGGTGCGCGATACTGCCCCACAGGACACTGCCGAACGCCAGGCCGCCCGCGATGATGGCCTGATACGCGGCCAAGACCCGGCCGAGCACCCATCGCGGTGCAGACAACTGGGCGATGATGTTGAATTGGGTGATGGTGACCATCCATACGGTTCCGGCCACCATCAGCACGGGCATAATGAGCGCTAGCGACTGGATGAAGGCAAGCGCCATTACGCAGGTGCCGTAAACGAACGAACAGACCGCCGCGATGCTGTTGGCGGCGAACCTGTTGCGAAGATAGCCCACCATCGTACCGCCGACGATTGCGCCTATGCCGATCGCGCCGAGCAGTATGCCGAAGGTCTGAGCCCCGGCGCCGAGCCTCTCATGCGCGATCAGAGGCATCAAGGCGGAAACGGAGCTGCCCGGAACGGCGATCGCAAAGGCGCGGATCAGGACGGTGCGAACCGGCGGAGAATGCGCGATGAAGCGCAATCCCGAGCGGACCGCCCGGCCGGTCCGCTCGGGCGGCAGTCTGCCGGGTGTCCATGAACGCTCGCGCCACAACAGCAGGACCGCGATCATCGGCAGGTAGAACAGCGCGTTGATCGAAAATACCGCGAATGTCCCGCCTAGGGCGACGATGGCGCCACCCACGGCGGGGCCGATGCTTCTGGCAAGATTGAAGCTGATCGAATTGAGCGCGACCGCCTGTGCCAGCACGCGAGGAGGCACCTGTTCCGATACGGCGGCCTGCCAGGTCGGGCCAAAGATCGCCGTGCCGATGCCGATCCCGAAGGAGAAAAGCAGGAGCAGGGCGGCGTCGAGGACGTCGGCGATGGCGAGTCCCGCGAGCGCGGACGCGCATGCCACCGATATCCCCAGGGCCACGAGCGCGACCTTGCGCTTGTCCATCGCGTCGGCAATCGCGCCGGCAACCATAGACAGCAGCATGATCGGCAGGAACAGGGCCGTCTGGACCAGAGTCACCATGACCGGGTTGTTCCCGGAAAGCCGCACCATCGCCCAGGCCGCACCGACCCCCTGTATGAGGAGGCCCGTGTTCGAAAACATGCTGGCCACCCAGATGCGCAGGAACACGGGCGTAGCTAGCGGCGCCAGCAAGCCCGGCCTTACTTTCTCTGCGGACTCGAAGGATGTGGTTGGGGACATGGTTTTCTCCGGTCTGTCGGGCTCAAGGAGCGAGCGGGCGCAACTCCATGATGTCCGCGTTGAGCGCGGGATCCATCGTCAGCAGCCCGACGAGTGCATCCGCCATGGCCTGGGCGGGCGCGCCTTGAGTTCCGCTCTCTATGAAACTGCCCTGTTCCCGGGCGACGCGAAGAAATTCATCTCTCAACTCGGGATCATCCCATTGGGTCGACATTTCTCCGCCCGCCACGAAACCGGACCGCAAAATCGACACGCGGATGCCGAACGGTCGCAGTTCCTTGCGCAGAGCCCGGGTATAATATTCGAGCCCCATCTTGGCGGCGGCATATACGCTCAGCATCGGGTAAGGAGCCTTCACGCTTTCCGAGCTGACGTTCACGATCGAGGGCCGCGATGACTTGCGCAACAGGGGCACCGCGGAACGACAAGTATAGATGGGGCCGGTGAAGTTGACGCCGATCTGGCGGCTGATCGCCGCGTCGCTATACTCCCACGCCCGCCCCAGCGTCGACATGCCAGCATTGTTGACCAGAATGTCGAGTGATCCAAACTCGGCCTCTACGACCTCGAACGCGGCGCGAACGGCATCGGGATCGCTGATGTCACAGGCTACGGGAAGGGCGTTCGCGCCAATGTCGGCGGCGGTTCGATCGAGTGCGTCCGACGCTCTGGCGAACAGGGCGACGCGCGCGCCTTCACGGGCGAGGGTGGCAGCGAAATATTTGCCCATTCCCCGCGAGCTTCCTGTTACGATCGCTGACTGACCTGCTAGGCGCATGTGGGTATCTACCTCTCTCGAAACTTCGACTGGTGGGCTTGATAAACGTCGCTCCAGTTGCCCGTCTATCAAAAAGCGACGCCTTTGGCAGTACATATATAACTAATAGACCTATCTTTTTGTTTGGCCCTGCTGTAGCGGTCTCACGATCAGGCAATGCGATAACGGCCGGGAGTGACGGGATGGTGGATTTTTGCGGGTATGAGGGCAAGCGGGTCGCGATTGTCGGCTGCTTTTCGGGTATGGGCGAGGCTTGCGCGCGGACATTGGTTTCGCTCGGCGCGGAAGTGCATGGCTTCGATATCCGGGAAACATCGGTCGATGTCGCCAGCTTCACGCCGCTGGACCTCAAGGACTGGTCCGCCATCGATCAGGCGGTCGCCAAGGTAGGCGGCGAGATCGACGCCCTGTTCAATTGCGCCGGCCTTCCCCAGACCTTTCCCGCTCTTGACGTGGCGCGCGTCAACTTCATGGGAATCCGTCACTGGACTGAACAGTGGCTGCCCAGGATGCGCAAGGGTGGCGCAATCGCGTCCATCTCCTCCCTCGCAGGAATGGCCTGGGCGCGGAACATGGATGTGCTGCGTCAGGTCATCGCACTAGAGGCGGAAAGCGACCTGATCGCGTGGATGGAAGCAAATCTAGCCGATCAAGGCGACCCGTACAGCTTCGCCAAGCAACTGCTCAATGCCTGGACCCAGATCATGGCGGTTAGTCTGGCGCCGCAGGGCATTAGGATCAACACCACGATGCCGAGCCCGGTGAAGACCCCGATGTACGCCGAATTCCAGAAGATCGCGGGTGATGCGATCCTCGATGCCTACACCGCGCCGTCGGGGCGTTTCTGCGATCCTCGTGAGCAAGGTGATCCGCTGATCCTTTTGAACAGCGATGCCGCTTCGTTCATCAGCGGCGTCTGCCTGCCCGTCGATCACGGGCTGTTCGGCGGCATCACCGTGGGGGAGATCGACATGCAGGCCATCGTCGCCCGCGCGCGGGGCTGACCCGCCTCGCCTGCCCGGCGGCACTATGTGCCAAGATAGGTGTCGCTGAGGATCTATGGGGGAGGCGTTCGTGAACGAAGTTACCACTGTTGGGTTGGACATCGCAAAGCGCGTTTCCAGGCACATGGTGCTGATTCTGACGGGCGAGGGTGTTCAGTCATCTGCTGACTCGGAAAACGCGCGGCAAAACAAAGGCCCAGAGCAGCCGATCCGATGCAATCGGGTCGGTTTCCGCTCTGGTAGCGCTGGAGGCTTGTCCGGTGGGGGCGTCTGCCGTCCGCGATGAGCTGCGGCGTGCGCTGACCCGACCCAAGGTCTAATTGTCCATTCTCCCGAAAGGTTCATCCTGTCCCTCAAGTTTCAGACGAGTCCGGGAGAGGATAGATGTTACAGCAGGCAATGGCGCGGTTCGCGGGCAAGACGCTGATCCGCGAGAAATACGACAATTTCATCGGCGGCCAGTGGGTGGTGCCGACCCGTGGCGACTATTTCGACAATATCTCGCCGGTGACCGGCCAGAGCGTGTGCAAGATCGCGCGTTCGACCGCCGAGGATATCGAGCTGGCGCTCGACGCCGCGCACAAGGCGAAGGAAAGCTGGGGTCATCGCTCCGCCACCGAGCGGGCCAATGTGCTCAACCGCATCGCGCAGCGGATGGAGGAGAATCTCGACCTGCTCGCCATGGCCGAGACGATCGACAACGGCAAGCCGATCCGCGAGACGACCGCTGCGGACATTCCGCTCGCCATCG
>Ga0255338_1002803_pt1 | contig 23424 bp, 14 predicted proteins | sample MeOH1_35cm_T4_19_FD_203715 | JGI IMG/M metagenome (GOLD analysis project Ga0255338, IMG submission 203715) | Sandy soil microbial communities from University of British Columbia, Vancouver, Canada - MeOH1_35cm_T4_195 | ecosystem: Engineered > Artificial ecosystem > Sand microcosm > Unclassified ...
TCCGGCGCGGCCGGCCAGGCCGTCGAGCTGCGCCTGACCAATTGCGGCGACGCCGCCTACCCGCTCGGCTGGCAGAATTACCGCGCCTGCATGTCCTACGACCGCGAGGAGTGGCGCCGGGTCGAGACCGAATATGCCGACGGCGTGCTGACGATCCGCGTGACTCCGGCGCTGAACAGCGTCTGGTTCGCCTATTTCGCGCCTTACACGATGGAGCGGCACCACGATCTGATCGCCGAGGCCGCCGCCCATCCCGCCGTCCGCCACCGCTCGCTCGGCCAGACGCTCGACGGCCAGGAGCTGGACTATCTGCGCATCGGCGAGGGGCCGGTGCAGGTCTGGCTCTACGCGCGCCAGCATCCCGGCGAGACGATGGCCGAATATTGGATCGAGGGCGCGCTCGAGAAATTGCTCGACGAAGCCGATCCGGTGTCGCGCCGGCTGCTCGACAAGGCGAGCTTCCACATCGTCCCGAACATGAACCCCGATGGTTCGCGGCGCGGCCATTTGCGCACCAATGCGATTGGCGTGAACCTCAACCGCGAATGGCACGACCCCAAGCCGGAGCGTAGCCCCGAGGTGCTCTACGTGCGCGACGAGATGGACCGCACCGGCGTCGACTTCGCGATCGACGTCCATGGCGACGAGGCGATCCCCGCCAATTTCCTCGCCGGCTTCGAGGGCATCCCCTCCTGGACCGAGGAGCAGGGCGCGATTTACCGGCGCTTCAGCGACGAATTGGTCAAGCGCTCGCCGGACTTCCAGACGAAGAAGGGCTATGAGGTCGTCAAGCCCGGCAAGGCCAATCTCTCGATGTCCACCGCCCAGGTCGCCGAGCGCTTCGGCGCGGTCTCGATGACCTTGGAGATGCCGTTCAAGGACAATGACGACCTGCCCGATCCCGACCGGGGCTGGTCCCCCGACCGCAGCCGCCTGCTCGCGCGCGCCTGCCTCGACTCGCTGCATATGATCATCGAAGATTTGGAGAAACGCCGCTGATGCCCATTCTCGTCCTCATCCGTCATGGCCAGTCGGCGTGGAACCTGGAGAATCGCTTCACCGGCTGGTGGGATGTCGGCCTCACCGAGCAGGGCGAGGAGGAAGCGCGCCTCGCCGGCGAGCTGCTTGGCGCGCGCGGCTATGATTTCGATCTCTGCTTCACCAGCGTCCAGACGCGGGCGATCAAGACGCTCAACATCGCGCTCGAAGTGATGGGGCGGCTGTGGCTGCCGGTCGAGAAGCATTGGCGGCTCAACGAGCGCCACTATGGCGGGCTGACCGGGCTCAACAAGGCCGAGATGATCGCCAAGGCGGGCGAGGAGCAGGTCCATATCTGGCGCCGCTCGTTCGACGTGCCGCCGCCCTTGCTCGAGCCGGGCAGCCCCTATGATCTCGCCAACGACCGCCGCTACGCCGGCGTCGAGGTGCCGCGCACCGAAAGCCTCAAGGACACGATCGCGCGCGTCCTCCTTTATTGGGAGGCGAGCATCGCCCCGGCGCTCAAGCGCGGCGAGCGGGTGCTGATCTCCGCCCACGGCAATTCGCTGCGCGCCCTGGTCAAGCATCTCTCCGGGATCCCGGACGAGGAGATCGCGAGCCTCGAAATCCCGACCGGCCAACCGATCGTCTACGAGCTCGACGACCAGCTCAACGAGGTCGAGCGTTATTATTTGAAGGATCGCTGAGTGATTTCAAGTCACGTGGAATCACCTGACGACTCGGAAATCACGGAAAACGAATGATAATTAGCTTCAATCCCGGTTCATCGAACCGAGATTGAAGCTAATGGGAATTCTCGCGCTCAGGCGTGGAAGGGCCCTCCGAAACGACGGCGCATCGGCGCTTCTGCGTTCGGCCCATTGCCGGCATCAAGCCAATGGCAGAAAATGCGCAATGCCAGATGTTCACACGCGGACATGGCATCTTCGGAAGCGGTCATAAGCTTTCAAGGGCGTCTCGACAGAATGCATGGTGGACAAGCTCGCGCAGCCATCGGTGCGCGGGATCGCTGTCGAGGCGCGGGTGCCATAGCATTGAGATGGTGAAGTCGCGCAAAGCAAGAGGGATTGGGAAGCTGTGCATCCCGTCCCGAAGGGCTGCAGTATGCAGGTTCGGCACCGTAGCAATCAGGTCCGAGCCGCGAGCCAGCGCCAGAGCAGCAGAGAATCCATCGACGCTACTCACGGCCCTCCTAGACATTCCCAGTTCCTGGAGACGCGCGTCCACATCCCCCAAGTCTAGCCCAGGGCGCCAGGCAATCACATGAGGCCAACTTGCATAATCCGCCGACGTCACCGCCGCTCGCGTCAGGGCGTGGTCGCTCCGGACGGCGCCGACGTAACGATCGGTGAAGAGCGCCCGGCTGCGGATCTCCGGGCTGATCGCGCCATCCACCACACCCGTTTCGAGGTCGGTAGCGCCGTCGCGCAGGCCCTGACTGTCCTTGTCGAGCTTGCGGATGAATCGCAGTTGGACGCCGGGCGCTTCCTTTTGGACGCGCCGAATCAAAGCCGGGCCGAACGTCTCGGCAATTCCGTCGCTGGTCCGCAGCGTGAAAGTCCGCTTCAACGTCAGCAGGTCGATGTCCTCTGCCGGCCGGAGCAAGGCACGCGCGTCCTCCACCAGCAGCCTCACGTTCTCACGCATTTCCTCAGCGCGAGGCGTCGGCACGAGCGACCGCCCAGCGCGCACCAGCAACTGATCGCCCGTGACAGCGCGCAGGCGGGCCAGCGCCCGGCTCATCGCCGAGGGGCTTAGCCGAAGCCGACGTGCGGCGCGGGCAACGCTGCCTTCGGCAAGCAGCACGTCCAGCGTGTAAAGCAGATTGAGGTCTGGCGAGGACATCTGCGCCCGATAGCATCTTCGCGCGCCGTGACATAGCGTGAGCCGCAATGATATACTGCAAATAGTGCGTCTTCCGCCATGTCTAGACTCCCTTTACTCCCATGTCGAAAGACAGCGGAGGATTGAACAATGCCAGCAAGTGCTTTGGATCGGTTCATTGCAGCCGTAAGGCAGGATTGGGCCCCGATCAGCACGCAGGTGGTGGCGAAATGCCGTCAGCATCTTGCCGAGCTCACCGTCGCCGATCCGGACGAGGAGTGGCTCGCCGAACTGCTCGCCCAGAAGCCGGCCGCACGCGAGCTCCTGCGCGATTCCCACCATGGCTACATGCTGCTGGCCCATACCGAGCAGCGCGGCCTCTACAGGCCTCCGCATGATCATGGCCGGGCGTGGGTGGTGTATGGCGTTCAATCGGGCGAGCTGGAAGTCGGCACCTATGCGAAGGTAATCGATGCTGCCGGCAAGGTCCGCCTGGTGCGGCGCGACATGCATGTGCTGAGGCGGGGCGAGGCGCGCGCCTATCTACCGGGCGACATTCACGACACACGCTGTCTCAGCGAGACGGCCCTCCTGTTCCGCTTCACCGAGCGGGATCTCCGCCACGAGGATCGTGTCGAGCAGAAGCTGACCCGCTTCGTCGATCGCGACGGCGAATGGACGGTGCCGGGCGAATGACCAGCCTCTCCGCCTTGCAGCGGACCGCTATTCTTGCCGTCCTTTCGGCCATGGCGCTTGCCGTGCTGGATGCGGGGGTCGTGAACGTCGCGCTGCCGAACCTTGCTGCGCACTTCCAGGCACCGCCCTCGGATACAATCCTCATTGTCAGCGCCTACCAAGCCGCGTTGCTCGTGGGACTGCTTCCATCCGCGCATATCGCCGGCAGGTATGGCGATCGCCGCATCTTTACCGCTGGGATCGGGCTGTTCTGCGGTGCATCCCTTCTGTGCGCTCTTGCTCCGTCGCTGCCGCTTCTGATCGCGGCGCGCATTTTGCAGGGTTTGGGAGCGGCGGCGATCATGGCCTTGGGGGTTGCGCTGCTGCGCGCGGCGCTTGGCAACGACAGACTAGGCGCCGGTATTGCTTGGAACGCGCTCACCGTTGCCCTGTGCTCGGCCGCTGCGCCGACAATCGGCGCCGCAATCCTGTCGCTCGCCCCGTGGCCAGGGCTGTTCCTCGCCGGTTTACCTGTTGGCGCGGCAGCCATGCTCGCCTCGCGCGCTTTGCCAAAGGACCAAGGCAAGCGAAGCGCTGTCGACACGCCAAGTATCGCGCTGCACATCGCGACCGTGATCCTGTTCGTCGTTGCCTTCAAAGTCGCAGCGACGCAGGCGTTGCTCGCGATCACCCTGGCATTTTCGGCAGTGCCATTCGTTGCGATCCTCGTGCGCAGGGCGCGCTGCCAGCGCGCGCCGATGCTCCCCATCGACCTGCTGGGCCTGCGCGCCTTTGCCGTCCAGATGGGCGCGTCGATCTGCTGCTTCATCGGCCAATCGATCGGCTTGGTCGCGCTGCCGTTCCATCTCCAGGCCGCACTGTCGCACGATCTGCTGACGATGGCGCTGGTCATCTCGTGCTGGCCGTTAGGAGTCGCTTGCACCAGCCTGGTCGTGGGCCGCGTGAAGTGCGGGCTGAAACCTGCGGCGCAATGTATAGCCGGCGGCGCCATCCTGGGGGCCGGTCTCCTGCTGCTCGCAAGCTTGCCCTTGTTCGCCGGCGCATTTCCCTTGGCAGCGAGCACCGCCCTCTGTGGCGTCGGCTTCGGGCTGTTCCAGCTGGCCAATAATCGCACCCTGTTCCTGGCCGCACCTCTGGAACGTGCTGCTGCGGCCGGCGGTTTGCAGGGCACAGCTCGACTGGCCGGGCAGACGACGGGCACGCTAATCACGGCCTTGCTATTTGCGCTGGGATCGACCGCTCTCGCGCCGCCCGCGGGCCTCGCGATAGCCGCCATGTTCGCACTCGCCGCCGCACTCCTAGCCGGATTGGGAGCAACGCATTCGCTTCCCATCCGCGACATGTCCGTGCACGAACATTGCCCCCCGCAGCAGCCTTTTATTCCCCCGCCCGCGCCAGCGCCATGTTGCGCGCCGCGCGGCCGATGACGTCGTCGGCGGTATCGCCCGCCATGATCGTCGCGACGCCGATCGCGGCCGAGATCGCAATATTGCTGCCGCCGAGATCGAGCGGGGTGCCGGCGATGCAGCAGGCCAGCCGCTCGGCGGTCTCGATCGCGCTATTGTGGTCGAGATGGTCGAGGATTAGCCCGAACTCGTCGTCGCCGATGCGCGCGAGCAGGTCGGTCGAGCGGATCAGGCGCGAGAGCGTCCTGGCGGCGTGGATCAGCGCCGCATCGGCCGCGAAGCGCCCGTGGCGGCTTTTGATGCCGGCGAGATCGTCGAGGCCGATGCAGAGCATCGCCGCCGGAGTGCCATGGCGCTCGGCGAGGCCGACGACCCGCTCCAGCTCGCGCAGGAAGCGGCGGCGGTTGGCGAGCGGCGTGACCGTGTCGCGATCGCTATGCGCCTCGAGCTCGTCGATCCGCCCGCGCATCTCGGCGAGCGAGGCGCGCAGCAGCGCATTCTCGTCGCTGAGATGCCCGTCGCCGATATGGCCCGACCCGAGATCGGAAAAATCGGAGGGGAGGCTGCCGCCCTGGTCCACTTTGTACGATCTCCGCTGTGCGCCATCAGCCTAGGCCGACGCGGTTAACAGATCGCAAAGCCGGGCCAGAGGCGCGGCCGGCACGTCCGCCCTGTCCTCGCCCCGATTTGGGAAGGCGATCCCCCCGATCGCGCCCCTGGCCGGAAGCCCGCAATTGCTTCACCGGCAAGGCGCCGATAAGAGGTGCTGCTTCGCCGGGCAGGACGAGTGGGAATGGCAGACGAAGCGCCTCTAGTCGGTATCATCATGGGCAGCCAGTCCGACTGGGAGACGATGCAGCCGGCTGCGGCGCTGCTCGCGACGCTCGGCGTCGCGCACGAAACCAAGGTCATTTCCGCGCATCGCACGCCCGAGCGACTCTATGCCTATGCCAAGAGCGCCGCCGGGCGCGGGCTGAAGGTGATCATCGCCGGGGCCGGCGGCGCCGCGCATCTGCCGGGGATGACCGCGGCGATGACGCGCCTGCCGGTGCTCGGCGTGCCGGTCGAATCGAAGGCGCTGTCGGGGATGGATAGCCTGCTCTCGATCGTCCAGATGCCGGCCGGCATCCCGGTCGGCACCCTGGCGATCGGCAAGGCGGGTGCGACCAACGCCGCCTTGCTCGCCGCGGCGATGCTGGCGACCAGCGACGAGGCGCTGGCGGCGCGGGTCGACGCATGGCGCGAGAGCCAGACAGGCAGCGTGTCCGAAACTCCCGAATGACGATTCCACGCATTATCGGGCCGGGCTCCACGATCGGCATCATCGGCGGCGGTCAGCTCGGCCGCATGCTCGCGATCGCGGCTGCGCAGCTCGGCTACAAATGCCACATCTACGCGCCCGACGAGGCGCCGCCGGCCGGCGAGGTCGCCGCCCAGTGCACGCGCGGCCGCTTCGACGACGAGGCGGCGCTCGCCCGCTTCGGCGCCAGCGTCGACGTCGCGACCTATGAATTCGAGAATATCGCCGCCGGGCCGCTGGCGGCGCTGGCCGCCGAGGCGCCCTTGCTCCCGCCGCGCCAGGCGCTCGAGGTCGCGCAGGACCGGCTGACCGAGAAGAGCTTCGTCGCCGGTCTCGGCGGCCGCACCGCGCCGTTCGCCCCGGTCGACGACGAGGCCGGGCTGGCGCGGGCGCTCGAGACGATCGGCGCCCCGGCGATCCTCAAGACCCGGCGCTTCGGCTATGACGGCAAGGGCCAGGTGCGGATCGCCGATGCCGCCGCCGCCGGCGAGGCCTGGCAGGCGATCAAGGGCCGGGCCGCGATCCTCGAAGGCTTCGTCCGCTTCGACGCCGAATTCTCGGTCCTGCTCTGCCGCTCCGCCGCCGGCGAGATTTTGACCTGGCCGTCGCCCGAGAATGTCCACGAGGACGGCATATTGCGGCGCTCGATCGTGCCCGCCTCGCGCGCGATCGCCGCCCAGGCGCCGGCCGCCGAGACGCTCGGCCGCCGCATCGCCGAAGCGCTCGACTATGTCGGCGTGCTCGCGCTCGAATTTTTCGCGACCCCGGACGGGCCGGTGTTCAACGAGATGGCGCCGCGGGTCCACAACAGCGGCCATTGGACGATCGAGGGGGCGGCGACGTCGCAGTTCGAGAACCATATCCGCGCGATCTGCGGCCTTCCGCTCGGCGCGACCACTCTCGCCGCGCCGCGAGTCGAGATGCGCAATTTGATCGGCGACGAGGCCGAGCGCTGGGCCGATTTGCTCGCCGACCCGAGCGCGCACCTCCACCTCTACGGCAAGGGCGAGGCGCGGCCGGGGCGGAAGATGGGGCATGTCACCTATTTGCGGAATGCGGCCGAGGAAGCGGCGCCGGTGCGCACGGTGTGGGGCGAGACGGTCGGGGGCTGACGCCGGTCTGACACCCCCTCCCGCAGTCGGGAGGGGGAAAATGGGCACCCTTCACGAAATCGCCCCTCCACCACCCTGCGGCCCCCGGCTGCTTTGCAGCCGGTTCCGGCTCTCGGCATCCCCCCGGGATGCCGACCCGCCTACACCCCCCTCCCCTGCAAATGCAGGGGAGGATCTTGCTGGTTATTTCAGGACCATCGTCTCGACGGGCAACTTGAGCCTGGCGAGCTGGGGGCGGACCTTGGCGGCGTCGCCGACCACCACCCAGAGCAGGTCCTGCGGCCTCAGCACCCGCCGCGCGGCCAAATCGAGCTCGGCCGCGGTCATCGCGCGGTAGCGGCTGGCGAGCGTCTCCTGGTAATTGTCGGGGCGATCGTAGAGCTCGTTGGCCTGCATCGCGCCGAGCACCGCACCCGACGTCTCGAAGCTGCCCGGCAGCTCGCGGATGCTGCCGTTGACGGTGCGGCCGAGCTCGGCGGCGGTGACTCCGTTGGTGGTCAGGAAGCTTTTCATCTGCTGCTGCAAGGCGGCGATCGAATCGCCGGTGCGGTCGGCCTGGACCGGCGCGTAGATCATATAGGGCACCTGATGCTCGGCGCGGCGGACGAAGCCCTGCACGCCATAGGCCCAGCCTTTGGTCTCGCGCAGGTCCATGTTCATCCGCGAGAGGAAGTCGTTGCCGAGCACCTCGACCGCGGCGAGCAGGGTGGTCAGCTCGTCGGTGCCCTGCACCGGGATCACGCTTCCGGCCAGGATCAGCGACTGCGGCGATTGCGGGCGGTCGATCAGCACGATGCGGGGCTTGGGCTGCGGGATCGGCGCGGCGAAATCCTTGACGCCCCTGGGCGCGGCCGGCGGCGCCCAGCTTCCGAACCGCGCCTCGAGCAAAGGCATGATCTCGGCGAGACTGGTGTCGCCGACGACGAACAGCCGGGCATTGTCCGGGCGCAGCCAGGTCGCATGCGCGACGACGACATCGTCGCGGGTCAGCGCGCGCACCTCGTCGGCGTTGCCCGAACCGGTCAGCGGCACGCCATAGGGATGCTGGCCGAACAGCAACGGCGGCAGCGCGTGGAAGGCGATGCCGAGCGGCTGGGTGAGCTCGCTCGCGATCCCGGTCAATTGCTGGGCGCGCAGCCGCTCGAACTCGCGCGGATCGAAGCGCGGCGCCTTGATGATCTCGGCCATCAGGTCGAGCGAGGGGGCGAGGTTGGTGGTCAGCGCCGACAGCGTCGCGGTGGTGCGGTCGAGCGAGGCGCCGATGCCGATCTCGGCGCCGAGCCGTTCCTTGGCCTCGGCGATCTCGCGCGAGTTGAGCCGTTCGGTGCCCTCGTCGAGCAGGGAGGCGGTCAGCGCCTGGAGGCCGCGCTTGCCGCGCGGATCGGCGGCATAGCCAGCGTCGAACTGCATCGAGACGAGCACGACCGGCACCGCGGTGCGCCGCGCGAAGCTGATCTTGATGCCGTTCGAAAGGCTGGCATGCTCGACGTCGGGGAAGTCGAGATCGGCGATCTGCCCGACCGGCGGCAGCTTGGAGCGGTCGACGCCGGCGAACTGCAGCGGCGCATGGCCCCGCGCGCCCGCGATTGCGGTCGCCGGGTCGCCGTCGGCACCGGGTTGGCGATAAAAACGCGGGCGCTGCGCCGATCCGCCGGCCTTGGCGCCGGCTTCCTGATAGGCGTCGCGCTCGCCGGGGACGACGTTCAGCGCGAACACCGGCCGGGTCAGCCATTTCTGCAGCGCCGCACGCACCTTCGCCGGCGTCATGCCCGCATAAGCGAGCAGCCTTTTCTTCGAGAAATCGGGATCGTCGGCATAGAGCGCGCCCTCGGCGAGCGCGACCGCCTTGCCGCCCCCGCCGCCGACCTGCTCGAGCCCGCGGATGCGATCCGAGACATAGCTCATCACCACCCTTTGGACCTCGTCCTCGGTCGGCCCGTTCGCCACGAGATCGGCGATGATCGCATCGAGCCGTGTCGCCACCTGCGCCGGATCGACCCCGGGCTTCACGTCGGCGGTGACCTCGAACAGGCTTATGCGGTGGAATTCCTGGAGGCTGGCGGTGACCGCGACCGCGCTCTGATCCTGCCGCACCAGCTCGTTGTCGAGCCGCGAGCTGGCGAGGCCGCCGAGCACCGATGCCGCGACGTCGAGCGGGACGGCGTCGGGATCGAGCAGCCCGGGCGCCGCCCAATTGCGGTAGATCCGCGTCGTCGCGACCCGGTCCTTCATCACCTGGCTGATCGGCGCGGGCAAGGTCGGCACCGCCGCCTGCGCCGGGACATTGCCCGGGCCGCGCGGGATGTCGCCGAAATATTTCTCGACCAGCGCGCGCGCCGTCGCGGCGTCGATGTCGCCGGCCAGCACCAGCACCGCATTGTTGGGGCCGTAGCGGCTGCGGAACCACTGCTTGACGTCCTCGAGGCTCGCCGAATCCAAGTCGGCCATCGAGCCGATCGTCGAGTGATGATAGGGATGGCCTGGCGGGAACAGGGCCTCGAGCTGGGCATATTCGACCAGCCCGAACGGCTCGTTGTCGCCCTGCCGCTTCTCGTTCTGGACGACGCCGCGCTGGTTATCGAGCACCTTCTGGGTCACCGCGCCGAGCAGATGGCCCATGCGGTCGCTTTCGAGGAACAAGGCGACCTCAAGCGCCGCGGCAGGCACCGTCTCATAATAATTGGTGCGGTCGAACCAGGTGCTGCCGTTCATGTCGGTCGCACCGATCTGCTTCAGCGGCTCGAAAAAATCGCCCGGCGCATGCTCCGAGCCGTTGAACATCAGATGCTCGAACAGATGCGCGAAGCCGGTCTTGCCCGCCGGCTCGTCCTTGGAGCCGACATTGTACCAGACCGACACCGCGACGATCGGCGCCTTGTGGTCCTCGTGGACGATGACCCTCAGGCCGTTGGCGAGCGTGAATTGCTGGTAGGGAATGTCGACGGTGCGGACGAGCGCCGCCAGCGCGCCCGCTCCCGCCGCCGGCGCGGCCGCGGCAGGGGCCGCACCAGGGGATGCCGGCGCTTCGGGTGCGGTGGCGCACCCGGAAAGCGCGAGCGCGGCCGACAGGGCGATGGAGAGGAGCCGAAGGCGCATGGAATCCCTTTGTCGGGCAGTTGGTTGGCGCAGCATAACGCGGCGGTATAGTGTTGCAACACGCCAGCGCAGACCTCTCGGCTACGGAGTTTCGCGTAGGGGATCGGCCGGGCCGCATCTCTATAGCGCCGAATGAGAGCCGCGCCTCTTGTGTTGCAAAGAAGCAACACTACATCGCCTCTAGCTTTTAAAGGGGACACGCCATGAACCTCGAGAAATTCACCGATCGCGCCAAGGGCTTCCTGCAGGCCGCGCAGACCGTCGCGATCAGGCTCAACCACCAGCGCATCACGCCTTCGCACCTGCTCAAGGCGTTGCTGGAGGACGAGCAGGGCATGGCGGCCGGCCTGATCGCCCGCGCCGGCGGCAGCGCCGAGGCCGCGACCCGCGCCGTGGACGAGGCGCTCGCCAGGATGCCGGCGGTGTCCGGCAGCGGCGCCAGCGCCGCGCCGGGGCTCGATGCGGAGGCGCTGCGGGTGCTCGACCAGGCCGAGCAGATCGCGCAGAAGGCCGGCGACAGCTACGTCACGGTCGAGCGGCTGCTGCTCGCGCTGGCGCTGAGCACGACCACCGACGCGGGCAAGGCGCTGCAGAATGCCGGCGTCAGCGCCGAGGCGCTCAACGCGGCGATCAACGAGCTGCGCGGCGGCCGCACCGCCGACACCGCGACCGCCGAGGATCGCTACGACGCGCTCAAGAAGTTCGCGCGCGACCTCACCGAGGCGGCGCGCGAGGGCAAGCTCGATCCGGTTATCGGCCGCGACGAAGAGATCAGGCGCACGATCCAGGTGCTCGCGCGCCGCACCAAGAACAACCCGGTGCTGATCGGCGAGCCCGGCGTCGGCAAGACCGCGATCGCCGAAGGCCTCGCGCTGCGCATCGCCAATGGCGACGTTCCCGACGGGATCAAGGACCGGCGGGTGATGGCGCTCGACATGGGCTCGCTGATCGCCGGCGCGAAATATCGCGGCGAGTTCGAGGAGCGGCTCAAGGGCGTGCTCGACGAGGTCAAGGGCGCCGAGGGCGAGATCATCCTGTTCATCGACGAGATGCACACCCTGATCGGCGCCGGCAAGAGCGAGGGGGCGATGGACGCCTCGAACCTGCTGAAGCCGGCGCTCGCGCGCGGCGAGCTGCACTGCATCGGCGCGACCACGCTCGACGAATATCAAAAGCATGTCGAGAAGGACGCCGCGCTGCAGCGCCGCTTCCAGCCGGTGTTCGTCGGCGAGCCGACCGTCGAGGACACGATCTCGATCCTGCGCGGGCTCAAGGAGAAATATGAGCTCCACCACCATGTGCGGATCACCGACGGCGCCTTGGTCGCGGCGGCGACCCTGTCGCACCGCTACATCTCCGACCGCTTCCTGCCGGACAAGGCGATCGACCTGATGGACGAGGCCGCCTCGCGGCTGCGCATGGAGGTCGAATCGAAGCCCGAGGAGATCGAGAATCTCGACCGGCGCATCATCCAGCTCAAGATCGAGCGCGAGGCGCTCAAGAAGGAGAGCGACAAGGCCTCGAAGGACCGCCTCGCGACGCTCGAGGAGGATCTCGCCAATCTCGAGCAGCAGTCGGCCGAGCTGACCCAGCGCTGGCAGGCGGAGAAGGAGAAGATCCAGGCCGAATCGAAGCTCAAGGAAGAGCTCGACTCGGCCCGGCTCGAGCTCGAGCAGGCGCAGCGCGCCGGCGACCTCGCGAAGGCGGGCGAGCTTGCCTACGGCACGATCCCCAATCTCGAGCGCCAGCTCGCCGAGGCCGAGGCCGCGACCGAGAGCGCGATGCTGCGCGAGGAGGTGACCAGCGAGGACATCGCCTCGGTCGTCTCGCGCTGGACCGGCATTCCGGTCGATCGCATGCTCGAGGGCGAACGCGAGAAATTGCTGCAGATGGAGGCCGAGCTCGGCCGCCGGGTGATCGGCCAGGAGGATGCGGTCAAGGCGGTTGCCGCCGCGGTCCGCCGTTCGCGCGCCGGCCTGCAGGATCCGAACCGGCCGCTGGGCTCGTTCCTGTTCCTCGGGCCGACGGGCGTCGGCAAGACCGAGCTCACGAAGACGCTCGCCGAATTCCTGTTCGACGATCCGCATGCGATGGTCCGCATCGACATGTCCGAATATATGGAGAAGCACAGCGTCGCGCGGCTGATCGGCGCGCCTCCGGGCTATGTCGGCTATGAGGAAGGCGGCGCGCTGACCGAGGCGGTGCGGCGGCGGCCCTATCAGGTCATCCTGTTCGACGAGGTCGAGAAGGCGCACAACGACGTCTTCAACGTGCTGCTGCAGGTGCTCGACGACGGCCGCCTCACCGACGGCCAGGGCCGCACCGTCAATTTCTCGAACACGATCATCGTCCTGACCTCGAACCTCGGCAGCCAGTTCCTCGCGAACATGGCCGACGACCAGCGGGTCGAGGATGTCGAGCCGCAGGTGATGGAGGTGGTGCGCGGCCATTTCCGGCCCGAATTCCTCAACCGGCTCGACGAGATCATCCTGTTCCACCGGCTGCGACCCGAGCATATGGGCCCGATCGTCGACATCCAGGTCGGCCACGTCCAGCAGCTGCTGGCGGACCGCAAGATCCGGCTCGAGCTCAGCGCCGGCGCGCGCGCCTGGCTCGGCAGGGTCGGCTACGATCCGGTCTATGGCGCAAGGCCGCTCAAGCGCGCGGTGCAGAAATATCTGCAGGACCCGCTCGCCGATGCGCTGCTGCGCGGCGAGATCCCGGACGGATCGGTGGTGCGGATCGACGAAGGCGACGGCCAGCTCGTGCTGCGCACCGAGCCGGAGCGGGCCGCCGCCTGAGTCCAGCAACGCCTATAGTGATTTCAAGTCAGGTGGAATCACCTGACGGCTCGGAAATCACGGAAAACAAAGAAGATTAGACTCAATTCCGGTTCAATCAAACCGGGATTGAGTCTAGGTTCGGTTCCGGCGAGAGAGGCGTCTCTCGCCGGCCGCGCTGCCTGGCCGACCGACGCCCGGCCCCTTTCATCGCCGCCGCTGAAGAGTAGAAGTCGTCAGCATGAACGATGAGCTCAGTCTCTGCGCCGATTTGATCGCGGCGGATCCTGCGGCGGCGGCCGAGGGATTGCGCGCAATCCTCAAGCGGAACCCGCTCGACGCGGAGGCGTATCGCCTTCTTGCACAGGCGCTCGAGGCGAGCCGCGGGAGCACGCGCGATGGCATCGTCTCGACGATCGGATCGGGCCTCGAGGCGCGACGGGCGCAAGCGGCACAGGCACTGGCCGCAGGCGACCTCGAGCAGGCAGAGATCATCCTGCGACCGCACCTCCGCCACTATCCGTCCGACGCCGTGGCGCTTCGACTGCTCGCGGCGCTGGCCGTCGAGCTCGGCTATGAGGCCGAAGCAGAAGCTCTGCTGGAGTGGGCCGTGGAGCTCGAGCCTGGCTTGCACGAAGCAAGGTTCGACCTGGCGGCGCTATGCTATCGCAGCAATCGCGCCGAGCGGGCGCTCGAGCTGCTTGCACCGCTGAGCGAGGCTCATCCCCGGAACCTCGACGTCATAAACCTCGGCGCCGCCGCGCTCGCGCGTTCCGGGCGCGAAAGCGAGGCCGCAGCCGCCTATGAGCGGTCGCTGCAGGAACAGCCGGATCAGCACCGCATCTGGATGCATTACGGGAACCTCCTCCGGACCCTGGGGCGTACCGCCGACTGCATTGCCGCCCTGCGCCGCGCGATCGCGCTCCGGCCGACGTTCGGCGAGGCCTGGCTGAGCCTGGCCGATCTGAAGACGGTCGATTTCGCGGCGAGCGACATCGCGGCGTTGGAAAGCGCGCTGCAGGACGAAGCGCTTGGCGGCGAGGAGCGCTTCTACCTGCACCTGGCGCTCGGCCGGGCGTTGGAAAACGCCAGGCAGTGGGAAGGCGCGTTCCAGCATTATGCCACCGGCAACAGGATGTACCGCCAGTCGATCGATTATGATCCGGACGAACTGACCGCTTTCGTGCGGCAGTCGATCGAGGTTCTCCGGCCGGCCTTGTTCGAACAAGCCTCGGGCGATGGGTTCCCCGCGAGCGACCCGATCTTCATCGTCGGGATGCCGCGATCGGGCTCCACCCTCGTCGAGCAGATACTCGCCAGCCATCCGATGGTCGAAGGCACGATGGAGCTTCCGGAGATGCTCAATCTCGCCCGGACGCTCGGGACCGGGAGCCGCTATGTGGATGCGGTCGCGCGGCTGGCGCCGGCGAGCCGGCAGAAACTGGGCGAAGACTATGTCGATCGAACCCGCCGCTACCGGCGAAGCGCGCGGCCGCGCTTCGTCGACAAGATGCCGAACAATTGGATGCACATTCCTTTGATCCACCTCATCCTGCCGCAGGCGCGGATCGTCGACGTGCGGCGCCACCCGCTGGCCTGCGGCTTTTCCAACTACAAGCAGCATTTCCTCGGCGGCCACAAGTTCAGCTACGATCTACGGGAAATCGGCCTTCACTATGCCGATTACATAGAGTTCATGCGGCACATGGACGAGATCCTGCCGGGCAAGGTTCATCGCCTGGTCTACGAGGATCTGATCGCCGCGCCGGAGACGGAGATTCGGCGCCTGCTCGATCATCTCGGCCTGCCCTTCGATCGGGCTTGCCTCGATTTCCATGAAACGTCGCGTGTCGTCCGCAGCGCCAGTGCCCAGCAGGTGCGAATGCCGCTCAATCGGAAGGGGCTCGAAGGATGGACGCATTTCGCGCCTTATCTCGGCGAGCTGAAGGATGCGCTCGGGCCGGCGCTTGAAGCCTATCGGGACCCGCCGGCGATTCGATAGAATCTGCCATTCGATAAAAAAACGGCGGGGAAGACCCCGCCGCAGTTCAACCATATTGCAGACGCCTTGGCTCAACGCGCGCCCTGGGCACCGGCGAACTTGACGCGCGCGCCCACATAGAAGCGGCGTCCGATATCGTCGTAGACATCGGCGGCCGTGATGTGCCCCGTCGTGTTGAAGACCGAGCCCTGATAGATGAGCGGCGGCTTGGTATCGAGCACATTGTCGATGCCGAAGAAGAGCTCGAACTTCGGGTCAGGCCTCACCCGCAACTGCGTATCGAGATAGAATTTCGACGGGATCTTGATCGCGTCTGGCTCCAATCCGACCGAAGAAGCGAGCGAGCGATCGTCCTCGCGGGCCTTGCCGATATAGGTACCTGTGAAGCTGAGTGTCAGAAGATCCGAATTCCAGGCCACCGTGGCGTTGGCGCGATCCTTCGACGTCCCGATCTCCCCGGCAAACCTGTCCTTCACGGGGAAAGCCGGGAAGGCGATTTGATATCCGTCCAGGAGGTGGGTGTAGGCCACGCGGAAGGAAAGCGACGAACCTGGCTGCACCCAATCGGTGGTTGCCCGATAGCTTGCGGTCACGTCGATGCCCGAGGTCTTCAGGACACCGCTGTTGATGCTCTGGAGATTGATGAACTCGATCGAGCCGGGGCTGTTCGAGCCGCTTGCCGCCGGTCGACGCAGGATCGAGCCGCAAAGCTCGGTCACGAGATTATTGTAGCACTGATCGACCAGTTCGTTGCGGCTCGGCAGAATGATCGCGTCCTTGATGCGGATCCGGAAATAATCGACCGTCAGCACCAGGCTTCTCAGGAAGCCGAGCGAAGATGGATTGATGACGACGCCGGCGGTCAGGGTCTTCGCCCTTTCCTCTTTGAGGTTCCGATTGCCGGTGTCGAAGCCGCTGATGCCCTGGATGTCGGCCTGGTTGAGCGTGAACACGCCTCCGTTGCGAGGGTCAGTGATGTTGGCGACGACGCCAGGCTGCGACCGGCAGAGTACCGAGAGCTGATCCGTCGCGGTGAGCGTGACTCCTTCGCACGGGTCGACGATGCCGGTCGGGAAGGTCTGTGCCGCGCCCTGGAACAATTCGACGATGTTCGGCGCGCGGATCGCGACCGCATAAGTGCCGCGGAAGCGGATCGCGGGGATCGGCGCATAGTCCGCGCCAACGTTCCAGGTCTTGACGGTCCCGATCGTCGAATAATCCGACAGTCGACCGGCGGCGCGCAGGTTCAGCTCGTGCCCGAACGGCTGGTCGTGCAAGACCGGTACGTTGACCTCGCCATAGATCTCCTTGACCTCGACCTTGCCCTTCGTGTCCGGGAGCTGATTGCCCGCGGTCAGGCCGGCGTTGGTGGTCGGATCCCAATCTTCCTTGCTTTTCTCCCAGCGCCACTCGCCGCCGATCGCCAGGGCGAGCGGACCGGCCGGCAGGTCCACCAGCGAGCCGTTGGCATTAACCGCAACGACTTTCTGCTCCATGGTGAACGAGTGGGTGGTTTGAGCGTCGATATAGGCGCCGGCCTCCGGCGTGATCGTGTTCAGGCCGAAGATATTGAGCGGGACGCAACCGGCCGAACGCGCCGCGGGATCGGCGCACACGATCGCGCCGGTCGCAGGATCGCGAACCGCGGCGAAGGCATTGCGGAAATTGACGATATTGATGTCGCCGTTCGACGCCTGCTTCTCCTTGTTGTGCCCGTAGTTGAAGGTGGCGTCCCAGTGCCACTTATTGTCGAACAGATCGCCTTCGAAGCCGGCGACGATGCGATAGAAGTCGCGCTTGGCCGTGAAGTTGCGGCTTGAAAGGTCGGAGAGGCGGCGGGCGAAGGTGATGTCCCTCAGCCCGTCGCCATCATTGTCGGTCGCGTTGTTGTAGATCGCGTCCGGCACGAACGGATTGCGCAGGACGACGCCATTGACGAGGCTCTCGATCGGCGCCCTGCCTGCGGTCGCCCGATACGGCCCCGTCGAGCCGCCCGAATCGAGGGGGAAGGGCTCGATCTCGGTCGCCGCATTGGTTCTGACGTAAGTGCCTTCGACGATGAAACGAAGGGTGTCGCTGAGGTCGAAATGGCCGTTGAGCGCGGCCGTGTAGCGCTCCACCGGCGTCAGCAGCGTACGATACGCCTGGCGATTGAAGCCATTGGGCCCTTTGCCCGTGCCGATGTCCGGCACGAGGACGTTTCCGTCCTCGTCGAGGATCTCGCTGCGGCAGCTCGAACCGTTGGTCGTGAAGCAGGGCTGCAGCGCACCTGACGGGCCGAACGTGAAGGTGTAATCGCCCGTGTTGAAGCGGCCTTGCGGAGCGAAGCTGGAATAGAATGGCCGCACCGATGAGCGATAATCGGCCGGATCACCAGTGAAATACTAGAACGTGCTGAGCTGATCGACACTGGTCCTTTCGCGGTTGCGACCGAGCAGGCCTTCTTCCCTGTCGTAGCCGGCGTGAACCATCAGGTTACCGCGGTCCTCGCCGAAGTTCATGCCGCCGGTCACGCTGATCCGCTGGCTCCCCGCATCGCCGATTTCGCTGATCCCGGCTTGAGCTTCGGCCAGCCAGCCCTCGAAGTTGCGCTTGTAGATGAAGTTCACCACGCCGGCGACGGCGTCGGAGCCGTAGAGCGAGGACGCTCCGCCGGTCAGGATGTCGATGCGCTCGATGAACTGGGTCGGGATGACATTGATGTCGACCGTGTTCGACCCCGGAATGCCCGCCACGACTCGCCGGCTGTTGATGAGGACGAGGGTGCGGTCCGATGAAAGGTCGCGAAGGTCCACCGTCGCCGCGCCGGCGCCACTGGTCTGGAACGCGCTGTTGCTGCGGCTCGATTCCGGAGTGCCGAAGACCGGGTTTTCGAGCAGGACTTCCTGAACATTGACGGCACCCGTCTCCTGGATGGCCGCCGCCGTCACACCCTGAACGGGCTGCATCGACACGATGTTCGGATTCTGGATGCGCGAACCGGTGACGATGATTTCGTCATTGCCGCCGCCCGCATTGGGTGCGGTTGTGCTTGGGGCAGCCTGCGCGGCGTCTTCGGCTGTGCCCTGGCCGGCGGGCGCTGCGCCAGGATCCTGGGCATAAGCGGGCACCGCGATAGCGACGCTGGTGCAAATCGTGGTGGTGAGGAGGGTGCGGATCAGTTTCTCTTTGGCCATCTCAATTCTCCTCAAAAGCGATTGCGGAATGTCCCAAACCCGCGTCGACGCGCGCATGCAAAGGTGAAGCAGCGCTGCGGTGCGGGTCGCGGCGTGCAAAGCTCAGTGATGTGTTCACGTAATCCTCGTTCAGTAAGGCGAGTCGACACGCCGTGGTGCCATCCCGCTAACGATCCGGGCGCTTGGAGGACTCTCCAGGCTTGGGGCCCAATCGTCGAAAATTCGTCGATTTGTAAAGCTTCTGTTCAGGAATGAACATGAATTGGCTGATAATGTATCAAAACTGCAACATATTGTATTATCACGGTGAAACATGTGTCGCGGCCACAAAGTATGGCTAAAGTGTTCCGACGAGGCATTTGCATATCTGTTCTACGGTGGAACTGTCGGGGTCTGCTGCTATATTACAACAGTATTATACTTGAGGTGCATAATACCGTTCGCATCCTCGCTTTTAGCGAGCGCGTCAGGAAAATGATGCGCCACGGCTCGAAGCGTCATGACGATCCTGGTAGTGAATTCGCGACCGGCAAAGTTGTTCCGCGTGCCATGCCGCCCGTGCAGGATCGATCCCGACCTGTTGCTTCTGCGTCAGAGAGGCAGTGGGCGGACCGAGGAAGGCGATGGCAATTCGCGCTGCGCACGGGCGGAACGGCGGTCCGCCTGAGCGAACGCGGCAAACAGGTCACATTGACTGGCGGCGCGGCTGGTCGCAACTGGTCTGGGTCGGCTGGGAGTGCGCTTCATGAACTCTTTTGGGAGTTTCTCGCCAAATCAGATGCTGGATCCGCATCACCTCGCGATCAAATTCGCCGGCGGGCGGCGGATCAGGGTCGACGACTTTCTCGCGGGTGCAGCAGCGGATGCGCTGTTCTCTCAGCTCGCAGCGACCCGCCAATGGCAGCATGTCATCAAGGCCGAGGAACAGGTGTTCGAAACCCCGAGCGAAAAAATGGATGCAATGCCCGAGCCGGAACGGCGCGCGCTCGAGGCCGCGATCTTTCGCGAAGCCGCGCATGCGTTCCGGTTCCGCTATGACACGATCAGGGTCCCCGACGACGCCGATGAACGGCGCCGGGCTGCGACTCCGCTCGCCGAATTCGCCCAATTCATGTCGTCGCCGGCGATGCTCGAGTTCTTCCGCACGCTGACCGGCCGAGCGGACATCCGCTTCGTCGATGCTCAGGCGACCCGTTATCGCGCAGGCGATTTCCTGACGCGCCACGACGACCTCGTCGAAGGCAAGCACCGCAGCCACGCATTCGTTCTTGGCCTCACTCGGGGCTGGCGGCCGGAATGGGGCGGATTGCTGCTGTTCAACGACGCCGGCGGCGGGGTCGCCCAGGCAATGACGCCGGCCTTCAACACGTTGGACCTGTTTGAAATCGGGCAGCCGCACAGCGTCAGCTTTGTCGCGCCTTATGCCGAGGGCAACCGGATCTCGATCACCGGCTGGCTGCGCACCGAGCTCCCTTAGTACGGCCCGGTGGCGGGGAGCAGCCGCCGACCACAAACTCTTGGAGCCGTCCGGAAACCGGGCATGGACGCGATCACGCGACGCCGAACGTCGCTTCCGCCCACTCGAGCGCACGCTCGATCGTCGCGCCATGCTCGGCTTCGATCGCCGCGCCGATCTCCTTCTCGGTGGCGCGGGAGTAGGCGCTGGCGGGTGCCTTGGCGTGGCGGCCGGCCCAGGCGGCGACATTGGCTCGGATCGCGTGCGGCGGGAGGTTCAGATCGAGTGCGGCGGCCGCCTTGCGCGATGCCGCTTCGGGATCGGCCGCCAGCTCTGCCTGATCGAGCATATGGTCCTCTCCCCAGCCTCCTTGAGCGGCCGCGGCGGCAAACTGGCGCCGTTGGATCTCGTGCGTCGTGACAGCAATCCTTGCCAGCGAAGTGCGCTGGTCCTGGTCTGCCCCGAGCGCCGCCGCCAAGAGCCTCGCCGCCTCGTCGCTCGCGCTGGAGAGGTGGACCGCGGCACGCGCCGTGAAAGCGACCCTGTCGGGCCCGCCGCGCAATACCGCGGTGAGGAAGGCGCGCCGTGATGGGACCAGGAACAGCGGATGGAGAGGCCCGGCCGCGACCAGCGAAGGCAACAAGTTGTTGACCCAGTTCGAGGGCTTCACGACGACTGTCTCACCGTCTGCCCATGGCCGCGCGAGATGGCGCAACGCGCCCGCCAAGGCGGCATCAAAGACTTCGAGCCGCTGTGCAGTGCGATCTGCGGCAGCCTTCTGATTGGCGAGGTCGGCGAGACAATTTGGCTCGCGGAGGACGAGCGCTGCCCCCGGCCAGTCGAGCAACCGCGCGAGAAGGGTCGAGCCGCAAAAGCCGGCGTGAAAAAGCATCCGGATCGCCGGCGCCGGTGCCGCTTCGTGGCGGAGGAACGAGGCGAGCGGCAAAGTCTGCGGCCGCCCGCAGGAGAAATCGCTGCGTCCATCGATGAAGCTCGCTGCCCGCAGGGCCTCCGCGCGGGTGGGAAGCAGCTCAGCCTCGGCCTTCGCCAGAGAAAGGCGATGAAGGAGCAGGCGCAGGCTCATCGGAAGCCCGGCGTAGCGACGGTGGTGGCTGAAGAAAAGGCCCGGGCTAAAATCGGCCCGGACCTCTCCTTCAGCTGACGACAGCGACTCGCCTGATCGGCCTTCAAGTCCGCGATCGACCGAGCTCAACTCTAGAAATGGACGGTCGCTCCAGCGAAGACCGTCCGGCCAAGCACGTCGTAGGTGTTGGGGAAAGTCGAGCCTCCGCTCGCGGTTGCGCCGGTCGTGTCGCCGACGACCGGTGGGCCCTTGTCGAACAAGTTGAGCACGCCCAGCCGGAACGTGTAGCGATCGGCGATGTCGACGCTCAACGTTTCATCGAAGTAGCTGAAAGCCTTGATCTTCTGCAACACGATGCCATCCGGGCCAGACAGCGAATCGTCAGCCTTGACCTTGCCGAGATAGCGCCAGCGGCTCAGCAGCGAGACGTTGCCAAGGCCGAGCCTCACGTCGAGCACGTGCTTCCATTTGGGCATCGGCTCGAGATCGCAGATCGGGCCGAAATATCCGGCACATTCCTCCGCGGTCGAGGACGGATCCGCCTGGAACTTGTAGTGGCGAGTCCATGTGCCGGCGAAATTGAGGCTGTAGTTGAAGCCCTCGCTGCTCCCGCCGCGATAGGCCGCCGTGAAATCGACGCCGTCGGTCTTGATCGCGCCGACGTTGCCGAGGGTCGAGGGCACGCCGACAAAGGTCGGTCCGCTCAGCGAGCCGTCGACCGGATTGCGGACGATGCTTGCGCATGCCGGGTTCGTCGTGGACGGGCTGCTGTAGCATTGGTCGATCGTGATGAACGGCGGCGTGTCGCTGATCGCTCCTTTGATCTTGATGTTGAAATAATCGATCGACGCCGTGAACCGGGGCAGCTGCGGCGGATTGAACACCGCTCCGACCGTCCAGGTGTCCGAGGTTTCCTCACCCAAATTGGGATTGCCGCCGGTGAAGATGTTGATCTGGCCAGAGATCGGTTGCGGAATGATGCCAATTGCCGCGGCCGGCGCGCCCTGCGCGATGCAAACCGCTGCGATCGAGCCGCTCACCCCGGGCCCAGCGCACGGATCGACGCCGAGACCGCCGGTACCTGCCACGACCGGGGAGTAAAGCTCGTAGATGTTCGGCGCGCGCACGGCGCGCTGGTAGATGCCCCGGAAACGATAACCCTGCGCGGGCGACCAATCCCCGCCGGCCTTGTACGACCAGACGCTTCCGACCGTTGAATAGTCGGAGTAGCGCACGCCCGTTTCGAGCCCGAGCGAGTGGAAGAAAGGCTTGTCCTCGACGATCGGGATCTTCAACTCGGCATAGATTTCCTTGACGTTATACTTGCCCGAGATGTTTTGACCCTGGCCGTAGTAAATCAGGTCTCCCGAAGCATAGAGGGGGTCGACTGCCGTGGTTCCCTTTTCCCGCCGATACTCGACGCCGAGGGAGAATGCCGCCGGGCTGCTGGCCCATGGGCTGGTCAGAAAGCCGAGATCGCCGCCGATGTTGCCGCCGACGATGAACTGGGTGATCTTGGTGGCCTCATGCGCGTCGCGAAGCACGAAGGCGATCGCCTCCGGCTGCAACGTCCCCACCTCGAACACATTGAGCGGAACGCAGCCGTTCGACGGATCGAAGCAGACGGGAGCGCCGCCTGGCCCTGCAACCACGTCGAGCGCCTGCTGGAGCGCCGTGTAAGACAGGTCGTTGCGGAAGATCGTCCGCTTCTTCGACTGGCCATATTGCGCGAACACATCCCATTTCAGGTTCGAGCCGATGTCACCGCGGAAGCCCCCGACGACCTGCATGTTCTTGGTATGGAAGTCCTCGACGCGACCTCCGGTCTCGACGACGCGCCGTCGGATCCCAACCAGCGATGTGCCGGCACGGGCAGTCGGATCGTCGCCGACCCCCGAGCCGTCGTTGATGATCAGGTCGGGATTGGCGACGGTGTCGAAGAATGTCGCCTGCTCCTGCGGCGACAGAAACGGATTGCTGGGATCGATGTTGAACAGGAATCCCGCCGTCGCGGTCGGGGCGAGCTGCAATCGCACCTTCACGTCCGAATAATTCGCCCGGCCATAGAATTCGATCGCGTCGCTCAGCTCGTAGCGAGCAAGGCCCATCAACGTCCAGCGCTCGAAAGGAGACTGCGCGTAATTGACCGGGTTGAAGTTATAGAGCTGGACATCGTCCGAAAGGCTGCCGTCGGGCCGGACTTGAAAGCGTCCCGCTCCGGGAACATCAAAGGCGGTCGGCACGGTGTTGCTCGAGCCACCTGAGCTTACCAAATCATAGCTGTCGACCGCGAAGGAACAGCAGGAGCGCGCGCCGAAGAAAACCCCATCGCGCTGGGACCAGCCGCCCGAGACGACGAGATTGCCGCGGTCGCCGAGCTTGATGCCGCCAGTGAGAGCCTGATCCGAAATTAAGTCGAGTGGTATCAGGTGGTTATCCTTGACGGGTGGCCAGGTCGTTGATTCTGCGGTTTTGCTACAGACCAAAGGAAAT
>Ga0255338_1002804_pt1 | contig 23422 bp, 21 predicted proteins | sample MeOH1_35cm_T4_19_FD_203715 | JGI IMG/M metagenome (GOLD analysis project Ga0255338, IMG submission 203715) | Sandy soil microbial communities from University of British Columbia, Vancouver, Canada - MeOH1_35cm_T4_195 | ecosystem: Engineered > Artificial ecosystem > Sand microcosm > Unclassified ...
CGCGCTCTTCACCTTCACGGTGGGCGGCATCACGCGGACCAGGCAGATCGAGCGGCAGCCGTTCGGCAACGCGATGCCCGACTGGGGCAGCGACTACACCGACATCTGGTGGTATCCCGCCGAATCGGGATGGGGCCTCACGCTGGCGCAGCACGGCAACAACGTGTTCGGCGTCCTGTTCACCTACGACACCGACGGCCAGCCCCTCTTCGTGGTGCTGTCCGGCGTCACCTTCGACGGCCCGAACAGCTTCTCGGGAGCGCTCTACACGACCACCGGTCCGTATTTCGGGAACGCCACCTTCGATTCGACGCAGGTGCAGGTCAGGCCGGTGGGCAGCGCCCGCATCAGCTTCTCGGGAAGATCGGGAACCTTCCAGTCGACGATCAACGGGGTCACGCGGACGAGGCCCCTCGCGCAGCAGCCGTTCGGCCGCGCGTCGCCCGCGACTTCGGGCGCACCGCTCGCGATCGCGGCAGCCGCGCTCCGGCCCGCGACGGCGGGAACCTACTACTCGGAGCGCGCGGCGACCGCGTCGGGTGGATCGCCTCCCTACCACTTCCAGTCGGACACCTTCGCCAACGGCACGCCCCCGCCCGGGATGATCGTCACGCTGGAAGGGTTCCTGCAGGGAACCCCCTCCAGCACCATCACGACGGCGCGCAGCTACACGTTCGGCATCTGCGTGGCCGACATCGTCGCCTCCTCGACGTGCACGCAGGCGACCGTCACCGTGAGCCCGGCGGCGCCCGCGCTGGACGGGACGATGAAGTGGACGGTCGGCAACCAGTGCAGCAGCGCTTCGCAGGTGGACTACAAGCTCTACGACCGCGCCAACCAGCATGTGTGGCCGGGCGCGTCCACGCACTACTACGTCCCGTACGGCCAGACCGTCTCCAACACCCTCTCCTGCGTCGCCGGCGCCAAGGTCTGCATCGGAGGCCAATCGGGGTCGCGCACCTGGGGCGTGGGGCTCGCAGGCAGCTCGTCGTGCACCAACTGCTGCTACTTCTGCGACGGGGGCACCCATGCCTACTCCTTCGGATGCTCCTCCTCGCCCGGGACGTTCTACTACGCGAACTGGTCCTGTGGCGGCAGCGGCCAGTGCGCCGCCGCCATGGGCGGATCGGCCGGCAGCAAGGGCCCCATGTGCTCCCTCGCGGATTGCCAGGCGTGGGGCAACCTCAATATTCCGGCCGGCTATTCCTGCTCGACACAACCCACGTATGCGCCGGACCCCGGCGGCTCGCAGTGCTTGCATTTCTAGTCGCCGCCGGCCGGCGCGCGGCGCCGCGACGCTTTCGCGTCAAAGCAGCTTCGCGCGCAACTCGGTCTTGAGCACCTTGCCGTAGTTGTTCTTCGGCAGCTCCGTCACGAAGCGGTATTCCTTCGGCCGCTTGAAGCGCGCGATCGACGCGAGGCAATGCGCGTCCAACTCCGCCGTCGAGGGCCTCGGTTCGCGCGCCACCACGAAAGCGACGACCGCCTCGCCCCATTCGGCGTCGGGACGACCCACGACGGACACCTCCGCCACGCCCGGATGCGCGAGGAGCGCCTCCTCGACCTCGCGCGGGTAGATGTTGGAGCCACCGCTGATGATGAGATCCTTGCTGCGGTCCTTGAGGGTGAGGAAGCCCTCCTCGTCGAAGGCCCCGAGGTCTCCCGTCCAGAGCCAGCCGTCGCGAAGCGACTTCGCGCTGGCATCGGGATTGCCCCAGTAGCCCGACATCACGACCGCGCCGCGCACGCACACCTCGCCCACCTCGCCCGGCAGCAGGTCGCGGCCGGAGTCGTCGCGCACCGCCACCTCCACCCCGCTCTGCGGCACGCCCACGGAAGCGATGCGCTCGAGGTGTCGCGGGTGGGCGCGGTCGTTCACGAAGTCCTTGGCGAGCGCGGTGATGGTCATCGGGCTCTCGCCCTGCCCGTAGATCTGGGCGAAGCGCGGCCCCATCACGTCGAGCGCGCGCAGCAGGTCCGCCACGTACATCGGCCCGCCGCCGTACACGACGGTGCGCAGCCCTTCCAGCGACGGCCCGCGCGCCGCGGCGTGCTCGACCATGCGGCGAACGATCGTGGGCGCGGCGAACATCCCGACGCCGCGATGCGCGGCCGACAGCGCGAACACTTCCGCCGGATCGAATCCGCCCGACTCCGGGATCACCTGCGCCGCCCCCGCGAGCAGGTACGGGACGAGGTACAGGCCGGAGCCGTGCGACATGGGAGCCGCGTGCAGCAGGCAATCGCGCCCGGACACGCGGTCGACGTCCGTGAGGTAGCCCTGCGCCATCGCCCGCAGGTTCGCGTGCGAGAGCATCGCGCCCTTGGGCCGGCCTGTCGTGCCGCTGGTGTAGAAAAGCCACGCCAGCGCGTCGTCGGCGACCGGGACGACGGCCATCGGTTCCCCGAACAGCGCGTGGTAGCCGACGCTGCCCGCCTCGATGACGTCCGGCGGCCGGTCGAGCTGCGTCGTCGCCTCGGCGAGTCCCCGCACCCAGTCGGGGGTGGCGAACACCGCATTCGCGCCCGAGTTCTCCAGGATGAACGCGACTTCGCGCGGATGGAGCTTCGCGTTGACGGGCACCGCCGCGAGACCGGCCCACCAGATGCCGAGCAGGATCTCGGCGTACTCGGGCGAATTGGCCATCACGAGCGCCACGCGCTCGCCCGGGGCGAGCCCGAGCTTGTCGCGCAGGCCGCGCGCGAGCGACGCCGCGTCCGCCGCCAGGCGGGCGTACGACTTCCACGGCGAGGCGCCGACGAAGACCGCCGTGCGCGACGGGTCCGCGCGGGCGTGCCGATCGAGCCAGAGGGCAAGGTTCACGCCTGCCAGTTTAAACTTCCGCGGTGAATTCCCCTCCTCCCGCCTGGCTGCGCTGGGCGCCCGCGCTCTTCGTCTTCCTCTGGAGCACCGGCTTCATCGGCAGCAGGCTCGGCGCGCCGTTCGCCGAGCCGCTCACGTTCCTCTCGTGGCGATACGTCGTGGCCGTCACGCTCATGCTCGCGGCGGCGCTGCTCACGCGCGCGGCGTGGCCGTCCTCGCCCATCGCGGCGGGGCACGCGGCGGTCGCCGGGTTGCTGGTGCACGGCGCCTATCTCTCGGGCGTCTTCTGCGCGGTGGCGCGCGGCATGCCGCTCGCGACGGTCTCGCTCATCGTGGGCATGCAGCCGGTCCTCACCGCGATGGCCGCGGGCCCGTTGCTGGGCGAGCGCCTCACTGGCCGGCAGTGGACGGGGATCGCCCTCGGCTTCGGCGGCGTGGTGCTCGTCGTCTCGGGAAAGTGGAGCGGCGTCTCCGTCGACCCGGCAGCGTACGCGTGGATCGTCTTCGCGCTCGCGGGCATCACCGCCGGCACGCTCTACCAGAAGCGCTTCTGCGGCGCGGTCCCCCTGCTCACCGGGGGCGTGATCCAGTATTCGGCCGCGGGCATCGTGACGGTCGCCGCCGCCTGGGCCACCGAAACGATGGCGGTCCAGTGGACGCCGCGGTTCGTCTTCGCGCTGGGCTGGCTGGTGCTCGTGCTGTCGACGGGCGCCATCGGGCTCCTCTACACGATGATCCGCCACGGCGAGGCTTCCCGCGTCGCGAGCCTCTTCTTCCTCACCCCGCCCGTGACGGCCGTGATGGCGTTCGTCCTCTTCGGCGAAAGCCTGCCCGCGATCGCGCTCGGGGGGCTCCTCGTTTCGGCCGCCGGGGTGGCCCTGGTCACGCGGCGCTAGAATGGGCGGACCATGACCACGATCGTCGTCGTCCGCAAGGGCAACCAGGCCGCCATCGCGGCCGACTCCCTCACCACCTTCGGGTCCACGCGGCTGGCACCCGCGTACGACCGCAATCCGCACAAGATCATCCAGTTCGCCGATTCGTTCATCGGCGTGGCCGGCAGCGCCGCGCACCAGCTCGTGCTGGAGAACCTCCTGGGCAAGAACCCGGACCTCGCGCTCCACGGCAAGGAGGCGATCTACGAATCGTTCCGCCGCCTGCACCCGATGCTCAAGGACGAGGCCTTCCTCAATCCCAAGGAGGAGGAGGACGACCCGTACGAGTCGTCGCAGATGACCGTGATGATCGCCAATCCCTCGGGCATCTTCGCCGTGTACTCGATGCGGGAGGTGTTCGAGTTCGACCGTTTCTGGGCCATCGGGTCGGGGCGCGATTTCGCGCTCGGCGCCATGTACGTCGCCTACTCGCGCGCGAAGACCCCGGAGCAGGTGGCCAGGATCGGCGTCGAGGCCGGCGCGGAATACGACACGGGCACGTCGCTTCCGATGTCGCTGCATGCGGTGACCCTCGCCGGATGAGCGTCGCGGACCGGGTGCGCGCCGACCAGTGGCTGGTCGCGGCGCGCTTCTTCAAGACCCGGGGGCTCGCGGCCGAGGCGATCGACGCGGGGCGGGTGAGCGTGAACGGCGAGCGGGCCAAGCCGTCGAAGGTGGTGAAGCCCGGCGACATGCTGGAGATCCGCCGCCCGCCCTTCGAGCACGTGGTGAAGGTGCTGGGTATCGCCGACCGCCGCGGGCCGGCCAGCGAGGCGCAGAAGCTCTACGAGGAGACGGCCGAAAGCCGCGCGAAGCGCGACGCGGTGTCGGCCGAGCTGAAGTCGATGCCGCCCCCCGTGTTCAAGGGCCGGCCCACGAAACGCGACCGGCGCACGCTGGAGCGATTCAACCGCCGGCAGGACGAGGATTGACGCCATGAAGAAGCCCATCGCCGCCGCCCGCAAGTCCGTCCTGCCGCGCTAGTCCCCGCCCGTGACGCCCGCGAACCCGTTCGAGGCGCTTCCGATCGCGCAGATGATGCGCGATTCGCCGTGGGCGTACCCGATCGTGGAGACGATCCACATCGTGGGGTTCGTGCTGCTGGTGGGCTCGGTGGTGATGTTCGACCTGCGCGTGCTGGGGCTGTCGAAGAACATCCCGGTGCGCGGGCTCTCGCGCCACCTGCTTCCCTGGAGCCTCCTGGGGCTCGTGCTCATCGTCCCGACGGGCTCCCTCATGTTCATGGCGCACGCGACCGACTTCCTCGGCAACCGCGCTTTCCAGCTGAAGATGGGGCTGCTGATGGCGGCCGGCATCAACGCGGCCATCTTCCGCTCGGGCCCGTACCAGACGGTGTCCCGCTGGGACGTGGCCACGCGCGCGCCTCTGGCCGCGCAAGCCTCGGTGGCCGCCTCCATCGTCATCTGGATCGCGATCATCGGTTGCGGGCGCCTGCTCGCGTATACCTGAGCGCCGGGAGCTTCGCCATGAAACCAGGTCCCATTCTCCGCATCGCGCCCCTCGGACAGCCGCCGTGGGAGACGCCCAACCCGTTCCTGTTCTGCGTTCACCACGTGGACCGCTACCCGGCCGGCAACGACGCGCTCGGGCCCGCGGCATCGCTGGCGGGGCGCGACATCGGGCAGGACTTCGCGGGCAAGGACGGCTGGCGCATGTACCACGGCGAGCGCGTGCCGGGCTTTCCGCAGCATCCGCACCGCGGCTTCGAGACCGTGACCGTGGTGCGGCGCGGCCTCGTGGACCATTCCGATTCGATGGGCGCGGCAGCGCGCTATGGCGAGGGCGACGTGCAGTGGCTGACCGCGGGTTCAGGGATCCAGCACGCGGAGATGTTCCCGCTGGTGCATCGCGACCGCGACAACCCGCTGGAGCTCTTCCAGATCTGGCTGAACCTGCCGGCGGCGGACAAGATGGCGCCGCCGCATTTCTCGATGTTCTGGGCGGACCAGGTGCCGACGGTGACGCCGGCCCCGGGCGTTTGCGTCACCCTGGTGGCGGGCGCCCTCGATGGCGTCGCGCCGCCTTCGCCCCCGCCCCGGTCGTATGCGTCGCAGGCGCACAGCGACGTGGCGATCTGGACGATCCGGCTTTCGGCGCGGTCTTCGTGGACCTTGTCGCCGGCAGCGCCCGGATCGAACCGGTTCCTGTACTTCTTCGCGGGCCGCACGCTGCACGTCTCCGGCACGCCCGTGCCCGAACCCGCGGTGGTGGTCGTGGACCCCGATTCGGCCGTGCTTCTCGAGGCAGCCGATAGCGAGATCGAGATCCTGGTGCTGCAAGGCAAGCCCATCGCGGAACCCGTCGCGCAGTACGGCCCTTTCGTGATGAACACGCGCGCGGAACTGCAGCAGGCGTTCGCGGATTACCAGCGCACGCAGTTCGGCGATTGGCCCTGGGGAGTGGCCGATCCGGTGAATGGGCGGGAGGGGCGGTTCGCGCGGCAACCGGACGGGAGCGTGGAGCGGCCGGAGGTGACGCGGGACGATTCGTAGCGCAGAGTCCGGGACGAGGTGAACGATGAGCGTCGAACGGGAAACACCGAAGATCGCGTGCCTGCCGAACGGCCCGTACTACCTGCTGGTCAACATGACGCCGTCCGCGGTGCCCGGCCTGCGCCGCCCCAATGGCGAGGCGTGCTCCACCGTTCGAGGGATCGCCCTGTGCCGCTGCGGCGGGTCCGGGAACAAGCCGTTCTGCGATGGAACGCACGGAACCAACGGGTTCAACGATCGAAACACCGCCGACGGCACCCGGAATCGCCGTGCCAGCTACGTTGGCAAGCGCATCACGATCCACGACAACCGCGGCATTTGCGCCCACGCGGGAATCTGCACCGAGCGCCTGGCATCGGTGTTCCGGATGAAGCAGGAACCCCGGGTCGACCCGGATGGCGCAAGCGCGGAGGAGATCATCGAAACGGTAAGGCAATGCCCGTCCGGTGCGCTGGGCTATTCCGTTGAAGACGTCGAATACCGTGGTGAAGCGCGCGAGCCCTTGGTGACGGTAACCGACGACGGGCCCTACGCGATCACGGGCGGAATCGAGCTGGTCGGGGTGGCATTCGGCGAAGGCGCGTGCAGCGAGCACTACACGCTATGCCGCTGCGGCGCGTCGAAGAACAAGCCCTTTTGCGACGGGTCGCATTGGGATGCTGGCTTCCGGGACTCCGTGCGCCGATGATCCTCGAAGCGGCGCAATTGCAGGTCCGGCCCGGCCAGTCCGGGGCCTTCGAATCCGCCTTTCGGCAGGCCCAGGCCATCATCGCCTCGATGCCCGGCTACCGGTCCCACGAACTCCAGCGGTGCCTGGAGCGCGAAGGGCATTACCTGCTCCTCGTTCGATGGGACAGCGTGGCGACCCACGAGGAGGGCTTCCGGAAATCGGCGCAGTACCAGGAATGGAAGCGGCTTCTTCACCATTTCTACGATCCGTTCCCGACGGTGCTGCATTACGAGGACGCGTCGAAGGGGCCTCGGCTCAGAACGACTTGAGGATCCCTCCCGGATCCACTTCCCCCCGTGGCTTGGCCGGCCCGTCCATCGTTCCCGCCGCGATCCAGCCCACGAGCGTCTCGCCCGCGGCGCAGTAGGCCGCGACGATGGCCGGATCCGCTGCGCGGTTCCCCGCGACCATCTTCGCGCCATAGCCCATGAAATGAAGCGCGTTGACCGCGTTCGTGATGGCGCCGCCCACCGTGGCCCACTGCTCGTGCGCGGGCACCACGTCGTCCTGCGGATCGATGCGCGCGATCACGGCGACCACCACCGGCGCCTGCATCGCCTTCTCGCGCTCGCGCTCGAGGTCGGCTCCCGCCTTGCCGTGCCGCCGCCCGTAATCGACGAAGAGATCGGCCAGCCGCTCCAGCGCCTCGCCGCGCGCAACCACGAACCGGAACGGGATGCGCTTCTCGTGGTCCGGCGCCCGGAGCGCCGCCATTCCCATGGCCCAGATCGCCTCGTCCGGGGGACCGGGCTCGCGCAGGTGCTTGGCGCTCACGGAATAGCGCGTGAGGAGCAGCCGCATCGCCTCCTGGCCCTCGGGCGTGGCGGCCGGCAGAGGCGGAAGGTTCACGGGATCCTGATCCTTCCGACCACCCTGAGCCCGCAGCAGCCGTCGGGACGCACGACGACGATCTCGCCCGTGCCGACGGCGTGCTTCGTGAGCGCCTCGATGTTCACGTGGTGCGTCACCATCACGACCGTGCCCTTGGGCCTTCGGGTGGAGTAGGTGCCGATGCGGTTCTTCACGCGCTCGGTGCGCCCGGGCCCGAGGCCGCGGTCGTCGAAGAAGCTCGACAGCGCCTCCCAATCCTCGGCCTTGCCGAACGCTTCCAGCGCCGTGTCCCGGCAGCGGCACCAGGGGCTGGTGAAGACCCTTTCGACGGCCACGCCTTCCTGGCGAAAGCGCTCGCCGATACGCCGCGATTCCTCGCGGCCGCGCGCGGAAAGGTTTCGCTGCGTGGCGCAGTCGTCGAGCCTGTAGCCGGGCGGGTCGCCCAGGCCGGGCTCCGTCGAGGCGTGGCGGACGAGGGCCACGTGGCCGCCGGCGCGCAGCGCAGCCCAGACGCGCGCTTCATCGTCGGCAAGCGCCGGCGCCGAAACCAGCGCGAGGGCCGCGACGAGGAACCCGCGACGGGCCCTGCGCATCCTCAGCCGAGACGCCTGGCGAGGGAACCGAGCAGGTCGTTCAGCCCGCCCGCATCCGGCACCTGGCCGTCGGGCGTGAGCTTGTCCACGACGCCGGGCAGCAGCTCCGCTAGCTTCGAGGCGGCGTCGCCCTGCGACATGCCGAGCCTCTCCGCGATGGCGCCGAGTTGCCCGGAGCCGAGCGCATCCCGGATCTGGTCGGCCGAGATGGGCAGGTTCCTGCCGGTGGACACCCAGCTGTCGGCGAGGTTGCCCAGCCCGCTTTCCTGGAACCTGGCCAGCAGGCCCGCGAGGCCGCCGGAATCGGGGTTGCTCACCATCGAGAGCACGGTGTCGAGCAGCCGGTTGCCGGTACCGGAGCCGGAATTCGTGAGCGAGCCCAGAACGGAGTCGAGCAGTCCCATGGAATCTCCTTCGGTCAGGAATGGGGTGGAGCCGGCTTCGCGGGCCGGTCGCTGAAAGAGTACCCCAGCTTCGCGATGCCGTCGCGAACGAACGCCATGGCCACGGGCACGCGCGCGGGATCGCCGCGCACTGCGAGCTCGATCAGGCGCGCGCCGCCGCCCGAGAACGTCGGCAGGCTGGAGAGCTTCAGCTCGGGGTAGTCGCGCACCACCGCGTTCATGATCTCCAGCAGGTCCGATTCGCCGGCGCCGCTCACGATGATCGCCTCCTCGAACGGCAGGCGGTCGCGGAAGAGCGCGCGGTGCTTCGTGTCGAGCGCCCACTCCATCATGGCCCACGCCATCTCGGGGAAGCCGGGCAGGAAGTAGTGCGTGCCGACGCTGAAGCCGGCGATGCGGTTCACGGGGTTGGGAACGACGTCGGCGCCCTCGGGAAACTCCGCCATCAGCACGCGCCTGGGATAGGCGCCTTCGCCGAAGCGCGCCACGATCTCCTTCACGGCATCCGGATGGCGCGCGAGCGGGCGGCCGAGGGCGGCGGCCGCGCATTGGCGCGTGTGGTCGTCGGGCGTGGCGCCGATGCCGCCGAAGGAGAAGACGACGTCGCCGGTGGCGAAGGTGCGCCTGAGCGTGGCGGTGATGCGCGCCGGATCGTCGCCGAGGTACTCGGCCCAGTCGAGCTCGATGCCGCGCGCCCCGAGGATCTCGATCGCCTTGGCGAAGTGCTTGTCCTGCCGCTTGCCCGACAGGATCTCGTCGCCGATGACCAGGATGCCGACCGCCATCGCCGTCAGCCTGCCGCCGCCGGGCTCACAATTTCACGGCGGGGTTGAGCGTGTAGCGGCCGGTGATGGCGGCCTGCGCGAGGACGCGGCCCTTCATGGCCTCGCGCGCCTGCGCGCCCGTGAACGCCCCGTCGACCGCGAGGCTCGCCACGTCGAGCGCGAAGACCGTGAACACGTAGCGGTGCGCGATCTCGTCGTTCCACGGAGGGCACGGGCCGTCGTAGCCGAAGTAGTCGCCCGACATGTCCTTGTCGGCGGCGAACCAGCCGGTGTAGTCGTTCACGCCCTGGCGCGCGCCGCGGGCGGCTGCCGGCCCCGGCTTGCCGCGCGGCGTGACGCTGGAGGCGAACTCGCCGGCCGCGACCGAGGTCGCGTCCGCCGGCAGGTCCACCAGCACCCAGTGGAAGAAATCGACGCGCGGGAGCGAGGCCGGGACCGTGCGCCCTTCCTGGTTCACGTCGTCGCCCTTGCTGGGCACGTCCGGGTCGTGGCAGACGATCGCGAACGATTTCGTCCCCGCGGGAGCGCCCGTCCAGGCGAGCTGCGGATTGCGGTTCTGCGAGAGCGTGGCGTGCGTCTTCGCATCCATCGCGCAGAAGGCGAACTCTGCCGGAATCGGCCTGCCGTCCTCGAAGCTCGTGCTGGTCACCTTCATTCGAAGGCCCTCCCGTCGGTCAGTTGATCGCCTTGATGAATTCCACCTCGAACAACAGTGTCGCATTGGGCGGGATCGACGCGCCCGCGCCCTTTTCGCCGTAGGCCAGGGCCGGCGGGATGATGAGGGTGCGCGTGCCGCCTTCCTTCATCCCGGGAATGCCTTCGTCCCAGCCCTTGATCACGCGGCCCACGCCGATGATGAAGCCGAACGGCGTGGGACGGCCGATCGACGAGTCGAACTTCGCGCCCTTCTGGTCGGGCGCCTTCGGGTCGTAGAGCCAGCCCGTGTAGTGCACGAGCACGGCCTTGCCCTTCTCGGCGACCTTGCCTTCGCCCACCTTGGTGTCCTTCTTCACCAATTCCCGCACTTCCGCGGGAGCGGTGGCGGTGGCGGCGGCTGGCGGCGCGCCGGTCTGCGCGCAGGCTGTCGCGGACGCAAGGATGATGGCGGCGGAAACGGCGATGTTCTTCAAGGCGGATCCTTTCTGTCGTGCTGTGTCGGGGATATCGTTCGGAACGGAAATCGGACTAACGGCCGCGCGCCACGCCCTCGCGCCGCGGGTCGGCGCCGGCTTCCCAGCCCGTCGCGGTGCGGCGGATGCCGGCGAGCCCGCTGGTCATGTCGATCGCGCGGACGTCGTGGCCCATCGCCTTCAGAGCGGCCGAAACCCCGGCGAGTTCCGTGCCCGTCTCGATTTCCGTGGGCCCGCCGCGGCTGCCGAGGTTCGGAAGCGCGATGGCGGACTGCATGTCCATTTTCCAGTCCAGCGTGGCGACGAGCGCCTTGGCGACGTAGTTGATGATGAGGCTGCCGCCGGGGCTGCCCAGCGCCTGCTCGAGGCGGCCGGTCCCCGCGTCGTACACCAGGAACGGCGCCATGGAGCTGCGCGGGCGCTTTCCCGGCGCGACGGCATTGGCCACCACGCGGCCGTCCTCCACCGGCTGGAAGTTGAAGTCGGTGAGCTCGTTGTTGAGGAGGAAGCCGTGCACCATCTGCTTCGAGCCGAAATAGCCCTCGATGGTCGTGGTCATCGAGACGGCGTTGCCCTGCCCGTCCACGATGGCGATCTGGCTCGTGCCCGCGACTTCGTCCACGGGGTCGTCCGCGAGCGCCACCTTGAGCCCCGGCGGCGTGCCCGGCTGTGCGCGGCCCATCGACCTTTCCGCGGCGATCAGCTTCGCGCGGCCGGCGAGGTAGCCGGCGTCCACCAGCCCCTTCACCGGCACGTCGACGAAGCGGTCGTCGCCCACGTAGCGGTTGCGGTCGGCGAACGCGAGGCGCCCCGCCTCCGAGAGCAGGTGCACCGATTCGGCCGATCCGGGGCGCACCTTCGCCATGTCGCGCCCCTCGAGCACGCCCAGGATCTGCAGCACCGCGATCCCGCCCGAAGACGATGGCGGCATGCCGCAAAGCTTCCATTGGCGATAGCCGCCGCACAGCGGTTCCACGTCGCGCACGCGATAGCCGGCGAGGTCCTCCGCCGTCATCGAGCCGGGATTCGCGTGGCCGCGCACCGCCGCCACGATATCCGCGGCGATTTCGCCCGTGTAGAACGCGTCCGAGCCTTTCGCGGCCATCGCGCGCAGGGTCCTTGCGTACGCCGGATTCCTGATGAGCGCGCCGACGGGCCTGGGCTTGCCGTCCGCCCCGAAGAAATAATCGCGCGCCGCGGACTCCTTCGCGAGGCTCGCATCCTTCGACACGAGCGTGAAGAGCCGCGGCGACATCGCGAAGCCTTTCTCCGCGATCTCGATGGCGGGCTGGAAAAGCGCGGCCCACGCGAGCCTGCCGTGCCTGGCGTGCGCCACCTCGAGCAGGCGAGGCGTCCCGGGCACGCCCACGGAGCGGCCGCCCACCACCGCGGCCTGGAAGGGCATGGGCTTGCCGTCGGCGCCGAGGAAGAGCTGCGGCTGCGCGCCCGAAGGCGCCGTCTCGCGCCCGTCGTAGGCGAGCGTGCGGCCCGCCTTCGCGTCGTGCACGAGGAGGAACGCCCCGCCGCCCAGCCCGGAGGCGTGCGGCTCGACGAGCCCCAGCACGAGTTGCGTGGCGATGGCGGCGTCGACCGCGGTGCCGCCCTTGTCCAGCATCCTCAGTCCCGCCTCCGCCGCGAGGGGGTGGGCCGCGACGACGACGTGCCGTTTCGCGGTGACCAGCTCCTTCTTCACCCAGCCGCTGGGCGGCTCGGGCTGCGAGGGCCTCAGCTGCGCCGGGGTGCCGAGCGACGCCGCGGCCAAGAGCGAGGCGAGGACGAGGCTCCGGCACGCCGCCCAGCGGCCATGCCGGGACGTCATTGGATCCCGCCGAGGCAGACGTACTTGATCTCGAGGAAATCCTCGATGCCGTACTTGGAGCCCTCGCGGCCGAGGCCGGATTGCTTCACGCCGCCGAAGGGCGCGACCTCGTTGGCGATGATGCCGACGTTCACGCCGACCATGCCGGTCTCCATCCCTTCGGCCACGCGGAAGACGCGGCCCACGTCGCGGGCATAGAAGTATCCGGCGAGCCCGAATTCGGTCGCGTTGGCGAGCCTCAACGCGTCGGCCTCGTCCTTGAAGCGGAAGAGCGGCGCCACCGGGCCGAAGGTCTCCTCGCGCGATACCTTCATCTCGGGCGTGACGCCGGTGAGCAGCGTCGGCTCGTAGAAGCGCCCACCCAGGGCCGAGCGCTTGCCGCCGACGACCACCTTCGCGCCCTTGGCGAGCGCGTCGGCCACGTGTTCCTCGACCTTGGCCAGGCCCTGGGCGTCGATGAGCGGCCCGAGGTTCACGCCCGCATCGACTCCCTTGCCGACCTTGAGCGACTTCATCCGTTCCGCGAGCTTCGCGGCGAAGGCATCGTACACGCCGTCCTGCACGTAGATGCGGTTGGCGCACACGCAGGTCTGCCCCGCGTTGCGGTACTTCGAGGCCATGGCGCCGTCGGCGGCCGCGTCGAGGTCGGCGTCGTCGAAGACGATGAACGGCGCGTTGCCGCCCAGCTCCAGCGACATCTTCTTCACCGTGTCGGCGCTCTGGCGCATGAGGATGCGGCCGACTTCCGTGGAGCCGGTGAAGGTCACCTTCTTCACCACGGGGTTCGCGCAAAGCTCCCCGCCGATCGCGCGGGAATCGCCCGTGACGACGTTGATCACGCCCTTCGGAAAGCCCGCGCGCTCGGCCAGCTCCACGAGAGCCAGCGCCGAGAACGGCGTCTGCGTGGCGGGCTTGAGCACGAAGGTGCAGCCCACCGCGAGCCCCGGGGCCATCTTGCGCGTGATCATCGCGTTCGGGAAATTCCACGGCGTGATCGCCGCGCACACCCCGATGGGCTGCTTGATCACGATGAGGCGCCGGTCGCTCGTGGGCGAGGGAATGGTGTCGCCGTAGACGCGCTTGCCCTCCTCCGCGAACCACTCGACGAACGAGGCGCCGTACACGATCTCGCCCTTCGCTTCCGCCAGGGGCTTGCCCTGCTCGGTGGTGAGGATGAGCGCGAGATCGTCGGCGCTGGCCATCATGAGGTCGTACCACTTGCGCACGATCCTCGACCGCTCCTTGGCGGGCAGCGCACGCCACGCGGGCAGCGCCCGCTCGGCCGCCTCGATGGCGCGCCTCGTTTCCGCCGCCGCCATGTGGGGCACCGAGCCAACCACGGCGCCGTCGGCGGGATTGTCCACGTCGATGCGGCGTCCCGAATCGGCCTCGACCCAGGAGCCGTCGACGTAACACCGATCGCGGAAGAGGGCCGGGTCCTTGAGGGCGGGGGGCGTTGGTTTGCGGTCGACGGCGGCAGCGTTCATGTGAGGTCCTTTCTCGGCAGGTTCGCGGGGATGGGGCTTGTCAGCGCACTCGTTCTTCCATACGATGGGAACAGTGTCCCATCTAATGGGACAGCATGCAACCTCGGGAGAAAAACGATCTTGGACGCGATGGAGCAACTGCTCGACTTCGGCCTGGGGCTGCGCGAAGCCGACCTGCCGGCGGCCGTGCGCGAGCGCACGCGGCTCGCGATTCTCGACACGCTCGCCGCCACCCTCGCGGGCCACCGGGGAGAATCCGTGCACGAGATCACCGGGCTCGTCTCGGACTGGGGCGGCGCGCCCCAGGCCACGCTCCTCGCCACCGGCGCCAGGGTGCCGCTGCCCGCCGCCGTGCTCGCCAACGGCACCATGGCGAGGGCGATGGACCTCGACGACGTGCACGAGCAGAACACCTGCCACGTGAACGTCACCACGGTGATGGCGGCACTGGGCGTGGCCGAGGCCCGCGGTCCGGTGAACGGGTGCGATTTCATGGCCGCCGTCGCGGCCGGCTCCGAGCTCATCTGCCGGCTGTCGGCCGCCCCGCGCATCAGCTTCAGCGAGACCGGCCAGTCGCTCACCTACCATTGCGGCACCTTCGGCGCGGCGCTGACGGCCGCGCGGCTCATGGGCCTCGACCGCGAGAAGACGCGCCACGCCATGGGCATCGCCTATGCCCGCGTGGCCGGCAACCAGCAGGGCTTCGTCGCCGGCGCCATGACCGTGCGGCTCATGCAGGGCATCTGCGCCGAGAGCGGCGTGCTCGCCGCTCTCATGGCCGAGCGCGGCCTCACGGGCTCGCGCGACGTCCTCGAGGGCAAGTTCGGCTACTACTCCGTCTACCAGCGGGGCCGATACGAGCGGCGCGACCTCGTCGACGACCTGGGCTCGCGGTGGCTGCTCGAGGACGTGAGCATCAAGCCCGTCTACCCCTGCTGCAAGTTCACCCACGGCCCCATCGGCGCCATCCTCGAGGCGAAGGCCGCGAGCGGCCTCGCCCCGGACGACATCGCCGAGATCCGCTTCAAGGTGACCAGCCAGGAGGTCCACGACGTCGTGTGCGCGCCGGCAGCGCGCAAGTGGGACCCGACCTCCGTGACCGATGCGCAGTTCAGCCTGCCCTTCATGACGGCCTGGGCCGCGGTGCACGGCGGCATCGGTTTCAGCCACCTGTCGCCCGGAAGCCTGCACGACGCGGCGGTGCGCCGCCTCATGCCGCGCATCCGCGTCGACCTCGAGACCGGTGCCCAGGGCGAAGGCCGCGGCACCTTTCCCATGCCCGGCATCGTGACCCTCACGGACCGGCAGGGGAGGCGCCACGACGCGCGCGTCGAGTACGTGAAGGGCCATCCGCGCAATCCCATGTCCTTCGACGAGGTGGCCGGGAAGCTGCGCCAGTGCTCCGCCTACGGCCTGCCGGGCTGGACCGGCGCGGACGAGCTGGTCGCGCTGGTTCGCGGCCTCGACGACTGCCCCGACGTCGCGGCCCTCGCGCGCCTGTGCGCCCCCGGCGGGCGGGCGGCATGAGCGCGTCGCCGTCCTCGTTCCGCATCGGCACCGACATCGGAGGGACGTTCACCGACTTCGTCGCCATCGACGATGCGACGGGAGACATCCGCCTCGAGAAGACGCTCACCACGCCCGACGACCCGGCGCGCGGCATCTTCGACGGCCTTCGCCTGCTGGCCGAGCACCAGGGCGTGGGGCTCGGCGAGGCCTCCGGGTTCGTCCACGGCACGACGCTCGTGATCAACGCGCTCATCGAGCGCAAGGGGTCGGTCACGGCCCTCGTCACCACGGCCGGCTTCCGCGACATCCTCGAGATGCGCAAGGAGACGCGCTACGACGTCTACGACCTGCAGCTCGAGTACCCGGAGCCGCTGGTGCCGCGGGCGCTTCGCTTCGAGCTCGCCGAGCGCACCGCCGCCGACGGCACGATCGTGTGCCCTGTCGACGAGGCGGACGTTGCGGCGATCGCGGCAAGGCTCAGGGCCGAGGGCGTGGCCAGCGTGGCGGTGGTGTTCCTGCATTCCTACGCCAATCCGGAGAACGAGCGGCGCGTCGGCCGCCTCCTCGCCGCGAACGCGCCGGAGATTGCGGTCTCGCTCTCCTGCGACGTGCTTCCCCAGATCAAGGAATACGAGCGCGCCAGCACCACGGCGGCCAACGCCTACGTGAAGCCGCTCGTGCGCGGCTACCTGGAGCGGGTTTCCGACGGCCTCGAGCGCCAGCGCTTCCGCGGGCGGCTGCACATCATGCAGTCGAGCGGCGGCGTGGTCTCGCGGCAGACGGCACAGGATTTTCCGATCCGCATCCTCGAATCGGGCCCGGCCGGCGGCGTGGAGGCGGCCCGGTGGTGGGGCAGGACCCTCGGCGCCCGGGACCTGCTCTGCTTCGACATGGGCGGGACGACCGCGAAGCTCTGCACCGTGATCGGCGGCGAGGCCGAGATCGCCGACGAGTACGAGGCGGCGCGCGTCTACCGGTTCAAGAGCGGCTCGGGACTCGCGATCAGCGTGCCGGTTTTCGACCTGCTCGAGATCGGCACGGGAGGCGGCAGCATCGCGCGAATCGACAGCCTCGGGCTGGTGAAGGTGGGCCCGCAAAGCGCCGGCGCCGCGCCCGGACCCGCCGCGTACGCACTCGGAGGCGCGGAGCCCACGGTGACCGACGCCGACGTGCTGCTCGGCCTTCTCGACCCCGACCATTTCCTCGGGGGCTCGATGAAGCTCGACGTGGAAGCGGCGCGCCGGGTCATCGAAGCGCGGCTTGCCACGCCCCTGGGCATCGGCGCGGCGGAAGCCGCGTGGGGCATCCACGATATCGCCAACGAGGACATGGCCTGCGCGGCGCGCCTGCACCTCGCCGAGCGCGGCGAGGATCCGTCGGCCCTGGTCATGGTCGCCTACGGCGGCGCCGGTCCCGTGCACGCCTTCGGCCTCGCGGAGAAGCTCGGCATCCGCCGCCTCCTCGTGCCCCCCGCCGCCGGCGTGATGTCGGCCCTCGGCATGCTGGTGTCGGACGTCTCCATCGACCGCGTGCGCACCTGCAAGGCCGGCCTCGACCGGCTCTCGCCGGAGGACATTGCCCGCGCGTTCGACGAGATGCAGGCCGAGGCGGCCGGAATGCTGCAGGCCGGCGACTTGCCCCTGAAGGTGGAGCGCTCCGCCGACATCCGCTACCGCGGCCAGGGCTACAACATCCGCGTGCGCTGGCCGCAGGGCCCCTTCGACGCCGCCCGGATCCGCGAACAGTTCGAGCAGGAGTACCGCCATCGCTATGGCCGCGCCTACCCCGACGTCCCGGCCGAGGTCGTGAACCTGCGCATCGTGGTCGCCATCGAGAACCGTACGCCGTTCCGCCCGCGCCGGCTGCCGCGCGCGACGTCGCCGGTGTCGGACGCCATCAAGGGCCGGCGCGCGGCCTTCCTGGGCAGGCATGCCGGGCACGTCGAGTGCCCGGTCTACGACCGCTACCGCCTGCAGGCCGGCCACCGCGCCGAGGGGCCGGCGTTCGTCGAGGAGCGCGAGACGACCACGGTCGTCGGCGCGAACGCGACGTTCGAGGTCGACGCCAACGGCGTCCTCGTCATCGAAAGGCAGGGCTGAGGCATGCAACGTCCCATGGACGCCGTCGAGGTGGAGCTGCTGTGGAAGCGGCTCGTCACGGCCGTCGACGAGGCGGCCACCGCGCTCGTTCGAACCGCCTTCTCCAGCGTGATCCGCGACTTCCACGACTACGCCTGCGCGATCTTCGACACGAAGGGGCGGCTCCTCGCGCAGTCGACCCACTCCACGCCCGGCCTGCTGGGCATCCTTCCCTATACGATCCCCAACTTCCTGCGCCACCCCGGGTTCCTCGCCGCCCGCCCCGGCGACGTGTTCATCACCAACGACCCGTGGATCGCAAGCGGGCATCTGATCGACATCACGGTCGCGATGCCGGTGTTCCGCGGCGAGGCCGTCGCAGCCTACGTGCTCACGGTCGTGCACCACCTCAACGTCGGCGGACGCGTCGCCTCGCTCGAAAGCCGGGACGTCTACGAGGAGGGGCTCAAGATCCCGATCCTTCGCCTGTGCCGCGACGGCCGGGAGGAGGAGGCGGTCGTCGCGTTCATCCACGCCAACGTGCGCGAGCCCGACAAGGTGATCGGCGACGTCCGCGCGCAGGTGGCGGCGAGCCACGCCGCAGCAGCCCGCCTGCTGGAGGCGATGGAACTCGCGCAGCTCTCCTCCCTCCTCTCGCTCGGGGACGAGATCACCGGGCGTTCCGAGGCGAGCATGCGCCAGGCGATCCGGGCGCTTCCCGACGGCGTCTTTCCCGCCCGCATGGTCCTCGAGAACGTGGCCGGGTACCCCCATCCGCTCACGCTGGCGCTGCAGGCGACGGTGGCCGGCGACGGGATCCGCCTCGACTACTCGGGCACCTCCGGCCAGATCCCGCGCGCCGTCAACGTCACCCTCAACATGACGCGCTCGTACTCGGTGTATCCGCTCAAGTGCCTGCTCGATCCGGAGGTGCCGAACAACACCGGGTGCATGCGGCCGATCGCCATCGACGCCCCCGAGGGCTCGCTCCTCAACGCCACGTTTCCGGCGCCCACGTGGGGCCGGACGATCGTGGCCCACATGCTCCCGGAACTGGTGATGCAGGCCCTGGCCGGGTCCATCCCGCAGCGGCTCGTCGCCGGGAGCGGCTCGACTCCGCTCCTCTACGGCAACTTCATGGGTCGGCACGCCGACGGCCAGTCCTTCTACGCGGTCGTCACGTTCAACGGCGGGCTCGGCGCCCGCGGCACCCGCGACGGCATCTCCTGCGTCTCCTACCCCGCGAACGTCGCGAGCATTCCCGTGGAGGTGATCGAGCACGAGGCGCCGCTGCGCTTCGCGCAGAAGTCCTTCACCACCGATTCGGCCGGCGCCGGGCGCCAGCGCGGCGGCCTCGGGCAGCGCATCGAGATCCGCATCCCGGAGGACGCGGCGCTCGACGGCCCGATCGTGGCCGGCATCCGCGGCGGACGCTTCGGCGTGCCCGTCTACCCCCTCGAGGGCGGCCGGGGCGCCGGCCACCCGACCGTATCGGTGAACGGCCACGAGGTGCGCTTCGGGTCGCCGTTCGAGCTGCGGGCCGGCGACGTGGTGGTCCTGATGGTTCCCGGCGGCGGCGGCTTCGGCGATCCGCGCGACCGTCCCGTCGAGGCGGTGCTGGCCGACGTGCGCAACGAGGTCGTGAGCGCCGCCGCCGCGAAGGCCATCTACGGCATCGACATCCACGCGCGGCCCGCCCGGCGGGCCGGCCGCGCGGACTGACAACCAGAGAGAGGATATGCACATGGAATATGCGGTGCTGGGAACGGGCGGCGTGGGGAGATCCCTGGTCGCCGATGTGCTCGCGTCGCACCCGGGCGTGCGCGTGAGCGCCTTCGACCAGTCGCAGCCGTCGCTGACGGCCCTCGCCGCGCTGGGCGCGGGCAACCGCCTCGACTGCCGACTGCTGGACGCGAGCGACGTGGGCGCGGTGACGCGCGCGATCGGCCGGGCCGATGTCGTCGTGAACGCCACCGACGGCTCGCGAAGCATCGAGATCCTCGAGGCGTGCATCGCGGCGCGAAAGCCCTACATCGACGTGCACGGCACGCTGCTCGTGAACGAGAGGCTCGCCCTGGACGGCGAGGCGAAGGCCGCGGGCATCACCGCCGTCATCGGGATGGGCTGCAGTCCCGGCATCACCAACATGGTCGCCGCCCACGGCGCGCGCCATGCCGAGGGCGACATCGACATCGAGATCGAGTACCTCACGCAGCGCCCGCTCAACCCCTCGATGGGGCTGCTCGACACCGTGCTGCGGCAGTTCCGCGACCATGTGCGATCCTACGAATATGTCGACGGCCGCCACGTGCTGCACCCGCCCTTCTCCGGCCCGATCCTCACGCGCTTTCCCGGCGTGGAGGGCGAGGTCGAGCTGGTCCTCACGCCGCACTCGGAGCCGCAAACCCTGCCGCGATACGTCCCGGGGCTGCGCCGCGTGTCCGTACGCGGCGCCTACCAGAAGGAGATCATGGACCTCGTGAAGACGCTCGCGCGCTTCGGGCTGCTGAAGGCCGACGCGCGGGTGACCGCCGGCGGCGCCGAGCACGACTTCCAGCCGATGCTGCGCGCGGCCCTCATGGGCGACGGCACCCTCAAGCCCGGGCCCGTCGACACGGTCTACTGCCTGCGGGTCCGCGTGACCGGCAGCCTCCCCGGCCGGCGCAGCGTCGTCGAGACGACCGTCGGCCACCCGAAGGGATGGGACCCGCTGCCGCAGGCGCGCATGACCGCCGTTCCGACGGCGTTCACCGCGCGGCTCGTGGCCTCCGGGAAGCTGCGCCGCCCGGGCGTGTGCGGCCCGGAGGTGTTCGGCGACGACGATGTCGGCGCCTGCCTCTCCTACCTGCGCGAGCGCGGCCTGTGGACGATAGTCGAAACCCGCGAAATGCAGGCGACCGGCAACGTCGATGGCGCGGGCGCCGCGTAGGATCGCAGCCCCGAAGCGCGCCGCCTGCGCCGCTGCGGGCAGTGCGCGCGTGCCCGAGCCGGGGCCGCTCGAGCGCGCCATCGCGCTGCTGCGCGCCTTCGTGGACGGCCAGGAGCATTGGGGCGTGCGCGAGCTCGCGGCGGCCACCGGTGAGCCGACCAGCACGACGCACCGCCTGCTCGCGCGCATGCGCGCCCTGGGCTGGCTCGAGTTCGACGAGGAGCTGAAGCGCTACCGCGTCGGCTTCGAGCTGCTGCGCGTCGGCGCCGTGCTGTCGCACCGGCATCGCATCGGCCAGGCGGCGATTCCCGCGCTGGAGAGCCTCGCGTCGGGGCTCGACGAGAGCGCGTGGTTCTTCCTTCACGACGCCGCGCGCGCCCGCGTCGCCTGCATCGCCGAGCGCTCGCCCGCGCGGGCGCTGCGCCTGCCGCCGCCGCTGGGCCACGAGGAGCGCCTGTGGAGCGGCCCGGCCGGCTGGGCCGTGCTCGCCGCCCTCCCCGCCGCCGAGGCGGATGCGGCCCTGCGCGACGCCGACATCGACCCGATCGAGCGGCAACTGCTGCGCGAACGCCTGCCCGAGCTGAACCGGGAAGGTTTCTGCGCGGGCTCGAGCGCGCTGCTGCCGGAAGTCATCGTCATCGCCGCCGCCGTCCACGATGCCGCCGGCGCGCCTCGCGGCAGCCTCTGCGTGGCCGTCCCGCGCGTGCGCTTCCGCGAGGAGGACGCGCGCCGTTTCGGGATCGCGGTGCGCGACGAGGCGCGCCACTTGTCGTACCTGTTGGGGGCGACCCTGCTGGGCGGCGCGAGCGCCGGCAGCTGGCACGACGCGGCCTCCGCGATCTCCGCGCTGATGCGCCGGCAGTCGCCGGACCTCCCGATGACCCCGGCGCTCGGCGGCGGGCAGAGCAACCTCGAGGACCTGCAGATGGGCCGCGCCGCCTATTGCCTCACCACCGCGGTGAGCCTCGAGGACGCGTTCCACGGCGGCAGCGGCGCAGGCACGGCGCACCCGCGACTCGCCTCCGTCATGACGCTCTCCGCCTTGTACCTGCACGTATTCACGCGTCCCGGCATTCGCCTGCGCACGATCGCGGACCTGGCGGGCCTTTGCGTCTCCCCCGGGGCCGAGGGATTCTCGTCGGCGCGGCTCTTCCGGGAGCTCCTCGAGGATTCGGGGATCAAGCCGGCCGATGCGCCGCGCCGCGGCGGCGCGGTCCTCCACCTCGATTACCCGGAAGGGCAGCGCCTGTTCCGCGCCGGCAAGGTCGACGTCCTGTTCTGGCTCACGGGGCTCAACAACGCCGTGTGCGGGGATCTCGCCCGGACTCCCGAGGTGGGCATGCCGTCGCTCCCGGAGGCGGTGCTCGCGAAGTTCGTCGCGCACCATCCCGGATACAGCCTCGCCACGATGGCCGCGGGCGGCCGCTCGATCCACACGCTGAAGGTCCCGACGGTCATCGCGACCGTCATCGACAGGCCGCAGGACGAGGTCTTCCGCCTGGCGAAGGTGGTCCACGAGAACCGGCACGAGCTCGCCGTGCAGGGCGTCCTCGACGGGAATGCCGACACGATCGGCCCGTGCCCGGCGCGCGTGCCCATCCACCCCGGGGCGAGGCGCTACTGGGAGCAGGGCGAACCGCCGCCCGCGCCGGGCCGGGCCAGGCGACGGCCCGGCTGAGCTTCAGCCCCGCCGGGTTTCGAGTTCCTGCAGCTCGCGCTCGTACCCCGTGCGGGCCCGCCGGTCGAGCCACCAGCCGTACTGCGGCGGCATGGCCTTGAACTCGGGATCCGCGCCGAGCGCCTTGGCGGCGTGGACCGCCCAGAACGGGTCGTAGAGCATCTCCCTGCCGATGGCCACGAAGTCCGCCTGGCCGTTGGCCACGATCGCCTCGGCCTGCTCGGGCTTGATGATGAGCCCCACGGCGACGGTGGCGATATCGGCCTCGCGGCGGATCTTCTCCGCGAACGGAACCTGGAATCCCAGCCGGCGCGTGTTGGCCGCCGCCGTGGGCGAACGCACGTTGATTCCGCCGGAGGAACAGTCGATCGCGTCGACGCCGCGCGCCTTGAGCTCGCGGGCGAGGACCACCGAATCGTCCAGCGTCCATCCGCCCTCGTCCTGCGCGGAGACGCGGAAGAAGAGCGGCTTGGACGCGGGCCAGTGCCTGCGCACGGCCACCGCGGTGTCCAGGGCGAAACGCATGCGGTTGTCGAGGCTGCCGCCGTAGCGGTCGTTGCGGATGTTCGAGACGGGCGAGAGGAATTCGTGGATGAGGTAGCCGTGCGCCCCGTGCAGCTCCACCACGTCCATGCCGGCCTCGTCGGCGCGCCGCGCGGCCTGCGCGAATGCCTCGATCACCTCCTCCACCTCGGCCGTGGACAGGGCGCGCGGCATCGGCCAGCCGTCGAGATAGGGAAGCGCGCTCGGGGCGACGACGGGCCAGTGCTCCTGCCCCTCGACGGGCCTGGAGCGGTCCAGCGGGCCGAACCCCTCCCACGGGCGAAGGTTGCCCGCCTTGCGGCCGGCGTGGTTGAGCTGCGTGCCCACCACCGTCCCCACGGAATGCAGGAACTCGACCAGGCGCCTGAGCGGCGGCACCTGGTCGTCCTTCCACAATCCCATGTCGCCGATCGTGCCGAGGCCGCGGCGCTCGACCTTGGTCGCCTCCATGCAGGTGAAGCCCACGCCCCCGATGGCGAACTTCGCGAAATGCGCGAGGTGCCAGTCCGTCACCCTTCCGTCCACGGCGGCGTACTGCGCCATGGGGGAAAGCATGATGCGGTTCTTGAACGTGACGCCCCGCAGGGTGAGCGGGGTGAAGAGCGCGGGCGTGGCGGTCATTGCGGCTTGATTA
>Ga0255338_1002805_pt1 | contig 23382 bp, 17 predicted proteins | sample MeOH1_35cm_T4_19_FD_203715 | JGI IMG/M metagenome (GOLD analysis project Ga0255338, IMG submission 203715) | Sandy soil microbial communities from University of British Columbia, Vancouver, Canada - MeOH1_35cm_T4_195 | ecosystem: Engineered > Artificial ecosystem > Sand microcosm > Unclassified ...
GACGCGGAAGAAAAGAAAAAGAAGAAGTAGCGCTCATCGCGCTCTCGTAAACGACCAGAAGGCCCTGCATCCTAGACTTGATGCGGGGCCTTCTGTTGTCGGCGGCTACTGCAGTCACGGCTTTACGACTTTCCTCAACGACGTCAAAGGTGTAATGGGCCGTCTTGTCAGTGAAACGTCTGGAAAGTGATCTGACCGCAGGGCGGGCACCGTGGCATCTTCAGATCCGGGTTCACCCGATGCTCGAGGTCGGTTAACCCCGGGTGTACGTAGCAAAGGGGGCCGATTGATGTCGGCCCCCTCATCCGTCAAAGCCTGACGGCGCTATGGTTGTGCGGCGGCCATGCTGCTGCGAAGCTGCTGAAGCGCGCTTCGCTCCAGGCGGCTGATGTGCATCTGGGACAGGCCCAGCTCATCCGCCACCTCCTGCTGGCTGAAGCCTTCGAAGAAGCGACGGCGCAGGATCGTCTGTTTCCGCTCGTCCAGCGTCGACAGCGCCTGCTGAAGCGGCGCATTCTCCACGACGCCTTCCATTTCCGGGTCCGGTCCGCCGACCGCCTCACCCAGGGCCAGAGAATCGTTGCCGTCATCCATCTCCCGGCGCTCTTCCAGACGCTGCGTCTGGTAGGCGCGGTACATTTCCATTGCCTGCACGAGGTCTTCTTCGGAGATCTTGAAGGCTTCGGCCATCTCCGCCACCGTCGGCTCACGCTGGAGCTTCCGGTACAACTCGTCTTCCATACGGTGCAGGTTGGCGGCGATCTCCTGGAGGTAGCGCGGCACCTTGATACTCCAGGTGCGGTCACGGAAATAGCGCTTGATCTCGCCGACCATACAGTGCACCGCATAGGTGCTGAACTTGGTCTCGTGGTGGGGATCGAACCGGTCTAGCGCGCCGATCAGCGCGATCCAGGCGGACTGGACCAGGTCCTCTACCGGAACACCAGGGCGCGCAAACTTGTGCGCAAGGGAGCGAACCAGCGCTTCATGCCGCTCGATAATCGCGGTGCGCAGCTTCGGATCGCGGTCGGTGACATATATTCGCAGGAGCTCCTCGGTGGAGTGGTCGCGGAGCGATGTGTCGATCATTATTCTCCCCCACTGCCGGCGCCGCGGGACGGGCCACCCCGGAGAAGCGGCGCCAGGCTTGCAGGACGAAACGCCTTTCATTTTAGGCCCGAGCCCTCGCTGGCCGCTTCCGGCCCCTCGAGTGCCCGAACTGCGCCCAGCTTACCCAGGGTGGGCCCAGGGCTAAACCGGTGAGCAAGCTTACAGACAGAAAAAAGAAACCCGCCGGTACCCGAATGCCGGGCCGGCGGGGTCCTCAACCAGGGCCTATTAGTTTCTATTGTCCGGTGGAGTAAAAGACGCCGCTGGTGAAGATCGAGCTGCTTGTCGTAGTCAACTCTTAAGACGTTCCTTAGGGAGAAACGGTTCGCACTTTTTACATTAAGAAATTTCTAAGATCGCTGAACTTCCGACCAAGCGCCGCCGGCGCCTAGACCTGTAACACAACACACAATGGCAAGCCTCCGGCGATGCGCGTTAGGAACTCTTCAGTCTTAACGCGTAACGCCGGAGGCTTACTCGGAGGACGAGTGACGTTCAGCAGCCACTCGTTTCGCGAGATGGCTACTCGCCGCCCGTAGCGAGCTGCATGGCTTTCTCCTGGGTCGCCTCCTCCCGGGACAGCTCACCGGTGATGCGGCCCTCGTGCATCACCAGGATGCGGTCGCTCATACCCAGCAGTTCGGGAAGCTCGCTGCTGATCATGATCATCCCGGCGCCCTTGGCCACCAGCTCATTCATCAGTTCGTAGATCTCGATCTTCGCGCCGACGTCGATGCCGCGGGTCGGCTCGTCGAAGATCAGGAGCTGAGAATCGGTGAAGAGCCACTTCGCCAGAACCACCTTCTGTTGATTGCCGCCGGAGAGGTTTTTCACTTCCTGCTCGATGGACGGAGTTCGCACCCGCAGTTCTTTGACGTATTTCTCGGAGACTTCTCGCTCCTTCTTGCGGTTCACGAAACCGAGCACCGAGAGCAGGTCCAGGTTGGCGAGCGTGGTGTTCTCCCGGACCGCCATGTTCAGGATGAGGCCGAGGCTCTTGCGGTCTTCCGGCACCAGCCCAATTCCCAACTCGATGGCCTCACGCGGCGAGCGCGGGTGGACCAGCTTCCCGTTCACCAGGATTTCGCCCGAATCGATCGGGTCCGCGCCGAAGATCGCCCGCGCCACCTCGGTTCGCCCGGCACCCACAAGCCCGCCGATCCCCACCACCTCGCCTCGATGAACCGTAAAGCTGATGTTTTCGAACACCCCTTTGCGCGTAAGATTCCGCACCTCCAGCACCGGCTCGCCGATGGGCGCCGGGCGCTTGGGGATTACCTCTTTTAGCTCGCGGCCGACCATCATGCGGATGACGTCGTCTCGGTCCGTGTCCTGGATTCGCTTCGTCGCCACGTATTGGCCGTCGCGAAACACGGTAACCCGGTCGCAGATACTGAAGATCTCTTCCATCCGGTGGCTGATGTAGATCACCCCCACCCCACGATTCCGGAGGCCCTTGATCAGCTCAAACAGGTTCTTGAGCTCGTGATCGGTGAGCGTGGCCGAGGGCTCGTCCATCGCGATGATGGCGCTATTGCGCGAGGTGGCCTTGGCGATCTCCACCATCTGCTGCTGCGCCACGGAGAGGCGGCTCACTTCGGACCGTACGTCTACCGCCACACCCAAAGAATCCATCACTGCCTGGGCATCGCCGTACAGCTTCTTGAAGTTGATGAAACCCGGCACCGCCGCGCCCGGCTCCCGGCCGAGGTAAATGTTCTCCGCAGCGCTGAGGTGCGGGACCAGGTTGAACTCCTGATAGATGATGTTGATGCCGCGCTCCATCGCGTCCTGCGGCGAACGGATCTCGACCGGTTGACCCTTGATGAGCACCTCGCCGCGGTCCTTTGTCTCCGCGCCCGCCAGGATCTTCATCAGGGTGGACTTACCGGCGCCGTTCTCGCCGCACAGGGCGTGAACCTCGCCGGGAAGGAGATCGAAGCGGACGTCGTTCAGCGCGATGACGCCGGGGTAAAACTTGCTAATGCCGCGCATCTCCAGCAGCGGCGTCTGTGCTGTCTCTGACATCGTTACCTTCGTTCAGGTGTTCGGGTGTTCAGGCATTCAGGTGTTGGGAACCAGCCTTTGCAATCGCACCCCGCTCACACTTATCGGCAAGAAGTTCTACTTCAACCGGCGATTGTACTTCCTATCTTGGCGCGATTTTCTTAACGTTATTTATTTAAGAGCCGACTGCCTGAATGGGACCCCTTTGGCTGCGGGAACGGCTCTGGAATCGCGTTGCTCCTCATCCCCGCTCGGCCAGCATCATCAGTGCCAGGGCGCGACGCGCTTGGCGTAGCCCGATAGCCATCGCAAGCAGGAGCGTCTCTTCATCCGCCGTGCGGGCTCGCTCATCCAGATGAGCGGCGGCATACTCCAGCGCCATCGGTAAGGGGATGAGGTGATCGGGGAGCTGATAACACTGGGTTCCGACGTAATTAGCGACGGCGCGGAACTCCAGGCGAGTGTCCGCAGGTACCGCGTGATCGAAGTCTGTGGAGCAGAGGGCCGGATCGGATACTACATGATGCTCCTGGCACGCGAATGGCCGCACCGGGTAGACGGAGCAGCGGTCATCTTCTAGAAATGGGCATGGCCGCTGCGCTTGCCAGTACACCAGCTCCAGGGCGCCACCGTCCGGCCCCGAGACATACCCCTCACTCTCCACAAACGCGGTGAGCCGGGAGCGGAGCTCGGGATCGGCGGAGATCGCCTCTCGCCACACTGCGTGCGACCGCGCGAGCCGCTCCGCCAACTCCGGACGTGCCGCCACAAATTCCGCCAGGGCATGCGCCTCCATCGGAGAGACCACCACCAACTGGCGGCAGCACGCGCTGCAGCCGGCGCGGCAGGTTATCTCCGCACCACCCTGCGGTAGCATCGCAATTCGCTCGGAGAGTCGCACTTCCGCGCGCGCCCGAAGCAACTCCACCGCGTCAAGGAGATCGATCATCCAATGCCCCCACACTGTCCGGGCGCTGCGGGCTGAGCCTGGAGCGCACTGCTTCCCACCGGTGCGTGTGCTCATCGTTAAAGAGCACCGGTTGAAATCCAAGCCGCAAATAGGTACGGATAGCAGGAAGGCGCCAGCCGTCGGTATGCAAAATTACCCGCCGGTAGCCCTGCTCTCGGAACCAGCGGAGAGCAGCCAGGGTCACCATGTGTCCCAGCCCGCGCCCGCGAAAGTCCGGCGCCACGCCGACCATATGGAGGTAGCCCGTGTCCCCGCGCAGTTCCGCCTTCTGCCAGGCCGTGGCGGTCCCCTGCGGAAGCCCCTCCACTACCGCGAACAAGCAGCCCTCGGGATCGAACTCCGCGCGCTGGACTAACTCGGCGAGGCACCGTTCGGCAGTCCACTTCGTGCCGATGCAGTGGTTCATGATCCGCGCCCAGTGCTCCTCGTCTCCGTGCTGATAGCTGCGCAGCTCACACCCGGGGGATAGCTGTATTTCCGGCAGATCTTCCAGGGTCCGGCGGCGCATCTCGAGCTGCCGGGGCACCGTCACACGGCCACCGCGCGCTTGGTACGAGCAGACTCATACGCCGCGGCGATCAGCGCCTGCGTCTGGAACCCGGCCTCGCCGTGGCATTCTGGCTCCCGCTCGTCCCATACGGCACGCACGAAGTCTTCGAGCATCGCGAGGTCCTGCAGCTCGGAGCTGACCGGCTGCACGGGCACCCGCTCCTCACCTCCGGGCAATATCAGGCGCAGGTGGTCCGCCCAGTGCTCCATCGGATCGAGCAACAGCTTTCCCTCGGTGCCGTCTACCTCGATGAAATCGTAGCGCGGAGGGCTGGTGAGCGTGGTGGAATGCACGCCCAGGGCGCCGCTAGCGAAGCGAAGGGTGAGGCAGCCGGTGTCATCCACCGACCAGGGCATGGCCACCGTGCCCACCATCGCCATGACTTCCGTTACGGCGCCGCCCAGGTTCAACTGTACTTCCAAGCGGTGGCACGCCATGTCCATCATCGCGCCGCCACCCGCGGCCTGCGGGTCGAGGCGCCACTCGCCTGCCGGGAGATCCATCCGGCCGCTATAGTGTCCCCGCACCAGCGTGACACGACCGATGGCGCCTTCAGCGATGAGCTGTTTCGCGCGGACTACCTGCGGAAAGAGCCGTCGCCGGTAGGCCACACCGAGGCGAACGCCGGCGGCGCGGCAGGCATCGATCATCTCCCGGCACTCGCCGGGAGTGAGGGCCATCGGCTTCTCTACCAGCACGTGTTTGCCGGCGGCGGCCGCTGCCAAAGTCTGGTCGCGGTGCCGATGCGGGGGCGTGGCGATAACGACGGCAGCCACGTCTTCGCGCGCGAGCAAAGAGGCGTCGTCCGAATGCCAATGCGCCACGCCGAAGCGCTCCGCAAAGGCCTGTGCGGCAGCCGCATCCCGCCTCGCGACGGCGGTCAACTCACACAGCGGTGATGCCAGGAGGCACGGGGCAAACGTCTTGGCCGCGATGTCCCCACATCCCAAGATCCCCCAGCGAAGCGGACGCATCGGGCGGCCTCCGGCCTAGGCCTCGTTCGGAGCAGCGGCGTAGAGAGCTTCCAGCCAAAAGTAGCGCCCCCCGATGTTCACAAACTGCTCCAACCAGTGGTTGAAGCTCGCCGCGATCGGCCGCCATTCCTGAGGTTGTTCCGCATGGACGCCGTCCAGCACCTGGCCGGTGGTCAGGTTGAAAACCAGGAAGTCGCCGCCGCCGTTCACGCGGGCGAAAGTGACGTAGTTTTCCAACGCCGCCGAACCATAGTGCTCGCGCTCTTCCTGCTCCAACTGGCGGATCAGGTCCGTAGAGGCCACCCCGACGCCGTGCAGACCCGACTCGTTGATGAACAGGTTCGCGCCGTTTGAGAAACGCCAAAAGCGCAGGAAGTCCGCCGGAAGACTCTTTCCCAGCGCGGACTGGGTCGATTCGATGTCCGCCTCGCGCGCGGGCGGGAAGAGCATCACCTCGTACCAATCGCTGGCGCCTTCGGTCGAAACCGGCACGCCGCCGCGTTGCTGGAGGAGTTGGATACGGGCATGAAGCGGATCGCGCGGAGCAAAACCCACGATGGAATTCTCCCACTCGGGCGGCTCTCCGGGACCGAACCTGCCGAGGAGCGCACACGGTGCTGCGGTCAAATTCCCCGAAACCTGCTGCTCTTCCTTCCTCTTCACGGCAAAGCCAACGAGAAGCGTCAAGCCTCTAGCCCGTCTGCCGAGAGTACGTCCGGATGCTGGAGGCTCAACGCCTGGAGCTCAGCGCTTTTCCAGCCGCTGCTGAAATGCGTCGCCCTGCTTCCAGTCCCGCTTACCCAGCCCTTCGTCCGGGACCCTGGCGCCGGTTGCCCGGGCAAAGCGAGCGGTGGCGAACCCGGTGCGGTTCACGCCGTACATGCAGTGCATATAGATGTCGCCCTGCTTATGGGCGGCTTGCAAGCGGGTAGGCAACTCGCGGTCGAGGGCGTTGACGGCCAGGTACCGGAGGCCCAGCTTCTTCGCGAGCGCTTCTTCGGCGGAAGGGGAAAGGCGTCCGCCCTTGCCGCTGCGGTCGTCCGAGTTGGCGGGCTTGCGGAGATCGACAAAGGTTACGGTGACGCCGCGCGCCTTGGCCGCCTTCGCGAGGGCTTCCACGGTCTCCGGCTTGGGCGCCCCGCCCCGCCAGAACCGGTTGGTCTCCTTCTCCTGCACCAGGTGCACGTTAAACCCCGGCGGGGCTGAAGGATCGGCGAGCACGCCACAGCAAGTCGATGCACCGAGGAAGAGCAGGCAAGTGAGACGGGCGTAGGAGATCGAGTGAGTCATAGTAGCGGAGAAGAACAACCCGGTAGGCCGGAGCGAATGGCAGAAGTCCCTGGACCACCGTCAGTTTCGTCCCCGGCGCGCGCCGCGCCTCCCTACCGTCTAACGCCGCTCGAATCGCTTCTTCAGCCGCAGGAACGGCTTCTCGATGCCGTGATAGGAGGCTAATGCCAGCGCGAAGCTCGCTACAATCCCGAGCCCGAGTTGCACGCCGGCCGGTAGGCTTCCGAGCTTTCGCCCCAGACCGATTCCCAGACCGTGGTACAGGTAGAGTGAGTAGGAAAGCAGCCCCACCCACCGAACGGCGGGTGCCTCCAGCCAGGACCAGGACGGCTTGCGCACTAGTTGGAGTAACTGGACGATCAGGACGGCGAAGAGGAGGCTGTCGACCGTGAAACCGGGGCCGTAGTGGTACGCTTCCGAACAGGTACGCGAGAAGACGATCAGTGTCACGGTGACCAGGGGGAGCCAATCGAAGCGGACCAGTCGCCGCGCCAACACGTCGCAATTCGACTGCTGCGTAACGAGGGCCAGAAGGCAGCCGACCGCAAGGCAGTCGAACCGGGTCTCGAAGCAGTTGTAAACGTACGCGGTGCCCGTTCCGAGCACGTAGAAGGCAACGCTGCGCCACACCAACACCGCCGCGATGGCGCCGATCAGCGCCTGCACCGCGCGCTTCCGCGGCAGCCGCATCAGAGCCAGAAGGGCCAACGGCCAGAGCATGTAGAACTGCTCTTCCACCGCCAGGGACCACGTGTGGGAGATAGGTGTGGGGGCGTGGCCGTGCGCGGCGTTGTAGTAGTTGGTGGTATAGGTGACCGCGGAGAGCGTGAGCAGCGGATCCCAGCCCTCGCCCGTGCGCCAGCGGGTGTAGAGCGCGGTGATGAGCACGTAGGCGGCATATGCGGGAATGATCCGGAGCACCCGGCGGAGGTAGAAGTCTCGCAGCGAGATCCGGCCGTGCTTCGCATGCTCTTTCAACAGCAGCCAGGTGATCAGGAAGCCGCTAAGCACGAAGAAGCAGGTGACGCCCAGATCGCCGGGCACCGGGACGCCGCCATGGTATGCCATCACCAGGCCGATGGCCATCGCTCGAAGGCCATCCAGTGCGGGGAGCCGGGAGCCAGCCAGTATCTCACTGAGGCCGCCAGAGATCGCCGCCGCGGTTGCGTTTCGGGCGGTGGATACCTGACCGGAGAGGTCGGCGTGGGGAGCGCAGGCCGGGCGTGAGACGGTAGCGGGAGTTTCCAAAGCAGTGATCTGCCGGAAGATCGGGTTCCGGCTCTCCGGCAAAGAGGTGCCGCCTGGCTCGCTGGCGTGCACCGACAAGGGCTGCCGGAGCGCATGCCCGGTCGTCCATCGGGGGACAATGGCATCTGGCCGCCCGTTATCGCGGCGGCCATTGCTCGGAACGGCGCGCCCGGAGTAGACCGGTCAACCGGCGGGATCGTCCTGGATCGCCAAGCGCCGCGCGGATACCTTTAATGCAGCCCGCAACCGCGCAACCCGCGCTTGGCAAGGTACTGCTGGTGATACTCCTCGGCGCGGTAGAAAGTTTCCGCGGGGACGATCTGCGTGACCACGGGGCGGCGGAAGCGGCCGGAGGCATCGAGCTGCTGCTTGGATGCTTCGGCGGCGGCCTGTTGTTCCGGCGTGTGGTAGAAGATCACCGTGCGGTACTGCGTGCCGATGTCCGGTCCCTGGCGATTGAGCTGCGTGGGGTCGTGGTTGGCCCAGAAGAGGTCGAGCAGTTCCTCGTAGCTCACGCGGGCGGGATCGTATTCCACCTGCACAACTTCTGCGTGGCCCGTGCGGTCCGTGCAGACCTGCTGGTAGGTGGGGTTCTCCACCGCGCCGCCTTCGTAGCCCACCGCGGTGGCCGTGACGCCATCCAGATTACGGAACGCCTCTTCGACCCCCCAGAAGCACCCTGCGCCAAAAGTCGCCAACGCCATCGATTGATCCTCCGTTTACCGCTCACGGCATCTTACCCGGAAATAGGTCGAAGCGTAATCGAACTGCGAAGCATAATACGTGACTCGTAATGCGTAGAGAATTGCTCCCACGAACACCGCCCCATGAATCACGCAGCACCGCCTATGGGTTACGGGTTGATCGTTACCTTGCCGGTGACTACGGAAATGGGCACGGTTTCTCCGTTGGAGAGGCGGAGCCCGAAGCGGTCTGGGCCAGCGCCGCGAAGCGGATCGTCCAGATCCGCCACGAATGCCTTGGTGCTACGATCGGAGAGCGTGGCGACGCCGTAGACCTGCGCGTGCCGGCCGCTCACCACGACGGCGGTAATGACGGATTTCTTCACCGCCCGCGCGGCGTTCGAGTCTTTGAAAGTGAGTTTGCCGCTGACCTTCCTCTTGAATGCCGCGCTCACGGTGAACTTTACCTTTACCCCATTCACCAGCACCGAACCGGAGCCCGAAACCTTAGCCTTTGGCGTGCTCTCCGGGATCTGCGCAACGTGAAGCCTAACGGTCGCGAGGCCGCTCTGCACAGCGCCATCTCCGGCGCGGTAGGTGAACGTGTCTTCCCCGAAAGCGCCCGGGCGGGGCGAGTAGACGAACGAGCCGTCCGCATTGAGGACGAGCGATCCAAATGTAGGAGGGGTGACGAGCGTCGCCGTCAACGGATCGTGGTTCGCGTCCGTGTCGTTGGCCAGCACGCCGGGGGCGGCCACCTCCAGGCGAGCGGCGTACCCGGTGTCATACGTATCGCCGGTCGCCACGGGGGGAGCGTTGACGGGCGTCACGGTGATGGTAAAGGTCTGCGTTCCAGAGGTGTCCACGCCGTCGTTCGCCGTGCCGCCGCTGTCGCGGAGACGGAGCGTGATCGTCGCGATGCCGCTAGCGCCGGAGGCGGGGGTAAAGGTGAGGTCTCCGGAGGTTGCGTTCACCGCCGGACCGGTGGAGAACAGGGCGGGATTACTGTTCTGCGTCACCTGGAACTGGAGGCTCTGCGTGAATTCGTCGGCAGTGGGTCCCGGCTGAATGCCGGTTGCCCAGCCGGTTACCGTCTGGGGGCCGCTGTCCTGCGCTGCCGTCGCGTTTGCCCCCTTGGTGAAGGCCGGCGCGTCGTTCACCGCCGTTACCGTGAACGGGAAGGTAGTCACCGTGGTGGCGAGGCCGTCCGTGACTGTCAGCGTGATCGTGGTCGTCCCATTCGCGTTGGCGGCGGGGAAGAGGCGCACCGTGCGGTTTGCCCCCGCGCCCGCCAGGCCCACCCCCGGCACGAGGCTGGAGTCGCTGGCCTCCACAGTCACCGTAAGGCCGGCGGCGGCGGTGTCGAAGTCTCCTACGGTGATTGGGATCTGTCCGGTCGGCGTGTCTTCCAGAGTCTCCTGCGCACCAGGATTGCTGACGGTAGGTGGGACATTCCCCACGAGCGCCACGGTGTGGTTAGTTCCCGCCGCCAGCGCGGTCACTCCCATGAACCCCGCCGGCACGTCCGTCTGTCCGACGAAGTTCCAGCCCCAGGCGACCACCGCGCCATCGCTTTTCAGTGCCACACTGTGGTTGGCGCCCGCCGCAACAGCGATCACGCCCGTCAGTCCCTGTGGCACGTCCGTTTGTCCGTGGTCGTTGAGGCCCCACGCGACTACCGTGCCATCACTCTTCAGCGCCAGGCTGTGTGATAACCCGGCGGAAACCGATTTGACACCGGCGAGGCCGCCCGGCGCCGTGAGATTACCGCCCCAATCCAGCACGGTTCCGTCGCTCTTGAGCGCGAGGACGTGCTGGGCACTGGTGGAGACTGCGGTCACGCCGGACAGTCCCCCGGGCACTGCCTTCAGTCCATTCGGGTCGAAGCCCCAGACGCTTACGGTCCCGTCATCTTTCAGACCTGCGTTGAACTCGCTGCTCGTCGACACGCCGATCACGCCGGACAGGGCCGGTGCGTCTCGCTGGCCGAACGCGTTGCTGCCCCACGTTAACAGCGTGCCGTCGCTCTTTAGCGCAACACTGTGGGTAGAGCCAGCGGCCACGGAGACTACCCCGGAGAGACCAGCCGGCACGCTGGACTGACCCTCGGTATTCCGGCCCCAGGCCGTCACCGTCCCGTCGCTTTTGACAGCCAGGTTGTGGGAAGCCCCGGCCGCCAGGGCCTTCACGCCGCGCAAATTCGCGGGCGTAGAAGCCTGGCCGTCCGAATTGTAACCCCACGCGCGGGCGGCGGAGGCGGCGCGGAGCGCCACCGTATGCGCACTGCCGGCTTCGATGTGGGAAATGCCGGTGAGGCCCGCGGGGAGCGTGGTCTGGCCATACTCGTTGCTGCCCCACGCCACCACGGTGCCGTCATTCTTCAGGGCTACCGTGTAATAGCTGCCTGCCACCACCTCGACCACACCAGTGAGTCCTGGGGGGACCGTGGTCTGGCCCTTCTGATTCCCGCCCCAGGCCACCACGGTACCGTCGCTCTTTAACGCCACGCTGTGGTTGTGACCGGCGGAGATGGCGACCACTCCCGACAGCCCGGCCGGGACGTTCGACTCGCCGGATTGGTTTTCACCCCAGGCCACCACAGTGCCGTCGGATTTCAGCACCACCGTGTGGTAGGAGCCCGCGGCGATCGACTTGACCCCGGTCAGGCCATTCGGCTGGAGCGTGAGCACCCCGCGCTCATTGTCACCCCACGCCACCATTGTGCCGTCAGCCTTTAATGCTAGCGTGAAATCCTGTCCGGCGGATATGGCGGTCACTCCGCTCAGTCCGGGCGGCACGTTCGTCTGGCCCAGTTGGTTGTCGCCCCAGGCCACAATCGTCCCATCGCTCTTCAACGCCACACTGTGGTAGTTACCGGCGCTGACGTCGACGACGCCCGAAAGCCCCAGCGGTACGTCCATCGAGCCGTGGTTGGGTGTGCCCCAGGCAACGACCGTACCGCCGGTCTTCACGGCGAGGTTGTGGATCGCTCCCGCAGAAATGGCGCGAATGCCTCCTTCCAACTCTGGTGGAAGGTTCGTCTGGCCGAAATTGTTGTTACCCCAGGCCACCACACCACCCGGTACGCCACCGGCGGCAGAGCGTCGCGGCGGAGCAGTGGGGACGGTCCGCTGTGCCCACACCGGGGCCAGGATTCCCAACGTGAGCAGCAGCGCCGTTGCCGGCAGGAGCGGTCGTCTTCCGGTAATTCGCTTGCCCATACACTCCTCTGCGCGGCGGTGCCTCTGTTTGGCGGCGACTGCTTCAAAATCAAGGCTCAATCCCTGCACAAATTGAGCAAGAAATCTGGCGCCTCCTCCGCGGTGAGTGCGTGCAGGCGCGCCGAGATGCACTGGGTGCGGGGTGATGCGTGAGACGTGACCTCGTAGCAGGTTCCGGCGTTAATACGAAACGAGGCAGGCACGGTGGGTTCAGTATTAGTGCCGTAGCTTATAATGTTCGCAACCGCCGACCGATGAGCCGCTTTCCGGACTGATTGACATGCCCCAACTCACCGAGCTTCATGAAGTGCCCCCGGCTCAGCGTCACGAGGGGATAACGTCATCCGGCAGACCCTCCTTGGATGCGCTCAAGGCGTCACTGGGAGCGGTCCAGACCCCTACGCGTGAGAAGGCGGCGTGCGAGCTGGTGGCCTTTGGGAGTGAAGCAATCGAGCCGTTGTGCGCGGCGCTACGGGACCGGGAGCTGCGGGTCCGGTTGGCGGCGGCCAAATCGCTGGGCGAGATCGGCGACGAGCGGGCCATTCCCGCGCTGGTGGCGGCCCTGCGAGAGCTGTTCCCAGGTCAATCGCCGCGCCGGTATCGCACGGTCGGCATCCTCGCCGCCGTCACTTTCCCGCTGGCGATGATCTGTTACGGCGTCATGCGGCTTTCCGAGTGGAGCGTTCCCCCAATCGGCATTGCGATCATTTTCGGGCTAATGGTGGCCCTGCTGGCAGCGTGCGGTCCCAGGCGCCTCCGTGCGCTCGCCGAGCTGTGGATTCCGAGCCCATCCAATCACGACCCATGCCTGGTATTCTCCCAGGCGCTCGCCCGGATCGCCGAGCGCTGTCCCGCGCCGGAACTGCGAGAGGCGCTGCCACTCCTTCAAGAGATCGCCGCGGATGGGCTGCAGCAGAACCGTCGCACGCGGGCCGACTCCCGCAAGGCCGCCCGGCGCATCGAGGAGCTCACGGCGCAGTTAGATGCCCTTCCGGTGATCGCCGGTGCCCCGTCGATGGACGTGGACAGCCTCCCCGGGGCATCGAGCGGACCGATCAGTAATGCGTAATGCGTGATGCGTAAGAATCACTGCCGACGGTCGTTTGTTTACGCATTACGCATTACGCATCACGCATCACGCATCAATCCGTAAGCACCAGGCGGTTCATCGCCGGATAGGCGTCGTCGGAGAGGAACTCGCGGGCGACCTCGCGACCGTCATGCAACCGGACGCGGTAGGTGAGCACGCGACAGCCGCGTTTGCCGGGGTTCCGGACCTGGCGCGCCGGGAACCCCGCCCGCCACGGCTGGCGGATGATGACCGGCTCCGTCACGCTTTCCAGCCGCTGCCGGAACTCGTAGCGGTCCGCTGGCCGGTGCGCGCTCACCACGCGGAATTCAACCAGATCCCCACGCACTTCGGCTTCCAGCCGTACCGGCCACGGATGATCGTTGCGTAACCGGAGGTCGATGTTCGGATACGCGACCGCCGCGTCCCGGCCCGGAGCCACATAGCGCGCAGCCCAGCGATGACGATGCCGCTCCAGCACGGTGAGACCGGAAAGCACGGCGGCATTGTAGAGGGTGGTACTTGCCTGGCAGACGCCGCCCCCCCAACTCGGCACCAATTCTCCGTCGTAACTCACCGGAGCCCGTTTGAAGCCGCTGTCGCTGGACCAGGAGCCGACCGTTCCGTTGAAGGAAAAGCCCTGCCCCGGCTTCAGCCACTTGCCGTTGATGGTACGAGCGGCCAACCGGACGTTGTGGATCTGGTTGGGCGTGCGGTCTCGCAAGCTGGAAACGTAGCGCGAGAGCACTACCTCCCGCTCCCGGTGCATTGCCGCCCAACCCGCGGCGCCCGCCAGCGACACATAGAGAGCAATAACCAGCCCACGCTGCCCGCTCGTCATCGCCCCACCTCCAGCCGGTTTTCGGAGGTGCTGGCGCGGACCGCCGGGTTGTACATGTCGGAGAGCACCGCGGGAAGCGCCTGCATCTTTCCGGTCACTTCCGGGCGCAGGTAGTATTCCAACACTTGCGTGTTGACGTTCCCCAACTCGAAGGTGCGCATGAAGAAGGCGATCCGATCGTCCCGCACCTCCATGTCGGACCACCAGTAGCTCCAATCCTCAATCGACATCTGGCCCCGGTCCTGGACTTCCCAACCGGCCGGGAGGGGATCTTCCAGCATCAGGTACTCCAGCGGGGTGGCACTCTTGACGGTGACCCGGGCCAGGATCCGGTCGCCCACGCGGAAGCGGGTGGCCGGCTTGCTCTCGGGCACGGTAACCAGGTGGCCGGTCGCATCTCGGCGGGTCTGCAGCAGGAAGTACTCCCGCGTGATGGAGAGACCGGGCACGCTGCTCTGCGGCGCGAAAGATGCCATGCGGATGTCTTGCGACAGCCGCACCGAATAGTAGAGCGTGCCGGAACCCTCCTTGCGCAGCTCGACCTGGTTGTGCTCCTTCAGCTCCTTGAGCGGAATGCGGATGACCGACTCTTCCCGCAGTGCGTCCGCCGTCTGGATCGACTCACTGCGCAACTCCTGGCCATTGAGCAGCACCGTCAGTTGGTATTCCGGGCGGAGCTCGCCGGTGGATTGCAGGTAGTCCGTGAGCGCAAACAGGATCCACGCGGTGTCGCGAGTGGAGACCCAGTGGCCACCCTGCCGCTTCACCAGCAGCCACCGCACTACACCCGGCAGCCGGCCCTCCTGGGCGTCCAGCGCCAGCGCGGCCTTCAAGATGACGGCCGTACTTTCCACGTCCTCCGGGATCCCGTAGTAGCGGTCCTTGCGCACTTCCGACCAGTGGTACTGTCCGCCGGCCTCATCCGCCACGCTCCAGAGATATTCCATTCCGGCGCGGGCCTGTTCGTGGCTCTCGGAGCCGCCGGCAGCCAGCAGGGCCAGGATGCGGTAACCCTGTGAGCGACGCTGCAGTTTGCCCAGGTCTTTGGAGAAGCGTTGCAGGAGAGCGGAGGCTTCCTTTCGGGCGCCGTTCTGCGCCAGAACGTAGGCCACGAACATCGCATCATCCGCCTTCAACCGCCCGCCCTTCGCGATCTCCTTCAGAGCGTTGAGGCCATTCTCGCGAATGTGGTCGTTCACCTCGATGCCGTTGCGACGCGCGAGATCCATCGCGAAGAGGACGTAGGCGGTCATCCATGGATCGCCTTCGTCGTAATGCCACCAACCCCAAGAGCCGCTCTGGTTCTGCATGGAGTAGAGGCGCAGCAACCCGGCGGTAGTCATTTCGGGCAGCTTCTTCTGGAGGTTGGTGCTCACCAACTGGTGCTCCCGCAGCATCCGCGTGAGCACCACGTCCGGAAGGAAGCTGCTGGTCGTCTGCTCCACGCAGCCATAGGGGTACTGCGCCAGGTACTCCAGCGAGCCCAGGAGCGTGCCCGCCAGCGAGGGAGCGTAGCGGATCTCCAGCGTCGCGTCCGTTGCGGCGCCGTCCAAATCGAGCGCTTCCTGTGCGGTGCCCTCAGTCACCGCGCCCGCCCGGTATTCGATGTCCTGCCGAGCGAAGGCCCGCACCGGCACCGTGAGCTGCATCCCATCGTTGAAGGCGCCCGCGCGTGCCGTGGCGGTAAAGACGGCGTCACCGGGGGTGGCGGCATGGACCTCCCACTCAACCTTCTTCGCTTCCTCGGGCTGGAGGTGCAGGGTCTGCTTAGCGCCGGTGCGCAGCTCCACTCCCTGTGCGGCGAGCTCCACAGCCACGTCCTGGGGACCCTTGGTGTAGTTGTGGATAATGGTCGACACCGTGAGCGTGTCCCCCTCGGTTACGGAGCGCGGGGTCTCGAGGCGGAGGGTCAGTTCCTTCATCACGCGGACGTTCAGGGTCTCACGCCCGATCTGGGTCCGGTCCGATTCCGCCGTCGCCGTAGCGCGCCAACTCGTCAGGGAATCCGGAAGCGTCACGCGTACGGTGGCGTTTCCGGAGCGATCCGTGTGGACGAACGGATTCCAATAGGCGGTATCCGGGAACTTCTTCCGGATAGCCACCGTGGTCCCGTCCTTGTCCGCGTCGCCCAGGTAGATCTGCGGAAACGAGAACTCCGTGAGCACTTCATTGGTGCGGCGCGGATAGAACGCCTGCCACAGCGCGGCCTTCGGCTCCTCCTGGATGGCATACACCGCCTCGTCCACCACGCCGAACGAGACCTCGGCGGGGACGGGTTTGCCGTGCATGTCCATGGTGCTCAACCTGAAGGTGGCGGTGTCGCCCGGGTGATAGACCTCGCGGTCGCTCTGGATCGCCACCTTCAGGCGATGGTCCTCCGGATTCACCTTCAAGAGCACCTGGTTGGTGACGAACTCCCGGTTCTTGACGAAGCAGGCGGTTACGAAAACGTTGGGCTCGTAGCCTTTCTTGATCCGGAACCGGACTACGGTGGACTTGCGCTTCAGCGTCACCGTCTGGAGGTCCAGCACGCGCGCCGCCTCCACCCCCAGGATCGCCATCGCGCCGAACTTGTCTGTGTTCAGCAGGATCTGGGCGGTGTCACCGATGCGGTACTCCTTCTTGTCCGGCACCAGCGAGAGATTGGGGTAACTGCCGCCGTAGTCTCCGCCCTCGAAGGTGGTAACCCAGATGTACTGCGAGTCTTCCACGGGATTGCCGTGTGGGTCGGTCGTCTGGATCTTGGCGATCACGGAGCCCGTTTCGGAGAGGGTGAGCGGGAAGACGACTTCCCCCTTCGCGTCCGTGGTGCCTTTGAGGGTGGTGAGCTGCTTTTCGTGGTTGCCTTTCCGGTCCCAGAGTTGCAGCGCGGCGGTGAGGCTCACCGGCACGTTTGCCGCGGGCTTCTGCTCCAGGTCTCGCAGCCGGGCAGTGATGCTCACCTGATCACCAGGCGCCACCAGGTAGCGCGACGCGGTGGCCTGCAACTGGTAGGACCCAGCGCTCACTTCTACCGACGCCTGCCCTTCCACGGTGCGATCACTCAGATCGCTCACAGTCGCCTGGATGGTGTACTGGTAGTCGTGCGCCTCTTTCGAGTCGAGGCCTTTGGTTCCGAACTGGACGTGCGCGATGCCATCCGCGTCGGTACGGGTCGTGCCGTTCTCCACCACCTCCCCATACAGATTGCCGTGACTTTCCTCGTCATCGGTATCGTAATCGACCTCTCCCTCGCTCCAGGACATCCACGATTCGGAGCGATAGACAGTGTAATCGACCTTGGCATCTGCAACGGGCGCGCCGTAGTAGTATTCCGCCTTGATGGTCGCGGCCACCGTTTCGCCGCGCACCAGGTTCTTCTTGGGCACGGTCACGTCTACCCGCCATTCCGGCTTACGGTAGGAAGCGACTTGGAAGCTCTCTGAGTGCACTTCCCCGTCGATCCGGGCGTTGAGGGTATACGAGCCGCCCGTGGCCGCCGTGGAGAGGCTCAGCTGCCCGGCGAACGAACCGTGGTCGCTCATCGGCACCTGGCCTTTGTAGATGGAAGTCTGCTGCTCGTCCAGCACCTCGATGGAGACAGTGCGTGGCGCGGGCACGGAGTAGCCCTCCCGCTCCAACTTGCGGACCACGCCCTTGAACTGAACCGTGTGCCCCGGGCGGTAGACCGGCCGGTCCGTGTAGGTAAATACCCGGTACTGATCCGGCTTGCCATCCTCACCGTACCAGGCGTTCCCGAACGGGTTGAAATGCATGAACGCCACGGACTCGCCACGGTAGGCGACCGCCGAGGCCTGGTTCGACACCGCGCCGCCCAATCGCAGTTCCGCCCGTCCGGAGGCGTCGGTCGTCAACTCGCGCACCCGGCTCTTGTCCTGGTAGATCGTGAGCTTTGCATTCGGCACCGGCGCCCCGGTGCGCAGGTCCAGGGTAAACGCCAGCACGCGGCCCTCGGCGGACTTCGTCACGACCGCCAGATCTGTGACCATCAGCCAGCCCACTGCTGTGGACGTATCTCCCTGGGCCTCGATGAGATACACGCCCTGCTTGAGCTGCCCTAACTGCTCGAATTCGTAGAAGACTCCCTCTGCGTCCCGCTTCTTGATCTGGTGCTGAATGGTCCGTTGGAGGTGCACGCGCCGATCGTAGCGATCGAGCGGCCGGCCGGAGCGACTGGTCGTGGAGATCGGCGAGAGCATCTCGCGGATCTGCTGCCCCTCTTTCTGCAGCATCACCTCCGGGTCCACGGTAAAGATCCGCACGTCGATCGCGTCGCCCTCCTTGAACCCGTTCAGCGCGATGCGGGGATCGTCGCCCGGCAAGAAGGCGTGCTGGTGGATGTTGAGATTCAGGTACGGGTGCCCGGGATTCAGCTTCAGATGGGCCTCAGTGACCTTCCCTTCCAGCACCGACACCTTGAGCGACTTGCTCTCGTACGCGGAGGTGGCCGGAGTAATCTCGTATCCTCCCACAGGGAGACGGCTCACCTCGAAGGCGCCGTTCTTATCGGTCCGCGCGTCCAGCGTATCCTGACCATCGCGGGGGTTCCCGGGGCGGACCACGAGATTGATCCCCGCGAGGGGGCGCTTCGTATCGGTCGCGTAAAGCGTTCCGCGGATCGCGCCCGCGGGCGTCTCACTGGAAAACGCATACGCGTAGACCCCCGCCGTAGCCAGGACTACCACGATCAACGCGAGAATCTGTGGAAAGGTACGAGGTCGCATCGGGATAGCTGTCCTTCAATGCCGGAGGCGCCGTCGGCCGCTCGTTTCACGTGCACGCATCGTGCGGTTAGATTAAACCGGCGCGTATGCCGCTGCGCTGCCACATTAGTGGCTGCGGGAGGCCGGTGGGTTCGGCCGTGCCGCTGCTTTCAGTGTACTGGGATCGAACGGATGCGAACAGGCAAACTGCGGGACGTAGATTCGCCGCCCTGCGCACTCTGCGGCCGGGAAGTCGCTCGGCTCACCCGACACCACGTGCGCCCCAGGCAGTTCGGAGGCATGCTGACGGCGGAACTCTGCTCGGCATGCCACCGGCAGGTGCACGCCATGTTCACGAACCGCACCCTGGCACTGGAACTGGACACGATTGAGAAACTGCGCGAGGACCCGCAGATCCAGGACTACCTCCGCTGGGCGCAAAAGCAACCGGACCGGCACATCCCGGTGCGCCGCAGCCGCACGCGCCGCTGACACGGGTGAGAAGACACCTATATCGGAGCACATCCCCGGGATTAAAGGGAGCACGCTTAGGCGCTGGTAGGACATCCGGCCGGCAACGTGCAAAGCCCGTGAATCCCGATGGCCATGAGGAGCGCACCAAGCAAGACACCGACGCCGTCCGCGAAACAGTTGATGCGAAACGACTGCTGGAGGCTCTGCGCGATGAAGATGCTGCGGAGGTCAGCATTCCGGGCCACGGCACCTTCGAAGCGGGCAAAGGCGGCATTCAGCGCGGCCCAGTCGCTGAAGAGGTAGTAGCCGCACACGAGCACGGCGGCAAGACCCGGAAGGACCACGAAGAGAATAAGAACGGACTGCCGCATCGATTCTGGTTCCTCGGGCGAGCTGCGCCCGAAGTGAAAATGCAGTGTTACCCTCCACGGTTGGCACACGCCTGGTTGTAACTCCGGTAGTCGTTGCCAAGGAGCGCAGCGGCTCCAGCATCCCCTCCGGATGCGTATCTTGGAACATTCCGTGGCGCAACCCCGCCAGGGGACGAGCCCCCTGGCTACTACAGAGGCGCCCCCGAGGAGCTTGCGGGCGGCGGCGGACTGACTTCGATGACGCGGGGTTTTGGATTTCCTGAAGTCGGTCGGGATTGCCGCGTCGCTGTCGCTCCTCGCAATGACTCTGCTTTTGCGGGCTTGAGACCCTCCGTCCAATGGCTGGCGTTCGCCCGTACAGGTGGATCCACGGCGCTCCTTGCGATACTTCTTCAGGGATCTACGGGCCGACACTCAACTGCAGGGTATGCTCCCCTCTTCCCGCGGCTCGAAGGCGGCCGACCCCCTGGTCGCTCACAGTCATGGCGGTTGAAGCACCGTCGAACTTGACGCTCCACTTCTTGTTCGGGTCGAGGTCCAGCACATACACGTCCGCCGCCTCGCCGGCGGCGCGCCAGGTGACGGTGGCGCCCGTGCGGGCGACGTGGTCCTCTCGCAGTTGGCGGGCGACGGCGGGGTTGAGCTTCATGCCGTTGGGCTGCGGGAGCTTGCCGCTGGGCCGGGCGTTAAAGAGGAGCACCGCGTCCGGGTGCCCGGCGCGCTCCACCACGACGCCCTGCACCGCATTGTCAGCGGATTGCACCAGGGTGTTGGTGAGCCGGGTACCGGGATCGGAGACCTGCACCACGTTGAGGAACGTCTCCCACGGCTGTTCGCGGGCGGGAGCGATGCGGACTTGCCACTTCTGTTCCGCCTTGACGGCGTAGGGCCACTTATCGGGCCACAGCTCGTCCAGGTCGACGGAAGTCTTGCGCGCCTCACGCGGGAGTAGGGTGGTGACCCGGACGTCTTGCTTGCCGCTGGCGGTGGTCCACGTCACGTCGTTCGCACCGATGGCGGGGCGAGTCGTCGGGTGGATCAGCCACTCGCGCAGATGGGTCGCTTTCTCTACACCGGTAAGCTGCTCACCGCGGTAGCGCTTCACCCGGGGGAGGGTGCGCGGGTCCTCGGCGTTCGTGCGGTCGAAGACAACAACGGTGTCCGAGTGGCCGTCCTGCGAAGGCAAGTAGAAGAGGCTGCGGCTCCATTCGTGGAGGAAGGTGGCCGGTGGATCGTAGTAGGGCTGATCGTAGTACTGGCCGCCCGTGGCGCCGGCGAGGTAGGCATAACGATCATTGGGCCCGAACTCCTGCGCCACCACGCCGCGCCACTCCCGCATCGCGCCCAGGCCGGCGAAGGTCATGCCGTTCGTCGCTTCGCCGCGCTGCACCGGGCCGGAATAGTCCAGGGGATGGGTGATGGCCCACTCCCGCTTCCGGTAGAGCTGGAAGTCGCCCAGGTAGTTGATCTGGTGGTCCACATACGGCACCAGGGGCAGCATGTGCGCGCCGAAGAAGGAGGCGTCGTCGCGCCAGGAGTCGTGGAAGAAGAGTACGCCCTGCCCGAGGGCGTAGTGGCCCTTCGGCAGCACCTCGCGGTAATCGGCCGCGCGGGCATAGGGATCGTAGAACAGGTAGAAGTACCAGCCGGGGGTGAGGCCCTTGTCCTGGGTGAGATCCAGCGCCTTCCGGGTGAGCGACTGCACGTACGGCCCGACCTTCGGGTCGTCTTTGGTCAGGCCCGCCAGAATGCCCAGCAGCGGGAGGCGGCCATACCAGTCCGGCTCCCGCGCTTTCTCGATATCTCCCCACTGGTAGGCGCTCGCCAGATCCGGCGTCAGTTCGTAAAACTGCGCCAGCGCCACCTCACGCGTCAACTCGGTGATCTCCGGGAACGCGTCCGAGTTGTTCGCGGTTCTAGTCCCTTCGGCGCCGACGAGGAGCAGCTTCAGCGTGTTGAGGTTGTACTCGCTGCTTTCGATCCACTGGCCGCCACGCGCCATGCCTACAAACTCGCGGATCGCGTTGCGCATGCCGCTGTCGAGATCGCTGCCCGTCGCGTCCAGGCCGCCGACCGTGAGACTCGCCTTCTCCTCACGGAACATCGCGTTGAGCAGCGTGCCGGCGCGCCGGTTTTCGGGCGCAGTCGCCAGGTCGATCAGGGCCAGTCCGAAGTAGTGGCCCACCACCTCGTCCGAGTCGCGGATCCGCGTCCCCCACGGGGTGCCGGGCACGCGGTCCAACACCAGATCCGCGTACTGGTTCAGCTTGGCGACCATCCGCTCCCGCTGCTCGGAGGTGAGCGCCGGGTAGAGCCAGTCGTAGATCCAGGCGAAGGTGATGATGTTCTGCCGCGTGTAATTGCGGCCGTCCTCCGGCTTGAAGCCCGGCTCCATGTGCGGCGCGATCTGCTTCCAGGCGCGCCGGGCGTAGATGGGGTCCCCAGTGATCTGGTATGCCAGCGTGGCCCAGGTGCCGATGGCGCCGTACTTGGGCACGTCCCCGTCCGCCGCCGCCTTGAGCGATCGCCAGAGCGGGTGGTTCTCCCGCCGCATCCGGTTCCACACCGCCTGCCGCTCCGCCGTCCAGAAGAGTCGCGGTGTGCGTCCCGTCGGCGACGGATCACCGGGCGCAGCCAGGCGCGCGAGGCGCTCCCGGACCGGAGGCGGCGCGGGATGGCTGGGCGCCGCACTACTCGCGGAGGCTGCCGGCTCCGGCTCCGCCACCGGAGGCGGACCGACGCGCAGCGCGAACGCGGCAAGGAGAATCGTACCCACGATCCCACCCAGCAGCCACGAATGGCTTCCGGCGGGGGTACGGGCAGTTGGAGGAAGGCGGCGGGGTGAGGTGTACATCGGGGAGGAGATGCCTCCCGCGGGGGTGCGGTGCAGGGAGGCCTCTCTCCGGGCTTCGCCCACCTCTCTCCATCCGCAGATGGAGAAAGGCTAAGCGCGGGGAGTGACTGCTGCTTGGCAATAGAGGAGGCTTACGTTGGGGAGGAGATGTCTCTCGCAGGGGTATGGCGCAGCGGGCACTGGCCCGCAGCCGCATCTTCGGGCCAGTGGCTCCAGATCCGTCCGTCAGGCGTCAGCGGCGTTCCCGTGTGCCGCTCCGGCTCTACTTCCAGCTTCCAGGCGTGCTCGTAGCAACTCCAGGGGGGCTCATCCAAGTCGCTCCATTCAAAGGTAGTGAGCTCCCGGGCCTCGTCGTACAGCGCCGCCTCAAGCGCGTTTGCCGTGAAGGGTATGCCCGGATAACTGTCTGGCTGAAAGGTGGTCATCACTACCAGTCCCACCCCCGGCGCTGAGTCCGCGATGAAGGGTGGCGTTATTGGCCAGCCTTGACGAAAAAGTTGGCAGTACAACCCCTCGGCGGAACGGATCGCCATCAATCCACGCTCTGCTAACTCCAGATTGAGTGCAAAAAACCAGAGCCCGAAGTCACCGCGGTGCCAGCGAGTACGGTCACCTAACCTACGCAGGCCCCGTCGCATTTCATCGTACTGCGCTGGAGCGATTCTACTAGTGGAATGCGCCAACTCTATTGATAGATTGTCGCAAGCCCTCCACTCCACCAACCGATCGAGCCAGGGATCGAGCGGGCCGGAGTAGCAAATTGCATCACATTGCTGGGGTGATGCTCGCACCACGACTCGTTCGGGTTGGGTCATCGCTTCTCGATGCATTCTCAGCGGTTCCCACACTGCTCTTGCCCATAGAGTTCGCGGATCGTGAGTCTTTGCGGCCGCTTGAGCTTTACGCAATGCCCTAACCTGGGTGGTAATTGGCCGAACGGCCCGATCTTCGGCTGACATTTTGAGTTCCGTCCTTTATTCCCTGGACACAGCGCTTGCTAATATCCGTGCTCTGCCC
>Ga0255338_1002806_pt1 | contig 23381 bp, 24 predicted proteins | sample MeOH1_35cm_T4_19_FD_203715 | JGI IMG/M metagenome (GOLD analysis project Ga0255338, IMG submission 203715) | Sandy soil microbial communities from University of British Columbia, Vancouver, Canada - MeOH1_35cm_T4_195 | ecosystem: Engineered > Artificial ecosystem > Sand microcosm > Unclassified ...
CAGTCGGTGCACGACCTGCTCAAGCGCCGGATTTCGCCCGACGATCCCACCACGCGCGTGTTCGATGCGGTCTACTGCGCCGGGCTGTTCGATTACCTGTCCGACAAGGTCTGCACGCGGCTGCTGTCCTATTTCGCGTCGCGCACGCGGCCGGGGGGGCAGTTGCTGGTCACTAATGTCCACTCCGACAATCCCGAAAAGTTCGGGATGGAGCACCTGCTGGAGTGGTACCTGATCTACCGCAACGAGGCCGGCATGGTCTCGCTGCTGCCGGAGAACTCGCATGCCCACCGACTCTATGTCGATGAAACCGGCGTCAATGTCTTCGCCGAAGCCACTATCCAGTGAGGACGGGGCGGCGCTGCCCGCCCCGGTCATGCGTTCCAACGAGCTGTACGCCGGGTACCAGTCCGAGCTGGCCGACTTTCGCCTGGCGTTCAGCCGGGGCGGGGCCTATACCGCCATCGTGCTGGTGATGCTGGGCGTGGGGCTCGACTACGGCCAGTACCCCGACATGCAGTTGCCGTTCGCGGTGGCGCGGACCGTGGTGTCGCTGATGATCGCCGGCGTGGTGGTGGCGCTCTACAGCAACGCGGGCCGCCGCTTCGCGCCGTGGCTCACGCTGACGTGGCTGCTGCTGCCGCAGATCATGATCGCGTGGATGATCTCGCGGACCGAGGGCGTGGAATCGCCCTACTACGTGGGGTTGAACCTCGCGATCTTCGCCTCGGGCATCGCGTTGCCGTTCGGGCTGTGGCAGAACATCGTCTTCGGCATCCTTTCGTACCTGCTCTATGCGGCGGCGTGCCTGTTGCATCCGGGGGGTGTGGAGCCGATGGGCACGTTCATCGTCAATTCGCTGTTCCTGCTGTTTGCCGCGGCAGCCAGCGGCGTGTACACGTTCTTCAATGAACGTGCGCGCTTCATGCTGTTCCGCCTGAAGGCCGAAGTGGCTGACAAGAACAGCGAACTGGAAGTCATCAACCGCAAACTGGTCGACATCAAGGGCCAGATGCTCCAGCAGGAGAAGATGGCGGCCATTGGTACGCTGGCGGCGGGGTTGCTGCACGAAGTCAACAATCCCGTGAACTTCTGCCTGATGGCGATCGAAGTGGCCATGGAAGAGCCGGTGGCCAAGGACGAGCCCGGCCTGCAGGAATGCCTGGTGGATGCCAAGCAGGGCATGCAGCGGATTCAGCATATCGTCTCGGACCTGAAGACGTTTGCGTACCGCAAGCCCGGCGCCGAGGTGGAAGGCACGCCATTCCTGTTCGAGAAGGCGCTCGACTCGTCGGTCCGGCTGACCGCGCACGAGTTGCGCGGGGTCAAGATGACGCGCGAGATACCTGACGATACGCTGGTGATGGGCGATGAAGCCGCCATTATCGGCGTACTCATCAACCTGTTCTCCAACGCCGCGCTGGCCATGCGCAAGGCCGGCACGCAGCAGCCCGCGATCCACACCACGGTGAAATGGCTCGACGGCCGGCTGCATGTGAGCGTGCGCGACAACGGGTCGGGCATCGCGCCCGAGCACCTGGCACGCGTGTTCGAGCCATTCTTCACCACGCGCGAGGTGGGGCAGGGGCTAGGCCTGGGGCTGTCCATCAGCTACGCGGTCGTCGAGCGCCATGGCGGCCAGTTGTATGCGGAGAGCGAACTCGGCCAATGGGCCGCGTTCAGCTTCGACCTGCCGCGTGCGGAGTGAGGCACCGATGACTGATCCCGGCCAGACCCGCCCGACCGTGCTCTACGTCGATGACGAGGAGATGGCGTGCAAGTATTTCGCGCGCGCGGTGGGCAGCGAATACGAGGTGCTGTCGGCCGTCAGCGCCGACGACGCCATGGCCGTGCTGGCCGCGCAGCATGCGCGGATCTCGGTCCTGGTGACCGATTTCCGCATGCCGGGGCGCGACGGCGGCGACCTCTTGCGCCAGGTGGCGCAGGAATATCCGCATATCGTGCGCATCCTGGTCACGGCCTATGCCGACAAGGACATGCTGCTGAAGACCGTGAACAGCGGCGAGGTCTTCCGCATCCTGGAGAAGCCGCTGGCGGTTGCCGAGATCCGCGACGTGCTGCGGCTGGCCGGCGAGCGCCACCGCGAGCGCGCGGTGCGCCAGCAGCGGCTGATGGCCATCGACGAGACGCTGGCGTTCCTGGCGCATGAGCTGAATACGCCGCTGGCGGCCATCGCCAATTTCGCACGCGGCATCGAGGCGCGCGTGGCTGGCGGGTACAGCCCGCAGCGCAACGCCGAGATCGGCCACGCGGCCGGCGCCATGCACGACAACGCGCAGTATTGCCTGGCGGTGCTGTCATCGTTCCTGCAATCCGTGCGCAGCAGCGCGGGCGGGGTGGCGCCGAAGGCTGGCACGGGCCAGGAGGTCAGCGCGGGCACGCTCGTGGCATCGCTGCTGGATACCTATCCTTTTGCCGATAACCAACGTGACTGGGTGCACGTGGAGCTTCACGGCGATTTTCCGGTGCCGACGCTGCCCAATTGCGTTGCGCTGGTGCTGTCGTCGGTCATGAGCAACGCGCTGCGGGCGCTGGTAGATGTGCCTTTACCGGCACTGCGCTTCGTGGTGATGGCGGGCGACCGCCCCGAGATCCGCATTGCCGACAACGGTCCCGGCATTCCCCCCGAAGTCATGGACCGGCTGCTGGTGGACCCGGTGACCACGCACGCGGCCAAGGGCGGCAGCGGCATGGGCATGATCTTCTGCAATCGCGTGATGCAGTCGTTTGGCGGCGGCATCCGGATTGCGTCGGCCTCCGGCGCCGGGACCACCATTACCCTCGATTTCCCAAATTTCAAGAATCGTATGCACAGGAGTGATCGATGAGCGAACCGAATACCACGCAGGCACCCCCGGCGATTCTGTTCGTCGACGACGAAGCGACCGCCGTCAAATATTTCCAGCGCGCCATCGGGCAGCTGGCGCCGGTGGCCACCGGCGGTTCGGTCGAGGAGGGCAAGGCGCTGCTCGACGCCCATGCCGACAGCCTGGCGGTGCTGGTGTCCGACCAGCGCATGCCGGGCGAATACGGCAATGAGCTGCTGCGCTACGCGCGCGAGCGCTATCCGCATATCGTGCGGATCCTCACCACGGCCTATTCGGAGCTGGACCAGACCGTGGAAGCGGTCAACCAGGGCCAGATCCACCGCTATATCAAGAAGCCGTGGGACATCACCGCGCTGCGCATGGAACTGAAGCAGGCGCTGGAATTGGCCGGGCTGCGCAAGGAGCGCGACCAGCTACTGCGCGAAAAGCTGTCTGTGCTGCAGAAGCAGACCGTGGCTTCGCGCATCGGCCTGGTGCAGGCGCTGTGTGCCAGCCTTATCGGCCCGGGACGCTTCCAGCCGATGGAAACCTACCTGGCCGGCACCGCGCTGGCCGGCGCCCGCAACGCCGAGCCCGACTGGCAGCGGCTCGACTACGCCGACCTGGTCGGCGCCGAGAGCCAGCGCGGCGGCGCGTTCGGCCACGCGGTGGGCATCAAGCTGGCGGAATTGCGATCGCGCCTGGCCGGGCGTGGCGCGGCTGACGCAGCCGCGGTGTTGGCCGAGACGCTGGGCGATGCCACGGTGCGGCGCGACGGCGATGTCGTGACGTGGCTGGCCCCTTCGACGCTGGGCGAGTTCGTCGGCAATCCCGTGGGCGAAGCGGTCTCGGCCGGTCACGCCGGCTGGCTGGCTTTTTTGCTATGGCTGGAGGAGGCTGGCGGCGCGTTGCAGCTCCAGCGCGAAGGCGATGCCGTCGCGGCCCGTGCAGGCGCGCGGACCGAATCGTTCGCGTCGGACCGGCTGGCCGTGTGGATCGAACAGTTGTCGGAGTAGGATGCGCGGCAACGCCGCATCCGATAGTGACGAAAAAGGCACCCTCAGGTGCCTTTTTCGTTATCCAGCGTGCGGGCCGTCAGGCTTGCGCGCCGTAGTTGGGGTCGTCGCGGTCGGTCGGGTCGCCGGACTTCTTCTCGCCCTTGACCAGATCCTCGCGCTTCACGCCGAGCCACATCGCCAGCGCCGCGGCCACGAACACCGACGAATAGATGCCGAACAGGATACCCACCGTCAGCGCCAGCGCGAAGTAATGGAGCGTGGGACCGCCGAAGAAGAACATCGACAGCACCATCATTTCGGTCGAGCCGTGGGTGATGATGGTCCGCGACATCGTGCTGGTGATCGCGTTGTCAATGATCTCGTGCGTGGTCATCTTGCGGTACTTGCGGAAGTTCTCGCGGATCCGGTCGAAGATCACGACCGATTCATTGACCGAGTAGCCCAGCACCGCCAGCACCGCCGCAAGCACCGACAGCGAGAATTCCCACTGGAAGAACGCGAAGAAGCCCAGGATGATCACCACGTCGTGCAGGTTGGCGATGATGCCGGCCACCGCGAACTTCCACTCGAAGCGGAACGACAGGTAGATCATGATGCCGATCACCACGCAGAGCAGCGCCAGCAGCCCGTCGGTGGCCAGTTCCTTGCCCACCTGCGGCCCCACGAACTCCACGCGCTGGAGCTTCATGTCAGGCGCCGCGGCCAGCAGCGCGCCCATCACCTGCTCGCTCTGCTGGGCCGAGGTCACCGGCTTGCCGTCCGGGCCCTTCTGTAGCGGCAGGCGGATCATCACGTCGCGCGAGGTGCCGAAGTTCTGCACCTGCACGTCGCTGTAGCCGAGCTTGCCCACCTGGCCGCGGATCTTCTCGAGGTCGGCCGGCTGCTGGTAGGCAACCTCCATCACCGTGCCGCCGGTGAACTCGATGGACAGGTGCAGGCCCTTCTGCCAGAGGAAGAAGACGGCTGCGGCAAACGTCAGGAAGGAAATCACGTTGAAGATCAACGCGTGCTTCATGAACGGAATGTCGCGCTTGATGCGGAAGAATTCCATGATGTTGTCCTGATGTGTCCGTGCTTACTTGGCGACCGGCGTGTTGGCGTCCGGCTTCCAGATCTGGCCGATGGCCACGCTCTGGAGCTTCTTCTTGCGGCCGTACCAGAGGTTGACCAGGCCACGGTTGAAGAACACCGCCGAGAACATCGAGGTCAGGATGCCCAGGCAGTGCACCACGGCAAAGCCGCGCACCGGGCCCGAGCCGAAGGCCAGCAGCGCGAGGCCGGCGATCAGCGTGGTCACGTTGGAGTCCAGGATGGTGGCCCAGGCGCGGTCGAAGCCAACCGCGATGGCCATTTGCGGCGACGCGCCGGCGCGCAGTTCCTCGCGGACGCGCTCGTTGATCAGCACGTTGGCGTCGATGGCCATGCCCAGCACCAGCGCGATGGCGGCAATGCCGGGCAGGGTCAGCGTGGCCTGCAGCATCGACAGCACGGCAATCAGCAGCAGCAGGTTCACGCCCAGCGCGGCCACCGAGAACATGCCGAACAGCATGTAGTACAGCACCATGAACACGGTGATGGCGCCAAAGCCGTACGCCACCGAGTCGAAGCCCTTGCGGATGTTGTCGGCGCCGAGCGACGGGCCGATCGTGCGTTCCTCGATGATCTCCATCGGCGCGGCCAGCGAGCCCGCGCGCAGCAGCAGCGCCAGGTCGTTGGCGGCCTCGGTGGAGTAGGAGCCGGTGATCTGGAAGCTGGAACCGAGCTCGGACTGGATCGTCGCCACGGTCAGCACTTCACCGCGTCCCTTCTCGAACAGCACGATGCCCATCGGCTTGCCGATGTTCTCGCGCGACACGTCACGCAGCACGCGGCCGCCCTGGGCGTCGAGCTTGATGTTCACGGACGGGCGCTGGTTCTGGTCGAAGCCGGCCGAGGCGCTCTCGATGCGGTCGCCGGTGAAGATCACCTGCTTCTTGAGGATCACCGGCGCGCCGTTGCCCTGGGTGAACAGTTCGCTGCCGAACGGCACGGGATCGCCCGCGCGCGGGTTGCGCGGCGCGTCGGGGTCGGCCAGCCGGGCCTCCAGCGTGGCGGTGCGGCCGATGATGTCCTTGGCCTTGGCGGTGTCCTGCACGCCCGGCAGTTGCACCACGATGCGGTCGGCGCCTTGCTGCTGGATCACCGGCTCGGCCACGCCGAGTTCATTCACGCGGTTGTGCAGCGTGGTGATGTTCTGCTTGACGGCGGCGTCCTGCACGGCCTTGCGGGCGGCCTCGGTGAAGGTGCCCGCGATATTGTTGCCGTCCATCGAAAACGCCAGCTCGCGCAGGGTATCGGTCAGCACGCCGCGCGCGCGGTCGGCGTCGGCGGCGTTGTTGAAGCGCACGACCAGGCGGTCGCCGTCGCGGTCGATGCCGCCGTGGCGGATGTTCTTGTCACGCAGCAGCGTGCGGGCATCGCCGGACAGGCTGTCCAGCTTCTTGTCCACCGCGCCCTTCATGTCCACCTGCAGCAGGAAGTGCACGCCGCCGCGCAGGTCCAGGCCCAGGTACATCGGCAGCGCGTGCAGCGCGGTCAGCCAGCGTGGCGAGCCGGACAGCAGGTTCAGCGCCACCACGTAGGTCGCATCGGCCGGGTCGGGGTTCAGCGCGTGGGTGATCGCGTCCTTGGCCTTGAGCTGCTCGTCGGTGGTGCGGAAGCGCGCCTTGACCGAGCCGGACTGGCCGGACACGTCGAAGAAGACGCCGTCAGGCTGCAACTGGCTCTGCGCCAGCACCTCTTCCACGCGCTTTTGCATGGACAGGTCGACCTTGACCGTGGCCTTGGCGGAAGACACCTGCACGGCCGGGGCCTCGCCGAAGAAGTTCGGCAGGGTATAGATGATGCCGATGGCCAGGGCCACCAGGATCACGATGTACTTCCAAAGCGGATAACGATTCATCTCTGGCCAGTCATTGCGGTTGGCGTGGCCGACGGGCGCGCGGCGCGCGCGCCGGACCGGCCGGACCGGTTGGCAAACAGCCGCCTGGCAGCCCCGGCCGGGTCCGGCGCGGACCCGCGGGCTGGTTCAGGCGGCTGCTGGGGCATGCGCACGGCAAGACGCGGCGCCGTGCTGAAGAACATGCCAGGGAAAAGGCTGTTTCAGGCGTCGATCCATCCGTCGAACGACGCGTTGCCGGGGCGAGCCGGATCAGAGGGACTTCAGCGAGCCCTTGGGCAGCACCGTGGTCACGGCGCTTTTCTGCACGGTGATCTCGGTGCCTTCGGCCACTTCCAGTACCACGAATTGCTCGGTGACCTTGACCACGCGGCCCAGGATGCCACCCGCGGTCACCACTTCGTCGTTCTTGGCCAGCGCTTCGAGCATGGCCTTCGATTCTTTCTGACGCTTCATTTGCGGGCGGATCATGATGAACCACAGCACTGCAAACATCAGGATGATGGGCAGGAAGCTCATCAGGCCACCCGCCGAGCCGCCGATACCGGCGGTCTGAGCAAAAGCGTTCGAAATCAGCACGTTACTTCTCCGTCACAAAGGTCAATTCAGGGAATCGGGCATTCTATCACCCGTGTTTGTCCCGCCAGAGCATTCTAGGGCGAATTGCGGGTTTGTTCGGGGTGATCTGCGCGCCCTTTCTCAGACGTTGCAGACAACCCGTCTGCATTCGACCATATGCCGGCCAGAAGTTCGCCTGCCTGTCTGGTTTTCAGAACAATCTCAGTTGCCAGGTTCGATTACCGCGTGCCGCGCGCGCGATGCTCGGCAAACTGGCGGCGGAACGGCTCGAAACGGTGTTCCTCGATGGCCGCGCGCATTTCGCGCATCAGTTCCAGGTAGTAATAGAGGTTGTGGATCGTGTTCAGGCGCGCGCCCAGGATCTCGCCCACGCGGTGCAGGTGGTGCAGGTACGCGCGCGAGAAGTTGCGGCAGGTGTAGCAGCCGCAGGTCTCGTCCAGCGGGCGCGGGTCGTTGCGGTGCGCCGCGTTGCGGATCTTGACGTCGCCGAACCGCGTGAACAGCCAGCCGTTGCGCGCGTTGCGCGTGGGCATCACGCAGTCGAACATGTCCACGCCCGAGGCCACGCCGGCCACCAGGTCTTCCGGCGTGCCCACGCCCATCAGGTAGTGCGGCTTGTTGGCCGGCAGGCGCGGCGCCACATGCTCCAGCACACGCATCATGTCTTCCTTGGGCTCGCCCACGGACAGGCCGCCGATGGCGTAGCCGTGGAAGTCCAGCTCGGACAGCCCCGCCAGCGACTCGTCGCGCAAGTCCTCGAACATGCCGCCCTGCACGATGCCGAACAGCGCGTTGGGATTGGCCAGGCGGCCGAATTCGTCGCGCGAGCGCTTGGCCCAGCGCAGGCTCATGCGCATCGAGCGCGCCGCCTCGTCGTGCGTGGCTGGGCGGCCATCGATCTCATAGGGCGTGCACTCGTCGAACTGCATAACGATGTCCGAGTTCAGCGTGCGCTGGATCTGCATCGAGATCTCGGGCGAGAGGAACAGCTTGTCGCCATTCACGGGTGATGCAAACGTCACGCCATCTTCGGTGATCTTGCGCAGTTCCCCGAGCGAGAAGACCTGGAAGCCGCCGGAATCGGTCAGGATGGGCTTGTCCCAGCCCATGAAGCGGTGCAGGCCCTGATGGGCCTCCACCACGTCCAGCCCCGGCCGCAGCCACAGGTGGAAGGTATTGCCGAGGATGATCTGCGCGCCGATCTCGTTCAGTTCCAGCGGCGACATGGCCTTGACCGAGCCATAGGTGCCCACGGGCATGAAGATTGGCGTTTCCACGACGCCGTGGTTCAGGGTGACGCGGCCACGGCGGGCGTTGCCATCGGTGGTCAGCAGTTCGAAGTCGAGCATGTTGGTGTCTTGGTTCAGTTCAGGCGGGTCAGCAGCATGGCGTCGCCGTAGCTGAAGAAACGGTAGCGTTGGTCCACGGCGTGGCGGTAGGCGGCGCGGATGGCCTCCACGCCGGCCAGCGCCGAGACCAGCATCAGCAGCGTGGACCTGGGCAGGTGGAAGTTGGTGATCAGCGCATCGACCAGGCGGAAACGATAGCCCGGCGTGATGAAGATATCGGTGTCGCCGTTGCCCGCGGCCAGCGTGCCGTCCGCCGCCGCCGCCGATTCCAGCGCGCGCAGCGACGTGGTGCCCACGGCAATCACGCGCCCGCCGCGCGCGCGGGTTTCGCGCACGGCCTCGGCCAGTTCCGGCGAAATCGCGTACCACTCGGCGTGCATGCGGTGCTCGGCCAGGTTCTCGGTGCGCACCGGCTGGAACGTGCCGGCGCCCACGTGCAGCGTCAGGAAGGCGCGGCGCACGCCGCGGGCGTCGAGCCGGGCGAACAGCGCATCGTCGAAATGGAGCCCGGCCGTGGGCGCGGCCACGGCGCCCGGATGGCGGGCGTAGACGGTCTGGTAGCGGGTCTCGTCGTAGGCGTCGGGATCGTGCGTGATGTACGGCGGCAGGGGCAGGCGGCCGTACCGCTCGATCAGGTCCAGCGCCGGCTCGGGAAACCGCAGCGTGAAGAACTGGTCCACGCGCGGGCCCACGGTCACGGCAAAGGCGCCGTCGGCCAGGTGCAGCAAGCTGCCCTCCGCCGGGGTCTTCGAGGCGCGCACCTGGGCCAGCACCGTGTGGGTATCGAGCACGCGCTCCACCAGCACCTCCACGCGGCCGCCGCTGGGCTTCTGGCCGAAGAAGCGGGCCTTGATCACGCGGGTGTCGTTGAACACGAGCAGGTCGTCGGGGCCCAGGTAGTCCAGGATGTCGCTGAACGCCCGGTCGACCAGCCGCACGGCGTCGGCGCGATCTTCCGGCGCGGTCCGCTCCACCACCAGCAGGCGGCTGGCGCTGCGGTCGGGCAGGGCGGACTGCGCGATCAGCTCGGGCGGCAATGGAAAATCGAAGTCGGACAACGTCAGCATGGTGGGCACGGCAAGGGTGGGGCGGCCCCGGGGTAGGGTGCCGTCACAGGCATGGGTACAATCGGCGAATCCGACATTGTAAGGCTTGGGCTGTCCGCGCATCGACCGCCCCCTTGCCTACCGCCCATATTCCAGCGCTGATGCCAGGCACTGCCACCGATCCGATCGACCAACGCGACGATACCGCGCCCAACGCGGCAAAAGCCGGCAAATCCGCGCCGGCTGCGCCGGGCAAGCCGTCCACGGCTGCTGCCCGGCTGGCCAAGCTGGGGCTGCGCCGCAGCGTGGACCTGGTGCTGCACCTGCCGCTGCGCTACGAGGACGAGACCACGCTCGAGCCGATCGGCGAGGCCATCCGCCGCGCCGGCATGGGCCTGCCGGCGCAGGTGGAGGGCGAAGTCATCTCCAACGAGGTCACGTTCCGGCCGCGCCGGCAGCTCGTGGTCAAGATTGCCGACGCATCCGGCGAGCTGACGCTGCGCTTTCTCAATTTCTACGGCAGCCAGACCACGCAGATGGCCGAAGGCGTGCGCCTGCGCGTGCGCGGCGAGGTCCGCGGCGGCTTCTTCGGCGCCGAGATGGTGCATCCGCAGGTGCGCCCGGTGGCGCCCGGCGAGGCGCTGCCGGACCGCCTGACGCCGGTCTATCCGGCCACCGCCGGCATTTCGCAGGCGTACCTGCGCAAGGCGATTGGCGGGGCGATGTCGCGCACGCCCATGCCCGAGACCTTGCCGCAGGCCGTGCTGCAAGGCCCGCTGGCGCCGTTGAAGCTGGCGCCGCTTGCCGATTGCCTGCGCCTGCTGCACAACCCGCCGCCGCAGGAGAGCGAGGCCGCCCTGGCCGACCGCTCGCATCCGGCCTGGCAACGGATCAAGTTCGACGAACTGCTGGCCCAGCAGATCTCGCTGCGGCGCGCGCAGGCGGCGCGGCGCGAGAAGAACGCGCCGACCATGCCGCGCCGCGCGGACGGCCAGGGCCTGCTCACGCGCTTCCTGGCCGCGCTGCCGTTCCGGCTGACCGGCGCCCAGCAGCGCGTGGTGGAGGAGATTGCCGCCGACATGGCGCGCCCGCATCCGATGCACCGGCTGCTGCAGGGCGACGTGGGCAGCGGCAAGACCATCGTGGCGGCGCTGGCCGCGTGCCAGGCCATCGACGCCGGCTACCAGGCCGCGCTGATGGCGCCCACCGAAATCCTGGCCGAGCAGCATTTCCGCAAGCTGTCCGCGTGGCTGGCGCCGCTGGGCGTGCCCGTGGTCTGGCTGGCGGGCAGCCTCAAGGCCAAGGAGAAGCGCGCGGCCGCCGCGCGCGTGGAATCGGGCGAGGCGCAACTGGTCATCGGCACCCATGCGCTGATCCAGGACACCGTGCGCTTTGCGCGCCTGGGGCTGTCCGTCGTCGATGAACAGCACCGCTTCGGCGTGGCGCAGCGGCTGGCGCTGCGCGGCAAGGCGGGCGAAGCCGACAGCCATCAGGTGCCGGACAAGGTGCCGCACCAGCTCATGATGTCGGCCACGCCGATTCCCCGCACGCTGGCCATGACCTACTACGCCGACCTGGACGTCTCCGTCATCGACGAACTGCCGCCGGGCCGCACGCCCATCGTGACGCGGCTGGTCAACGATGCGCGCCGCGACGAGGTGATCGCCCGCGTGCACCACGCCGCCGCCGAGGGCCGGCAGGTCTACTGGGTCTGCCCGCTGATCGAGGAATCCGAGGCGCTGCAGCTGCAAACGGCCGTGGAAACGTATGAAACGCTGATGGCGGCGCTGCCCGACCTGCGCGTGGGACTGGTCCATGGCAGACTGCCTCCGGCGGAGAAGGCTTCGGTCATGGACGATTTCGGCGCCAGTCGGCTGCAGGTGCTGGTGGCGACCACGGTGATCGAGGTGGGCGTGGATGTGCCCAATGCCTCGCTGATGGTGATCGAACACGCCGAGCGCTTCGGCCTGGCGCAGTTGCACCAGTTGCGCGGGCGCGTGGGGCGGGGCAGCGCGGAGTCGGTCTGCCTGCTGATGTACCAGGCGCCGCTCTCGCCCACGGCGCGCGAGCGGCTGGCGACGATGCGCGAGACCGCCGACGGCTTCGAGATCGCCCGGCGCGACCTGCAGATCCGCGGCCCGGGCGAATTCCTGGGCGCGCGCCAGTCCGGCGAGGCCATGCTGCGCTTTGCCGACCTGAACACCGATGCGTGGCTCGTGGACTATGCGCAAGAGGCCGCCGAACTGATGCTGGCGCGATTCCCCGAGGCCGTGGAAGCCCATCTGTCACGCTGGCTGGGCGGCCGGGAGCACTTTCTCAAGGCGTGAGGCGGCGGCATTGGCCGGCCTTAATGTGTCTTCGGCGATACATTGCAGCACCGATCTGACAGACGACGCAATCGAAGCTAAAATCTATCGCCTAACCGAACCTGATAAGTCATGACGCTCACCGAACTCAAGTACATCGTCGCCGTGGCGCGCGAGCGCCATTTCGGCCGGGCGGCCGAGGCGTGCTTCGTATCGCAGCCGACGCTGTCGGTGGCCATCAAGAAGCTGGAAGACGAGCTGACCGTGCAGATCTTCGAGCGCGGCACCTCGGAGGTGTCGGTGACGGCCATCGGCGAACAGATCGTGGCGCAGGCGCAGCGCGTGCTGGAACAGACCATGGCCATCCGCGAGATCGCCAAGCAGGGCAAGGACCCGCTGGCCGGGCCGCTGCGCGTGGGCGTGATCTATACGATCGGGCCGTACCTGCTGCCGATGCTGGTCAAGCGGATGATCGAGACCGTGCCGCAGATGCCGCTGATGCTGCAGGAAAACTACACCAACAAGCTGATCGAACTGCTCAAGCAGGGCGAGATCGACTGCGCGATCATGGCCGAGCCGTTCGCCGATTCCGGCCTGACCGTGCGGCCGCTCTACGACGAGCCGTTCGTGGTGGCCGTGCCGCGCGGCCACCAGATGGCCCTGCAACGCGCCGTGGACCCCGACGAGCTCAAGCAGCAGACCATGCTCCTGCTGGGCAGCGGCCACTGCTTCCGCGACCATGTGCTGAGCGTGTGCCCGGAACTGTCGCGCTTCTCGCAGGCGGCCGACGGCATCCAGAAGACGTTCGAAGGGTCGTCGCTTGAGACGATTCGCCATATGGTGGCCAGCGGCGTGGGCATTACCGTGCTGCCGCGCACCTCGGTGCCTGATATGAAGCCGCACAACGACATGCTGTCCTATGTGCCGTTTGCCGATCCGGTGCCAGACCGCCGCGTGGTGCTGGCGTGGCGCAAGAGCTTTACGCGCCTGCCGGCCATGGAGGCGCTGGCCAATGCCGTGGCGGCGTGCGACCTGGCGGGCGTGCGCCGGATGGGCGATGCGGCATCGATGGAGGCCGTGGCCGCCTGATCCGCCCGGCGCCTTGCATCGCCAGAACGGCAGGGTCGCACCCTGCCGTTTTCATTTGTCCCGGGGCATATAGGCAAAGCCTATTCGATAGTTTGTAATTATCAAATGTGAGGTTTGATAGGATTAGCTACACTTCAGTCAATGCCTCCCGGATGTGCCGGGCGGTGCGACAGGCTGATGTGGAGAATCGCCATGGCCATGCTTGATTTGTTCGTCACGGAATTCCGGCAATTGCGCGCCGCCCGCGACGCGGACCCGCGCACCGCCGAGGCCGGCCGGCTGCGCCGGAAACTGGCGCGCAAGGAAATCGGCATGGCCATCGTGGCGCTGGGCGCGATGGCGATGTTCTTTGATGCGGCGCAGGGACTGGCCTTCCTCGTCACCTGAACCTGATAGATAATGACCACCGCTGCCCCGATTTCCCGATTGGGCGGGCATGATCCTCGCGGTTACAACGGAGCTGAACGACCATGGCAAAGAAGAATGAGATGAGCGTGAATATCGGCATGTCCGACAAGGACCGCAAGAAGATTGCGGAAGGATTGTCGAAGCTGCTGGCCGACACCTACACCCTCTACCTCAAGACCCATAACTTCCACTGGAACGTGACGGGGCCGATGTTCAACACGCTGCACCTGATGTTCGAGACGCAGTACACGGAGCTGGCGCTGGCGGTGGACGCGATTGCCGAGCGGATCCGTGCGCTGGGCTACCCGGCGCCGGGCACGTACAAGGAGTACGCGAAGCTGTCGTCGATCGCCGAGGAAGATGGCGTGCCCGAGGCCACCGAGATGATCCGCAAGCTGGTGGAAGGCCAGGAAGCCGTGGTGCGCACCGCGCGCTCGCTGTTCCCGGTGATTGACGCCGCGGGCGACGAGCCGTCGGCAGACCTGCTGACCCAGCGCATGCAGATACACGAAAAGACCGCGTGGATGCTGCGCGCGATGCTGGCCTGAGCCTGCCTCGCCAGCGCACGACGCGTCACGGCTTTCCACGCCGCGGCGCGTTTTTCATTCTGTCCTGCCAGATTTGCCGGTAATCAGTGCCATGTCCGATCATTCCGCCGCCCCCCCGCACCCCCGCCAGCCCGGCCGACTCGCGCTCTACGCGCGCCTGGTGCGGATCGACAAGCCGATCGGCACGCTGCTGCTGCTGTGGCCCACGCTGTGGGCGCTGTGGATGGCGGCCGAGGGCCCGCCGGCCTGGGGCATCTTCTGGATCTTCGTCGTCGGCACGTTCCTGATGCGCTCGGCCGGCTGCGCGATCAACGACTGGGCCGACCGCGATTTCGACAAGCACGTGAAGCGGACGAAGGAACGGCCGCTGACCGCCGGCCGCATCGCCGGCTGGGAGGCGCTGGTGGTGGCCGCCGTGCTGGCGCTGGCCGCGTTCGCGCTGGTCCTGCCGCTGAACGGGCTGACCAAGGCCCTGGCGGTGGTGGCGGCCGTGGTGGCGGCCACCTATCCGTTCTTCAAGCGGTTCTTCGCCATTCCGCAGGCTTACCTGGGCATTGCGTTCGGGTTTGGCATCCCGATGGCGTTCGCCGCCGTGCAGGGCCAGGTGCCGGCCGTGGCGTGGCTGATGCTGCTGGCCAATGTGTTCTGGGCGGTGGCGTATGACACGGCGTACGCAATGGTCGATCGCGACGATGACCTGCTGATCGGCATCAAGACCTCGGCGATCACATTCGGCCGCTTCGACGTGGCGGCGATCATGGTCTGCTACGCGGGGTTCCTGGGCCTGATGGCGTGGGCGGGCGTGCTGCTGGGGCTGGGCTGGGCGTACTACGCCGGGCTGGCCGTGGCGGCGGGCCTGGCCGGGTATCACTACACGCTGATCCGCGACCGCGACCGCATGCGCTGCTTCGCGGCGTTCCGCCACAACAACTGGCTGGGCGGCATTGTGTTTGCGGGCACGGTGCTGGCGTACTGGCTGAAGTAGCCGGCGCCGGTTTTCTCCCCTCTCCCTCGGGGAGAGGGGCGGGGGAGAGGGACGGCATTCCAGACGAAGTGATACGTCATCGTGTTGCCACCGCCCGCCCTCTCCCCCTGCCCCTCTCCCGCAAGCGGGAGAGGGGAGAAAGCAATCAGTCCTTTCCGAATTCGGCGCCCATTTCGCGTCCGCGCGCGGCCGCCGCATGCATCGCGCGCACGAAGGCGTCCTGCATCCTGTCCGCATCCATCGACACCAGTGCCGCATGGGTCGTGCCGCCCTTGGACGTCACACGCTCACGCAGCGTGGCGACCGGATCGGGCGACTGGCTCGCCAGCGCGGCGGCGCCACGGAATGTCTCCACGCCCAGCGCGCGGCCCTGCTCGGCGGACAGGCCCATTTCCTTCGCCGCGCGCTCCATCGCCTCGATGAAATAGAACACGTAGGCCGGCCCGCTGCCGGAGATCGCCGTCACGGCGTCGATCTGGTCGTCGTTGTCCACCCAGACGCACTGGCCCACGGCCTGCGCCACGGCCGTGGCCACGGCGCGGTCGGCCTCGGCCAGGCCCGGTGCGGCGGCCAGGCCCGTCATGCCCATGCCGGCCAGCGCCGGCGTATTGGGCATGGCGCGCACCAGGCGCGACGTGCCGAGCCAGCGGGCCATGTCCTGCAGCCGGATGCCGGCCGCCACGCTGATCACCAGGTTGCCCCGGTTCGCCGCCAGATGCGGCACCAGCGGGGCCACGGCCTCGCGGAACTGCTGCGGCTTGACGGCCAGCACGATCACGTCGCTGGCGCCGAACGCGGCGTCGGGCGCGGCCTGGGTCTGCACGCCCAGGGTCTGTTCCAGCCGCTGGCGCGCGTCGGGAAACGGGTCGATGACGCGGATGGCGCGCGCGGGCACGCCGCGGGAGACCAGTCCGCCGATCAGGGCGGAGGCCATGTTGCCGCCGCCCAGGAAGCCAAAAGTGAGCGTATCGAGCATGTCTTTCCTTGTTTTCCCTTGATGTCTTGTCAGGCGCGCGCGCCGAAGATCGCGGTGCCGATGCGCACCAGCGTGGCGCCTTCCGCAATGGCCGCGGCCATGTCGGCGGACATGCCCATGGAGAGCGTGTCCACCTTCAGCCCGGATTGTCGCAGTTGATCCAGCAACCCGCGCAGGGCGGCAAACGGCCGGCGCTGCGCGGCCGGGTCGCCGGCCGGGGCCGGAATCGCCATCAGCCCCCGCAATTGCAGGTTCGGCAGTTCGGCAATGGCCCGCGCCAGCGGCAGCACCTCGGCGGGCGCCACGCCGCTCTTGCTGGCCTCGCCGCTGATATTGACCTGGATGCAGACCTGCAGCGGCGCCATGCCGGCGGGACGCTGGTCTGACAGGCGCTGGGCGATCCTGAGCCGGTCGATCGCGTGGACCCAGTCGAAATGCTCGGCCACCGGCCGCGTCTTGTTACTTTGCAGCGGGCCGATGAAATGCCACTGGATGCGGTCGCGCAGGCCGGCCAGCGCGGCGATCTTGTCCAGGCCCTCCTGGACGTAGTTTTCGCCGAAAGCGGCTTGTCCGGCATGGAAAGCCGCCCGTACCGTGGCCGGCGGGACGGTCTTGGAGACGGCCAGCAGCGTGACCGACGAAGGGTCCCGGCCGGCCTGTTGTGCTGCCGCCGCGATGTCATTTTTCACGGCTTGCAAGTTGGCGGCGATTACAGACATAATCCGGCGAACATACCAAAGAAGTACACAACAACAAGTCGTAAATTAGGGTGGGGTCATTATAGATGGACATCGCGCAGCTATTGGCTTTTGCCGTCAAGAACAAGGCATCCGATCTCCACCTCTCGGCTGACATGCCGCCGATGGTGCGGATTCACGGGGACATGCGGCGCATCAATGTGGCCGCCATGGGCCACAAGGATGTCCACGCCATGGTGTACGACATCATGAGCGACATTCAGCGCAAGGGCTACGAAGAACGCCTCGAGATCGATTTCTCGTTCGAGATCGCCGGCCTGTCACGGTTCCGGGTCAACGCCTACACCACGCAGCGCGGTGCCGCCGCCGTGTTCCGGACCATCCCGTCGAAAGTCCTGACGCTCGACGACCTGCACGCGCCGGCCGTGTTCGCCGACCTCTGCATGAAGCCGCGCGGACTGGTCCTGGTGACCGGGCCCACGGGCTCGGGCAAGTCCACCACGCTGGCGGCGATGGTCGATCATCGCAACGACGAGGACATGGGTCACATCCTCACGGTGGAAGACCCGATCGAATTCGTCCACAACTCGAAGAAGAGCCTGATCAACCAGCGCGAGCTGGGGCCGCACACGCATTCGTTCGCCAACGCGCTGCGCTCGGCGCTGCGTGAAGACCCGGACGTGATCCTGGTGGGCGAATTGCGTGACCTGGAAACCATCCGCCTGGCGCTGACCGCGGCCGAGACGGGCCACCTGGTCTTTGCCACGCTGCACACGAGTTCCGCCGCCAAGACCATCGACCGGGTGGTCGACGTCTTTCCCCCCGAGGAAAAGGACATGGTGCGGACGATGCTGTCGGAATCGCTCGAGGCCGTGATCTCGCAGTCGCTGCTCAAGACGCGCGACGGCAACGGCCGGACCGCGGCGCACGAGATCATGATCGCCACGCCCGCCATCCGCCACCTGATCCGCGAGAACAAGATCGCGCAGATGTACTCGATGATGCAGACGTCGAGCGGCATGGGCATGCAGACGCTGGACCAGTGCCTGGGCGACCTGATCAAGCGCGGCATGATCAACTACAACGACGCGCGGGCGATTGCCAAGAACCCCGACGCCTTCATGGGCTAAGGAGGGCACACCATGCTCGATCGCGAATCCGCCGCCAAGTACATCAACGACCTGCTGGAGCTGATGGTCAACAACCGCGGGTCGGACCTGTTCATCACGTCCGAATTCCCGCCGGCCATCAAGGTGGACGGCAAGATCACGCCCGTCTCGCAGCAGCCGCTCAACCCCACGCAGGCGCTGGGCCTGGTGCGCTCGATCATGAGCGAGCGCCAGGTAAAGGAATTCGACGACACCCACGAGTGCAACTTCGCCATCACCGCGCCCAACGCCGGGCGCTTCCGCGTCTCGGCGTTCATCCAGCAGGGCAAGGCCGGCATGGTGGTGCGGACCATCAACACGCGCATTCCGTCGGTGCAGGACCTGGACCTGCCGCAGTCGCTCCATGACATCGTCATGGCCAAGCGCGGCCTGGTGATCGTGACCGGCGCCACGGGCTCGGGCAAGTCCACCTCGCTCGCGGCCATGCTCGACCACCGCAACGCGCACTCGTACGGCCACATCATCACGATCGAGGACCCGATCGAGTATGTGCACGCGCACCAGAACTGCGTGGTCACGCAGCGCGAGGTGGGCATCGACACCGAATCGTGGCACGTGGCGCTGAAGAACACGCTGCGCCAGGCGCCCGACGTGATCCTGATTGGCGAAATCCGCGACCGCGACACGATGGAATACGCGATGCAGTACGCGGAAACCGGCCACCTGTGCCTGGCCACGCTGCACGCGAACAACGCCAACCAGGCGATCGACCGGGTCATCAACTTCTTCCCCGAGGAGAAGCGCCAGCAGTTGCTGATCGACCTGTCGCTGAACCTGAAGGCGATGATCTCGCAGCGGCTGCTGCCGCGCGCCGGCCGCAAGGGCCGCGTGCCGGCCGTGGAGATCATGATCGGCACGCCGCTGGTGGCCGACCTGATCTTCAAGGGCGAGATCCATGAACTCAAGGAAGTGATTAAAAAGTCACGAGAACAGGGCATGATCTCGTTCGACCAGGCGCTGTTCGACCTGTATGAGGAAGACAAGATCACTTACGAGGACGCGCTCAAGAACGCCGATTCGCTCAATGACCTGCGCCTGATGATCAAGCTGCACAGCACGCGGCATCGCGATGCCGACCTGGATGCGGGCACCGAGCACTTGAATGTGATCTAACGGGCGCCTGACCACCCGGGCCGGGTGTCAGGCCGGCGCGGTATCCTGATGGGTGTCAGGCCACTACAACTCCGGAGCCCCGCCATGAGCAACGTCTACCAGTTCGAAGCCAAGTCCCTGTCCGGCCAGCCGGTGCCGTTGGCCGACTATCGCGGCAAGGTGCTGCTGATCGTCAACACGGCCAGCGAATGCGGTTTCACGCCGCAGTACGCGGGGCTCCAGTCGCTCCACGATGCCTACCAGGGGCGCGGCCTCGCGGTGCTTGGCTTTCCGTGCAACCAGTTCGGCAAGCAGGAGCCCGGCGACGCCGCGCAGATCGGCCAGTTCTGCGAGTCGCGCTTCCAGGTCAAGTTTCCGATGTTCGAGAAGATCGAGGTCAACGGCTCCGGCGCCCATCCGCTGTACAAGTGGCTGACCTCGGAAAAGCCGGGCGTGCTCGGCACGCAGGGCATCAAGTGGAACTTCACCAAGTTCCTGGTGCGCCGCGACGGCACGATCTTCAAACGCTACGCGCCGACCACCAAGCCCGAGGACATTCGCGCCGATATCGAGACGCTGCTGAACGATCCCGCCGCCTGAGGCGCGCCCCGGGCGGTTCCGGTCAGCCCGGCGTGCCGGACCGCACCGCGCGCAGGAAGCCGTTGAGCGAGCGGTCCGGCGTCTCGTGGAAATGGTCGTCGAGCATCTCGATGACACGGCAGCGGTCCAGCCGGAAGCTGCGATAGTCGGTCCGCGTGGTACACCACGCCGCCAGCAGCCAGACATTGCCCCAGAAGAACAGCCCGAGCGGATGCACCACGCGCACCGTGACGCGCTGCTGCGCGTCGATGTAGTCGAGCCGCAGCAGCCGTTGCGCGCCGATGGCGCTGTGCACGGTGTCAAAGGCATCGCGCACGGCCGGATGATTGACGTACTCGGGCGCGAAGATGCGGCTCTGCTGCGCCGCCACCCGCCGTGGGGGCGGCAGCGCGGCCATCAGCTTCTCCAGCGCCGGGTCCGCCGCCGCGGCCAGCGCGCCGCCGCCCCAGGCCTTGAGCAGGCGCAGGCCGGCCACCATGGCTTCCACTTCCAGCGCGGTGAACATCAGCGGCGGCACGTCGTAGTCCGGGCGCAGCCGATAGCCGATGCCGGCCTCGCCTTCGACCGGCACGCCCGAGAGCGAAAGCGCCTGGATATCACGATAGACCGTCCGCTCCGAGACCCCGAGCCGCTGCGCCAGCAGCGCCGCCGTGGTCAGGCGGCGGCCACGCAGGACCTGCACGATCTGGAAGAGGCGGTCGGCGCGGCGGCTCATCGCTGGCGGCGGCTAGTTCGCGAGCGGCTCGTGCAGCCCGATGCGGTTGCCCTCGCTATCGGTAATGTGCGCGTAACGTCCCATATTGTTGGGCAGTTCCACCGGGCCTTGCACGGTGCGGCCGCCGGCGTAGGCCACGCGGGCCAGCACATCGTCCAGTTGCGGGGCGTTGAGATACGGCACCGGACCGTAGAACGCGCTCGGGCGGTAGCGTTCGCCCGCGACCAGTGCGCCGGCGGATTCCGCATGGGTAAAGACGGCCAGGTCCATGTGGCCCCTGGTATTGCGGCACAGCTTGCTCTCGAACACGGTCTCGTAGAACCGCATGGCGCGATCCATGTCGGTGACGGGAATTTCCAGCCAGTTGATCAGGGCGTTGGACATGAGGACTCTCCGTTTCTTGGAATGTTGGGAGAACGCATCATGCGCGCGGGCTCCTGACAGCGTGCTGTCAGGAGGGTGTCAGGTGGCTTGGTGTCGCCTCAATGCGGCATCCATGCGGCCAGCACGGGCACCATGATCGCGGTCAGCACGCCATTGAGGCCCATGCCCAGCGCGGCGAACGCGCCGGCTTCCTGGTTCACCTGGAACGCGCGCGCCGTGCCGATGCCGTGCGCCGCCACGCCCGTGGCAAAGCCGCGCACCACGTAGTCGCGCACGCGCAGCAGGTTGAGCAGGCCGGTGGCGCTGATCGCGCCGATGATGCCGGTGCCCATCACGAGTACGGCGGTCAGCGAGGGCAGGCCGCCGATCTTCTCGGAGACCCCCATCGCAATGGGGATCGTGACCGACTTGGGCGCCAGCGAGCGCACCACCTCGGGCGACGCGCCCAGCGCGTAGGCGATGCCCACGGCGGACACCACGGCCACGAGCGAGCCGGCCAGCAGGCCGATCAGCAGCGGCAGCAGGTGCGCGCGCAGCTTGGGCAGTTGCGTGTAGAGCGGCACCGCCAGCGCCACGGTGGCCGGCCCCAGCAGGAAGTGGACGAACTGCGCGCCGTCGAAGTAGGTCTTGTACGGCGTGCCGGTGACGGTGAGCACGGTGACGAGGATGGCCACCGAGATCATCACCGGATTGGCCAGCGGCGAGAAGCGCGCGCGCTCGTAGATGCGGAATGCGAAGACGTAGGCAATCAGCGTGGCCGTGAGCCCGATCAGCGGGCTGGCGGCCAGGTAGACCCAGATCTCGTTGAGGCGCGGCGACATCATGGCTGCACCCCGCTGTCGGAGGCTCCGGCCGCATCGGCCAGGGGCGGCGCCGGCTTGCGCATCAGCGCGCGGGTGACCAGCGCGGTGACGGCGATGGCGAGCCAGGTGGAGATGACCAGCGCGACGACGATGGGCATCCACTCGCCGCCGATGCGGCTGGCGTGCACCATGATGCCGACGCCGGCCGGCACGAACAGCAGCGACAGGTGCTTGAGCAGGTCGCTGGTGGTGCTCTGGATGACGGAGAGCAGGCGGTTATCGAAGACCAGCCAGCCGAACAGCAGGAGCATGCCGATCACCGGGCCGGGCACGGGCAGGCGCAGCGCGTAGCTGATCACCTCGCCCACGGTCTGGAAGACCAGCAGGATGGCAAACGTCTGGAGCATGGGGCGCGTCGGGGTCAAAAATGTGCCGACATGTTACTCCGATGACGCGGACCTATGGTCATCTCCCCTTTGGGAGAGAAGGGCTGAGGGAGAGAGATTGCGCTGAATGCGCGATACCGCCCCAGATCCAGAGTCAGCGTCCCACCTGTGCGCGCGAGTTCCCCGCGATCAGGACGGCGCCGCAGGCCGTCTTCATGCCGTGCTGTGCCACTGGCACGCCATTGATGCAGTAGGCGGCATTACCCTCGATGATCGGGAACACGCCCTGGCACTTCGGACACGACACCATGTGGCCGCGCCCGGCGATCTTGCGGCCGTTCAGGGCTGTGCCGGCGAAGCCTTCCAACACCACGCCACTATGGTCGGTCAAGTCGCCGACGCAAACAATATCATCGATCATGCGCTCACACAGGTTGTCCCAATCGGTTTACGCGTAGTGCGTGCCCGCGTAATCCTTGAACAGCTTGTCGAGCATCACGGACTACCAACACGTCCGTAAGTAACGCTCTCAACACGAATCCAATCACATGAGAATGTCAGCGTAACTTGATTTTTGCACAAGAACTGCACAGACACTGATTCGTCAATATCATCCAATTCAAACATGTCGACGATGTTCTCATGCCCCCATTGACTGAATGATAAGCGACTCACCCCGATAAACGATAATTCAATGTGAACCACGTCGTAGTCCTTCGGCCACCGGTCAGGACAAGCTTTTGGCTTCTCTTTAGTTATGAGCTTAACCGATAACCGTGGCTCATCTCGCTTGACATGGACGTCAGCAAGCTCGGACCCACTAAACGACGGAAACTCGCCATACATAGAGGTTATGGCTTGGGGATTCATAAGCCTCGTGGTCATATTCATTTCTTATTCCGGCAATTGAAATGGTAATGATCGTCCATACCATCAACTTTTCCCGTTCGAGTATTGTCTTCGGGCCGAACATTATGGTGTGGCGACTGATCGCCAACACCTCCTTCATTGTAGTAATGCCCCGCCGAGTGGTCTTGGATAACCACGCTCTTTCCATTGACCTGATAGGTCAATTCTCTAGTCATGATTGGCTGTTTGTTGTCGCCAAGGATCCAAGCGCCGCTTGAGTCTGTCAAAGGGACCATTTTCTGACTTATCGGTTGCTGAGACATTGGAATGCCAAGCTGTTGCCGAATCGATCTCAGACTAGCGCGTCGCGTCGGACTACATGCAAGGCCAAGCGGATCAACCCAAGTGACCGGGTTCGGCGCGTACTGGTAGCCGTTGATCCCGCCCGCGAGCCCGATCGGGTCCTTGGACATGAACCGTCCGCTCACCGGATCATAATACCGATACCGGTTGTAATGCAGCCCGGTTTCATGATCGAAATACTGCCCCTGGAAGCGCAGCGGGTTGCCAATCCCCGCCTTTCTCGCCGCTTCGGAGATTACCTCCCGCGCCTC
>Ga0255338_1002807_pt1 | contig 23366 bp, 24 predicted proteins | sample MeOH1_35cm_T4_19_FD_203715 | JGI IMG/M metagenome (GOLD analysis project Ga0255338, IMG submission 203715) | Sandy soil microbial communities from University of British Columbia, Vancouver, Canada - MeOH1_35cm_T4_195 | ecosystem: Engineered > Artificial ecosystem > Sand microcosm > Unclassified ...
TGGCCATGTTTGATGTCCTTCATTCTGATCAGCCGCATTTCTTCGCTCGCGACATCGTCAAACAAGGTCAGCCTACAATCGGAAGATCCTGGTGCCGTGGAAAGTTGCAGATACACGAGCACCGAAGAACCGGGAAGCATATCGGTCGGTATGCTGAAGGACGGCTTTGAACCTCGCAGCCACATCCCATGATCTTCCGGAGCATAGAGAAAATTCGAGTCTATCAATATTCTTTTGGGAAGGTGAAAATATTTTTTTGTATTGATGGTGCTTCCGGCGACAACCCTGAAGGAAAGCACCTTCCCTTCCGCGAGGTTAGACTTGAAAGGCGTGATCGCGATGTTCTGGTAGGCCTTGATCTTCTCTAGAAAATCCGCGCCCACGTCATGCCAAGTTCTGGGCACAAAGTGATCTTGGATCATCTTTGCGCGGCTATCCAGATACGCCTTGTCGGTGATCATCCGACGGAAAACATCTATTCCCTGCGTTATGTTGAATGGATCGACATAATCCACAAGATCACCGCCCACTTCGGGGATAGACGAAGTGCCGGATGCCACACAGGGACGACCGTGAAACAGGCTTTCGCCCACCGGCAATCCCCAGCCCTCGACAAAGCTTGTGAAGACGGAGAATTCGCAATTGGCGTAGACCGCGTTCAGTTCGCCGTCCGACAGGTTGTGAGCAATATGGAGGCGGCCATCGAGATTGTTGGTCGCCTTGAGCACATCCGTCAATGCGCCGATCTTCCATCCATGCCGCCCGACGAAGACAAGATCGGGAACATCGATCCCTTCAGCCATCAGCCGCCGCCAGACATTGACCACATAAAGATGGTTCTTGCGACCTTCGATGGTTGAAACATAGGCGACGTAGCGCTTGCCCTTCACACGCCGCAATTGCTCGGGCCACTCCACCTCATCGTCAGCAGTACGCGTGAGATGATGCGCCAGCGGCACCGTCATCATCGGAATCTGACGTCCACCATTCTTGGCGACGAATTCACCCAAAGAAAGTCGTGACGCATCGGAAATGGTCAGTATGAAATCCGCAACCGCGCATAGTTCGCAGATCGCCATCGAGAAGTCCGTGACCAACGCCTCATCACAGAACTCCGGATGAGTTACGGGAATGATATCATATACATAGGCACCGATCCGAACGCCGTTGCGCTTGGATCGAATGAAGTCCCCGACGCTGTTGCCCAGACCCCAAAAGGCCCCCAGCAGGATGATCGTGCTCCCTTGTAGCGGCAACACACGTTCAGCCGCATCCTCGCACGCCATCACCATCGCGCGCAGGGTATCGTGATCCACGTGCTTGCCTGATGCATATTCGATGATCTGCAAGACCTGCGTATTATCAACCAACCAGAACTCGCCGGCGGGAAGCGCGCCTTGCGCCGCATTGCCGAGGATGAAACGGACATCGACCGCCGCGTCCTTGATGGCGTGCAGCGCGATGCCGGCCTGGACGCGCTGGATTCCAGACATCGTCACATGCGCCTGAAGATAGCCGAACAGGTCCTGGATCGCGAAAAAGACCGTTCCTTCCCCCAATTCCAGTGCTGCTGTTGACTTGCTGTCGTGTCGCAGCAGCCGGATGTTGCGGATGGCTTCGGTATTAGGTGCTAGTGCGTTGACCCGTTCATAGGCCGCGAGCGCTTCTTCGCCGCGGCCCAGACGGCGCAGGATGTCTGCCAGATGAATATTGGCGTCGGCGTCATCGACATCCATATCGACCGCCACCTGATAGGCTTTAGATGCCTCCTCCAACTGGCCCTGCTCTTTCCAGGCATGGCCCAGTTGAACCCAGATCGGCTGATCGGCGTTATTGCCTGCAAGATGTTGTGTATAGGCATTGACCGCTCCCGACCAATCCCCCGCATCACGACATTGATTACCTTTGCGACGATAATTCACTTTCTGCTTGGTACTCAAAATCTTCGAAAGCATGTGATGCTCCATGCAGAATCCAAAAGGTAAATGTCGTGCCTCAATGTCCCCTGCCCCAGCCACCGTCTTCCCGCAAGTCGGGAATCTTACCTTATTGCTATGTAATTTTGGCGATTATCCTAGCTGCGCTGGCTTTACCAGCGCTCCTGCCGGCCTCCGGCGGCACTCAGAGTGAGTCTGCGAAATCCTTGGGTACAGGACCATGTACCAGCATCCCGGCATTTGCAAATTCGGGAAAGGACGCAGGGCCTGCACTTCGGACTTGCCTGGAAAGAACACCCGCGGGCGGAACGATTGCCCTGCCCCCAGGCCACTATCTGATTGCAACGCCGGTTCGGATAACAAGGCCCATCACCTTGCAGACGCAAGACCCGGATACGGCCGCTGCATCCTGCTTCTCAGATGAGAAGCTATGCGCGTCTCTCCATCTTGCGGTTCGCGCCGATGGCGTGGCGGGGGCAGTCATGCCGTTCGACATCGACAGCGGCAACGTGCATATTGATCGACTGGTATTTGTGGGGACAAGGCTAAGCGATCCCGCCCTTTCAGCCAAACGCTGTGCATCCGACAGAGAGAAACCTATGGCGGGCGGATTGAGGATCAACGGCAGCAGCAATTCCATTACGCGATCCGTTTTCCGCGATATGGGCTGTTACACCGCGCTGGAATATGGCGCTGGCGAGAACGTCATCATCAAGGACAACCTGTTCAGCAGCAACGGAACGCACAATATCCAGTCGCGCTGGGCAGACGGCCTGACTATCCATTCCGGTGATAAATTCCAGGTGACGGACAACCGCTTTCACGACAATACCGATGTCCAACTGATATTCGGAAGCTGCATCAGCTGCACTGTGAAGAGCAACCGATTCAGCCACAGCAGCAGAGCCGATGGAGGATCCTTTGCCGAACTGATGCTGCAGGCATGGCCCAAGGCGACGAGCGGCGACTTTACCGGTACGCGCGTGACAGGCAACAGGATCGACTGCGGGTCAAGACAACGATGCGGCTTCGGCATCATGATCGGATCTGCACCCTGGTATGATGCCCCAGCCTTTGGCGGTGCGGTAACCGATAATGTCGTGCGCAACGCCATGCTTGCACTCAATGTCGACAAACTGACAGGCCCTATGGTCATTGAACGTAATGACCTCAACAGCAGCTCAGGCACCTTCCCCACCATGTGCGGGCCACGCAGCCTTCAGGGGATCATGGCCAACATATCTCCCACCTCGCGCGCATTTCTTCCTCGGTTTCCATCACAAGATGTATCTTCGACACATCACTGCATCTTCAATTTCGAGTTGGAGCCATAGAGCTTGAGAGATAGGGACAGATGGCGGGGCTCGTAAAGCCAACCGGCGAACTTCATCAGGGCCAACAGCCGGACGGTTCTGTGCGCAGGCCGAGCAGCAATCCCTATGAAGCTTGTCACCCCATCATTTTTTCGGCATGGCAGCCTTCTGCAGCCTTGGATTGGTTGGGAAGATGGATGGCGCGCACTTTCGCACGACTGTCTGCCCTGAAAAAAGCCTGGGCGGCCAAAGTGCGCTCTCCCAAGGACGGAGCTTTTCTGAAGATGATGATGCCGGCCCCGTTAGGGAACCAGTCTCCCGGTGATACGATCCACCTGACTATTGACGATTATGCCAGCTTCATTCTGAACGGCCAACGGGACGATCGGTCGATACGGCCGATCGGAAAATCCGGCTTCCTTGTCTGCGGCCCCTATCGCGCCTGCAAGGCCGGCATCTACACCGTGGCTGTCCTTGGGGAAGTGGAGAGTGTTGGCGCGGGCGCATTTGTGGACGTGGTATGCAATTCGGGCCTGCATGAGTTTGTGAAAATCGACATAATGGCCCAGGCTGGGCCTGGCCTTATAACGATCTTTTCTCTGCACATCCCCCAAGACATCAGTGACCTCGAGATTCGATTGACGGTTTCGGATGATACGCGATTGGAGTTCCAGGGAGCCCGAATCCAAGAACGGCATATCGATCGGGACTATGCTCTTCTGAATAAGAGCTATGCCAATGACGCTCATTGGTCCGTCATATTATTTGGTTCCTACCTTTCTTACGTAAAACCTGAAATTCCTTTCTATCTTGTAATACCAAGACAGGATGAAGCGATATTCGACAGGCTATTTGATAGCGCTTCTATTACAGGGTTCGTCGAAAGACTGCCTATAATCCTATATGAAGATTGGGTTCTGGAGAAAACTGGCAATATCCCACCGGCTCATTTCGACGGTTGGCATGTGCAGCAGGTCGTTAAACTGGCCTTTTCCAAGCTCGGCTTGTCAAGGCATTACCTTACGTGCGACTCGGCCCAGTTCTTTACGCAACCATTCGACTTCGGAACCGCCTTATTTCGTGACGGCGTTTTGTGCACCACGGCCCGTCCACTAGATCGACAGGAAATCAATCAGCACTTCATCGATACGGGCGAAAAATGTTGGCTGAGAGGCAATCTCGTTTCGGCCGGCGTGGCATTTGATGCCATTGACGAACATTTCAGTGCGCGTCTTGAAGCTCTCAAATATCACTATATCGGGTGTAACGGTATATTTGATTCAGATATTTGCCTGGCTCTCGAAGCGCGTGCGGTAGATTTCGGCTACACCAACTTTTGTGGTCTGATCGCCGTCAGCCCCTATGAGTTTGCCTGGTACGGCGCGTTCGTGACCTATTGTCTTCCCGAACTGTTCAAGCCGATCGAGCCCTGCATACTTCGCCCGATCGTGGAACCCGACCAATTGTTGGCTGGCGCAGCGCCAACCGGAGAGGACGGGTATTTCGGCTATCTTTTCCAGAAGCCCGCCTGCGACACCTTGCAACCAATGCAGACATATCTGGCCTGCCTCGCGGCCTGAAAAGGCCGATGGACATAACCAGGGCAGTAGTTGGATGAGGTCAGGCCGCTGCTCTCGAGCTTGTCATTCTTCACATGCAAGCCCGGCCTCTCCTAACCCGGCGGACCGAGCATCTGCGCTCACACATGGTAAGGTCGGATCAGTGCGCTGCCTGATTATGCATATGGACGTCGATTGCCTCATCAATGGTGCTGTAAAAGGTCAATCGCCCCTGATGCAGCACTGCCCCCCGCTCGCAATAGTTTCGTAGCGTGTGGGGATCGTGGCTGATCATCAGCAGCGTGCCGGTTTCGCGGCGATAATGCAAAGCTTCTTCGCATCGTTGTCGGAACCGGTCGTCACCAGCGGCTGTGACCTCGTCGACCAGATAGCAGTCGAATTCGATCGCCAGCGAAATACCAAATGCAAGGCGCGCCAACATACCAGCTGAGTAGCTATAAATCGGCTGATAAAAATATGCCCCCAGCTGTGCGAAATCCTCGACATAAGCCAGAAGCTGGTTCACATCCTTATCATATATTCTGGCGATAAAGCGCGCATTGTCGGCACCGGTCAGCGTGGACTGAAAGCAACTCGAGTAACCGATCGGCCAGGAACAGGAGACGGTCCGCTCGATGCGTCCGGAAGTTGGCGACTCCACGCCGGAAATGAGGCGCATCAAGGTTGATTTTCCTGCCCCGTTCGCACCGCAGATACCCAAACTGCTTCCAGTCGGAATGTCAAAGGTCAGATCATTCAGGACATCCTTCCTGAATTTGCGAATATGATAGGTTTTTGATACATTCCTGAAGGTTATCATCGATCAACCATTAAATTATACAGGGCCCAAGGGTATTGTCCTGTAGCGGCAACCATCATGCTTGAATGCTCCACAACCCTTTCTATCCCAAAAGATTGATCGTCATTGGCCACCGCCAATTCCAAGCATCAATGCCAGCGCTCACCTCGCCGTCTCATATAGCCATTGCAGCGTGTCGTCTATCAAGCGAGGCCGCCAATCAGGCAAGATAGCGCTCAAAAGCGTCGCGTCGCCACCAAGCACTTCCACGTCTCCCTTTCGGACGAACTCAGGATTAATTTCAACCTCGATGCGATGACCGCTGAGAGCGGTGAGTTTTTCGATGATATCGCCGATAGACGACACCCGTCCAGTCGCGATGTTAACGGTAGCCGGGACGGTCTGCGCCATCACCAAACCAGCATAAGCGTCGGCAACCGAACGCACATCTCCAAAGTCACGGCGAACCCAGGTATTGCCAAGCTCAATAATGGGCGCACGGCGCTGGAAATGATCCACGATCTTGGGCACCAGATATTTTGTATCCTGTCCCACCCCTGTGTAGTTGAACGGCCGCGTCACGACAATATCGAGCCGATCCGCCCAAAGCCGCCCACCTAATTCCATCGCATATTTGCTGATCGCGTAGTGGTTCGTAGGATTGGCCGGCGCGTCCTCGGCGATCAGCCCTTGGGCTTTGGGGCCATAAATCTGAGCGCTCGATGCGATAATGCAGCGAGCACCCTCTTTTTTCCGGGAAACAGCATCGAGGAGGTTAAAAGTGCCGCGCTGATTGACAGCATAGAATGCTTCCCAATCAGAGGCGTGAACAAAGGCGTGCGCCGCCAGATGGATCACTCGCTCGAACTCCGTCTCCTCAACAATGCGATCAACGGCATCCTTGTCCCGCAAGTCTGCTTGCAGCGCGACCGGAGTTGCCCCCGCCCCTTCAAGAGCGGCGGCAACAAAGCGGCCGGTAAATCCGGTCGCCCCGGTCAACGCAACGCGCATCAGAAAGACCAGCCTGCCGCGTTACGACGCATGTCGGCATCCACCATGAGGCGGGCGAGTTCTTCCAACTGGACAGTGGGCTTCCACCCGAGATCCCGCTCGGCCTTGCCAGGATCGCCGATCAGCAGGTCGACTTCCGCGGGCCGATAGAAAGCCGGGTTAATGCGGACGCGGGTCTTCCCGCTTTGCGGGTCGACGCCGATCTCATTTTCTTCCTTGCCCGACCATTCAAGAGAAATGCCCGCCTGAGCAAAGGCCAGTTCGACGAAATGCCGGACCGTTTCGGTGCGGTTGGTCGCTAGGACATAGGTATCGGGCGTGTCATGCTGCAGCATGAGGCGCATGCCTTCGACATAATCCTTGGCGTAGCCCCAGTCACGCTTGGCATCTAGATTGCCCAGTTCCAGCACCTCAGTCTTGCCCTGGGCGATCTTGGCAACCGTGTCAGTGATCTTGCGCGTCACGAATTCGCGACCACGCAGCGGCGATTCATGGTTGAACAGGATGCCGCTGGTGGCAAAGATATCGAAGCTCTCACGATAATTCACCGTCAGCCAATGCGCGTATAGCTTGGCGACGCCATAAGGACTGCGCGGATAGAAAGGCGTGTCTTCGGCCTGGGGAATGGCTTGGACTTTCCCGAACATCTCCGATGTGGATGCCTGATAGAAGCGGATGTCCTTGTTTACCGTGCGGATCGCTTCAAGAAGATAGGCAGCACCCAGTCCGGTGATCTGGCCCGTCGTGATAGGCTGGTCAAACGACACTCCAACAAAGCTTTGCGCGGCGAGGTTATAGATTTCGGTCGCTTCCGAGGTTTCGATCAATCGGATGGCCGATCCCATGTCGGTAAGGTCATATTCAACCAGCTTGAGTTGCGGATGATTGGTAATTCCGAGTTCGTCGATCCGCCAAAAATTAACCGAGCTGGTCCGGCGATAGGTCCCATAAACCGTATAGCCCCGGTTCAAGAGATTTTCGGCCAAATAAGCACCGTCCTGGCCGCTGATCCCGGTAACTATAGCGTTTCTTGACATATATTCGTTCCCTACTGGCTTGCCTGCGCAATAAGACCATTCAATCGCAATGGCCAGAGGGTATCGGCACACCGGCAGCCACGAACTGCGGCAAGTTGCGGCTGTTCGCGGCGAGACGGCCCGAACTTTCTTATAGTCGGCATAAGCGTCCAGCCCCGAGCCCTGCGCCAGCATCGTCCTCGATTATTCCCCGCACTGCTATAAGAGGGAGGTGAGGCAACAAAGGCCAGGAAAAGAATCTTCAATGTATCGCTTGGGAAGCGAAGCGAGACTGGCCCCTTCGGTGCTTGGGAGGCGAGGAGCCCTTCATCCAGCGAGGTTTGATTGTATAACCTAATCGGCAAGCGCGCCTCATAAAATTCCAGATACTTTCAAAAAATCGAAGTTTCGAGAATTTCGTACTTCCTGCAGGTTCTCGTACCGCTGGGCTGCAACGTTTCCATTATCAAACCAGTGCGCGCCAAATGAGGGACCAGCTTACCATCTGGTGGGACGGCAGAGTTGCAGGGTTGCTGCGCCTATGATTTCCACCCGTTTCGAAGGCGTTTCTAATTTGCTCAGGCTGAGGACAGAGGACGGCGCAGGAAATTCAAGCTGAGATATCCTGGAAATAAAAATATCTTTGATAATTCACTCAGAATTCTGTCCCAGTTCAACGTGAAGCAACAAAAGAAACGCAATGCATAGAAGATCTGGTGAGCATCAGCGGGGAACTGCCTACGGTACCAATTCCTCCCGATTCTCATCATCATGAAAGTGCTCTAGACCACATGTTCGCCTGAGGCTGGGGGAGCCCGCCTCGTAATATGCAGGGCAGAGATCACGCCGGGCTGGTCCGGCGGGATCTCCTGCATGGAGGCGAAGGCGATGAGCCAGTCGGTGAAGTATGTGGTCTAGTTTCTAACCAACGCAACAATCTGTTGCCAGAATGGGCAAAGTGAATAAAAGGTGAGGTAAGACCAGAAATGAGACAGCGCACCTCCAAAGGGCTGCCGCAAAGGGAATATGTCAGCAAAGCGCCTTATTGCCCAGGCTATCGAAAAGCCGTGGGGCCGGACCAATATCCCATCTCACATGGCGAGCAACGCGATAGGCCGCATCGGCGAAATCTGGTTTTCTCCCGAGCGGGAGATGAGCCTGCCGTTGCTGGTCAAATATATTTTCACCAGCGAAAAGCTGTCTATTCAAGTCCATCCCAGCGATGAACAAGCCCAGCAATATGGCTGGGCCGGAGGGAAATCCGAATGCTGGTACGTGCTCGAAGCTCTACCTGATGCCAAGCTGGGAATAGGCACTACGCAGGATTTAACACCTGAGGAGTTGCGCGCTGCCGCGCTTGATGGGAGCATCGAAGCGCTGATAGAATGGAAATCCGTCAAACCCGGTAGCTTCTACTATATCCCCGCCGGTACAGTGCATGCCATTGGGGGAGGCGTGACGCTGGTAGAAATACAGCAGAATAATGACGTAACCTTCCGGCTTTACGACTATGGGCGCCCGCGCGAACTGCATCTCGAGCAGGGGATTGAAGTCAGCGTAGCGGAGCCATATGCGATGCGCGACCGTATCATCCCGATGACAGCGGAAGAACAACTGGTTGGCGCCGGAGCCCCCTTCACTCTCGATATGATACAGGGAGCAGCCCAAACATGCCGGGAGGTAAACGGAGAAATGCTGTGGTTCATTCCACTTGCCGGCTACGGGACTGTAGATGATCAGGCTTGGCGCCCTGGCGAATGCTGGCTGATAGAGAGAGGCGCGATATTGGCGATTGCAGAACATATGAGCGCGTTGATCGCGCGTCCCACTCTTTAGGAAATCGGACGCTCATCAATACAGCATTGAAGGTCCCGAAATGGTGCCTCGGAGAATTGCTGGGAGCTAAGCGCCGCTTTGGACCAGATCGCCATTCTTATCGCCGCTGATCAGAGGTAGCGGTCTCGAAAATTGGCATTCGCGTGAGGGTTCCCTCGATTGCTTCCGAGAGGGTCCTAAGCAACTCTGTCGGGATGCGGCCTTCAGCTATGGCGGCGATAATGACATCCTGATCCACCGGCTTCTGCCACATCGGTGGCACGCTGCCCCGTGCCAGAGCAGCGGCAATGGTTCCCGTCGCGCGGTCGGCGGCCTTCCTTGCCGGATCATAATCGATATGGGCATAGATCGCGGTCGACCGGGGATTGGCATGGCCCAATATCGCGCCGATCAAGAGGAGCGGCTCCCCTTGTGACGCCGCATTGCTGCCAACGCTGTGCCGCAATGTATGGGGGCTGATCCCCGGCAGCCCCGCCCGCATGATCACCCGGGGCCAGATGCTCTTCATGCCCTGGAAGAAGCTGTCGCCGCTTTCCGCCGGGAAGACATAGACCGCACCCTCATGCGCTTTCTGCCTGAGCTCCGTGAGAAGGGCAGCGGCCGCTGATCCGAGCGGCCGGACGGACCGGCCGGTTTTGGACTCCTCAAGGACCAGCAACCCACGCGCGAGGTCAACCTCGGTCCATTTCAAGGCGCAAATCTCATTGCGCCTGCAGCCGGTAATCGCCCAAAGCCTTATGATGTCCGCCGCCTTGGCATTCATGCCTTCGGCTTCCAGTTCCATCAATGCTGCCCCCAGGCGTTCCATCTCCGACAGGGAAAGATAGCGCTCGCGCTTGTTGTCGATCTTGCGAACGGCCGCCGTCGCCACCGGATTTTCCGCCACAATGCGATGCTGCATGGCAAAGGTGAATAGCACGGATACATCGCGCACCACCTTACGCGCAGCGCCCTCCCCGCCCCGGACGATGCTCCGCCGCCGATGGCCCAACTTCTCGTTCTTGGCCGACTTGCCCGTTGCCACGTCTTTCACGAACTTCACGATATCCCCCGGCGTGATCTCGCTTACCCGTTTCTTGCCCAGCAGCGGGACAACGTGGTTCTTGAGGCGCGCCGTGGTGAAAGCCGCCGTTGTGGGCCGCATCGGCTCGCCGCGCCGGACACCCTTGAGGACGATCAGGCCGTCCTTGGTGTAAAGGTCGACCAACTGCGCCATCGTCATCTCGCGGCGCTTCGAAACAAGATCGCCTGCGGGATCGGAACCCAGACGGACGGATGCCAGAGCCTTGGCGGCATGACCTCGCGCATCCTTTGCTCTGATGGTCGGATAGGGACCAAGGGTCAGCCAGCGAACGGGCGCGGCGCGTCCGCCACCTTGCGAGCGGTATTTCACAATCCAGGAACGGGCTCCCGATGGCTCGATGCGCAATCCGAAACCTGCAAGCTTGGCGTCCCATAGGAACGTCCGCTTCCCACCGGGAAGCGCATTGTTCGCTACCGCGTCCGTGAGGGTGGCCTTTTCGCGCATCGCCATAGGACGGATTTTTATCACGGTCGACTTGCTTCCGTCCACCCTTGGTCGATTATAATCAGATACTTAGTTGCGTTTTAGATAGCAGCAGGCAGGCATGGACGAAGTTGGACGCCTTCACGTCAATTAGTCGCCCCCCCGGTATTCCATTGCCTCCTAGCACGTCGCCGTTCCGGCGCATTTTCATTGCCGAGCATCACGAACATACAGGCCGGAGCCGAGACAGTGTTGAAAGCGCGCCTGGATCGTCATTGGATATCGGCGCATGATCCACGGACCGGATAAAGGGGGGACCATGAGAAGCCAACGCATGGTTGAAAATCTGACCGGGCGCCAAACGCTTTCGCCCGCCTCATAAGGCGCTGAGGCGCGGCTTCCGGTCGCCTCGGGTGTTCAACCGAAACATGTTGAAAAGGTGGATCGCCGGTTGTGTGGATCGGCGTCAGGTGCCGTCCTGTTCGTTCGTTTCCCGGGGCACTGCCGGATTATTGGCATCAGCGACGGCTAAATCAGGATGAAGGCCAAAAATATAGCGGATGCTGCCAGCATCACGAGCGTCGCGCTCCAACCCATGACTGTCGCGCCCGGGGACAAGGTCAGCCGACCCATGGCCCTTCTGTTCCGGACGATGAGCATCATTACCGCCATCAGCGGAGCGGCCAACACACCATTCACAACCGCTGCCCAGTACAAGGCGCGCACGGGGTCTATCCCGATCATGTTGAGTGAAGCGCCAGCGAGCGTCGTAGCCGCAATGGTCCCATAAAAGAGCCGGGCGGAAAGCGGTTTGGCGTCGAGGCTGCCAGCCACACCGGCCATTTCCGTGACGGCATAGGCTGCCGAACCGGCAAGAACAGGCACCGCAAGAAGTCCGGTTCCGATTATGCCGAGCGCAAACATCGCAAAGGCGAACTGCCCGGCAATCGGCCTTAGCGCTTCAGCTGCCTGCGAAGATGTGGCGATGTCTGTAATGCCTTCGGCATGAAGCGTCGCGGCAGTGGCGAATACGATGGCAAGGGATACCAGAGTGCTGAAAGCCATTCCGGTGAGTGTATCCAAGCGGATGCGCGCTAGCTCCGGGCCGGCGGTGGATGGCGTGATGCACAGGGGCTTGGCATGGTGACGATGCTGTTCCTCGATTTCCTGTCCCGCTTGCCAGAAGAAGAGATAGGGGCTGATTGTCGTTCCCAATATCGCGACCAGCGCGGTGGCATAGGCTACGTTCCATTGGATTTCCGGCACTAGCAGAGATTGCAAGGCTTGCGGCCAGGGCACATGGACGACCATGACAACAGCGACATAGGTGAATAGCGAGAGCGTCGTCCATTTGAGGATCGCAGCGTAGCGGGGATAACTCAGGCCCACTTCCAGGACGATGCAACCGATACCGAATAACAGGGTATACAGTGCGCCATTCCCGCCAACAAGCAGCATCAGGGCCGCGCCCATGGCACTGAGGTCTGCACCCAAATTGACGATATTGGCGATCAGCAAGAGGGCGACGACGCCCCAAAGGATGGGACGTGGATAGTGGCGGCGCAGATTGCGGGCGATGCCCGCTCCTGTAACCCGGCCAATTTCGGCGGCCACCTGCTGAATGGCGACCATGAGCGGAAAGCTCAGCACGAAAGTCCATGCAAGACCGTAGCCGAACTGGGCGCCAACCTGGCTGTGCGTGCCAATCCCGCTTGGGTCGTCGTCCGCGGCGCCGGTGACGAGTCCTGGTCCCAAGCGTCGCAGGAAAGTTCGCAATCCACCGGGCGGAGTCTCGTCGTCGGTTATCTCGTCGATTGCCCGATCAGCGATTTCATGCATCAGCGCTATCTTTCACTGCACCCGTTTGCATGACTGGTAATTTAGCAACGGCCTAACCGTCAATGGGACGAACTTTCGCAATATCAGGACGGGAAAACGGTTAAAAAAGCCATGTGTTACAATAAAATTCTCCAATCGAGTGCTGTTCTGACCGCGATCAGTGGCCCCGATCTACTGTCTCCCTGCCCACAATCTCTGGTCAGGAAGAGTAGCTTAAATCAGGCGTTGGAGCGTTGGCGCAGCTCGACTTAGAACACACGCCAACGCGCCGGTGACATTCTCGGCCAGCCAACTTCGTCAAGCGGCAAGCAACTCGTCCGCCGGTCCGAAAAATTCATAATGGATGCGGCTGGCGGGGACTCCGGCCAGCGACAGCGTCGAGACGGCGTGACGGAGGAACGGGCGCGGACCGCAGATATAATAATCAGCCTCTGCGACAGGCGTATTTTCCACCAGCCATTCATCGGTGATGATGCCGGCCGCGTCATAGTCTTGCCCCTGAACCTCGCCCGCAAGCGGTGTCTGATGGAAATCAGTCACGCGAACGGCTTTGCCCTTGGCTCCAAGCATATGGACATGATCCCGCATCGCATGCGTTTCCCGATCATGCGTACCGTGAATATAAAGGACAGGTACGGCAGCGCCATTTTCCACCAGCGCCTCCAACATGGCGACCATGGGGGTGAGGCCGACGCCACCGGAAAGCAGAACCACTGGGCGTTCGACATGCTCGCCAAGGAAAAACTCGCCAGCGGGCGCGGCAACCTTAAGAAGGGTGCCGGGTTTAGCCTCATCATGCAGCCATCCAGAAGCCAGGCCATGTGGTTCGCGCTTGACAGAGATGCGATAGGTTTTGCCGTTTGGGGCTGAAGAAATCGAGTAGTTGCGTTTGACCGGCGGGTTTCCCGGTAGCTCGAGCCAGAAGGTCAGATATTGACCGGGCCGATGCGCCATGACGGGGCCACCATCAACCGGCCGCAGAATGAAAGAACTGATGACACTGCTTTCGCGGATGACCTCATCGACGCGGAAGTCGCGCCAGCCGTTCCAGCCCCCGGTTGTGTCTTTCTGCTCCGTGTAGATGCGATCCTCGCGCGCGATAAGGATATTGGCGAGGAACCAGTAGGCTTCGCCCCATGCAGCCAGTATCTCGTTAGTGGCGGCGTCCCCGAGAACTGCCTTGATCGCGCCCAGCAATGCATCGGCCACATGGGGATAATGTTCCGGCAAAATCTGCAGTCCCACGTGCTTTTGTGCGATCCGCTCCACCGCCGGCGCGAGCGCGCCAAGATTGTCGATGTTGCTCGCATAGGCAAGAATTGCGCCGGTCAGGGCCCGGGGTTGCGAACCGGAGTCGCCATGATGGGACTGATTGAAAAGATCCCGTATCTCAGGGTTCTGAAACATCCGCGAATACATTTCATGCACAATATCCAGCCCATGAGCTTCAAGTGCGGGAACGGTGGCCTTGACGAGCGCGATGGTCTGATCACTAAGGGGCTGAGACATCAACATCTCCTGTCAGATAATTTGGAAGAAAACTTGCAGATCAGTCGGCAGGTGGCTGATCGTAAAAGTCCACCTGCATCTTCATTGCGCCCAAAGGAGTGACGAAGTGAGGCTGTTGCGGCTGCACCAAGCCTGGCCGGTCCGGCGTGAGAATGGTCGTTGATGGCGGATCGAGAGAAGTGAGCTGCAGTTGGCCTTCAATCACGCGGATCACCCCCCAGACACCCGCCTTGGTATCGTGGCGATTGCGCAGGGCAACCGGCAGCGTGTCCTGATCGAAAACAGGCGTTGATCGGTATGGTTTAAGACTCTTCACGTCCGCACCTCCCTTCAAGATCCGCTGCGCTACGCGAGCCTCTCCTGGGCGAGGAATGAAGCGAAGAGGCATCGAGCCGAAAATACATGGCGAGCTTGAGACTCTCGGCAATACGCGCCGCCTTCGTCTGGAGCGCCATGGCCGCTTCGGGTTCCATCAAGGCCTCCGTCGTTTCTCTCCATAGTTCGAGCCAGCGATCGAACAATGCGGGCTTAATCCGGTCTTTATGTTTCATGTGGGCAGGTACCGGCTGCCCCTTGTACCGACCGGTTCCCAACATGACCGACGACCAGAAGGCGGTCAATTTTTCCAGATGATCCGGCCAGTCGTGGACCGCCCCGTCGAAAATGGGTCCAAGTTCCGGATCTCCGCGGACACGGGCGTAAAAGACATGCACCACATGCTCGAGCCCTGCTTCATCCAGTCTTGAGGCATTGTCCACGACTCATGCTCCAATCATGCATTAAGAATACATCTATAACGGACATTTGAAAGATGCAACAAAACTGCATATTATTTAGGGTGCCATCGCTGGCCTAGGATCGCGCATGAAGCTGACGCTGTTTACCGACTATTCGATGCGCGTGCTGCTCTATCTGGCGGCCCGCCCTGACCATCGGTGCTCAATCTCTGAGGTGGCCGCTGCGTATCGCATTTCGCAAAATCACCTTATGAAGGTGGTCAATGATCTGGCGCGATCCGGATATATCGAAAGCGTCCGCGGCCGTGGCGGCGGCATCCGACTGGGAAACCGGCCGGAGGAAATCAATATCGGGGCCCTTGTTCGTCATACCGAAGGCGGATTTGACCTCGTTGATTGCGGGAGTTGCGTGATCGCACCTGCCTGCAGTATGACTGGCGTGCTGAAGGAAGCCCTATGCGCGTTCCTTGCGGTCCTCGACCGTTACACCCTCGCCGACCTTATGGAAAACCGACAGGATGTTGCGCGCTTGTTGGTGGGAACGCCTCCCAACTCGAGCCCGATTGAGAGAGGCTTGAGGTGAAATGGTTCGGACCGATCCATTTCGCCAATCCGTAACCACTTAGACAATAGTCAAGGTGTCGCGCCATGACGCCATGTTCACACGATTGGCTCGCCTTATATGACCAAACAGCTTCTGTTCCTCTCGCGAGAGCGGCTGGCACATCGTCATTCTGCAGCAATATTCATCGAACAGGCGTAGGTGAAATTCGAGATATGCTATGCACGGATGCGCCGTCACGAAAGCCCCCGTTCGGCAAGTGCAGCGATCATGGCAACCAGCGCGTCCTCGGCCTGCTCCCGGAGCATGAGATCCGTCGCGTTCAGGTCATTGCGCACCCATTGCGGAATGCGCCCAACCAAATTGCGTAGGGCGGTAGCCTGCCCGGGCTCAACTGTCGTCATCATCATTCTCTCATTCCCGCTGGCATTGGGCTGACTGTATCCTCGTTCGGCCATGAAGATGCCGACGAAGCTAGTTCTCGCCAGTCCCCTACGCCCGATAAAGGAACCTGGATTTGATCTATCACATTGCATATATATGGTAAAAGATTGTAATTTGATGTTTCATATATCATTCAGGGACCAATGATCTCCTCTCAGCCGATGCGGGCCGCGCGAGCATTGCTCGGCATCGACTAACGCCAGCTCGCAGGTCTGGCGAGCGTGTCCCTACCGACGATCCAGCGCATGGAAGTCTCCGACGGGCAGGTGCGAAGCGTCGTTGATAGCTTGGTCAAGGTGATCAGCGCGCTCAAAGCCGCGGGGATCGAGATTTTCGGCGAGAATGCCCAGAGCAATGGCGCAGGACGTGGCGTCCGCCTCAAGGAAACAGCCGCCGGGCGGCAACCCAGGCGCGTGCCCTTTGTGCTGTTCGATCAGACGGCCGAAGACGATGGATCGTAACGCCCGGTTTGTCGCCTTCACACCCAAGCTGATCACGATCCTGCGCGAGGGCTAAGCGCATGATGCACGGACCGGATAAAGGAGTGTCGTGAGAAGCCGAACGCATGGTCGAAAATCCGACCGGGCGTCAAACGCATTAGCCCCGCCTCATAAGGGGGCTGAGGCGGGGCTGCGGGACCCTCCAAGGGGGAGGGATGTCCTTGATGCCCCTTTTCTAGCGAGTCGCCTATTCATCCGGCGAGATAGAGCAGAGGATTCCAGACGGTCCATCGGCCGACATAATCCTTCTGGGAAATTGTCAGCCTCCTCGTCCCGGATCATGATCCAGATTAATATATCCTCGCCGACTCACCCACCCCCACGTCATTGAACGTCGACGCGGCTTCCTGTTGTGGGCGCATTGCCAAGCCCGCCTGTCGGCTATGGATGCACAATATTCGGGTTGCTGGACTTCTTTTAGCGAGAGGAGAATGGCAATGAAGTATTCCCACACATCAAGCGATCTTATTGCGATGGCCGTAACCGCCGCAGCGATTTTGGCCGCTGCGCCTGCCTCGGCAACGAGCGGTTCCGGTTTCACCGGGGCGCCCGTTGTGAATGGCCATTACGGCTCGCTGGATGTGAAAGCCGACAAGGTCGATAAATGGGACCTGTTCCTCAAGACGAAAGCCGCCTCCGATGTGGGCGCTGATCGCCTGACGGTTCAGCCAGGAGGCTATAGCGGCTGGCATTCACACCCGGCGCCGGTTTTTGTCACCGTTACGTCGGGCGAGATCCAGTGGTATGACGGCGGCAACCCGCTTTGCACATGGCAGACCTACCACACAGGACAGTCTTTCATTGAGCAAGCCTTCCGCATTCATAACGTTCGCAACGTCACTGGAAACACGGCAGATTTTGTCGCAATTCACATAAACCCGACAGGGGTCGGCTTCCGGATCGACGAAAACAAGCCGACCAACTGCCAATAGCCGACACAGTCCCGATATGACCGATAGGAAGCGCCGCGCCGTGCCGTGATCGCGAAGGGCAAGGCGCTTCCGAAACATTTACGGCAGCCGCCCGAATAGCGGTTGAGGTCTTTGCCGCCGCCCATCTGGAAAAATCGACTATGGGCTTTCCTGTTGCCGCCGGTATCCTTCCACTCAAAGCTGCGGAAATCCGATTAGCTGAGATTCCATCCGCCGCCGCGCAGCACGTGCGCATCGCGTTCTCGCAAGGCAAGACGGAGGCCTAGCTCGGTGCTCAGCAATCCCGCCATCTCGCCGATGAGATTATCCAGAGGGCGCATTTCTTGGGGGAAGCCTGCCGACAGCTTTTCGATCGCCTCAAGAAGCTCGTTTGCCGTCAAGGACAAGATTCGTCTTGCGCCCGCGGCGGGGATGCCGATGGCAACGCAAAAACTTTCGAGTTCGCCAGCGGTAACTTCATGGGGGGTCAGGGCAGTTCCGATGCGGAACGCCAGTTCATCCGTGAAGCCCGCAACCATTCCCACCGGCACGAGGTCATAGAAGGGCGCAAGCACCGGAGACTGTCCGGGCATGTGCAGGAGGGCATGGTTCTTGGCATGGTTGTCGTTGTTGCCGACAAGCAGGTTGAACAGCGTCAATCGCAGAAACCGCTCGCGCGCCAATGCTGGTTGATCTGTAGCGTCCAGCACGCGGCCGATGGCAGAGGCGTCAAAGCGGCGTCCCTCGCGGCCGCGTCGTTCATATTTGAGCTCCGCCGGCAGGCCGAGTGCCTGGGCAAAGTCTTCCTGGTGTACACGGTAGACTTCGTCCTCGATCACCAATCGATCAAATCGAGTGATCAAAAGCACGTCCTGCCCATCAACCTCGCCCGCGACACAGTCGCCAACATTGAAGCCGGCCTGCTGGGCAAGCGCGGTCACGAATGCCTCGTGGCGGGCTTCGTGACGATGGTTAGGGTCGGGGATTTTCAGGATATGGGTAGTTGGCGCCCCCGAGCCCACCTTGGGCAATCCGAACCGATCGCCCGGCAAAGCCGCAAGCGCAATCTTCCTCCGAAAGCCAGCGACCGGCGATGGATCGCGCATCTCTGCTGGCAGGGGGCGTCCTTGCACCAGACGCTGGACAAGATCCGCAAATTCTTCCTCGCTTAGTGCATCATAGTCCTGTCCAAGAGATCCAGGCTGTTTGATGGGAGGATGATCCTCTCGCAACACGCTGACCGATCCCGAGCAATCCGCGCCCACATGGGCCAGCAGGCCGACGATGTCCCCGCGATCGAGCCCCTCACGTGCGATCACCCGCCCGAGCTGGTCGTTTTCCTGCAAGAGATTGCTGAAGAAGGCGCGCGAGATCGCATCGCCGAAAGGCTCCTCTCGCAGCGGCAGGGACAGCGAAAGTGGAAAGTTGGCGCCCGCATAGATCCATGCGGGCGCATAGGTGAATTGTACCGCCCCGTTAGCGTCCGCGGTCAGCCGGCCAATAGGTTCAGGCGATGCTTCGACCCAGACGTTGAGGGTTTGCATCAGCCGCGGCGCTTCTTGGCGAAGAGGTCGACGCCGGCTGCTGCCGCGCAGGCAAGGACCTTATCGAACTCCAGGCTAGGCTTGCCGCCCTCAAGTTCCGACACGAAACGGCGACCGACACCGGCGTGCGCGGCAAATTCAGCCTGGTTCATTTTCATCGCCTTCCGGGCGTCTCGCACCATCTGTCCGAGGTCGGCAATCGATTTCAGCGAGTTGCGGGTTGTGCCAGTCGCCTCTGCGATTGCCGGATCCGGATCGACCTCAGGCCCATGGAGCTGCGATGGAAGGAAGGGAGGGGGATGCCGTGCTTTCAGCATTTCCGTCTGCACGACCAAGGGATGCTTTCCAAGCGCGGTGATCAAGGCCGCGCCCGAACCGCCCGGCTTGACGCGGGAGGCGAGCAGCAGGTTTGCAGCAGCTGACAGTTTGGACTCTTTGCTCATAACCTGCACCCTTTCGGGAGCATATATGCTCATAATGGCCCGAAAGTCAATAAATGCACCCGTTCGGGTTCAAATTATACTTGACCCGAGCATATCAGGGATTTTGATACCGTTCGGGAACGAATAATAGGCGCTCATCTCCGAAAGCCTTTCCCTCCGGAGAGGCAACATCGCGAGTATCCGATGCCGGCGGCTCCGCTAGGCAAAGCCAGCACCACGCGGGGAGCGGTCAGGTAATCTACCTAATGCCTCCTCTTGCGAATGATGCAACGTAACCCACATGTCTCGTTTACATCTCCATGTCGAACGTCACAGCTCGAGCGAATCGGCTGGCTGCGCGCCGCGGTGCTGGGCGCCAATGACGGCATCGTCTCGACCGGCAGCCTGGTCGTCGGCATCGCGGCGTCGTCGGCCGGCAAGGCAGAGGTTCTGCTTGCCGGCATCGCCGCGCTTGTCGCGGGCGCGATGTCGATGGCCGCGGGCGAATATGTCTCGGTCAGTTCGCAGGCCGACAGCGAACGGGCAAATCTCGCCAGGGAGAGCGGCGAACTTCGCGATCAACCCGAGTTTGAGCGTGAAGAGCTGGCCGCTATCTATGTCGCCCGCGGCCTTACTCCCGATTTCGCCCATCAGGTCGCCGGCCAGTTGATGGCAAAGGATGCGCTGGGCGCACACGCCCGAGACGAGCTCGGCATCTCCGAATTGTCGACCGCTCGGCCGCTCCAGGCCGCCTTCACCTCGGCAGCGACGTTCAGCGTAGGGGCCGCCGCGCCGTTGCTGGTGGTCGCACTCGCTCCGACCGGTTCGCTTATCCCGCTGGTTGTCGGCACCTCGCTCCTGTGCCTTGCTCTTCTGGGCGCGCTGGGAGCCAAGGCGGGGGATGCGGCGCCGCTCCGCTCGGTCATGCGCGTCACCTTCTGGGGCGCGCTGGCGATGGCGTTGACGGCGGGGATCGGCAAGCTCGTCGGAACTGCGGTTTAGTGCGGGGATGGCGAGCCGGCCCCGTCGTCGGCGATATACGCAGGCGCTTATCCGGGCACGGATAAGCGCTGGTCGCATGGCGGGAGCTGTCACCAACGGCCAAGTGGGGAATGTCACTAGGAGGATATTCGACCATGCGCTGGAAAAGGATGATCACTGCTTGCGTTGTTCTGGCTGCGTCCGCGGTCCAAACCGCCACGGCCGTCGAACACCCATATGCACAGTCGCCGAGTTCCGCTGGATCCGACACCGATCGCAAATCCGGCAAAGCGGCAGAACATCAAGGCGAACGGGACCAAAGCCAAGCCGCTTCGGGGCATCAGGGCGCGCCGGTGGATCGGGATCGCGAGCGTGAGGAGCACGACCATGACCACGAACAAGACTGAACCGCCGCTGCCCGCGAGGCGCTGGGATCCGCTGGTGCGCATCACCCATTGGGGGATCGTGGCCGCCATCATCGTGAATGCGCTGGTCGTCGAGGAAGGCTCGGCCATTCACATCTGGGTCGGCTACGGATTGGCAGCGCTGCTCGCGCTGCGGCTCCTGTGGGGATTGATCGGGCCTCCAGAGGCGCGCTTTTCGGCCTTCCCGCCGAGCCCGTCCCGCGCCCTTGCGCATGTCCGTGAGATCGCCTCCGGTACGCGCACCACGCATGCTTCGCACAATCCGCTCGGCGCACTCATGGCCTACGCGATCTGGGGCTGCCTCGCGGTCATAATCGCGACCGGCATGGCCATGGCGCCCCCATCGGCTGCGCCATGGGCCAACCTCGAGGATAAGGAGCATGTGGAGGCGGGCGTCCAAGCGTCCACACCCGTTGCGGCTGAAAGGGAGGAAGGCCGTGAGACCGGGGAATCGGGCGAGGGCGAGGAAGGCCCGTTGACCGAGATTCACGAGGTCGCGGTGAACCTGCTCTATCTGCTCATCGCATTGCATCTGGCGGGCGTCATCTTCGAAACCCGCCGCAGCGGCCGACAGATCGTCACCGCCATGCTGCCCTGGCCCACCGGGTCGAAGCGCGGATGAGGATACCCACCGTTCGTGGCGAGAGCGGCGAGGGTCGAACATGGACCGTCGCCGCAATCGTTGCTCTGCAGTCGCTTGCAGCAGCATTCTTCGTGGCGGACGCGTTTGCGGACCTGCAGCGAGACGGCCTTTCCGCGCATATCGCCATCGAAGGACCGGTTGCCGTCTCCCTGTTTGCCGGCATCGTCTTCGGCGCTTGGCGACTCCGGACGATGCTTGCGGATGGGCGGCGCCGCGACGTCGCGCTGGCGGCGGCATCGGGTGCGCTCGGCGAGGTGATCCGGGCGCATTTCTCCGAATGGGGACTGACGGCGGCCGAAGCCGACGTCGCACTGTTCGCGCTCAAGGGCTGTGATGTCGCGGAGATTGCGCGGCTGCGGAACACCGCTACAGGAACGGTTCGCGCGCAACTGACGCGCGCCTATGCCAAGGCGGGCGTCGGCTCGCGCGCCGCGCTGGTCAGTCTGTTCATCGAAGATCTGCTCAACGGCGTGCCTTTTCCCGCAGCGCAGCGCGCGGCTTGATCCGCATCCAACAAAACGGTCCGGCGCGATGTCAAAATATATTAGGATAACGGGTGCCGCGCGACGACGTCGCAAGGCGACTTGCTCGACCAACCTGCGACGCTGGCTCGGGTTCGAGCAATAATGGGAAAGGCCGGTCGATGACCTATTACATCGCCACCTCGCTCGATGCGGGTTTCGAGGCAATTGTCGCTCGGGTCGAAGCCGCGCTCAAGGAAGAAGGCTTCGGCGTGCTGACCCGGATCGATGTGCGCGACACGATGAAGGCAAAACTGGACAAGGATTTTCGCCCGTACGTCATCCTTGGCGCCTGCAATCCAAAGCTCGCCTATGAGGCACTGCAGCTTGAGGACAAGGTCGGCACGATGCTGCCGTGTAACGTCGTCGTCCAGCAATCTTCCCCGGGGAAGATCGAAGTCGCTGCCGTCGATCCCGTCGCGTCAATGCAGGCAATCGACAATCCGCGACTGAAGGAGGCGGCCATTGCGGTGCGCGAGAAGCTCTCGCGTGTCATTGCAAGCCTCTGAACCATGAAAGACAGTCTCCTCGTTCGGGAGATCCTGCCCTTCTATGCCTCGCTGGTCGTTCTCTTGGGCGCAGCGCTCCTGCTCGATGCCATGCTGCATCTCGCCGATGCCGTCTGGATCGGCCGCTGACCTTGGGTTCCAGTCATTGGCTGAGAACGATCAGAAGTCATCCTACCTCCGAGCGCGGACGCCCCACCGACTGCGGCAGAAGCGCCAGCTTGTCGTTGACCCTGGAAATCTCAGGAGCGAGCCGCGAAGGGTCATCGACAAAGAGGGGACCCCCCACCAGCGCCGCGGCCTCGAAGACCAGCCCAATTTCTACTTTGGGATGCTCCTTCTCGATGAGTTGGAGTGTGCTGCGCGCGATCCCGACCCGGGCCGACAAATCAGCTTCCGACATCTTGCGCTGATTGCGCGCGAGGCGAATGAGCCCTCCCATCATGGTGAGCGCTTCGCAGGTCACGCGGGAATATCGCGGCGGCGGAATTACGCGCCCTCGTTCGAAAACGGCTGGGGAGCACGATGCTGGTTTGTCCAATGGTACGCGAACCGCAGGCGAATTGCGGTCCCGCGCCCGCGCCATCCGTCTTGCCCGCGATCACGTGAAGGCCGAGAAGGCCGCAGTTGAGCGCCGCCGACAAGCAGAGGAAGCTGAGAAAGCGCGCCTTGCCCGGATCGAGGCCGTTGCCGGACGGGGCGAGAGCGTCTGGCAGGAGGTGGAAGCCGAAATCGAGCGCCGCAACGCCCCCGGTTATGACAAGGCCGCCAGTCTTCTTCTCGATCTCCATACCATTGCCGAGACGCGGGGCACGCTGGCCGAATTCGGCCGCCGACTTCAAGA
>Ga0255338_1002808_pt1 | contig 23340 bp, 18 predicted proteins | sample MeOH1_35cm_T4_19_FD_203715 | JGI IMG/M metagenome (GOLD analysis project Ga0255338, IMG submission 203715) | Sandy soil microbial communities from University of British Columbia, Vancouver, Canada - MeOH1_35cm_T4_195 | ecosystem: Engineered > Artificial ecosystem > Sand microcosm > Unclassified ...
CCGAGACGTTCCGCCTCGACGTCGAGGGCACCGAGGCCGCACGCACGGCCGCCCGGCAGGCGCGCCTCGAGCGCGGCAAGCCGTTCGCCGAGTTCTGCGAGGAGTTCGTCACCGCCGAGCCGCCGAAGGATCTCTTCTACTACGGCTCGTGGGGCTCCGACACCGACGACCTCACCGCGACGGTGTTCACCATCGACGGGCCCGAGCGGGTCTGCGCCCCGCTCGACGAGCTGCCGATCGTGATGATCCCGGACCGCCGCGAGGTCCGGATCGCCGAGCTCGAGGCACGACTCGAGGAGCTGGAGAACAAGCACGGCGAGAACGTCAGGCGCCTGGCCTGACACGTCAGCCCGGGGGCGGGGCCGATCGCCCCTCCCCCGGGCTGCGCCACCGGCTGCGGCCGCCCGTCCCCCTCTCACGAACCCGAAGGACTGCCATGACCTCGTCCTTGCACTCGCTCGTCACGTCCGCTCCCTCCGGGCGCAGCCGCCCGGTGCTGCTGGACCACGGTGACTACGCCACCGCGGTGATCCGTCAGGGCGCGGCGGTCCCGTGGGCCGACCTCGCCGCCCTCCCGGGGCACTTCGGCCAGGTCCACGCCCTCGTCGACCCCGACGCGACCTGGGTCGACGTCGGCGCGCTCTACGACGCGCAGCTCGCCGCCGACCCCACCCTGGTCGAGGCGATGGGAGCCCGCAGCCGCACCGGCTACGCACTGCGCACGCTGCTCGGCGACGACGCCGGTGTCGAACGGACCACCCGGACCGCGAGCACGCTGTCCGACGCGACCCGCCGGCCGCTGGTGCTGGCGCTGCCGTCGCCGGCCCGCTGGCTCACCCGGGCCCACGCCACCGGGGAAAGCCCGCTGGACTCCGTCGACGAGCACGGTGCTGACAGCGCGTCGATGTACCTCGCGGAGTGGATCGGCCGGCTCGGCGCGCTCCCGGTCGCCCTGGTGCTGCTCGACGCCCGCCCGAGGGACACCGACGGCAAGGTGGAGGTCGACGAGACCCTGGCGGCGTACACGGCGATCGCGAACGTCGCCGCCCACTTCGAGTGGTCGCTGGCCCTGCGCCACGAGGCCGGCATCGAGGTCCCGGCCGGGGAGCCGGTCATCGGGCTGGTCCCCGAGGAGTTCTGGCTCGACGCCACGCCGGCGCCGGACGGCGAGGTCCTCCTCGGCACCATCCCGTCGGCCGCGGAGCCCGAGCACGTGCTCGAGCGCCTCGCCCTCCTCCGCTGACGGATCCGCGCCACCCCAGTCGCACGAGCACACCGAGAAGGAGCAGAGAGTGGACAAGATCGTCGCCACCGCCACCGAGGCGGTGCAGGACGTCGGCGACGCGATGATGGTCGCCACCGGCGGGTTCGGGATCTGCGGGATCCCGTCGGCGCTGCTGCAGGCCCTGGCCGAGCGCGGCAGCCGCGACCTCACGCTGGTCTCCAACAACTGCGGGATCCTGGGGGTCGGGAACTCGCTCCTGCTGGAGAACCGCCAGATCCGCCGGCTGATCGCCTCCTACGTCGGGGAGAACAAGGAGCTGGAGCGGCAGTACCTCTCCGGCGAGGTCGAGATCGAGCTGAACCCCCAGGGCACGCTGGCCGAGCGGCTGCGCGCGGGCGGCGCCGGGATCGCGGCGTTCTACACCCGGACCGGTGTGGGCACCGTCGTCGCCGACGGCGGACTGCCGATCCGGTACGCCGAGGACGGCACGATCGCCGAGGTCTCCTCCGCGAAGCCGACCGCCGCCTTCGCCTGGGACGGCGACGACGCAGCCACCTTCGTCCTCGAGGAGGCGCTGCGCCCGGACGTCGCGCTGGTCCGGGCCTGGAAGGGCGACCGGCACGGCAACCTCGTCTTCCGCAAGGCCTCGCGCAACTTCAACCCGCTCTGCGCGATGGCCGCCCGGGTCACCGTCGCGGAGGTCGAGGAGCTGCTCGAGCCGGGCGAGCTCGACCCAGACTCGGTCCACCTCCCGGGCATCTACGTCCAGCGGGTGCTCCCGCTGACCGCGGCACAGGCCGACGACAAGGGCGTCGAGCGCCGTACGGTGCGGACGCGGGCGGCCGTACCCGGCGCCGACACGACGTCGAGGGGCGTGGCCTGATGCCCTGGACACGTGAGGAGATGGCGGCGCGCGCCGCGGCCGAGCTCCACGACGGCGACTACGTCAACCTGGGCATCGGCCTGCCCACGCTGGTGCCCGGCCACATCCCCGACGGCATCGAGATCGTGCTGCAGTCGGAGAACGGCATCCTCGGGCTCGGGCCGTACCCCTACGAGGGCGACGAGGACCCCGACCTGATCAACGCCGGGAAGGAGACCGTCACGACCATCCCGGGCGCGAGTTTCTTCGACTCCGCGCAGAGCTTCGCGATGATCCGGTCGGGCAAGGTCGACGCGGCCATCCTCGGTGGCATGCAGGTCAGCGAGCGTGGCGACCTGAGCAACTGGGTGGTGCCGGGCAAGCTCGTGAAGGGCATGGGCGGCGCGATGGACCTGGTCCACGGGGCCCACCGGGTCATCGTGGTCATGGAGCACACGGCCCGGGACGGCTCGCCCAAGATCCTGCGCGAGAACACCCTGCCGCTCACCGGCCGGGCCGTGGTCGACCGGATCATCACCGACCTGGCGGTCCTCGACGTCACCGGGCAGGGCCTGCGCCTGGTCGAGCTCGCGCCCGGCGTGACCGCCGAAGAGGTCGTCGAACGGACCGGGGCCGACCTGGCACCACAGTGAGGCGACCCGCCCCGGGGCGGGCACTACGCTGCGACCGTGCAGACTGAAACACGTTCTCGTCCACGCACGGTCGTCGTCACCGGCTCCGCCTCGGGCATGGGCGCCGCGGTCGCCGACCGGCTGCGCGCTGCCGGGGACCGGGTCATCGGGGTCGACCTGCGCGAGGGCGACGTGGTCGCGGACCTGGCCACGGCCGGCGGCCGGGCACACGCGGTCGACGCGGTCCTCGCCCTGGCCGACGGCCGACTGGACGGCGCCGTCTGCGCAGCCGGGCTCGGACCGGTCAGCGGCCGGGAGCGGCTCATCGCGGAGGTCAACTACCGCGGCGCGGTGGACCTGCTCGCCGGCTGGCGGGAGGCGCTCGCCCGCGCCGAACGGGGCAAGGCCGTGCTGATCGGCTCGAACTCCGCGACGACCACCCCGTTCGTGTCGCGCCGCGCCGTGCGCGCCTTCCTCAGCGACGACCTGGACACGGCGGTCGCCCGGCTCGCCCGGCCGCGCCGGATGGCGGCCGCCCTGACCTACGCGGCGTCGAAGGTCGCCGCCACCCGGTGGGTCCGGCTGCAGGCGGTCACCCCGGCCTGGGCCGGCGCGGGCATCCGCCTGAACGTGCTCGCACCGGGGGCCGTGATGACGCCCCTCCTCGCCGAGCAGCTCGCCGGCCCCGAGGGCGACCGGGTCCGCGCGTTCCCCATCCCGATCGGGGGGTACGGCGACCCGTCGGCCCTGGCTGCCTGGGCGCAGTTCATGCTCTCCCCGGCCGCCGACTTCCTCGTCGGTGCGGTCGTCGTCGTCGACGGCGGCAGCGAGGCCTGGTTCCGTGCCTCGGACTGGCCGGCACCGGTCCCCGCACGAGGACTCCCCCGCTACCTGCTGAGGATGTTCCGGCCGCCGCGGCCCTGATCCATCGAGGCCCGATGACTCAGCCCTGTGCCAAGATCGACCACGTGACCGAGGATCTGCGTCCTCCGGCCCTGGCACCCGGGTCCGGAGAACCGCCTCACGGAGCGTGGAGCGAGTTCTGGCGCACGCCGTGGGCGGTGCGCGCCTTCCTGCTCGCCTGTGGCGTCGCCGCGATCACGCTCCCCGTCCTCTGGCGCGACCTCGGCCCGGTGCACGAAGCGCGCCCGGCCTGGCTGACCGCCACCGGACTGGTCATGATCTCGGTCCTCAACGTCGAGATCGGCCGGGTCCTCTCCGGCGGGCTCGCGTGGAACCACCAGCCGCACAAGGCCCTCTCCGCGTGGGCGTTCGCCAGCGCCCTCCTGCTGCCGGCCCCGTGGCTCCTGCTGGTCGTGCCGGTCACCTACGCCCATGCGCGCTGGCGCGGGCTCCGGCTGCCGCTGTGGAAGTGGGTCGGGTCGGCCAGCTTCCTGGTCCTCGCGGGCGTCGCCGCCGGGCTGGTCCGGCACGGCATCATGGCCGACCAGCACAACTACATGGCCGCCGACGGCGGCCGCGGCCTGATCACCGTGCTGACCGCCGGGTCGGCCTTCCTGCTGCTCGAGACGCTGCTCTTCTTCGGGCCCGCGCTGCTCAACCGTCCCGACGACGAGGTCTGGCTGCTGCGCACCCTGACCGGTCGGTCCTACTACGGCACCGAGGGAGCGGTGCTGGTCATCGGCGGCCTGCTCGCGGCCGTGTGGACCGGCGGCGCGTGGTTCGTGCTGCTCTTCTTGCCGATCTACGCGCTCGCCCAGCGGGCCGCGCTCCACGACCCGCTGCGCGAGCGTGCCGAGGCCGCCGCCGACCTGGCCTCGAAGAACCGCGAGCTCGAGGCGACCAACCAGCTCCGGATCGACCTGATGGGGATGCTCGGACACGAGATCGGCAACCCGCTGACCTCGATCAGCGGCTACGCCCAGATCGGGTCCGAGGCGCTCGACGAGCGCGGCGACATCCGCACCGCGCAGGCCTCGCTCGTCGTCGTGGAGCGCAACGCCTCGCGGATCCGCGCGGTCCTGCACGAGATCCTGGCCACGGTGAGCAGCGACGGCGGCGCGCTGACCGCGCACCGGGAGAACTGCCTGGTGGCGCCGCACCTCGAGTCGGCCGCGGCCGCGCAACCCGACGGCCGCCGACCGGAGATCGCCTGCGAACCCGGCCTCGCGGCGTACGTGCAGCCCGGACACCTCGACCAGATCCTCACGAACCTGCTGAGCAACGCCGACAAGTACGGCGGGGGCGCGACCCGGATCCTCGCCCGGACCTGCCCGGACGGGCAGGTCGAGATCTGCGTCGTGGACGCCGGGCCCGGCGTGCCCGACGGCTTCCGCGCCAACCTGTTCCAGCGGTTCAGCCGCGACGCCGAGGCCGCCAAGTCGGCGGCCGGCACCGGGCTGGGCCTGTTCATCACCCGGGAGCTCGCCCGGGCCAACGGGGGTGACGTCGTCCACCGCGACGGCACGCCCCGGGGCGCCGTCTTCGTGGTGACCCTGCCCAGCCCCGAGGACTGACCGCCCGGCTCGTCGACCGAAATGCCCCGTTGGGGACCAAGACCCCCATCGACCGTCCAGGGGTGTGCCCGCGAGCATTTCGGGCGTACCGTCACATTCGGGCCAGCTCCCCGGGAGGAGGAGCGGCCCGCGCTCCGTGCAGCACCCCGGTGCTGCCGCCTCACCTCGGGGAGGGCGAGATCGGGCGGGGCGGTGGAGCGAGGCCGGTGTCGGCGGCCGCCCACCCGGGTCGGGTGCGGCGGGGCACGACGGCCGACCCGCTGGGGACTGCCGGGGGCGGCAGGGGCAGGGAGCGCGACATGTCCGAGGACTCGACGCCGGCGCACGCCGGTCCCGACCGTGGCCAGGCCGAGGCCGACGGGCGCCCGGTCAGGCGGTCGGCCTCGAGCCGGGTGCCTGCGATCGCCGTCTTCCTGGCCACCGTCACGGCCGGCGGCGCCCTGGCGCTGGTGGCGGGGAACGTCTCGGACCGCCAGGAGCACGCCCTCCTCAAGGAGCGCACCAACGAGGTGAGCACGATCCTGAGCACGGCGATCAACGACGCCCGCACCAGCCTGCGCGGCGCCGGGGCCGCCGGGGCGGCCGGCGGCCAGTCCCCGTTGTTCGCCACCCTCACCAACCTCTCGGTGGTCCAGGGCGCCCAGGTCGTCGTCGTCCGCGAGCACGGCGGCTCGTTCACGACCGTGGCCGCGGCCGGGGCGGACGCGCCCGCGGTCGGAGCCAGTCTCCCGGCCGACGTCGCCGAGGTCGCCCGCCGCGCGCTCGGCAGCAAGGACATGGTCTCGGGCCTCGTCGGGAGCGGGAAGGAACGGGCCGTGGTCCTGGCCCTGGTGACACCGAACGACCCGGGTGCGGTCGGCTACGTCCGCAGCCGGCTGCCGGGGCGCAGCGCAGCCCCGACCGACTCCAGCTCGCCGTACCGCGAGCTCGACGTCGCCCTGTACGACGGCCCGGACGCCCGCTCCGACGCCCTGGTGCTCGGCTCGGGCGACGTGCCCGGCACCGGCGGCGGGACCGTCACCCGGCTGCTCGACGTGGGCGCCGAGAAGTGGCTGCTGGCCGTGTCGACGCGGGAGCCGCTGGTCGGCCCGCTGGCGACCGCGTTCCCCTGGCTGGTCCTGGCGACCGGCGCGCTGCTGGCGATCGCGCTCGGTCTCCTCGTCGAGGTGCTGACCCGGCGACGCGCGTACGCCCTGCGCCTGGTGGAGGAGCGCACCCGGTCGCTGCAGGAGGCCCGGGTCGCGGCTGAGAAGGCCAACCGGGCCAAGAGCGACTTCCTCTCGCGGATGAGCCACGAGCTGCGGACCCCGCTCAACGCGGTGCTGGGCTTCGGGCAGCTGCTCGAGCTCGACGGGCTCACCCCCGACCAGGCCGAGAACGTCAGCCAGATCACCAAGGGCGGCGCCCACCTGCTCGACCTGATCAACGAGATCCTCGACATCAGCCAGATCGAGTCGGGGCACATGTCGCTGAGCCCGGAGGCGGTGCTCGTCGGCGAGGTCGTCGAGGCGGCCGTGAGCCTGCTGCGGCCGCTGGCCGACGAGCGCGCGGTGCACCTGATCGGCGGCACCGACCACGGGTGCGGCCACTACATCTTCGCCGACCGGCAGCGACTCAAGCAGATCCTGCTCAACCTGGTCGGCAACGGGATCAAGTACAACCGGCAGGGCGGCTCGGTCTCGATCACCTGCTTCCAGCCGGTCCGCGGCACCCTGCGCATCCAGGTCACCGACACCGGCCCGGGGATCGCTGCGGACCAGTTCCACCTGCTGTTCGCGCCGTTCGAGCGGCTCGGGGCGGAGCAGACGTCGGTGCCGGGCACCGGTGTCGGGCTGGCACTCTCCCGCGGGCTCGCCGAGGCGATGGGTGGCCAGCTCGACGTCGAGAGCACGCCGGGACGCGGCAGCACCTTCTGGGTGGAGTTCCCGATCGTCGAGAGCCCGGTCCGGATCTACGAGGAGGCGACCCAGCGGGTCCCGCGCGCCGACGAGGGCGGCCCGCTCACGGTGCTGCACATCGAGGACAACCTCGCCAACGTCGAGCTGGTCGAGCGCGTGCTGGCACAGCGCCCGGACCTCACCGTGATCCCGGCGATGCAGGGCCGGATGGGCGTCGACCTCGCCCGCCGGCACCACCCGGTTCTGGTCCTGCTCGACCTGAACCTGGTCGACCTCCCCGGGTCGGAGGTGCTCCAGATCCTCCGCGACGACCCCCTCACCGCGGACATCCCGGTCGCGATCGTCAGCGCCGACGCAATGCCGCGCCAGGTGCAGCGGCTGCTGAGCAGTGGCGCGGTGGCGTACCTGACCAAGCCGATCGACATCCACCGGCTGCTCGAGGTCGTCGACGACGCGGTGGCCCGTGCCTCGGCGCCGCGCGGGCGCGAGGACTCCGCACGGCCGGTCGGCGACCCCGATGCGGTCGGGTGAGCCCCTGATGCTCGAGCCGTTCGCCTGGTCGCCCGTCCTGGTCGTCGACGACGACGAGTCCAGCGCCCTGCTCGCCCTCAAGCTCCTGCTCCGGGCGGGCCTGCGCAGCGTCGACACGATCACCGACGCGCGGCTGGTGCTGGACTGGGTCGAGGAGCACGACCCCGACCTGGTGCTCCTGGACCTGCACATGCCCTACCTGGACGGCTACACCGTCCTCACCGCCCTGCGCGAGCGGTCCAGCTCGACCGAGCTCCCGGTCATCGTGCTCACCGCGGACGACACCCTCGAGGCCTCCGGGCGTGCCCTGGGCCTGGGCGCGAACGACTTCCTGCTCAAGCCGCTGCAGCCCACGGAGCTCGCCCACCGGGCCCGCAACCTGCTGGACATGCGGGCGGCGCACCGCAGCCTCCATCGACGGCAGCGCTGGCTCGAGGAGGCCGAGCGCTTCTCCCGCGAGCTCTTCTCCGGTGAGGTCGACGGGTCGATCCGCACGATGGCCGACCGGGCCCGGACGCTCGCCGAGGCGGATCACGTCCTCGTGATGGAGGCACCCCCGCGACGACCCGACCAGGGCCCGCCGGAGCCGTACCGCTGCGTCGACGCCTCGCAGACCGGGAGTGCCGCCGGGCTCAGCATCGACCTCGGCGACCGGCTCTGCGCGCAGCTGGCGGCCGAGGCCACCCCGGTCCTGGTCGAGGACGCGAAGGAGGACCCGCAGCTCGTGCTGCGCGGCGCGGACGCGCTCGACGTCGGCCCGATGATGCTGCTGCCGGTGCGGATGGCCGAGGAGACCCGCGCGGTCGTGGCCCTCCTCCGCGAGCGCGGCCGGGCGCCGTACTCGCCCCACGACCTGGAGCCCGCCCACCAGTTCGTCAGCCGCGCCGCGATCGCGCTCGAGCTGGTCGACCGCCGCGCCGACCGCAAGCGGTACCTGGACTTCTTCGAGATCCTGGTCTCCCAGGTCGCGGAGTACGCGATCGTGCGGCTCGACCTGGACGGCACCATCGAGTCGTGGAACGCCGGCGCGGAGCGGGTCGAGGGCTACGCCGCCGAGGACGCCATCGGCCGGCACTTCTCGCTGTTCTACCCCGACGAGGACGTCCGCGACGCAATCCCGCAGCGGCTGCTCGACGAGGCCCGCGAGACCGGGCTGGCCCGGCACCAGGGCTGGGGCGTGCGCCAGGACGGGACCCGGTTCTGGGGCGAGGTCTCGATCAACGCGCTGCGCGACGACCACGGCGCGCTGATCGGCTACGCCAAGCTCACCCGCGACCTGACCGACTCCAAGCGCCTCGAGCTCGCCCGGGAGTCCTTCTTCGCGTCGCTGTCGCACGACCTGAGGACGCCGCTGAACTCCATCCAGGGGTTCGTCGAGATGATCCCGATCGTCGACGACCAGCGCCGCGGGGAGTTCATCAACCGGGTGCACAGCAACGTCGGGCGGCTCACCGTGCTGATCGACAACCTGCTCGACCACGCCCGCCTGCGCGCGGGCGCGCTGCCGCTGACCTTCGAGGTCGTCGAGGCCGCGGGCGTCGCGGCGGCCGTGGTCGGGGACCTCGTGCCGCTGCTCGGCACGCACGAGGTCGTGGTCGCCGACACGGGCCTGCTCGTCGTCGCGGACCAGCAGGCGCTCGGCCGCGTCCTGGCCAACCTGCTCGTGAACGCGGCCCGGTACTCCCCCGACGGCACCCCGATCGAGGTGCGCTTCGAGGCCGCCGGCGACGTCGGCCGGATCGTCGTCACCGACCACGGCCGCGGCATCGCCCGCGAGGACCTCACCCGGATCTTCGACGAGTTCGAGCGTGGGACCCTGGCCGAGCCCGACGGCGGCACCGGCCTCGGGTTGTCCAGCGTCCGGCAGCTGGTGACGCTCCAGCACGGCCGGGTGTCCATCGACAGCGAGCCCGGGTCCGGCACGTCGGTCACCGTCGAGCTCCCGCTGGCCCACCCCGGGCAGGAGCGCCCGCCGTCCCCGGACTCGGGGTCCTAAGACCCTGTCCAACCGGGCCGGTCCGCTCGGAGATTGGGGGGCATGTCCGACTTCCCGTACGCCGACCGCTTCCCCGTCCACCGGGCGCTCCCGGCCACCGGGCGACCGCGCCCGGACGTCCTCGCCGAGCTGCACACGATGGCCCGTGAGGAGGACGCGTTCTGGGAGACCGGCAAGTGCTCCGGGACGATGTACTCCGGCGACCACGACCACTACCGGTTCCTCAACGAGGCGTTCGGCCTGTTCGCCCACGTCAACGCGCTGCAGCGCGACATGTGCCCGAGCGCGACGAAGTTCGAGGGCGAGATCATCGCGATGGTGCTCGACCTGATGCACGCCGACGCGGTCGAGGACGGCACCCCCGCCGGCCTGGTCACCAGCGGCGGCACGGCGAGCATCCTGCACGCGATGCTCGGCTACCGGGACCACGCGGCGCAGCACCGCGGCATCAGCCGGCCGAACCTGGTCCGGCCCGAGACCGCGCACGCGGCGTTCGACAAGGCCTGCCACCTCTTCGGGATCGAGATGCGCACCGTGCCGGTCGTGCCGGGCACGACCCTGGTCGACGTGGCCGCCACCGAGGCCCGGATCGACGAGGACACCATCGCGATCGTGGGCTCGGCCGGCAATTACGGCTACGGCACCATCGACCCGATCGCCGAGCTCGGCGAGGTGGCGGCCGCGCACGGCGTCGGCCTGCACGTGGATGCCTGCCTGGGCGGCTTCATCCTGCCGTTCGGCGAGGAGCTCGGGTACGACGTGCCGGCGTTCGACTTCCGGGTGCCCGGCGTCACCAGCATCTCGGTGGACACCCACAAGTACGGCTACGCCTTCAAGGGCAGCTCGACGGTGGTGTTCCGCGACAAGGCCTACCGCAACGCGCAGTACTTCCACCACGTCGGCTGGAGCGGCGGCAAGTACATGTCACCGGGGATGGAGGGCTCCCGCTCGGGCGGTCTGCTCGCCTCCACCTGGGCGGCGATGGTGGAGCTGGGCCGGGACGGCTACCGCGAGCACGCCCGCGCCATCTTCGCGACCGCCGATGCCATGAAGGCCGCCGTGGCGACGCACCCCGAGCTGCGGATCCTCGGGTCACCGACGTTCTGCTTCAGCTTCACCTCCGAGGACTTCGACATCTACCACGTCGCCGACTTCATGTCCGGGCGCGGCTGGCGGTTCAACGGCCAGCAGTACCCCAACGCGATCCACATGGCGGTGACCGGTCCGCAGACGCAGCCCGGCGTGGTGGACGCGTTCGCCACCGACCTCGACGACGCCGTCGCGTACGCGCGACGGCAGCACGCGGCCGGCGAACCGGCGTACCTGAGCGCGATCTACGGCGGTGTGGCCGGCGGCCTCACCTCCGACGTCGAGGAGTTCGTGATCGCGATGATGAGCGACCTGCTCGACCGCCAGCAGTCGGTCCCGCCCGCGGACGCCTGATGGACCGGCTCGTCCTGGCCGTCGACCTGGGCACCGGCGGGCCCAAGGTCGGCCTGGTGACGCTCACCGGCCGGATCCTCTGGTGGGAGCACCTGCCGGTGACCACGACCTACGGGCCCGGTGGCGCCGCCACCCAGGACGCGAACCACTGGTGGGACCTGGTCGTCGGGGCGACCCGGCGCGGGCTCGCTGACACCGGCACGGCCCGCGACGACGTGGTCGCGGTCGGCGTCACCGGGCAGTGGGCCAGCACCGTCCCGGTCGACGCCGCCGGCGTGCCGGTCGGCGACTGCGTGATGTGGATGGACACCCGGGGAGCGCCGTACTCGCGCGCGGTCGTCGGCGGCCACGTCCAGGGCTACGGCGCGAAGGCCCTGACCACCTGGATCCGGCGCAGCGGCGGGGTGCCGGCGGTCTCCGGCGACGACCCGGTCGGCCACATGCTGCACCTGGACCGGGACCGCCCGGACATCGCCGCCCGGGCCCGGTGGTACCTCGAGCCGGTCGACCACCTCTGCATGCGGTTCACCGGTGTCGCCGCCGCCTCGCACATGTCGATGACCGCCGCGTGGCTCACCGACAACCGCCGCCTCGACCTCCTCGAGTACGACGCCCGGCTGGTCGCGCTCGCGGGCGTCGACCCGACCAGGCTGCCTCCGCTGGTGCCGTCGGGCTCGGTGATCGGCCCGGTCACCGCCGCGGTCGCGGACGAGCTCGGCATCTCCCCCGCGGCCCAGGTGGTCACCGGCATGCCGGACCTGCACGGCGCCGCGGTCGGCTCGGGCTGCGTGCTCCCCCACGAGGCCCACGTGTCGATCGGGACGACCGCCTGGGTCAGCTGCCCGCTCGGCACGAAGAAGACCGACGTGCGACGGCAGCTGGCGAGCGTCCCCGGCCTGGGCGACCGGGTCGGAGCGGGCGGCTACCTGCTCGGCAACAACCAGGAGAGCGCGGGCCGCTGCCTGGAGTGGTTCCGCGACGCCGTGGCGGTGGGGCCCGACGGCGAGCGGCCGTCGTACCCGGAGATCACGGCGCTCGCGGCCACCGCGCCGGCCGGAGCGGGCGGGGTCATCTTCACGCCGTGGCTGGGCGGCGAGCGCAGCCCCGTCGACGACCGGTCCGCACGCGGCGGCTTCCACAACGTCGCCATCGCGACGACGCACGCCGACCTCGCGCGGGCCGTGCTCGAGGGCGTGGGTCTCAACCTCCGCTGGCTGCTCGAGGCCGCCGATCACTTCACCGGTCGCCGGCTCGACCCGGTCCGGATCATCGGCGGCGGCGCCCAGTCCGACCTGTGGTGCCAGATCGTCGCCGACAGCTGCGACCGCACCGTCGAGCGGGTCGCCGACCCGTTGCTGGCCGGTCTCCGCGGCGCGGCGCTGGGCGCCGGACTCGCGCTCGGCGAGCTGGTCCCCGGGCAGGTCCGCGCCCTGGTGCCCGCCGACGCCGTGTTCCGGCCCGACCGGTCGCACCGGGCCACCTACGACCGGCTCTTCGCCGAGCTCCCCCGGCTGTACCACGCCGAGCGCGGGATGTTCCGGCGGCTCAACGGCCACGGGCGCTGAGCCGCCGGAACAGATCCGGCCTGACGCCCAGATCGGACGAACTTCGCAGAACCGCTTGTCAGGCGTCCCCCGGAGCGCCACAGTGTGCGGGTGACGCGCCGGCTGTGGTCAACGATGCTGCTGGGACTGGTGTTTCTCACCCTGGCTCCGGCCGCGTACGCCGCCTCGCAGACCGACGGCACCGGGTCGCGCTCCTCGGTGACCACGATCGGCGCGGACGAGTTCGAGAGCCGGCTGCTGGCGCGGGCGAACTACCGGCGGGCCGCGCAGGGCTGCCGGGCGCTGCGGCTCAACGGCTCGCTCGTGCTCGCCGCGCGGCGGCACAGCACCCTGATGTCGGCCGACGGCGACCTCTCCCACCGGCTCGCCGGCGAGCCCGACCTGGCGCCGCGTGTCGTCAACGCCGGCTACACCCACTGGCGGATGCTCGCCGAGAACCTCGCCTGGGGCCAGGCCACCCCCGGCGCCGTCTTCCGGGCCTGGGTGAACAGCCCCGGGCACCGCGCCAACCTCGACAACTGCCGGCTGCGCGACGTCGGCTTCGGCGTCGTCCTGGTCGACGGCCGTCCCTGGGTCACCGCCGACTTCGGCCGGCACTTCTGAGTCCTGCCGCATTCTCATTGAGTGCACTATGATTCTGTGCTGACCGTCCGTCCGGGGCGGGACGGACAGGAGACCCCATGCGTCACGGCATCGTGCTGTTCACCAGCGACCGCGGCATCACCCCGGCCCGGGCGGCGAAGGCCGCCGAGGACGCGGGTTTCGACACGATCTACGTGCCCGAGCACACGCACATCCCGGTCAAGCGCGACGCCGCCCACCCCGGCACCGGCGACGAGACCCTCCCCGACGACCGGTACATGCGCACCCTCGACCCGTGGGTGTCGCTGGCGACGGCGGCGGCCGTCACCGAGCGGATCCGGCTGTCCACGGCGGTCGCGCTGCCGGTCGAGTCCGACCCGATCACGCTGGCCAAGTCGATCGCCACCCTCGACCACCTCTCCGGCGGCCGGGTCACCATCGGCGCCGGCTTCGGCTGGAACACCGACGAGCTCAGCGACCACGGGGTGCCCGCCGGGAAGCGGCGTACCGTCCTGCGCGAGTACGTCGAGGCGATGCGGGCGCTCTGGACCCAGGACGAGGCGTCCTACGACGGCGAGTTCGTCAGCTTCGGCGCGTCCTGGGCGTGGCCCAAGCCGACCCAGGCGCACATCCCGCTGCTGATCGGCGCCGGCGCCGGGCCGAAGACCTTCGCCTGGATCGCCGCGAACGCCGACGGCTGGATGACCACGCCGATCGAGACCGACATCGCCACGAAGGCCGCGGCGCTGACCGACGCGTGGGCCGCCGCCGGCCGATCCGGTGCGCCCGAGATCGCCGTGCTGATCGCCATGAAGCCGTCGCCGGAGGACCTCGCCGGCTGGGAGGCGGCCGGGGCGACCGAGCTGATCTGGGGCCTCCCGGACAAGCCGGCCGAGGAGGTCGAGGCGTTCATCGCCCGGCACGGCGCCCGGCTCGGACTCCGTTGACCGACCACGACGACGGCGCCGCGACCCTGAGCGCCAAGGGCACCCGCCTGAACAAGCGGGGGCTCGAGACCCGTGACCACCTGCTCCGCTCGGCGCTGCGCTGCCTGTCCGAGGGCGGCCCGGACGCGGTGAGCGCCAGCTCGGTGGCCCGGGAGGCGGGAGCGACCTGGGGCACCGTCCAGCACCAGTTCGGCGACGTCGACGGCCTCTGGGCCGCCGTCCTCGAGTACGTCCTGGCCGACCGGGACGCCCTGACCCCTCGGCTGCCGGACTCCCCGGACCTCGCGGCCCGGGTCGACGCGATCCTCGACCTGCTCTGGACCGCGATGGACCGGCCCGCCTCCCGGGCGATCCACCACCTGCGCCTGGCGCTGCCCCGGTCCCGGGAGGAGCTCGAGTCGGCGTACCCGCGCACGGCCGCCGCGATCGCCCACTGGGACGAGGCGTGGACGGCGACCGTCGAGCACGCCTTCGACGGCCTCACCGTCGACCCGGTGCGGCTGGCCCAGGTACGCAGCCTGCTGCCGGGCGCCATGCGCGGCCTGCACAGCGAGCAGTTCCTCAGCACCTACACCGACTCCGCCGAGGCGCGCGCCGGCCTGGCCGGCGCGATCACCGCCTACCTCTCCTGATCGGAAGGACCCCCATGCCCGAGAACCAGCTGGTCTTCGACGTCGTCGTGGTGGGCTCGGGAGGCGGCGCGCTGACCGCGGCCCACCTCGCCCACAAGCGGGGGCTTCGCACCGTCGTGCTGGAGAAGACCGACCGGCTCGGGGGGACGTCGGCGTACTCCGGCGGCGCGTGCTGGCTGCCCGGCTCGGCGGTCCAGCAGCGGGCCGGCATCGCCGACTCGACCGAGTCGGCGCGGACCTACCTCGGTGCGATCCTCGACCACCCCGACCAGGAGAAGGTCGAGACGTTCCTCGAGGCGGCACCGGCCCTGGTGGCCGCGCTCGAGGAGGACCCCGCCCTGGAGTTCGAGTGGCTGCCCTTCCCGGAGTACTTCGACGCACCGGGACGAGTCGGCTGGGGCCGGTCGATCCAGCCGGTGAACGTCCGGCGCGACCAGCTCCCCGAAGAGGTGGCCCGGCTGGTGCGGCCACCGGTCGAGCGCGACCGTGCCGGTGAGAGTGGCCGCACCACGCTGAGCGGCGGCCAGGCCCTGATCGGGCGACTGCTCTGGGCGTTCGTGCGGGACGGCGGCACCGTGCTCACCTCCCACTGCGTCGACGGGCTGGTGCTCGAGGGCGACCGGGTGACCGGCGTCCGGGCGAGCACCGCGGACGGCGTCGTCGAGGTGCGTGCCCGGCGCGGCGTGCTCCTCGCCGCGGGCGGCTTCGAGCGCAACCAGGCCTGGCGCGAGGAGTACGACGTCCCGGGCGATGCCGCCTGGACGATGGCTCCGCCCGGCACCAACACCGGCGAGCCGATCGCCGCCGCCGTGGCCGTCGGTGCCGCCACCGACCTGCTCGGCGAGGGCTGGTTCTGCCCCGGGCTCGAGCAGCCTGACGGCGGCGGCTCGTTCACCCTGGGCTTCCGCAGCGGCGTGATGGTCGACCAGCGCGGCCGTCGCTACGCCAACGAGTGCCTGCCCTACGACCGGTTCGGCCGGGCGATGGCCGCCGCACCGGACCGGATCCCGTCATGGTTCGTGTTCGACTCCCGCGAGGGCGGCCGGCTGCCGGCGATCGCGATGCCCGAGGGCGATCCCGGGCAGCACCTCGCCGCCGGCACCTGGGTCAGCGCGGACACCCTCGAGGAGCTCGCCGAGCGGCTCGACCTGCCGGACCTGGTCGCGACGGTGGCGCGGTTCAACGGCTTCGCGGCGACCGGTGTCGACGAGGACTTCGGCCGCGGCCAGGACGAGTACGACACGTTCTTCGCCGCGGGCGACGGCCCGAACAAGGCGCTGGTGCCGGTCGACCAGGCACCGTTCCACGCCGCCCGGTTCGTGCTGTCGGACCTGGGCACCAAGGGCGGCCTGGTCACCGACGCCCGGGCGCGGGTGCTGCGCGAGGACGGCTCGGTGATCGCGGGCCTCTACGCCACCGGCAACACCTCGGCGTCGGTCGTCGGGGCGGTCTACCCGGGGCCGGGTGCTCCGCTGGGCACCGCGATGACCTTCGGCTGGCTCGCGGTGGCGGACCTGGCCGCGGCCGACGACGCCTGACCCGACGGTTGCCTGCCGCTCCGATCGGGCACACGATGGGGGGAAGGCAAAGGAGGCGGTCGTCATGATCGCTGAGCACCACCTGGTCCAGGGCACCGAAGAGTCCCACCAGCACCTCGCCGCCGGCCTCGAGACCGCCGCTGCCATGCGCAGCGTCCCGGGTGAGCCCCGCAAGGGGTTCGAGCACGCCGACAACTTCCTGGCGGCGACGAGCCGCCATCTCAACGCCGTCGAGAGCGTGCTGCTCCCGGTGGCGCACAAGCGGCTCGACGACGACCTCGTGCACGAATTCGTCCGTGCCAGCAAGGACCTCGAGACCGCGCTGGTCAACGCGAAGGGCCGCGAGTACGGCTCGGCGTACGCCGTGACGATGCGGTGGCCGGAGGTCTGGGCCGCCGTCCGGACCAGCCTGCGCGAGGAGCACCGGCTCGAGCTGGCCCTGGTCGAGCAGCTCACCACGGAGCTCGACCAGGACGAGGCCGCCCACCTGGCCGAGCGGCTCGAGCACGCGGAGCCGGATGTACCGTCTCGCCCGCACCCGCACGCCCCGCACCTCGGCGCGAAGGGCAAGGTGGCCCGCCGGGTGCTGCACGCGGTGGACTCCTTCTGGGACACCGCCGAGGGCCGGATGGTGCCCGAGCGCGAGCACCGGCCCCGGAAGAAGCCCGGTCTGATGGGGCAGTACCTCCTCGCCGACCCGCGCTTCGACGAGGAGGAGTGAGCGCTAGGTGCCGAGCAGCACCAGGGAGCCGAGCGGCACCAGCCAGCTGACGAAGCTGCCGACCAGGAAGTACTCCGTCAGGTGGTGGATGCGGGCCTGGTCGGGTTTCGACTGGAGCTCGGGGAACCGCAGCAGGCCCTTCGCGGCGATCACGATGCTCGCCGCGGTGAGGTGACCGGCCAGGCCCAGCCCGAGGATGAAGACCCGCTCCATCGGCCCGAGCAGCCGCCCGCCCTTCAGCTGGGTCTCCGGGTCGTCGATGCCGCCGACCTTGGCCGGGTTGACCGTGCCGGTGGCGGCCAGCACCAGCCGGACCAGGACGTTGCCGGTCGAGAGCTGCACCAGGAACGCTGCCGCCAGCGCCAGCACCCGGTCGGCGCTGAGTCCGTCGAGCACCGGCAACGGGTCCCGGGCGAGCCAGTCCTCGAGCAGCCCACCGGCCGGTGAGGCCGCCGGCGCCACCACCACAGCCACCGCGAACGCCACGCCGATCAGCGCCAGCGGCAGCGAGGCGCGGTTGCGGCCGAAGCCCTGGCGCACGGTGTGCCCCCAGGCGAGGACGACGACCGCGATCACGGCCAGAGCCAGGACGTCACGAAGCCCGGTCAGGTCGCACAGGCCCACGCCGAGCAGGACGGCGGCACCGGCACCGAGGCACTCCGGCACGATCCGGACCGGCCGCACCGAGTGACCGAGGTCGGCCACGGCCACCCCGACCATCAGCAGCGCGATCCAGCTCACGACACCCTCCCGAGTTTGCGATCAGCATCCACCAGCGCCGCCAGTCCGTCACTGCGCACCCGCTGGGACACGGCCGACGGGCTGATCCCGAGCACGTCGGCGAGCTCGCGCTGGGTCTGCCCCACGAGGAGACCACGCAGCACCGACAGCGACCGCTCCGACAGCGCGCCGACGGCCTCGTCGCGGAGCACCAGGACCGCGTCGACGAGGTCCGCGTCAGGTCCCTGGACACCGGGCTCCGCGCGGAACACCGTGCGTCGCGACCGGCTCCCCGGGTGCTCCTGGGCGCGCTGCACCTCGTGGATGGCGTCGCGCGCGGCCCACCACCCTGCGCCGTCCTCCACCCGGGGCTCCTCCTGGAGCACCTCCACCTCGCCCCACCCGAGTCCGTGGCGGACGTCGTGCTCGGGGAGCAGTCCCAGCCGGAGTCGCAACGACGCCTGGAGCGCCTGCCCGACGGTGGCGAACGCGCCCTGGAACTCGTCGCCCACGGTGATCCGCAGCGGCGTGGTCGGCGAGCAGGTCTCGTTCACGGCCTCGAGCACGGCCATCAGCCGGTCGTGGAGCCGCGCACGGTCGTCGGCGCGACGTGAGGAGACCACGTCCCCGATGAGGGTGGCGGTCAGCATGTGGCTTCACCTGCCATGAAATGAAGCATATAGCCAAAGTTCGCCGGAAGTGAAGCCTTCTGCTTGTCAGCTGTTCCAGAAGACCCGGTCCACCACCACGTGCGCCCGACGCGCGGCGCGCTGGTAGTCGTTGACCATCGCGGCGGTCTCCCCCGGCCCGTAGCCGAGAAGGCGCGCGACGGCCGCGCGCTCGCGGGCGTCGGTCGGCAGCTGGTCCGAGGGCCGGCCGCGGACCAGCACGGTGGCGTTGCGGGCCCGGCTGGCCAGCTGCCAGGCCGCTCGGAGCGCCTCGGCGTCGGCGGCGTCCAGCAGGTCGTGGGCCACCGCGGCCGAGAGCGCCTCGACGGTCTTGGTCGTCCGCAGGTCCGGTACGGCGCCGGCGTACTGCAGCTGCAGGACCTGGATCGTCCACTCGACGTCGGCCAGGCCGCCGCGGCCCAGCTTGAAGTGGGTGCTCGGGTCGGCGCCCCGCGGCAGCCGCTCGTCGTCGATGCGCGCCTTGATCCGGCGGATCTCGACCAGGTCGTCGTCGCCGAGCCCCGCGGCCGGGAAGCGCAGCGGGTCGATCAGCGCGGCGAAGCGGGTCTGCAGGTCCTTGTCGCCGGCGACCGGCTCGGCGCGCAGCAGGGCCTGCGCCTCCCACACCGCCGACCACTTCGCGTAGTAGGCGGCGAAGGAGTCCAGGGTGCGCACCAGCGGGCCCTGCTTGCCCTCCGGACGCAGGTCGGCGTCGACCTCCAGCGGCGGGTCGGTCGCCGGCAGCGCCAACAGGTTGCGCAGCTCGTTGGCCACGGCCTGGGCCATCCCCGAGGCCTGCTGCGGGTCGGCGCCGGGCAGCGGGTCGTGCACGAACATCACGTCCGCGTCACTGCCGTAGCCCATCTCGTAGCCGCCGTAGCGCCCCATCGCGATGATCGCCATCCGGGTCGGCAGGGCTGTGCCCCGCTCGCGCTCCACCGACTCCGTCGCGACCACCAGGGCCGCCTCCAGGGTCGCGTCGGTCAGGTCGGTGAGCGCGTAGCCGACCTCCGCCACCCCGAACGGGACGCACAGGTCGGTGGCGCTGATCCGGAGCAGCTCGCGGCGCCGGATCGCCCGGACGCTGCGGATCGCCTCGGCCGCGTCGTCGCGACGCGCCGCGTTGGCCAGCATCTCGGTCTGGATCGCGTACCGGCTCAGCGGCCGCAGCCCGCCGCCCTCGCCGCCGAGGATCTTCACCCCCTCGGGCTCGCGCTCGAGCAGGTCGGTGGCGTAGCGGCTGGTCGCCAGCACCTGCGCGAGGCGCTGCGCGGTCTCGCCCTCGTCGCGGAGCAGCTTGAGGTACCACGGCGTGCTGCCCAGGGCATCCGAGATCCGCCGGAACCCGAACAGCCCGGCGTCCGGGTCGGGCGCGTCGGCGAACCACTCCAGGAGCACCGGCAGCAGGGTCCGCTGGATCGCCGCCGTCCGGGACACCCCGGAGGTCAGCGCCTCCAGGTGGCGCAGCGCCGCCACCGGGTCGGCGTACCCGAGCGCGGCGAGCCGCTCCCGGGCGGCGTCGGGGGTGAGCCGGGCACCGTCACCGGGGATCCGCGCGACCGCTGCGAGGAGCGGCCGGTAGAAGAGCTTCTCGTGCAGCCGACGCGCCTCGCGGCGGTGGTGGCGCCACTCCTGCTCGAGCTCGGCGACCGGGCTGCGCAGGTGGCCCAGGGACCGGCCGAGGCGGCGCAGGGCGGCCTCGTCCTCGGGCACCACGTGGGTGCGCCGGAGCTGGTGGAGCTGGATCCGGTGCTCGAAGGTGCGCAGGAACGCGTACGCCGCGTGCAGCGACTGACCGTCGTCGCGACCGACGTAGCCACCGTCCTGGAGCCGCGCCAGCGCGCTCAGGGTCGTCGGCGGCCGGACCGCCTCGTCGGTGCGGCCGTGGACCAGCTGCATCAGCTGGACGGCGAACTCGACGTCGCGCAGTCCGCCGGACCCGAGCTTGAGCTGGCGGTCGGCCTCGTGGGCCGGGATGTGCTCGAGCACGCGCCGGCGCATCGCCTGGACGTCCTCGACGAACCCCTCCCGCTCGGCGGCGTGCCAGACCATCGGCCCGATCGTCTCGGTGTACCGGTGGCCGAGGTCGAGGTCCCCGGCGACCGGCCGCGCCTTGAGCAGCGCCTGGAACTCCCAGGTCTTCGCCCACCGCTCGTAGTAGCCGCGGTGGCTGGCCAGGGTGCGCACCAGCGGGCCGGCCTTGCCCTCGGGCCGGAGCGCCGCGTCGACCGGCCAGATCGTGCCCTCGGCGGTGTGGTCCGAGCAGACCTGCATCATCGTCGAGGCCAGCTGGGTGGCGATCCGGAGCGCCGCCTGCTCGCCCTCCCCCTCGGCGGGCTCGGCCACGAAGATGACGTCGACGTCGCTGACGTAGTTCAGCTCGTGACCACCGCACTTGCCCATCGCGATCACGGCCAGGCGGCAGCGGGCCGCGTCCGGCCCGACCCGGGCGCGCGCGACGGCCAGCGCGGCGTCCAGGGTGCCGGCGGCCAGGTCGGAGAGCTCCGCGGCGACGTCCTCCAGCGCGACGTGGTGGGCCAGGTCGCGGCTGGCCAGCCGGAGCAGGACGCGGCGGTACTCCACACGCAGCGCGTCCACCGCCGCCTCGTGGGGCACGGTCGCCACCGCCGCGGCCACCGCCGGGTCGGCGCCGACCGCGGCGACCAGGCCGGCTCGCACGGCGTACGCCGGCGGGCGGGTCGAGCCGAGCGTCGGATCGGTCAGCTCGCGCCAGTGCTCCGGGTGCCGCAGGAGGTGCTCACCGAGAGCCGCGCTCATCCCGAGGACGCAGAGCAGCCGCATCGCGGTGCCCTCGTCGTCGACCAGGGCGTCGAGGAGCGCCTCGCCGTCGGGGGCGGCCGCGCGCAGCCGGATCAGCGAGTCCAGGGCCAGGTCGGGATCGGCGGTGCGGGCCAGCAGGGCGACCAGCGGCCCGGCCGCTGCGCCCAGCGAACGCAGCTGCGCGGCCGCGTGGTCGCTGTCCTGGAACCCCGACCGGACGAGGTGTCCCGCCGACAGGAGCGACTGTTCCCGTGGCACTGGGTTCGGCTTGTCCGGGACGGCGATCAGATGACCGGGAGCATCCGGTCACGCTCGAACGCCGACACCTGGCCGCGGTACTCGTCCCACTCCTGGCGCTTGTTGCGCAGGAAGAAGTCGAAGACGTGCTCGCCCAGGGTCTCGGCGAGCAGCTCGGAGCGCTCGGCGATCCCGATGGCCTCGGACAGGTTCTTCGGCAGCTGCTGCAGGCCGAGCGCCTGGCGCTCCCGCTCGGTCAGCGACCAGACGTCGTCCTCGGCCTCGCGGGGCAGGTCGTACTGCTCCTCGAGCCCCTTCATGCCGGCCGCGAGGACCACCGCGAACGCGAGGTAGGGGTTGCAGGCGGCGTCGATGGTGCGCAGCTCGATGCGGGTCGACTGGCCCTTGTTGGGCTTGTACATCGGCACCCGGACCATCGCGGAGCGGTTGTTGTGGCCCCAGCAGACGTACGACGGCGCCTCGCCGCCGCCGATCAGCCGCTTGTAGGAGTTGACCCACTGATTGGTGACCGCGGTGATCTCGGGGGCGTGGTGCAGGATGCCGGCGATGAAGTGCCGCCCGGTCTTGGAGAGCTGGTACTCGGCGCCGCCCTCGAAGAAGGCGTTCCGGTCGCCCTCGAACAGCGACACGTGGGTGTGCATGCCGGATCCGGGGTGCTCGGTGAACGGCTTGGGCATGAAGCTCGCCCACACGCCCTGGCCCAGCGCCACCTCCCGCACCACGGTGCGGAAGGTCATGATGTTGTCGGCGGTGGAGAGCGCGTCGGCGTACCGAAGGTCGATCTCCTGCTGGCCGGGACCACCCTCGTGGTGGCTGAACTCCACCGAGATGCCCATCGACTCGAGCATCGTGATCGCCTCGCGCCGGAAGTCCGACCCGGCGCTCTGGGCGGTGTGGTCGAAGTACCCGCTCTGGTCGACCGGGACCGGCGGCTGGCCGGCCTGCGGCTGACCCTTGAACAGGTAGAACTCGATCTCGGGGTGGGTGTAGAAGGTGAAGCCCTGCTCGGCGGCCGACTGCAGGGTCCGCTTGAGCACGTACCTCGGGTCGGCGTACGACGGCGACCCGTCGGGCATCGCGATGTCGCAGAACATCCGCGCCGTCGCCGGACCGTCGCCGCGCCACGGCAGGATCTGGAACGTCGAGGGATCGGGCCGGGCGAGCATGTCGGCCTCGGTCACGCGGGCGAAGCCCTCGATCGCCGAGCCGTCGAACCCGATGCCCTCGCTGAAGGCGCCCTCGAGCTCGGCCGGCGCGATGGCCACCGACTTGAGGTAGCCCAGCACGTCGGTGAACCACAGCCGCACGAAGCGGACGTCACGCTCTTCGAGAGCCCGGAGCACGAAGTCTTCCTGCTTTCCCATGGCCGCGCTCACTTCGTTCCGCGCGCCCAGGGCGCCCGGACTCGGCTGTACAGATCGACTCGCTCGCTGCGCTCGCTCATGGGCCCAACTATGGCGCATGGCCGGACGACGCGTGGCACGTGTCCGACCGGAACGCGCGAGGAGGGTCCCACCCCCGTGCGGGACCCTCCTCGCCGGCGTCGTCGCGGCGTCAGCGCTCGCCGCGGACCTCGTGGTTGGCGACGAACAGCCCGCCCGGGTCGACCTCGGTCTTCACCCGCCGCAGCCGCGCCCAGGCGTCGCCGTCGTACGCCGTCGCGGCGTCGATCGGCTGCTCGGTGAAGTTGAGGAAGCTGCGGCCCTCCGACCACGGGGCGAGCGCCGCCCGCGCGGCCCCGACGGCCGCGGTGCCGGCCGCCGCCATCTCCGGGGTGAACGCCGTCGCGAGGAACATCGCCGCATGGCTCCCGGCCAGGTGCGAGAGCGCCCCGCCGTCCTCGGCGGGGCGGCCGAGCGCTCCC
>Ga0255338_1002811_pt1 | contig 23320 bp, 20 predicted proteins | sample MeOH1_35cm_T4_19_FD_203715 | JGI IMG/M metagenome (GOLD analysis project Ga0255338, IMG submission 203715) | Sandy soil microbial communities from University of British Columbia, Vancouver, Canada - MeOH1_35cm_T4_195 | ecosystem: Engineered > Artificial ecosystem > Sand microcosm > Unclassified ...
CTTCAGTAACCGTGCGCACAATAAGTCCCATGCCTTCCGGTTTTAGACCAACAGCCAGCTCTCTAAGCCTGTCCCGTTCATTCTCCAGTTCAATTCGCCGGGAAATGCCTACATAGTCCACCGTTGGCATCAGCACCAGATACCTGCCAGGCAGAGTTATATTGGTGGTAATCCGTGCCCCTTTTGTACCCACTGGCTCTTTCATAACCTGAACCAGAAGCTCCTGCCCCTCTTTCAGGACGTCCTGGATCAAAAGGCAGCATTCATCCTGCTGAGTCTCCCCGTCTTCACCAACAGACCGGGGCGGCACCGCGTCTCCTACATACAAAAAGGCGTTCTTCTCCAGACCGACATTTACAAAGGCTGCCTGCATACCAGGCAGTACATTCTCCACCCTACCTCGATAGATATTACCGACCAGGCGATTGTGGAGGGAGCGTTCAATATAGATTTCGGCGAGCTGACCTTCCTCCATCAGGGCGACCTGAGTTTGCTCCCCGTTTGATTCAACCAGGATTTCTTTCATATTGTCCCCCCCGCTACAGGTCAAGGGGAGACACTAACTTCCCCTCATCGTTTCTTATATATATTCCGGTGCGATGGACACGCATACCCTCTACATCCACAGGGAGTTCTCCAAATTCACGCATAACCCCTACCAACTCCACCGGTTTAACACTTCCCTGTTCAGTAATGTCCAACTCCAGCTCAAGCTCAAGCCTGTCTTCGTATACCTTCCCGCTTAAATGCCGGATAAAAGGACGCAGATTTTTTTCTTGTTTTCCCTTCTTGGAATAGCGCACATACGCAATATTCTCCTGGGCCAAGAAACGCTGCACCACCTCCTCAACCTTTTCCTGACTCACAGGTAAAAGCAGGGGTACCGATACCTTGTAACTCGCGCAGTTCAGTACTGCCATCAGCGGCTTAAGCTGGGCGGGTATCTCCCGTACATCCAGCAGTCGTAACCCTGTGGGCAGCTGAGCCTGCAAGCGCTGCATAAATTCAGCCGGGGATAACTCCTGTGCCAATTCTATGTCGACATACTCGCGCAAACTGGTGGCCCCAAGAGCCAGAGCCGAACCGAAAGACATTTTTGGATGGGGATTGAACCCCTCGGAAAAGGCCATAGGGATCTCAGCCCGCCGCATTGACCTTTCAAAGACCTTGGTTAGATCCAGGTGGCCAATGAATTTGGCCCTATCTTCCTTGGCAAAGGCGACCCTCATTCGCAACTCATACACCACCCTTTAATTCAACCGCTGCACCAAGTTCGGGGCAAACCCCACAGGCATAACACTCCTCATAGCGGCAATCCTTGGTGATACTACCGTTTAATGCTGCTTGGTGCTCATCGGCCAAAAACTGCTTGCTTACCCCGCTGTCAATGTGATCCCAGGGTAAGAGTTCATCATATTCCAAAGCCCTGTTAGCATAAAAATGCGGGTCAAGTCCCTCTTCTGCCAAGGCTTCCAGCCAGACCTCATACTTGAAATGCTCGGACCAGCCATCAAACTTGCACCCCTTAGAATGGGCCAACTCCAAAGCCCTGCCGAGCCTTCTATCCCCTTTGGCGAAGACAGCTTCGAGAAAACTGGTCTCGGCATCGTGCCAATTATATCTGAGGCGTCGATCCCTAAGCTTTTCTCTGAGGTATTGCTGCTTGGCGCGAAGGGATGAAATTCCTTCCTGCCCCTCCCACTGTAAAGGAGTATGAGCCTTAGGTACAAAAGACGAAGTACTCACCGTTATTGTAACATTGCGCCGGCCTGCACTGCTGCCAAGATCTGCCACTTTCCGGGCAAGAGCGGCTATGCCCTCCAGATCAGCCTGTTCCTCTGTAGGCAGTCCGATCATAAAGTATAGTTTGACACTTGACCAGCCCTTGCTAAAGGCCGCTTGGGTGGTCCTGATCAGGTCCTCTTCGGAAACATTCTTATTGATTACGTCTCTAAGACGCTGGGTCCCAGCCTCAGGCGCGAAGGTCAGGCCGGATTTGCGCACCTTCTGCACCTCTTCCGCCAGGCCGACATCGAAGGAATCTATGCGCAGGGAAGGCAGGGACACCCCTACCCCTTTGTCCTTAAAACCAGCTATCAAGGCTCTTACCACCGGCTGAACACAAGTGTAGTCCCCGGTAGACAGACTGGTCAAGGAAATCTCGTCATATCCGGTGGAAGAGACCAGGCTCCCCGCTTGTCGCAGCAGGGTTTGCGGGCTCCTTTCACGCACAGGGCGGTACAGCATCCCGGCCTGGCAGAAACGGCAGCCGCGTGAACACCCCCTGAGTACTTCCAGCATTACCCGGTCATGTACAATCTCCATATTGGGTACAATAGCCTGCTCCGGAAAAAAGGCCTTATCCAAATCCTTCACTACCCGCTTGGTTATTACCTTTGGTACTCCAGCCTTAACAGGCTCAAACGAGCGCAGCCGTCCATCCTCTTTATAGTCCACTCTATACAAGGCCGGAACGTATACCCCGCCAATCCCCGCTGCCCCTTCCAGCAACTCCTGCCTGCTCCATCCTAACTCCTTGGCCCTGCTCACCAGTTCCAGTAATTCAGGCAGCTGCTCCTCGCTCTCCCCGATTAAAAACAAGTCGATAAAATCGGCAAGCGGCTCCGGGTTATAGGCACAGGGACCGCCTGCGATCACCAGGGGATATCCATCTCCCCGTTCAGAACTGTGCAGGGGGATTCCGCTAAGCTCCAGCATATTGAGAAGGTTGCTAAAGCTCAGTTCGTACTGGAGGGTAAAGCCAACTATATCGAAGGATTTTACCGGGTGGTAGGACTCTAGACTGAACAGGGGTACCTTTCTCTTGCGCATTTCCCCCTCCATGTCCACCCAGGGGGCAAAAACCCTTTCCAGCAGATAGTGCTCAAAGCTATTTACCAAATGATATAGAATCCGAGTTCCCAAGTGGGACATTCCCACTTCATATACATCCGGAAAAGCAAAGGCCAGCTTCACTTTGGCCTGCTCCCAATCCTTGTGAACAGCGTTCCATTCATTTCCCAAATAGCGCCCCGGTTTCAATACTTTGGGCAAAATTCTGACTTCCACCACATCCCTGATTTGCTCAGGCGTCATCTCAAGCATCGTTTCCTCCTTAGGAACCTATACTAAATATATTATTTCTGTCAACACATAGAGAATATTCTACCGCTCACTAAAGAAAGGTTCTACAAGGGCGGGTGAACTCCTGCTTAAGTCAGCTTGTTAACCTGGCCCACCGGGTAGTCGATACCCTTTTCAAACAGAGCCCTGATCACCTGGGTTTCGGTATAGGTGGAACTTACTCTGAAACCTTCATCCACGACATGGATAATGGTGAAGCGCTGGGGCAGGAAATGCCTGATAACCTCTTTTACCGGGAAATCAGGTTTCACAGCCAGGCTGTGAGTTCTGAGAATCCCCTGTTTGACCAGTTCCTCCTTTTTACGGTTCAGGTAGCGCAAAAAGACAAACTGAGCATCTTTCTCTTCCTGCCTCGCCGCCAGGAAAACGAATATTCCCACCAGCGCCGGAGTAAAGTCAGTATACTTCATGAGCAGGGAAATTATACCAAGCAAGGTCAACCCGATCCCTGTCCCTTTCCCAGCCAGGGCCGCACGTCTGGTTGCCTTTCTGAAGCCAACCCTAGTGTTAAACCACGCCCTCAGAACCCTGCCCCCATCCAAGGGAAGTGCAGGAACCAGATTAAATAAAGCAACAGTAAGGTTTGCCTTAATGAAGTAATCTATAATCTCCGGGTCCAGCCACCCAGTTCTGCCCACCACCACCCCCGCCAATGCCAGCAGCAGATTTGAAGCCGGACCAGCAAGGGCGACTACGCTCTCCACTACCGGGTCAGCCTCAAACATTCCCTGAAACCTCGCCACTCCTCCAAATGGAAGCAGTTCCACCGACTCAATTTCCACGCCATAACCTTTGGCTACCAGAATATGAACCCACTCATGCAGAAACACCAGTATGAAAACCGCTGCAGCCTGGGGCCAAACCCCCAGCCCAGCATACATGACCATAAGAGCTAAAAAATAAGGACTAATTTTTACCCTGACCCCAAAAATCTTTACTAACTGCACCCTTGCCGCCCCCCGTTAAATTTTAGACGGTGCTCCTTTTCCTGTCAGGGACAGGGGGTCAATTGGCTGGTTGTTGCGGCGTACCTCCCAGTAAAGCCACGGCCGCTTCATGGCCGCCGAAAAGCCTAATGTGGCAATCTTCTCCCCTTTGTTTACCCTTTGTTGAGGTTTAGACTTAACCTCCCCAAGATTAGCGATCAGTGAAGTAACGCCCCCACCATGGTCAAGCTTAATATATTTTCCCCACACCGGGTCTATCCCGGTCTTGGTTACAGTCCCTGCCATCGGGTTAAGCACGTAAGTACCCAAGGATGCACCCAGATATACCCCAGCATTATATCTCTTTTCCTGATCCAGGGGAGAGATCTGCCATCCGAACCCGCTTACCAGCGTCCCCTCAAGCGGCAGCGTGGCAATTCCCCCGCTTTTCGCTGTGGTTAGCTCCTGTCCTACCCCCAGATACCCCTTCGCCAGGTCGTTTAGAGCGGTGCTGTAATCGTTGGTCGAGGAAAGAGCAGTGCGAAACACACCCATTACTGCACTAGATGCCGGATCTCCACTGTATTTGGCAGATAGGACGACAAGCAGAAGGGCTACCGCAATTATGGTCTGTTTTTGTATTCTACTCAAAAAATCAAGGGAAAACCGGTGGAAAGTCACATGCTTCTTACCCTGACCCCGCTCAAATTCATCTTCTTCCTCCCAAGTCTCCCTTTCCCAAAAATCCACCCCAGACCACCCCTCCCCCGAACCTCTCTTCACCCAATATATATGGACAAACCCCCTCAAAAATTCCTTAGTTCCTCATCTTAAAATCGAGTCGCCTGGGAAGCGTCCCTAAAAAAAAATGCGAACCAACCGGGACGGTACCGGCTGGCTCGCTGGTCTTTTGGGTAAATAAAGTCTTCCTTGTCAGAACATTAGTTTTTGGCGGCGGAGGTTGATATTAATGACCAGGCCAATGGCCAGAAGATTACTCCACATGGCGCTCCCGCCGTAGCTTATTAACGGCAGGGGAATACCTGTTACAGGCATCATGCCTGAGGTCATCCCGACATTGACCAGGATATGAAAGGCCAGCATTGCAACCACTCCGGTTACGATCAGCGCCCCGAACTGGTCCTCCGCGCTCATGGCGATGCCAACACCCCGCAGCAGCAAAATCAGGAACAAAAAGAGAAGGGTAACTGACCCGACAAAGCCAAATTCCTCACCCACGATGGAGAAGACAAAATCAGTATGGTGCTCGGGGAGAAAATTCAACTGGCCCTGAGTTCCCTCACGGTACCCCTTACCCCACAATCCGCCAGAGCCGATGGCAACCATTGACTGCATTACCTGATAGGCATCGTCTTTTACGGTGACTCCCTGGTCAGCAGGTTTCAGGAAGGTGGTTACGCGTTTTACCTGGTACTCTTTCAGTGGAATGGGCATGCCAAATTCTAAATGAGCAAATATTGCCCCTACCCCAAGACTGGTTATTAAAACAAAAACAGCAAAAAACTTCCAGGGTTTAGCTCCACCCACCAACATAATTCCGATCATGATCGCGCCAAATACGAGCCCAGTTCCCAGGTCCGGTTGGAGTACGATCAAAACCATTGGAACCCCAATATAGAGAAAGCAAGGGATAAAATCCCGGAAAGTGTTAAGCTTTCCCTTGCGCTTGGCTACAAAGTCAGCAAAGCAAACGATTATCAGGACCTTAGCAAATTCCGAGGGTTGAATAGCAACGTTCCCCGTCACTTGGATCCAGCGGGCAGCCCCCATTGCTTCGTTGCCAAACAGAAGCACGGACACCAACAGCCCAAGGTTCAGGAAATATAACCACCAAGTAAGTTTGCGGAATATATGGTAGTCTAAAGCCACAAGTACCGCCAGCAGTGCCAATCCGGATGCAATCCAGGCCATTTGTTGTTTGAGATAGTAATACGGGTGAAGGCTCTTGAGGCTGATGGATGCAGTGCTCATCACCAGCAGACTTCCCCCAAGGAGCAGTACCACCACGAAGATAAACAGAAAATCCAGGTTGCGCAGCATCCTTTTCTCGAACATAGCTTGCCTCCGTTAGTCTGGTATACTTTCAGGTTTCCCTAAACAATTATACACTAAATAACTCCCTTTTGAATGTCTATACCCCTTTTATTTGAATTCGGTATACAGATAAAAAAAGTGAGTGACTAGGTTCTAACAACGAGCCCAATCACTCAACACTAATTCAGTAACTCAAAGCTTCATTGAGGAGGTTCAGAATACCAGCGCCGTTAAATAAGTTCAATTTCCCAGTAATTTAGGACGCTCCGGAGGCATAATCCCGTTTCATCTTGATGATCGGAATGTTAGCAACCAGCGCTACTGAATTGTCCTCCTGCTCAAGGTTAACCTCTAAACAGTTCTGATCGATTTCCATATACTCAGAAATAACCCTGATCAAGTCTTCCTTGAGGGCGTTCAGCATGTGGGGGGAGACGTTGGCCCGGTCATGCACTAGAACCAGACGCAGTCTTTCCTTCGCGACATTTTTGGAACTAGCGCTCTCCTTTTTGAACATGCGGTTAATGAAATCAAACATCAACCCTTCCTCCTTTCTCCACCGAACACCCCGGCTATCTCATTCCCATAAGCTTCTTCAGCTTCCCGACAATCCCGTCGGGCTCTTCCAGGTTCATCAACGGTACATCATCACCCGAAATCCGCTTAACAATATTCCGGTAAGCTTGTCCGGCCCTGGAGGACAAATCCAGCACAGCAGGTTCCCCGCGATTGGTAGATACCACAATCGTTTCATCCTCCGGCACCACTCCGAGAATCTTTATGGCCAGAATATCTTCCACATCGAAGATATTCATCATGTCCCCCTTTTTCACCATAGCCGGTCTTAGGCGGTTAATCACTAAAACCGGATCTCCATCGAGATTCTGCTCCGCCTGAAGCAAACCAATAATCCTGTCCGCATCCCGCACTGCGCTGATCTCAGGGTTGGTTACCACGACTGCCCTGTCTGCAGCTACAATAGCGTTTTTAAAACCCTGTTCAATCCCGGCCGGACAGTCAATCATTACGTATTCAAACTCCTGTTTGAGATTGCTAACCAGCTCCTTCATTTGATCCGTACTAACGGCCGATTTATCCTTAGTCTGGGCCGCCGGCAGCAGAAAAAGGTTTTCAAATCGCTTGTCCTTAATCAAAGCCTGTTTCAACCTGCAGTTGCCGTTCACCACATCGACGATATCATATACAATTCGGTTTTCCAGACCCATCACTACATCAAGATTGCGCAGTCCGATGTCCGTATCAACCATCACCGTCTTATAACCCAAAGCCGCTAAACCAGTACCGATATTTGCAGTAGTTGTGGTTTTTCCGACCCCGCCCTTACCGGAAGTAACAACAATAACATCTCCCATATTAACAGTTTCCCCCTTTAATAATCGCGACCTTAACGAGCACGGGCCTGTCGCTCGTTGGGATTATACACTTCAATGGTAACTACTCCGTCTTTGATCCTGGCTATCTCCGGTACGTCGGGCTCATCCATGTCATTATCGGGAGCTCTGGTTATTTGATCGGCTATTCGCAATTGAGTAGGTTTCAAACGCAGCGCCGCAACTACCGAAGCTGGATCTCCGGTGGCCCCGGCGTGGACCATTCCCCGTAATGCACCCATCACAATAACATTGCCGCTGGCTACGACTTCTGCCCCTGGGTTCACATCCCCCATTACCACCACATTGCCGTCATAACTGACACTCTGCCCTGACCTCAGGGTTCGCTTAATCAACAGAGTCTGTTCATCTGCGTTAGGGTAAACCCGGTTATCTTCAATTGCCTTGGGCGGCATCTTAATCTCCTCCCTGGCCTCGTGTCGAGAATCTACGCTGGTACTTACACGCTTCAGCCTTAACTTAAACTGCCTGAGCAGCTGCTCCAGTTCAGCAACATCCTCGTCCGCGACCTCCCTGGGGCCGAAATTGCAGATAACTTGTGCCCCAGCCAAGAAATCCTTTGAATCTGAAAGTTTCGCGGAGATTCTCTGCTTAAGTTCGCGAAAATCCAGCTGTGGATCCAGGTGAAGAAAAATCCCCTCCCTGCTGCCCTTGATAACCACGGAGTCATCTCTCATGTATGTCCATCTGTCCCTCCGGCTTAAACTTACGCCTAAACGGTTATAAGATTCTACAGTATCTAAACAAATCCCTCCCGAAGAGAAGGGAAAAACGAGCCTTTTTTCCTCGTTTTTTCGCAAAACCCCCAGGTAAATTCCCCCACAGCCTCCCAAGCCAGCTTCAACACCAGGCAGCGGAAGAAAATTCCCCCACATCTCAAGGGTGAATTGACTTTCCCCGCAGTGGAGACATCACGAGCGAGCCGCTTAGCATACTCCGCGAACAGCCGAACGGAGCAACGTGCTCGCGCCCCATTTAGGTCTACTTTTGCGAGAGTGAGAGCTGTGAGCGGTTAGTGTGCTCGGCGAGTGAGTTGCGTAACGAAGAGGAAAGTCAATTCGACCCCAGCAATGCTGTATTTTCAGGGTCTATTTGGGTGCTGCACCCCATCCCTTATCTTTAAAATACTCCTGGAAGGCCGCCGCAGCTACTTGACCGGTGGAAAGCCCGCCATGATATCCCGCTTCTGTGATCCCGGCAAAGGCTATCTGAGGATCATCATAGGGAGCGAAAGCCACAAAGGTTCCATTGTAGTCATTTTCCTCCGCCGTCCCCTTGGACCCTACCTGAGCAGTACCGGTCTTGCCTCCCCCGGTAAATTGGGGTATACCCGAAAACACATCCCCACCTGTTCCCCTGGGTGTGAGCACCTCCCGCATAGCTTGTTTCACCGCGTCCAGGTTGGCGGGAGAAATATCCACCTCATTTAACACCGTAGGCTTATTGTTAAGGATGCTCTGGCCGGAGGTGGTATCTGTAACCCTATCCACCAGAAATGGTTTCATGTGGTGACCCCCGTTAACAATAGTAGCCACATAATTAGCCATCTGCAACATAGTGTACTTATTATCCCCTTGACCGATTGAGGTATTATAAGTATCGAAGGCCTGCCAGCCTGCGTCCCATTCATAGGTTTTGTTGTACTCATCCAGAATTTGCTTTTTTTTGCGGTCAGAGTCCGCTTGAATCTGTTTGCGTTCTTTATCGCTCTTGGCCTGGGCCAACTTAGCGTCCGTATCTGTTTTGAGCTGCTGCAGCCTGGTATCCCTCAACTTGTCAATCCGGGGCCCATTCAAAGCTTTCTTCCAGGCAGCGGAAGGTGCAGTACCCTCCACCTCACCAGGAATGTCCAACCCCGCCTTTGCTCCCAGCCCAAATTCCCTGGCCACCTGCCTTATGCGTTCCGGATTATCAGTCATAACCCTTTCTCCCAGCGCCTCGAAGTAATAATTAATGGATTGGGAGAGACCCAATATCAGGTTGACCCGGTTAAAAGACCAGCTGTTCCAGTCCGCCACCGCTGCACTAGGGTTGCGCAAGGAGGACAAACCGTCATAAATCGTATCATTGGGAGTGATTTTGCCATCCTGCAGAGCGGACATGGCCGTAATCATTTTAAAGGTGGAACCTGGAGCGTATACCTCCTGGAAGGCCCTGCTCCAACCCAGCCTCGGGCCTTCGTCCCTGGTCCCGAAATAGCGCTTGAAAATATCCGGCGAAATATCGCCGGTAAGATCATTAGGGTTTATGTCCGGCTTGGAAACCATAGCCAAAATCCTGCCCGTTTTTACTTCGATGACTACCGCGGCCCCCGCTCCCGCCTTACTCTTGCCGCTGTTTTTCAGTTCATCGATTACCTGCGTTAGTTTCTGATCTACCACCCGCTGCAAATCCAAATCGATGGTAAGCTGCACAGAATTTCCTACCACCGGGTTCCGTCTTGTCAGCCTGTCTACCGGCCTGGCCTTGTTATCTACCTCCATCAACTGAAGTCCGTCCTGCCCGCGCAAGTACAAGTCGTAGGAGTTCTCCACCCCTATTTTGCCCACAAGGTCTCCGGCCTGGTACAGATTGTCCTTATTCAAGCCCGCCTGTGCCGCCTTATTTTGAAAGTTAGGCAGCTCACCCTCGCTAACTTCACGGACATAGCCTAAGATATGTCCGGCAAGTTCTCCCAGAGGATAGGTGCGGTAAGGTCTTGCTTCAACAGAAATGCCAGGCAGTTCCTGCTGGTGTTCAGCTAAAATAGCCTGAAGAGCGAGAGGGATTTTTTCCATTACCACAACTGGCTCGTATTTGCGAAACTGGTGCATTTGGATGTTGGCCATGATGTCCTCGGCAATAGCGGACTCTGGCACCTTGCCGTCCCCCCAATAAGGCTGTAGATAGTGAGCGAGCCCTTTAACAACCAGTTTAGGGTCGCCCCCTTCCCGTGCGTTTTGCAGGTCAAGCCAATCCAAGGTGATGGCAAACTGGGGAACACTGGTTGCCAATACCTTCCCCTTGCTGTCCAGTATGTCGCCGCGAGGGGAAGGTATACTTACATAGCGCAGCGTATTCCCCTTAGCCTCGGCCACATATTCGCTTCCTTTAGATATCTGAAGCTTCCACAACCTGGTTGTCAGCAAAGAAAAAATAAGCATGACAACAAGTCCCATAAAAAACAGTTTTATTTTTAACGAATCTCTTTCTTTCTCTTCCATGTTCCTCACCTGTTTATTTGCTCAAATTATAACCTGGTCTGCCAAAGGGTTATATTTATCACTTGAAATCCTAGCGCTCATGGCGTGGTCGGTAACGCAAAAAACCCTTGGTAATCGAACGATGAAACCACGGATAAGTAATAGGAACCAGACACATATTGTAAACGGCCAGTGGCCAAATAAGCTTGATGTTGTCACCAATCTCCCAAGTCAAACCAGCTGCTATCCCACTGAATAAGAACACAGCCTGACTGAAGAAGCTGGCCACAAACACAACTACCAGCGCAATTAACAGGTTTTCCTTATAAAGTTTGGTTTCAAACCAGCCGGCAATAAACCCTGTCAACAATAAGGACAGAGCATTCATGCCAATATAACGCCCAACATAAAAGTCCTCCAAGAGGCCGAAGGTCAAACCCAGCAGGGCCCCCTTGCCCGGGCCATTTGTAAAGGCGAAATAAATAACCAGCAAAAGCACAAAATCAGGCTTAACCCCGGCAACAACAAGGTAGTTAAAAAGCGTGGATTGCAGGAGCACTGAAAGAAGAAACAAGATCCCCAGCCCTATGTAGCGACGCATTACTTACCCCCCGTTAGGACCACAAACACCTCTTCAACATGCGTGAAATCCACCAAAGGGCTAATAGTTGCAGTTTTCAAGAGTCCTCCCGTTTCCAGGTTGACCTCCTGAACCGTGCCGACAGGTATATCCTTAGGATACACCCCGCCCATTCCAGAGGTCAAAACCATATCCCCTGGATTAACCTTATCATCCTTAGGAACGGTCATCTTCAGACTACCGGCGGAAGCGATCGGACCCCGTTTGTAATCCCCAACTATGATCCCGTAAGCGGCGGAACCCTCACTCTGTCTCACCGCGCCGCTCACTTGGCCCTCAGGGTCTAAAATCAAAATAACCTCCGCGGTGCTGGTGGTTACCCCGATCACTTTTCCCACAAGTCCCAAATTCGTAATTACCGGATTGTTTACCTTTACTCCATCTTTGGAACCGCGGTTAATCACAATTGTATGGTACCAATTTGAAGGGTTGCGGTTGATGACAGAAGCGCCGATATACGGGCTCTTCCAAATCGCAGGAGAATCAAACTTTTTCTCCAGCTCTTCAAACCGCATTCCCGCCAGTATTTTCTGCTTCAGTTGGTTGTTTTCCTTGGTCAACTCATCTATCTGAGTCTTGAGGCTCTTGTTGTCCTGTCTAATTTTGCTGAAGTCCCTGATATTGACGACAGCATCCCTTATCCCTGACGAAACGGACGTAACCCCGCTTTGCAGCGGGGCCAGAACCTCCCTCAATAAATTGCCCACCGGGTTGGGAAAAACAGCGTCCAACCCGGTAAGCCTAATGCTTATCAAGGAGAGTAAAATCACAAAGAAAACAATTAAAGCAGCCAAGCTAAAGCTAAATCTCTTCTTGGCCACACTCTCCCCCCCACTCCCGGAATCGTTGAAAAACTTCGTCTAGCTTCGTCCTCTCTCCCACCGCCATCCTCGACGTACATCCAGGTACGCCTCCGGTGTCGGCGGGAGAGACTCCTTGCTATACTCGTTTTTGAACGATCCCTTATTACGCCCGTTGAAAAACGGCGTCTAGCGGCGTCTCCGGTCCAACCGCCTTGTCAGCGTACGTCTAAGTACGCCGTTAACATACCCCGCGAACAGCCGAACGGAGCAACGTGCTCGCGCCCCATTTACATCACCTTTAATAGCCCTTCTGCATTGCCAAAATTTTCCTCAAGTTCTCCGAGTTTTCCAACACCAGCCCAGTGCCCAGCGCTACACAATCCAGTGGTTCTTCAGCCAGATGGACCGGCATTCCGGTTTCATCACTGACCAGCTTGTCCAGATTACGCAGCAAAGAACCGCCACCAGCCATCATAATTCCCCGATCCATAATGTCCGCGGACAATTCCGGCGGGGTTTTTTCCAGACAGACCTTAATCGCCTCTACAATGGCATCCACCGGTTCAGCCAGCGCATGTTGAATCTCATCAGCAGTAACATCCAGGGTCTTGGGCAGACCGGTAAGCAAGTCCCGGCCCCGAACAGAGTATTTCAGATCTTGCGGAGGACGGTAAGCAGATCCAATCTCAATCTTGATCTGTTCTGCAGTCCTCTCCCCGATCATCAGGTTGTACACCTTTTTAATGTAGGCCATGATAGCATCATTCATTTCATCCCCGGCCACCCGGATAGAGCGACTGGTAACGATGCCGCCCAGGGAAATTACCGCCACTTCAGTGGTCCCACCGCCGATATCAACTATTAAATTGCCCGTGGGCTCATGCACCGGAAGCCCTGCCCCTATTGCAGCAGCCATAGGCTCCTCAATTATTATTACTTCCTTGGCCCCTGCCTGATGGGCCGCCTCCCTGACCGCCCTCTCCTCCACAGGGGTAACCCCGGAGGGAACGCAAATCACAACCCGCGGCCTGTTAAAAGGCGAATTAGTCTTAAGCGCTTTATTAATGAAATAACGCAGCATGGACTGGGTGGTTTGGAAATCTGATATCACCCCATCTTTAAGCGGGCGGATAGCCACAATGTGTCCTGGTGTACGCCCGATCATTTGCTTAGCATCATCCCCTACGGCAAGTACCTCTTTCTTTTCTCGATCTATCGCTACAACAGACGGTTCTCTGATAATTATCCCTTTACCCTTTAAATGAACCAAGGTGTTGGCAGTACCAAGGTCAATACCCAGGTCTTTGGCGAAAAACATTCGGTCAAGCTCCTTCCATCTTACAGCAAGTTTACAATCTTTCTCTATTCTACCACCTTCATCAAAAGGTTACAAAAAAATAAAAGCCAAATTAGAGTCCTTCCTACAGAATTCCTTTTTCCTTCAGACTGACATACTTTTTATCCCCGATAACAATATGGTCAAAAACCTCTATGCCCAGGAGTTTTCCTGCTTCGTCGAGGCGTTTTGTCACTTCAATGTCTTCCCTGCTGGGGGTGGGATCCCCACTGGGATGATTATGAATCAGAATAATAGCGGCGGAACTGCGGCGGATCGCCTCCTTAAATACTTCACGCGGATGTACAGGGGAAGCGTTCAAAGAACCCACGGACACCTGCACATTAGCCAACACCTGATTCTTGGTATTTAAGGCCAATAGGTGAAAGTGCTCCCGGTCAAGATGGCGCATATCCTCCATGACCAGATCCGCCACATCCTGCGGACATCTGATCCCCGCCCGAACCTCAGGCACAGCTGCGGCCATTCTGCGGCTAATCTCCACCAAAGCCTGGATCTGACAAGCTTTGGCCAGTCCGATGCCGCGGATACTTTCCAATTCAATTAGGGACAACGCGGCCAGGCCCCTCCAGTTACCAGACCCAGCCAGAATTCTGGCAGACAACTCCAGAGCATTTTCCTCACGCGTACCGCTCCCCAAGACCAGGGCTAGCAGTTCCGCGTTGGATAATGCGGTTGACCCCGCCGCCACTAACCTTTCTCGCGGCATTAAATCCGCAGGCAAATCCTTGATTCTCACCTTGTAGTCGACAGCCATATTATTCCCTCCAACTCACTTCCTCTGAGCTGAATGTCCCTGCTGTCAAAATTAGACACATTTAACCTTTTCGCGACCTCCCGCCAATTTAAGGGGGGCCTGAAATTGCTAAAAGTTAAAGGCCTTGCTGTAACCGAAAGCTTGGAGCATTTTTGCCAGTCTGGTCAAAGGCAGTCCTACAACGTTAAAGTAGCAGCCTGTAATTCCATCGACAAGCAAAGCCCCCTTGCCCTGGATCCCATAAGCGCCCGCCTTGTCCATTGGCTCCCCGCTTCTGATATATGCTTCCACTTCTTCCTCAGCCAGAGTACGGAAGCAGACCCCGGTTTCTTCCGCTTCCAAAAGGTACTCGCCCTTAGCGGCATTCAAGACCGCCACCCCAGTGATCACCTTATGTTCCCTGCCGCTTAAAGCCAGAAGCATGGCTTTGGCATCCTCAACGGAAGCAGGCTTGCCCAGAACCTGTTCATCCAAGACTACCAAAGTATCGGCAGCGATTACCAGACCCTCTGTTACAGGACAAGCCTGGGCCTTGCGCAGGGCTAATTCCACGACCGCCTCAGACGGAGGGATCCCCGTTTTAAGCTCTTCGCTTACGTCCACCGGACGAACTGTAAATTCCCACCCGACCTGGGCCATTAAATCAGCTCTCCGCGGAGAGCCGGAAGCCAAAATCAGTCCCATTTCCTTTTTCACCTACCAGCGGCGGGCAAGCCAGTATCCGAAGAGCCCGCCAATAATTGTTGCAGCAGAAATACGCAGAGTGAAAGCAAAAGAAAAGGATACAAAGAAGAAATCCAGGTAGGTATTAAAGGGGAAATCCAGCTTTATCAGCGGATCTGCCAAAGGTTTCAACACTTCGCTAAACTTGGAAATGCCAAATCCCATCAATGTTCCCGCAGCAGACCCCGCAAACACCAGAATGGCCGCCCTGGCAGCCCCGGAAACACCATTTGCTCCGGCCATCAAAATTCCTCCCACAATTAGCAGACGCCCACAGGAAATTAGCCAGGGATAATCCCCTGGCCAAAATGGACTCAATTAAGTGTAACATTTTGGATATGGCTTGACAACATCATTTCTTCAATAAATTTCCGCCTGCAATGCCCGGTTTGGTCATCTCAAAGGGGTTTAAGATTAGGTCCAGCTCTTCCTGGGCCAAAACCCCTCGCTCCAGTACAATCTCCCGCACCGATCGACTTGTGGTCAAAGCCTCATTGGCGATCTGCGAGGCTACTTCGTAACCCACATGAGGATTAATGGCAGTAACAATACCAACACTTCTTTCCACTTCATCCCTGCAGCGTTGTATATTTGCCCGAATGCCCTCTACACATTTCTGCCGGAAGATAACAATCACATTTCTTAGGATGTCCAGGGACTGCAGCAAATTGAAAACGGTAACCGGTTCCATCACATTCAGCTCCAGCTGCCCGGCGCCACAGGCAAGCGCGATGGTAAAGTCGTTGCCCTGAACCTGAAAGGAAACCTGATTGACCAATTCGGCTATGACCGGATTCACCTTTCCCGGCATAATCGACGAGCCAGGCTGTACGGGTGGCAGGGTGATCTCACCAAAGCCTGTACGGGGCCCAGAAGCCATAAGTCGAAGATCATTAGCTATTTTCGAAAGGTTTACCGCCAGGGTTTTTAGTGCACCCGACATCTCAATGAAGCCGTCATTGTTCTGAGTCGCATCAACCAAATCCCTGGCCCGCACTAGGTCTAGCTGTGTCAGTTCATTTAAATGCCTGCAAACTGCATCAATGTAATTCGGGTCAGCATTTAAACCGGTTCCTACCGCAGTTGCCCCCATGTTAATCACTCTTAGAGTATGGCTGGCCCCCGCAATCCGCTTTACATCCCGCCCCAACACATGGCCATAAGCTGCAAACTCCTGCCCCAGCCGGATTGGGACTGCATCCTGAAGATGGGTTCTGCCCATCTTAATCACAGCATCAAATTCTTTGGCCTTATGCCTAAAAGCAGATTTTAGTTCTCTCAGCACACGCAAAAGGTCAGAAGCCAGGTTCAAACTGGCGATTCTGATCGCGGTAGGAAAGACATCATTTGTACTCTGGGCCATATTCACATGGTTGTTAGGGTGAACCAGGGAATAATCCCCCTTCTGTCCCCCCATAATCTCTATAGCACGATTAGCTATAACCTCGTTAGCATTCATATTTTGAGAGGTGCCTGCCCCGCCCTGAATCACATCAGTAACAAACTGATTGTGCAGTTTCCCCTGGATAATTTCCTCGCATGCTTGGACTATGGCCTGACAAATATCAGGGGCGAGACTTCCAATTTCCATGTTGGCTAAGGCTGCCGCCTTTTTGACCACCGCCAGCGCCAGGATCATCTCCCGGTGCGGACAATATCCTGTAACCGCAAAGTTTTCCTGGGCTCTTACAGTCTGAATTCCATAATAAACATCCGCATCAATCTCCCTGTTCCCCAGAAAATCCTTTTCCCGCCTCATTCTTATTCCAATCCCTTCAACTGTTTACGCTGCACTATACTCTATGAAGTTTCAAGGATCAACGGCAATCTAACCGTGAATTAAAGCAGGCAAACACCTCACACAACACCAGCGTTCCTCACCCTGAAAAATGTAAGAGATCACAGGCCGGTCGTTGCTTGATACTCCACAACTCAAACAGCTCTCCTCAACATCTGGCAAGTATACCACCTCCTGAAATTAAAGCTTATTATACCCTGAAAACAGGCGGTCAACTCCCGTTCGCAAAACACAAAAACGCCTCCCCATATTGGGAAGACGTCTTGATAACGAGAATTACTTATGCAGAGCCAGATTAAAGGTGAGCACTTCCAGGTGAACCGCCAGGTCTACATTGCGCAGTTCAATTTCAGGGGGCACGTTTAGGACTACCGGAGCGAAATTCAAGATTGCCTTAACCCCAGCCGAGATAAGCCTGTCCGCAACTTGCTGTGCAAAAAGGACGGGCACTGCGATGATGCCTATTTGAGCGCTCTTTTCTCTTACCCCGGCTTCCAGGTTTTCCACGGGTTGCACCACTACACCATTAATTAAAATACCGACCTTTTCAGGGTCGCTGTCAAAGATGGCGCCGATGCTAAAGCCACGTTCCTTGAATCCCCGGTAAGAAGTGAGGGCTAGCCCCAGATTGCCAACACCCACAAGAGCCACCTGCCAGGAATTGGCCAAACCTAGTATCTTCATAATGTGGCGGTGCAAATCCTTAACGTTGTAACCTACTCCGCGCGTGCCAAACTCGCCAAAATATGCAAGATCTTTACGTACCTGAGCGGGGCTGACACCGACTCCCTCGGCAATATCCCCGGATGAAGTGGTGATAATACCGCGCTTATCCGCAGTAAATAAGTAACGCGAGTATACGGACAAACGTATTATGGTAGCCTCGGGAATCTTTAAGGTTTTCAACAAAATCCCCCCTCAAATTACATAGTTAATTATATCACAAATTAATTTCAACACAACTCAAATTTAAGCCTGACCACCCTTATTCTGCAATACTGCAAGATATTCGCCATAACAGTTTAGTAATTGCAGGAGGGATTGCTGTACTAAGGCATAGTTTTCCCCGTTTTTACTGCTGGCAAACTGCCGTAGATCTTTTTCAAGTTGTTCTCCTTGCTTATCTAAGGCAGCTAATTGTGGCTTGGAACCTGGAGCCCTCTTCTGAAGCCTTTGCACCGGGTCGGTCGTTTCCGCATGCAACTGTTTGGTTTTTTCAAGAAAAGACTCCAGATTACGCAGTTTATCCTGGTCAACACTGTCAAAGGTCTTTCCCGCACCCTTCAGGATTTCAGCGTAGTTCACTAAAATTGTTTTTACATCCTCTGCCTCAGCCGAAGCAACCCGAAAAGTCAACCCGTTTACAGTCTGGCTTTTAACTACCGGCTTTACCCCCTTAGGAAGGGCAGAGTAGGCGGACGCTGGAGCCCATTGCCCAAAATATCCAGTAGCAATGCGAAAAGTCCCGCCCTTAAGCACCACTGCCCGGACCCCTTGCTGCTGCAGTTTTTCAGCAAAAACTTCCGCATTTTCTTTTTGGCTGAAGATCCCTAACTGAACATAATAAATGTCAAACTTGTCTAATTTAAGGACCTGCTTTTCTACCCCGGTCACCTTGGCCTGTTCTGGCTGAGGTAACACGGCATGCTTTCCAATCACCATCAGATATAGTTTACCCAAGCCGTAAATTCCCCACCCTAAAAGCAGCGCTAAGACCCCGACCATCAAAATACCAAACGCCAGTTTCAAAAAACTCTTCATACCCCTACCTCGCCCTATGGTAAATACTGTTAAATTATACTGCGCTGCCTTAGCGTATAGAACAAGGGAAGTAAGATTGAAATAGCGTATTCAGCCCAAATTCAACAGATGGGCTCGGGCCTCAGCTATCATGTACAAGGAGCCGGTTATGCAAACCAGATCCCCTTTCCCGGCCAGGGAGATAGCCAGATCTACCGCTTGAGGAATTTCCTCCTCTAAATGTACCACTTTAACGTACCTGGCAGCTTCTCTGGCCATCTCCTGCCAATTCCCGGCCCGCGGACTGTTGGGCTTAGTCACTACAATCGCACCCGCGAGCGGAGCCAGAAGCTCCAATACCTTGCCCCTTTCCTTGTCCGCCAGCATCCCGATGCAAAGGATCAACTTGCGGAAGCTGAACACCTCCAGCAGAGCCTTGCGCAGAGTCATGGCCCCGTCCACGTTGTGAGCGCCGTCCAACAGCAGTCCCGGTCGCAGTACTTCCAACCGGCCGGGCCAGACAGCTCTGATTAACCCGGAGCGGATTTGTTCCTGACTGACCTGAAATCCGAAGCGCTCCTGCAGTACCTCCACCACGGCCAGAGCGGTAGCCGCATTTACAATTTGATGTTCTCCCGCCAGCTTCAGCTCCAAAGATGGGTAGTTTGCGAGCCTGCCTGTAAGTGAAAAGCGCTGACCGGACGGAGAAGCCTCAAGCACGCTCCAGGAGTATTCCTCCTGAACCTTTATTAGCCTGGCGGACTTTTCACGGCAGGTTTCCTCAAGCACAGCCAAAACCTCCGGCCGATCGGAAGCGGTCACAGTGATCCCGCCCTGCTTGATGATTCCGGCCTTGATCCTGGCGATCTCCTCAATACTTTGGCCCAGATAATCCATGTGATCCATTCCGACATTGGTAATCACGCTCAGCAGCGGGTTGACCACGTTGGTGGAATCGATCAGTCCCCCCAAACCGACCTCAATGATGGCCAGGTCCACCTTTTCCTCCTGGAAATACATAAAGGCCAGAGCGGTGTTAACCTCGAACTCCGTAGGATGCTCCTGCCCCTCCTCCACCATGCGGTCAAGAATCAGCTTAAGACGGCTAAGTATGTCCGCCACCCGGTCCTCCGAAATCTGTACCCCATTAATGACCACTCGTTCACGATAGGAGTGGAGGTGGGGGGAAGTGAATACTCCCACCCTGTAACCTGAACCTACCAGAATAGAGCTCAGCAGTGCCGAAGTTGAGCCTTTACCGTTTGTCCCTCCAACGTGGATAGTCTTTATCTGCCGATGAGGATTGCCCACCTGATCCAATAAATAGGTGACTCTCCCCAAGCCAAAGTTAAAGCCAAACTTGGTCAGATTCACCAGGTAGTCAATGGCTTCTTTATAGTTCACTGTAGGGAGCCCTCCTATTTTTGCAGGCTTGCAAGTCTTTCTTCCAGGGCTTGCCGTTTGGCAGCAAATGCCGCCATTTTTTCTTTTTCCTTGGCAATCACATCAGCGGGAGCCTTAGCTACAAACCCCTGATTGTTAAGCTTACCCTCTGTGCGCCCCATATCCTTATTCAGGTTGTCGAGTTCCTTGTTCAGGCGTTGAAGTTCCTTTTCCGGGTCAATCAGGCCTGCTAAAGGCAGATAAACCTCTGCAACTCCAACAATAGCCGTTCCTGCTTGCTCAGGCTTCTCCGCTAAAGCCGGGTACACTTTAAGCTCAGATATAGCTCCCAAGTGTTTTATAAATTCCTGCCCCGCTTCGATAACAGCAAGATTCTCAGCCGAATTTGCAGCTATCACCACTTCCGCCTTCTTGCCGGGAGGCACATTCATTTCCGCCCGAATGTTGCGGACACCCCTGATTATCTCCATAATCAGGCCCATTCCCTGCTCTGCAGACTGATCCTCCAAAGCGTCCAGGCCTTGAGGCCACATTGCTAGCATGATAGTCCCCTTGGTGTCGGGCAGATGCTGAAATATCTCTTCCGTTATAAAGGGCATAAAGGGATGGAGCAGTTTAAGGGTCCCCTTAAGTGCTGTGTGCAGGACAACCTGAGCGGTGTGCCTGGCTTTACCGTCCTCTTTGGCATAGAGACGGTTTTTGGCCAGTTCGATATACCAGTCACAGAATTCACTCCAGATAAACTCGTAGAGCAGCCTGCCTGCCTCACCCAGGTCGTAATTCTCCATTGCCTCAGTCACCGCTTCCACTGTGGCATTGTAGCGGGAAAGAATCCAGCGGTCCGCAAGGTTCAATTCCAGTTCTGGGTTTTCCAGCAAACTCCCGAGATAAGCTCTGTCTGAGTCGGAATTAATCCAGTCCGGAGCTGCATAGTCCTCCAGATTCATCAGCACAAAGCGTGAGGCATTCCAAATCTTGTTGCAGAAGTTGCGCGTTGCTTCCAGCCTGTCGAACTGGAAGCGGACATCATTACCCGGAGTATTGCCCGTCACCAGCATGAATCTCAGGGTATCCGCCCCGTACTTGTCGATTAATTCTATCGGGTCCACCCCGTTACCCAGGGACTTGCTCATCTTCCTGCCCAGGTGATCCAAGATCAGACCATGGATGAAAACATCCCGGAAGGGAGCTTCCTGCATGAACTCAAGCCCGGTAAAAATCATGCGTGCCACCCAGAAGAAGATTATGTCACGGCCCGTAACCAGCACGGAGGTGGGATAAAAATGTTTCAGCTCTTCGGTTTGCTCGGGCCAACCCATGGTAGAAAACGGCCATAGACCCGAACTAAACCAGGTGTCCAGCACATCGGAGTCCTGAACTAAAGCGCCCCCGCACTTGGTGCAGGATTTTGGCTCCTCTTTGGCACAGATCTCCTCACCGCACTCCTGACAGTACCAAACCGGGATGCGGTGACCCCACCACAACTGACGGGAAATGCACCAGTCCCGGATATTCTCCAGCCAGTTTAGATAGATCTTGGTAAACCGTTCGGGAACAAACCTAACATTCCCATTTAGAGCCGCCTCGATCGCCGGCGCTGCCAACGGTTTCATCCTGACAAACCACTGCCGGCTTACCAGTGGCTCGACCACCGTGCTGCAGCGGTAGCACTGTCCAACGTTATGGATATGATCCTCGATTTTTACCAGTGCCCCCAGCTGCTCCAAGTCTTTGATGATCAGCTTGCGGCACTCATAGCGGTCAAGGCCCTGATACTTGCCTGCATTTTCATTCATGCTGGCATCTTTATTCAGCACCACAACCTGGGCCAGGTTGTGACGCAGACCCATCTCAAAATCATTGGGGTCATGAGCAGGGGTTACCTTTACAGCCCCCGTCCCGAAGTCCATCTCCACATGTTCATCCGCAATCAGGGGAATCTCCCTGCCCACAATCGGCAGAACCAGAGTTTTCCCGACCAAGCCTTTATACCTCGGGTCCGCAGGATGAACGGCAACCGCAGTATCCCCAAGCATGGTCTCAGGCCGGGTGGTAGCTACCTCCACATCACCGCTGCCCTCTTTAAATTGATAGCGCAGATGATAAAGATGCCCTTCCTTTTCGTCATGCTCCACCTCGATGTCGGAAATCGTGGTCTGACACTTCGGACACCAGTTAATAATGTAGTTTCCCCGGTAGATAAGACCCTTTTCATACAGGCGGATAAACACTTCTTTAACAGCCTCGGAACAACCTTCGTCCATAGTGAAACGTTCACGCGACCAGTCACAGGAGGCCCCAAGGCGCTTAAGCTGGCTGGTAATCCGGCTGCCGTACTGCCGTTTCCAATCCCATACCCGCTCCAGGAATTTCTCCCGCCCCAGTTCATGCTTGTTGGTACCTTCCTTGGCCAGCTGCTCTTCCACCTTGGCCTGAGTCGCAATTCCCGCATGATCTGTGCCCGGTACCCACAAAGTATTATAGCCCTGCATCCGCCGCCACCGGGCCAGGATATCCTGTAGGGTATTGTCCATGGCATGGCCCAAGTGCAGAGATCCGGTAACGTTTGGCGGAGGCATCACAATACTGAATGGTTTCTTTTCCTTTTCCACCTCAGCCCGGAAATAGTTCTGACTCAGCCAGTGCTGATACCATTTATCCTCCACACTCGCCGGATCATAAACCGTAGGCATTCCGCTCTTCTCACTCATCAAGCTCTTCCTCCTTCTCTGGGTAAGGTTCGCGACTAACTCAATTTCACTGTCTATTCCTGCCCTACAACAAGAAATGCGCGCTTCGTTTTTCCTCCATAGCCTGCGCATTTCAGTGCCCGTGATCGATATACTCGGCTAATGTTGCCGAGTATAAACTTTCCTGAGGTAAAATAAAGCCTTCCGTCCAAAAAAGGACGAAAGGCTTGCTTCCGCGGTACCACCTTAGTTCCATAGGAATCCCTATGGCACTTGGGCTGTATCGGGCCTACCCGCCGCCGGTTACTAAGCTTCACCGTCGGCCCTCAGGAGCGACCTTCAAATCCACATCTCCGGGGAACCTTTCAGCCAATTGGCTTCCCTCTCTAAAACGGATGCCGGATTTTACTCCTCTCCATCACCGGGAAATTTAGGTTATTGTCTATTATATGTCCATTTTCGCAAGGTGTCAAACCACAACCCTACTATCTTTGCATGCTCCGGTAACAAGAGCAAACCTGGAACCGTCCCTTGGGCTGGAGTCTTCCCTTAGGCATTCCAGGGATCGCCCCAGGTTTCGGAGAAGGCGATTTCCTCCAGGGCTTTGCGGGGGCGGGGGTCTCTTTCTTGGCCCGGGTAACCTAGTGGCGTAAGAGCAATCACACGGAAGCCATCCGGCACGCCCAAGA
>Ga0255338_1002812_pt1 | contig 23316 bp, 22 predicted proteins | sample MeOH1_35cm_T4_19_FD_203715 | JGI IMG/M metagenome (GOLD analysis project Ga0255338, IMG submission 203715) | Sandy soil microbial communities from University of British Columbia, Vancouver, Canada - MeOH1_35cm_T4_195 | ecosystem: Engineered > Artificial ecosystem > Sand microcosm > Unclassified ...
CGGGGCGGTCCGCATCGTCGGAAGGGGCGCTGATCAGCACGTGGGTGACGCTGCCCTGGAGGTGGAGGGCGGCCCGGTCGCGCTTGGTGAATTTCCCGGTGCATTCCAGCACCACCTGGGCTCCCTGGGCGCCGAAGGGGATGAGCTGGGGATCCTTCTCGGCGTAGACGCGAATGCGCCGGCCGTCCAGCACCAGGTAGTTCCCGTCGGAGGCCACGGGGAAGTCCGCGGGGCCGTGCACGGAGTCGTACTTCATGAGATGGGCCAGGGTGGCGGCATCGGTGAGGTCGTTCACCGCCACCACGCTGACATGGGGGACCTTCATCAGGTGCCTCAGCACCAGCCGCCCAATCCGTCCCAACCCGTTGATGGCCACCTTCTTCATGGCGCCCTCCGAACCCTTGTTGTACCGGCCCGGGCCGGCCCTGTCGAAAGAAAAGGCGGCGCGGTATGCGAAATGAAAAACCCGGCCGAGCCGGGTTTCCATCCGCGGGAAGGGCGGGAATCAGCTCGCGAGGCTCACGCGCCTGAGCCGGCTGGGCGGGGCCTCGAGCTTCTTGGCAAGGGTGTTCCGGTGGATGCCCAGCTCGCGGGCCGCGGCACTATGGTTGCCCTGGTGGGCCGCCAGCACTTCCTCCAGGTAGACCCGTTCGAACTCGCGGCAGGCCAGCTCCAGAGGCACACCGCCATGCACCATTTCGGCCACGAGGGTACGCAGCTTTTCGCGCATTCAATCTTCTCCATCAACCGTATCGGGATCACGAAGGTAGCACCGCGATGACAAGAGTGAAAGCCCCGTGACAACTTCAAAACGCAGGCGCAGACTGTGGAAAAGTGTGTGGAATGCGTGTGCAGGCAATGGGGGATGATGTGCGCAAGACCAAACTCGTGATGACCTTGGGACCCGCGTTGATGCAGGGTGACCGTCTGCGGGAATCCCTTCGGGAGGCCGATGCGGTTCGCCTGAATGCCAGCCACGGGGATCCTGTGACCCGGCTGGAAGCCCTTCAGAAGGTGCGAGCCCTGGCGGCGGAGCTCGGCCGGTCCATCCCCGTGTTCCTGGATCTCCAAGGCCCCAAGTGGCGGATCGGCGAACTGCAGGTTCCGCTGGAGCTGGGCGAGGGCAGTGAAGGTGCCTTCTTCGCCCCCGGGAGGCCGGTTCCGGCCGGGCTGGCCTGGGCCGCCCCGCTGCCCCACCCCGAGCTGTTCGAAGGCGCCGAGCCCGGGCAGCGCTGGCTGCTGGACGATGGGGCCATCACCGTGGAGATCCTCGCAAGGGGCGCCGACCTCCTGAAGGCCCGCGTGCTCATCGGCGGGCCCCTGAAGGGGCGCAAGGGCATCCATCCCATCGGCATGGAACTCAACATGGATCCGCTCACGGAGAAGGATCATGCGGACATCCGGTGGGGGGTGGACCATGAGGTGGACCTCTTCGCCCAGAGTTTCGTCCGCCGTGCCTCGGACGTGCAGCAGCTTCAGGCCATCATCCAGCACCTGGGCGGGACCCAACCCGTCATCGCCAAGATCGAGCATCCGGCGGCTCTCTCCCACCTGGCGGAGATCCTGGAGGTCTCCTGGGGCGTGATGGTGGCCCGTGGCGACCTGGGTGTGGAACTGGGCGTGGAGCGCGTCCCCACCCTCCAGAAGCAGATCATCGGGGCGGCCCGCAAGGCCCTGAAGCCCGTCATCACCGCCACCCAGATGCTGGAGAGCATGATCGAGCACGCCCAGCCCACCCGCGCCGAGGCCAGCGACGTGGCCAACGCCATCTGGGACGGCACTGACGCCGTGATGCTCAGCGCCGAGAGCGCCACGGGCGCCCATCCAGTGGAAGCCGTCCAGTGGCTGGCCCGCATCGCCGCGGAGGCTGACGCCAACGTGAAGCAGCGCACTCCCACCCTGCCCGATGAGCTGGCGGAGAAGGTCCTCTCCCGCACGGACATCTCCGTGGCCTTCGCCGCCTGTCGCACGGCGGATGAGATCAACGCCCGCTGGATCGTGGCGTTCACCGAAGGTGGCGGCACGGCCCGCATGGTGAGCCGGCTGGCGGGCCGCACACCGGTGCTGGGCGCCACCGTGGACGAGGTCACCGCCCGGCGCATGGGCCTGCTGCGGGGCGTCACCGCCCTGATGATTCCGCGGGTCAGCAGCACGGATGAGATGGTGGCCGTGGTACGCGAACTGCTGGTGGCCAAGCACGAGCTGAAGAGCCTGGACCGCGTGGTCATGACCATGGGCCTGCCCTTGTGGAAGACCGGCAGCACGAACACCATGAAGGTGATGACCTTCTAGTCCAGGAGTCCACCATGAGCTTGAACCGCCCGCTTCCCGGTGAGTACGCCGAAGGCTATGCACCCTACATCGCCGAAGCTGGCGACGGTGATGTGCTGGCCCTGCTCCAGGGGCAGATGAGCGAGGTGGCGGCCCTGTTCGCAGGGCTGTCCGAAACGCAGGGCGCCTTCCGCTACGCCCCGGGCAAGTGGAGCCTGAAGGATCTGCTCCTGCACCTGAGCGACGCCGAGCGCATCTTCGCCTACCGCTGCCTGCGGGTGGGGCGGGGCGATGCCACGCCGCTGGCCGGCTGGGAGGAGGACGACTATGCCGCCGCCGCCCAGGCCGATGCCCACACGGTTGCCGACCTGCTCGCGGACTGGCGTGCCGCGCGCAGCGCCAGCCTGACCCTCTTCCGTAGCCTGCCGGACTCGGCCTGGGGGAACCAGGGCACCACCAATGGCCGCCCCATCACCGCCCGCTGCCTCCCCTACATCTGTGCGGGCCATGCGGCGCACCACCTGGCGGTGATCCGGGAGCGCTACCTGCCTGCGCTGAAATAGCCCTTCCAGCCGTCGAGCGCGTCCGCCAGCTTTTCCAGCTGGGTGGTTTCCGTGGTGCGGAAGCGGCTCACCAGCTTCCAGCCCTGGGCCACCTTCTGGTACCGGTGCAGCCAGAGGAAGGGGCCCTCCCAGTCGCCTTCCGGGTCCGTCTTCGTCTTCACCAGGAAGACCACCGTGGTCCACGGGCCCCGGGCGAGGAAGCGGCGGCCCAGTTCCTGGATGCCGGACTCTTCGTCGGATTCCAATACCAGGTCGTCCAGGTCCGGGATGATCATGGCGTCTCCTTCTGGGGCATGATTCTACGATGCGCATCGAATGCATCGCCATCGGGACCGAACTGCTCACCACGCGGCGCCTCGACACCAACTCGGTGTGGCTGGGGGAGCGGTTGGCTGGCCTGGGCCTAGCCTTCCACCGCAAGACCGCCGTGGGGGACAACCGGGAGGATCTGGCCACGCTCTTCCGCGAGGCCCTGCTGCGCTCCGACCTCATCCTCATCACCGGCGGCCTGGGGCCCACCTTCGACGACTTCACGAAGGAGTGCTTCGCGGAGGTCGTGGGTGCGGAGCTGCGCGAGGATGCCCAGAGCCGCGAGGACATGCTGGCGTTCTATGCCGCCCGGAAGCGGGTGCCGCCCGCTTCGAACTTCAAGCAGGCCCTGCTGCCGGAAGGGGCGGAAGCCCTGCGCAACCCGGTGGGCACCGCACCTGGCGTGTGGTGGCAGGACCTGCCAGCCCATCCGGGGGTGCGCATCGTGATGCTGCCGGGCGTGCCCCGCGAGATGAAGCGCATGTGGGAGGAGCAGGTGGAACCCCGCTTGCGGGCCCTGGCGGGCGAGTCGGTCCGCACGCTGCGCATGGTGGTGGCGGGCGTGCCCGAAAGCGCCCTGGACGAGCGCATCCGCGAGGTCCGCGAACGACATGGCCACCTGGACTGGACCATCCTGGCCAGCCTCACCCAGGTGGAATTGCTGGCCCGGGGCGCGGATCCCGCCGCCCTGGAGGCCGCCCAGGCCGATTTCCTGCCCGTGCTGGGCGAGGATCTCGTGGGCGTGGGGGGTGGCAATCTCGAAGATGCGGTGCTGGCGCTCCTGAAGGCCCGCGACGAGACCCTCGCCGTGGCCGAGAGCATGACCGGTGGCCTGCTGGCGGCCCGGCTCACGGCCATCCCGGGCGCCAGCGAGGTGTTCCTCGGCGGCGTCACGGTCTACTCCGCGAAGGCCAAGACGGCCCTCCTGGGCTTGGGGGCGGGGCGCTTGGCGCATGAAGGCACGGTGTCCGAAGCCACCAGCCGAGCCCTGGCGGAAGCGGTGCGGGTGAAGCTCGGCGCCACCTGGGGCCTGGGGCTCACGGGCAATGCGGGCCCCGGCGCCGAGGGCGACGCCCCCCTGGGCACCGTGTTCATCGCCCTGGCGGGACCGGGTGGCACCGAAGCCAAGGCCTACACCCTGCCGGGCGACCGGGCGGATGTGCAATTGCGCGCCACGGCCTGGGCCCTGGACCTGCTGCGGCGGACCATCCGGAACGGCTGATACACTGCGTCCATGCCATCGACGTTCCTGCCTTCCCCGGTCCTCTGGTGCCTTGCGGCGTTTCTCTGCGGCAGCATCCCCTTCGGTCTCCTGCTGGTGAAGCTGGCCGGGAAGGGGGATGTCCGCGCCCATGGCAGCGGCAACATCGGCGCCACCAACGTGAGCCGGGTGGGCGGCAAGGCCCTGGGCATCGTCACGCTGCTGCTGGACATCGCCAAGGGCTTCCTGCCGGTCTTCCTGGCGAAGAAGGCTGGGCTCAGCGTCGACATGCTCGCCCTCATGGCCCTGGCGGCGGTGCTGGGCCACGTGTTCACGCCCTGGCTGAAGTTCCAGGGCGGCAAGGGTGTGGCCACGGCCCTGGGCGTGATCCTCGCCGCGGACACCTCCATGATTCTGCTGCCCATGGGCGCCTTCCTCTTCGTCCTCTGGCTCACGCGCCATGTGAGCCTGGGCAGCATCCTGGCCGCGGCCATGGTGCCCGTGCAACTACTGCTGGCCCGCGGGGCCCATCGCCCCGTGGAGGAACTGCTGGGCCGGGGCCCGGCGCCGGTCCTCCCTTGGGCCGCCCTGGCGATCCTGGTGATCTGGAAGCACCGCGAGAACATCCTGCGCCTGCAGGCGGGGACGGAGTCGAAGCTCTGGGGCGCCAAGAAGGAGGACGCGCATGTCTAAGCGTGTGGACATCGGCGTCTTCGGGTCCGGCGCCTGGGGCACAGCCCTGGCCATCACCTGGGCCCGGGCGGGCGCCAAGGTGGCGCTCTGGGGCAGCTTCCCCGACGAGATGGCCCAGATGGCCGCCACGCGGCGGCATCTGCGGCTGAAGGATGTGGCGTTCCCGGACCGGCTGGAAACCTCGGATGATCCCACCGCGGCCTTCGCCGCGCCCCTCTGGATCTCCGCCATGCCCACCCAGGTGACGCCCGAAGCCTGGCGCAGCCTGCGTCCCCGGGCGCCCGGGGCCCCCGAACTCGTGATCCACGTGAGCAAGGGCATCCTCCAGAGCACGCACCAGACGCTCTCCCAGGCTCTGACAGGTGTGCTCGATGTGCCGGTGGGCGTCCTCTCGGGCCCCACCTTCGCGGATGAAGTCAGCCGCGGCGTGCCTTCCGCCATCGTGCTGGCCCTGCCGGGCACCGTTTCCCACGAACGCGCGAAGGCCCTCCAGGCCCACCTTTCCTCCGAGAAGCTGCGCATCTATCTCAGCCGGGATGTCGTGGGCACGGAACTCTGCGGCGCCCTCAAGAACGTCCTCGCCATCGCCGCCGGCCTGGTGGACGGCCTGAACCTGGGCTACAACGCCCGGGCGGCCCTCATCACCCGGGGCCTGGCGGAAATGGCCCGCCTCGTGGAAGTGCTGGGCGGCCAGCCGTCCACGGTGATGGGCCTTGCCGGCATGGGCGACCTGCTGCTCACGGCCACGGGACCGCAAAGCCGCAACCGCACCTTCGGGGAGCTGGTGGGGAAGGGGAACAGTGTGGAGGCGGCCCGGGATGCCCTGGGTGGCCAGGTCATCGAAGGCATGTTCACCACGGAGGCGGCCCTGGCCCTGGCCAAGGAGCACGGCCTCGAACTGCCCATCGCCGCCGAAGTGCTGCGCCTCCTCAACGGCGAACGCCCGGAAGCGGCCGTGCGGCGGCTCATGACGAGGTCGTTGAAGTCCGAGTGACCTGGAGGCCGCCATGGCCGAACCCTTCCGTTTCCGAGTGAACCTGCATGGTCCGGCGGGATCACCCGTCCGTGAATCCTTCACACCCGTCGACCCGAAGCCGGGCTGGGTCCGTCTCGAGCTGAAGGCCATGGCCCTGAACCGCCTGGACCTCTGGACCACCGAGGGAATCCCGGGCGTCCCACTCCCCCTGCCGCTCACCCCGGGTTGTGACGGAGCCGGTGTCATCCAAGCCGTGGGCGAAGGCACGGTGCTGCCTCCGGGTGTGGAACGGGGTGGCAGTGCGATGATCGCGCCGGGGCTCAGCTGCGGCGTCTGCCCCGCCTGCTTCCGGGGCGACGACATGCTCTGCCCCTCGTACGGTGTTCTGGGCCACGTCTGCGACGGCACGGCGGCCACCCATGTGCTGGTGCCTGCGGCCAACCTGCTGCCCATCCCCGGTAACTGGGATTTCGAGCAGGCGGCGGCGTTTCCCCTGGTCTTTCTCACGGCCTGGGAGATGCTCGTCCACAAGGCGGCCCTGCGGCCTGGCGAGACCGTGCTGGTCTGGGGCGGGGGCAGCGGGGTGGGCAGCGCGGCCATCCAGCTGGTGAAGGCCCTTGGGGGCTCGGCCATCGCCGTGGTGGGGAGCGAGGCCAAGGCCATGAAGTGCTGGGATCTGGGCGCTGAGCATGTGATCGTCCGGGGCGAGATGAAGGCCCTCGCCACCAAGGTGCGCGAGCTGACGGGCAAGCGCGGCGTGGACGTGGTCTTCGAGCACACGGGCGCCGCCACCTGGATCACCAGTCTTTCGGTCTGCACCCGGGGTGGGCGCATCGTCACCTGCGGCGCCACCACGGGACCGGAGACTCCCTTCAACCTGCAGGCGCTCTTCGCCAAGCAGATCCAGATCCGCGGGTCGTACATGGGCCGCCGGGAACACCTCTGGACCCTGCTCTCGCTGCTGCAGAAGAATCTCACCAATCCACCCTTCCGCCCCGTGCTCGACCGGGTCTTCGATCTGGCCGAATACCCCGAGGCCCAGCGCCACCTCGAAGCTGGCCAGGGCTTCGGCAAAGTGGTGTGTCGGGTGTCCTGATGCTGAGAAATCTGCCCCTTCCCGAAGGCTCCACCTTCACCTGGCTGGACCTGGTGGATCCCACGGCCGAGGAGATGGCGGAGGTGGCCGGGCGCTACGGCCTCCATCCCGCCGCGGTGCGGGATCTCCTCAACCAGCCCCACCTGCCCAAGTACGAGCGCCTCCCTGGCCAGCAGCTGCTCATCCTCCGGGCCTACGACGAGATGGCCAAGCGGGGCGACACCATCCAGGCCATGACCCGCCGTCTGGTGGTGCTGATGATGGAGGGCGTCATCATCACCGTCCACCGGCGGGAGCAGCCCTTCTTTGCCGAAGCCGCGCAGCGTGCGGCGGCAGGGCCGGCCCTTCGCCCGGAACAGCTGGTGCTCTCCCTTTGTGCGAGGGCCGTGACGTCCTTCGACGAACCCCTGAAGGAGAGCGAGGACAAGCTCGATCAGATCGAGGCCACCCTCTTCAGCCGCAAAGTTCCGCACCTGGGCATCAAGCAGATCTACGGGCTGAAGCGCCGCTGCGCTGTCATCAAGCGGACCCTGGGGCGCATCACGACGGCCCTGGGGCCCCTGAAGGAACAGGCGCGCGATGACCAGGGGCTGCTGGCAGACGTGGTGGAGGAGGCAGACCGCCTGCACACCTGGGCGGACGAATTGCTGGAAAACGCCACCCACCTGATGAACCTGGAGATCAATCTGGCCAGCCAGCGCACCAACGAAGTCATGCGCGTGCTCACGATCTTCAGCGCCTTCTTCCTACCGCTCACCTTCATCGCCGGGGTGTACGGCATGAACTTCAAGCGGATGCCCGAGCTGGAACATCGGTTCGGGTATCCGCTGGTGATGGCCGCCATGTTCTTTACCGCCCTGGCCATCTGGGCGTGGTTCCGGCGGAAGGGGTGGCTCCGCTAATCTCCAGGGGGTCATCACCTCCAAAACGGGTAAACTGATTCGTTTGCGTAAGGAGTCCCCGTGAAAGTCCTCATCCTGGGTGTCAATGGCTTCATCGGTTCCCATCTGGTGGACCGCATCATGCAGGACACCGATTGGGAGGTCTACGGCCTGGATCTGGGCACCCACAAGGTGACCGACCACCTGGCGAACCCACGCTTCCACTTCGTGGAGGGCGACGTGACCATCTCCAAGGAGTGGATCGAGTACCACATCAAGAAGTGCGACGTGGTGCTGCCTCTGGTGGCCATCGCCACGCCCAAGGTCTATGTCACCGATCCCCTGCGCGTCTTCGAGCTGGACTTCGAGGAGAACCTCCGCGTCGTCCGCCAGTGCGTGAAGTACAAAAAGCGCGTGGTGTTCCCCAGTACCTCCGAGGTCTACGGCATGTGCCCGGACGCGGAGTTCGACGAGCACGAGTCGCCCCTGGTGACCGGCCCCATCCCCATGAACCGCTGGATCTACAGCACCAGCAAGCAGCTGCTCGACCGCGTGATCTGGGCCTACGGCTTCCAGCAGGGCCTGCGCTTCACGCTGTTCCGCCCCTTCAACTGGATGGGCCCCAAGCTCGACAGCCTGAACACCGCCAAGGAGGGCAGCAGCCGCCTGGTGACCCAGTTCAGCTGGAACCTGTTCAACGGCGAGCCCCTGCAGCTGGTGGACGGCGGCACGGCCCGCCGCTGCTTTATCGACGTGGCCGACGCCATGGACGGCCTCATGGGCATCCTGCGCAACGAGGGTGGCAAGGCCGACGGCCAGATCTTCAATATCGGGAATCCCGCCAACGACTTCAGCGTCCGTGAGATCGCCGAGCAGATGATCGCCATCTGGAAGGATCATCCCTTCCGCATCGAGCGCGGCATTCCCGAAGGCCGCATGGTCGAGGTGGGCAGCGGGGACTTCTACGGCAAGGGCTACCAGGACGTGGCCCGCCGCACGCCCAGCATCAAGCGCATGCAGAGCACCTTCGGCTTCGAGCCCAAGGTGTCCATGAAGGATTCGCTGAAGAAGGCCATCGACTTCTTCGTCGAGGAGCACAAGGCGCTGGAGAAGGTCGTCGAGACCGAGAACTAGCCACCCGAACCCCGCGCCCATGACGCGCCGCGAACGCTCGACACTCCTCGCCCTCTGGTTCTTCCTGGGCCTGCTGCCCCTGCTGGTGCGGCCGCTCTGGGAGCCGGACGAGGGGCGCTACGCCGAGATCCCGCGGGAGATGCTGGCGGCGGGGGACTGGCTGACACCGCGGCTCAACGGGGTGCTCTACTTCGAGAAGCCGCCCCTGCAGTACTGGCTGTCTGCCATCAGCATGAAGCTCTTCGGCCTGAACGGCGCCGCGGCGCGGCTGCCTCTGGCCCTGGCCTCGGGGCTCATGATCTGGGCGGCCTGGCGGCTGGCCAAGCGCCTCGGTGCCCGGGATCCTCTCTGGGCGCCCTTCATGGCCGCCACGGGCCTGCTGGCCTTCCTGGTGGGGCAGCTCCTCACGCTCGACGCCCTCTTCAGCGCCTTTCTGGTGGCGGCCCTGGCCGCCTTCGTGGAGGCCGTGGCCCGACGCAGGGAGGGGCAGGGTGCCCTGGGCTGGACGCTCGCGGCCTTCACCTTCATGGCCGGCGCCATGCTCACCAAGGGGCTGGCCCAGGCGATCCTCATGGGCGGCATCCTGGTGTTCTCGCTGCCCTTCGCCTGGAAGGACACCGCCCTCCGCCGGGCTGTGCTTCGCACCGGTTTCGATCCCCTGGGCTGGCTGCTCTACCTGATCCTGGTGACGCCCTGGTTCTGGTTCGTGGATCGTGCCAACCCCGGACACGCGCAGTTCTTCTTCATCCACGAGCACTTCACCCGCTTCCTGACCCACGAGCACGCGCGCCAGGGCTCCAACAACTGGCTGCTGGACAAGCTCTACTTCCTCGGGATCCTGGCGGTGGGTCTGCTGCCCTGGCTGTCAGCCACTTCTGTGGGGCTGAAGCGCACCTGGACCTTCCTGAGGGGCAGGGGCCCCCAGGGGACGGACCACCTCGCCCGCTGGATCGTCGGGACCACAGCCGTGGCCCTCCTCTGGCCCCTGGCCTTCTTCAGCCTGTCCGGTTCCAAGCTGCCGCCCTACATCCTGCCGGTCCTCGTGCCCCTGGCCGGCCTAGCCTGCGCCTTCGAGCGCGAAGGCGAGGAGCGCGTGGCCCTGCGCCGCATGGGGTGGGAATTGATGGCCCTGGGGGCCCTCTTCCTGCTGGCGGCTCCCGTCTTCCACCAAGAACTGGGGAGCCCCGGGTGGCTGATCGCCGTGGGTGCCGCCTTCACAGGCCTGGGCCTCTGGGCCCGCCGGCCGAAGGGCCTGACCGGCCCGCGCCTGATGGCCGCCCTCGGCGCCGCCCTATGGCTGCTGGTCCTCGCCGCCCAGGCCGCCGCAGGCCCCGGCAAGTCCGTGGCCGGGCTCGCGCGGGCTGTTCCCGGCAATGCCCGGTGGATCAGCTACGGCAACTATTTCCAGGGCCTGCCGTTCTATGCCCGCACCCGGGCCGTCGTTGTCGCCGGGACCGGGGAGCTGGCCTATGGCCGCGATCACCTGGTCGATGCCGGCCGGTGGTTCAACGAGGACCCCGCGGCCCTGGGGGCCATGGCTGACCGCATGAAACATGAGGATCCGTCCCGGCCCGTCTTCGTGATGGCCAAGGAGGCCAACTGGAAGCACCTCAGCCCGGATGAGAAGGCCCGCTGGGAGGAAGTGGCCCGCAGCCCGGCCGCTGTAGTGGCTCGGCGGCGGTAAGGAAGGCTCCAGTCGAGATGCGGGCTATTTGACGGCCTCTTTCTCGGACTCCCTTCGGGAGTGCCGAGACCTCTCCTTCGAACTGGGCGGATCGGGCAGCAGCCCGGCTCCAGTCGAGATGCAGGCTATTTGACGGCCTCTTTGACGCCTCGCCCAGCTTCCTTGGCGCCCTTGGCGACGCCCTTGCCGGCAGTCTTGGCGCCCCGACCCACGGCCTTGCCACCTTCCTTGGCCGCGTGGCCCACGGCCTTGCCGCCCTTCTTGAATCCTTGGCCAATCTGTTTGCCGGCCTGCTTGATGTCGTCCTTCACGCCATCGGCGGGAACCGGGGCGGCGGCAAGCAGGAGGGTGAGGAGGACGGTGACCATGAAACCATTCTACCTTGCTGGGCGAGAGGGGCCCTTCCAGGGGAAGATGGGGGGATGGATGGAACCCAGACCCAGCCGACCCGGCCGATCCGCCTTGCGGGCTGGCTGCGCGCTCATGCGCCCGAGCTGCTCTTCGCCCTGCTGCTGCTGGCCGTGCTGCCCATGCGCGACCTCTGGGCGCCGGACGAACCGGATTTCGCGCAGTGCGTGAAGGAGATGCGCCTGCGGGGCGACTGGCTGCTGCCCTACCTGAATGGTGTGCCCTACAGCGAGAAGCCCATCCTCTACTACTGGGTGATGAAGGCATCCTCAGTGTGGTTCGACACGCTGACGGGCGGCCTGGGCTTCACCCAGGGCGTGGCCGCCTGGGCCCTGCGCCTGCCCTCGGCGATTGCGGCCGTGGCTTTCCTGTCCGCCTTCCGCCGCTGGGCTGCGCGCTTCCTGGAGGCGGGCACCGCCGAGCCTGCGGCGCTGATCCTCGCCACCACGCCCCTCTGGTTCTGGCAGAGCCAGTTCATCCAGATCGACCTGTTGTTCGCGGCTCTGCTGGCCTGGAGCTGGTGCTGCTGGCTGGGCGGCTACCTCCTGCTCCGGGAACATGGCGCTGAGAGCGCACCGGGGGAACATCGCCGCTGGTTCCTGAAGGCCTACTTCTGGCTTGCCCTGGCCTTCCTGGCCAAGGGGCCGCTCGCCCCCGTGCTGTCCGTGCTCGTGCTGGCGGCCTTCCTCGCCTGGCAGCGGGATTTCGCCGTCCTCCGCCGTGCGGGCATCGTCGCCGGCCTGTGCATCACGCTGCTGTTGGTAACGCCCTGGTACGTGGCCGCGGGCCTGAAGGGTGGGGCCCACTACGCCTATGAGCTGATCATCTTCCAGAACCTCGAGCGGGCCACGAAAGCCTGGGACCACATCCACCCCTGGTGGAAGTACTTCGATTACATCCTGGGCGACTTCTTCCCCTGGGTGCTCCTGCTGCCGGCGCTGGCCCTGCACCTGCGGCGAGAGCGGCGGCTGGGCGAGCCTGCGCAGCGGTTCCTGCTGGTGGCCTTCGTGGTGCCCTTCGTCTTCCTCAGCGCCGTGCAGAGCAAGCAGGGCAAGTATCTGCTGATGAGCTACCCCTTCCTGGCCCTGCTGCTGGGGGACCTGTTCCGACGGATGGAAGGCGCCCTCGCCCGTCGCCTCGGCCTGCTGCTGGCGGCCGGTCTCGCCCTGCCGGCCTTCGCCCTGACGGTTCTGGCCCTGGGGGCTGGCGGTGCGAAGCTGCAGAGCCAGGTGATCCCGTTCCTCGGCCCGATCCGGCTCATGGCCCTGTTGATGCTCGGTGGCACCCTCCTCCTGGCGGTCCAGGCCTGGCGGAAACGGCCGGGCAGCCTCGTTCCTGCCGCCGCCATGAGCCTGGGTCTGCTCTACCTGGTGGGTGGCACCTGGGGCTTCCGCCTGCTGGATCCGCAGAAGAACTACCGCCGTTGGACAGCGGCTGTCCAACCGCTGATCGCCGGGCGGCAGGTCTTCTACTGGCAGACCATCCGCAGCGGCGTCATGGTCTACACGGACCACCTCATGCCCGAGCTGCGCCGCGCTGAGGCCCTGGAGCGCCTGGATCCCGAGGCCCGCCTGGTGGCCCAGCGCGGCGAGTGGGAGCAGGATGCCTGGGGCATGACCCCGGCCCTGCGCGCCCGCTTCGAAGTGCTGGCTGCTGTGCCCACGGGCGGCGGCGAGATCCTGCTGCTGAAGAAGAAGCCATGATCCCTGCTGGCGCCCACTGGATCCGCATGCCCCGCTTCGTGGGCGACGCCATCCTGATGCACCAGGCGGCGGCGCCCCTCCTGGCCGGTGGCCTGCCCCTGGTGGCCTGGGGACCGGCGGCCACGGTGGAACTCTTCGAGGGCTCCCAGGGCTATGTCGGGGCCTGCGCCGATCCGGCGAAGAAGACGGGCCTGCTGGAAGGCGCCCGGCTCTTGAAGGTCCACCGACCCGCTTCAATCCTGGCTCTGGCCAAGAGTTTGCGCGCCCCCGCCGCCGCCTTCGTCGCCCGGGTGCCCCGCCGCGTGGGCTGCGGCGATGGCGGCGCCTCGCTCCTGCTGACAGCCAGCCTCAAATACTGGGGCAGGGATGACCACTCGCTGGAGCGTTACCGGGATATCGTGCGCCGGGGTTATCCGGAACTGGGGACGCCATCTTTCCTGCCGTTCCGTCCCCGGCCGGAAAGTGTCGAGGCCGTGGCGGCGGCTCGCCGGGCGAACAGGTTCGACCAGGGCCCCTACCTGGCCTTCGCTATCGGCGCCGCGGCCGGCGCCAAGCGCCTCGGGCTTGAGCTGCTGGTGGATCTGGCTCAGCGCGCCTTAGCCCGGGGGTTCAGCATCGTGGTACTGGGCGGCCCTGGTGACGATGTGATCTGGGGTGGACGCCTCCAGCAGCGGGTGCCCGAAGTGCTGAACCTCACGGCGCAGATCCCCTGGTCCCAGAGCGCGGCCTGGCTGGCGGATGCTTCTGCCGTGCTGGCCAATGACTCGGGGCTGGCCCATCTGGCGGCGGCCTGCGGTGTCCCCGTGGTGACGGTCTTCGGCCCCACCATCCCCCGCCACACGGCGCCCCGGGGACCGCAGGTGACGGTGCTGCGCAAGGAAGGCCTGGCCTGCCTCGAGTGCCAGCACTGGCACTGCCCCCTGCCGGATCATCCCTGCATGACCCAGGTGCCCACCGAAACCATCTGGACCGCCCTCGAAGCCCACCTCGCCACCCCAGTCCCGGAGGCCCCATGAGCCCCAATGTGAAGGCCATCCCCCTCATCGTGCTGGGTGTGCTGCTCAATGCCGCGGCGCAGATCTGCCTGAAGAAGGGCCTGCAGGCCGCGGGCGGCATGCAGCTTTCGGTGGGCCCCCTGTTCCGCCTGATGCTCGAACCCTGGGTGATCGCGGGTCTCGCCTGCTACGCCGTGAGTGTGGTCGTGTGGCTGGGCGCCCTGTCCCTGGTGCAGGTGAACTACGCCTACCCCTTCCTGGCCCTCGGCTTCATCGCCAACGCCCTCATGGCCCGGGCCTTCCTCGGCGAAGCCATGACCCCCATGCGCTGGGTGGCGCTGGGTGTCATCGTGGTGGGCGTGGGGCTGCAGGCACTGAGTGGGCGGGGGCAGTGAAAAAGCCATACCTGATGATCGACGTGGCTCAGCCTGGGATTGGTTGAACAACACCTGGAACCGCGAATGGCGCGAATGGCCGCGAATGCGGCGGGTTCTGGCCGCCCTTCGCGCGCCCGCAGGGCGATTCGCGGCATTCGCGGTTGGCGTCTTTAGTGTTTACCCGCACACCCTCGCCAGGACGCCCGACCGGAGCTCCGACGCGCTGTAGACGCCCCGATCCAGCACGAGGCTGGTGACGAGGTCCACGGGGGTGACGTCGAAGCTGGGGTTCCAGGCGGGCATGGCCTCGGGGGCCCAGCGCCAGGCTCCGTAGCCGCGCACTTCGGCGGGGTCGCGCAGCTCGATGGGGATGGCGGCTCCATCCGGACAGGCCAGATCCACGGTGGAGAAGGGGGCCACGGGATGGAAGGGCACGCCGTGGTACTTCGCCTGCACGGCCACACCGTAGGTGCCCACCTTGTTGGCGAAGTCGCCGTTTGCGGCCACACGGTCGGAACCCACCAGCACGCGCTGGACCTTGCCATCCCGCAGGAGCAGGGCCGCCATGCTGTCGGTGATGAGCGTCGAGGGAATGCCGAGTTTCTTCAGCTCCCAGGTCGTGAGGCGGCCGCCCTGCAAGAGGGGCCGCGTTTCGTCCGCATACACATGGATGCGCTTGCCCTGCTCGAAGGCGCGACGGATCGCACCCAGGGCCGTGCCGATGCCCGCGGTGGCGAGGCCACCTGTGTTGCAGTGCGTGAGGATGCCTTCGCCGTCCTGGATGAGGGCGGCGCCGTGCATGGCCATGCCTTCGCAGAGTCGCACGTCCTCCTCGAAGATCTCCTGGGCTTCGGCTACAGGATCGCTGGCGGCCTTCATGCGATCCATGGCCCACATGAGGTTCACGGCCGTGGGGCGCGCCGCCCGCAGAGCCGCGCAGGCGGCGGTGTACTCGGTGGCGGAGGCGCCGCGCTGCGCGAAGGTGGCCAGGCTCGCGGCTGCCGCCACGCCGATGAGCGGCGCCCCGCGCACGGCGAGGCGCTTGATGAGGGTGACCATCGCCTCCGGAGCGCTGCCGTCCAGCCACACCTCCGCGTCCGGAAGCTGCGCCTGGTCCAGCACCCAGAGCGTGCGGCCATCGTGCTTCAGGCCCAAGGATTCGAATGGATTCATAAGAGCTTCCTATCCACAGATTCCACAGATTCACACAGATTTCCTTTGTTTTTGAATCTGTGAAATCTGTGAAATCTGTGGACCGATATCTTTTCAGATGATTCGGGGACCGATCTTGGCTCGAAGCGCCCGCAGTTCTTGAAGCTCATCTGTGGACAAAGGCTTGGCGCCACCCAGGGCTTCCGCCTTCCAGAGGATCAAGGCGACTTGTTCCAGGCGCTCGATGCCGCCCACGGCTTCGTCCAGGTGCTCGCCCCAGCAGAGGCCGCCGTGGCGGGCCAAGAGCATGAGGCGATGTTCGGGCAGGAAGGGCAGGAGGTTCGTGCCCATGGCCTCGGTGCCAGGGATGGCCATGGGCACGATGGGGATGCGGCCCGCGGCGAGGATCACTTCCGGCAGGCCGTCCGAAGGCAGTTCCCTCAGTTCGGGGCGCGCCAGGGACCAGGCGATGGCCGTAGGCGGATGGGCGTGGACCACCGCCTTCGCCGCGGGCACGGCGCGGTAGATGGCCAGGTGCATGGCCCGCTCGCTGCTGGGCCGGCCCGAGAGGATCTCGCCGTCCAGGGTGAGGTGGGCCAGGTCCTCCAGACGCACCTTGGCCTTGGGCACGCCGCTGGGCGTCATGGCGATGAGGCCATTGGGCAGGCGCACGGAGAGGTTGCCGTCCGAGGCCGCCAGCAGGCCACCCGCGTGCAGGCGGCGGCAGCCGTCGAGGAGATCGTTAAGCAGAGCGTCGGCATCCATGACGGGATTATCGCCTGCTCCGGGCAGGGCCGGGGCCGGGCTTCTGCGCCAGGCTTGCGGCCACTCGCTTCGGCGCTACCGCGTGGAAGCTCTCCTCCAGCCAGTCCAGCAGGAGAGGCATGGGAACGAACTCCCCAGGCCCGAAGGTGGAGGTGACCCATCCGCTCCGCCCGAGGCCATAGGCCGTGGGCTTGGCGAACGGCATGATGAGGGCGAATTCCTTCGACTGGGGCAGTTTCATCGAGAGCGAGAGCGCGGTCTCGCCCTCGGACAGGAAAAGGAACACCTTCCCCCGCACCTTGAAGGCGCTCTCGCCCCAGGGGTGGTCCTCCTGGGTTTCAGGGTAGGCCAGGGCAGCCTTTCGAAGAGAGGCCACGGATTTTGAGAAGGAGGGTGCCTTGGGCATGGGCGCAGGCTAGCGGGGTTTGGGCCTGGGCAGGGCGGCATAGCGTTCGGCCTGGCGGAGGTTCTCGGCGAGGACGGGATCCTCGGGACGCAGCGCGAGGGCGGCGCGGAAATCGTCGCGGCTCTCCTTGTAGCGCTTCAACTCGAAGCGGGCCCGGCCGCGGTTGAACAGGGCCTCGAGCTGATTGGGCTCCAGGGTCAGGGCCTTGTCGAGGGCCTCACAGGCCTCGGTCCAGGCCTTCTCCTCATTGAGGCAGCGGCCCAGGTTGTTCCAGGCGTAGGCCAGCCTCGGATCCTTGGCGACGGCGGCCCGGAGGACAGGTTCCGCCTCGGTCAGGCGGGCCATGCGGGCCAGAGCCTCTCCCCGCCAGGCGAGTCCCAGGGCCTCCTCGGGGTGCTTCTGGAGCAGCTCGTCGGCGAAGGCCAGCAGCGCGTTCCAGTCCGAGGCGAGCCGGGCCTCTGCGCAGGCGTTGGGGAAGCCGTCCGGATAACCCAGCCGGCCGTTCTCTCCGTGGGCCTGGGCGGCCTCCGCATGGCGCCCCAGCTGGCTCAGGGCCTGGGCGCGGTAGAGGCGGTAGGTGGCCAGGCGGGGGCCGGAGGTCGCCTCCAGCTGAGGCTGCAGGGCCTCGCAGACCACCTGCAGCCGTTCCCAGCGCTGACTCCGGTTGAGGGCCTGGATCCACCACTCGTAGTACTTCCCGCGGGTGGCGGGAGGGATAGTCTCGAACCAGTCGGCCAGTCCGCCCCAGTTTTTGGCCTTGATCAAGGCGTCCATCGCAGGTGGCATCGCATCTCCGGCCGTGATCGCCACAGGCTGGGATTGGACCTGGGGGGCCGGAGGAGGGGCCTGGAACAACAGCAAGGCAATCATGGAGACACCCGTGGGCGGAAGGGCACAGTGCTGGCCGATCGCTGAAAGCAGGTCATACGGCCACGATCATCAGGAAATGGAGATGGGTCCAGCCTAGCATGCGACCGGGGCGGCCGAAGCCGCCCCGGCATCCACGAAGCTGAACGCTATCTGGTGAGGTTCTTCCGCAGGGTGGCCTTCAGCGCCTCGGCTTCGGGGTTGGCTCCGGTGGGCACCACACCCGCCAGCTGCCCGGCCTTTTCGCTGAGCAGGAGGCCCAGCAGGCTTTCGATGAGGCTGCCGCCGCCCTGGGCGCCGCCGCCCATGTGGATCTTGGGGACGACATCCACCTGGGACTTCTCGATGGCCTCGGCGAAGCGGTTCATGACCTGTTGCACCAGCTGGAACTGGGGGCCGCCGTAGGCGCGGACCTGCTCCTCGATGGCCATGGCCTGGGCGATGCCCACGCGGGCGGCCTGCTCGGCCTGAGCCTCGGCCATGACCTTGATGCGCTTGGCCTCGCCTTCGCCCATGAGGCGCACCTTCTCGGCCTCGGCACCGGCGAGCGTCTGGATCTGCGCCGCCTGCTGCTGGGCCTTGGCGTATTCGGCCTTGCCCTGGTTGCTCTGCACCTCAATGCCGATGGCGGATTCCGTCAGCAGGGTCTGCTGCTTGGCGCGGGCCTCGGCCTCGCGGAGTTCGCGTTCCTTCACCGCGGCGCTCTGCTGGCGGCCGTAGGTCTCCACCTGCTCGTCGGCGATCTGACGGCTGCGGAGCTGGACGAGGATCTGCTCGATCTGCCCGCCGGGCGCGCCGCTGGTGGGCGTGCCGATGAGGACTTCCTGGAGTTCCAGGTTGTACTGGGCGAACTTCTCCTTCATCTGGGTGCCGCTCTGCTCCTGGATGGCGCTGCGGTCCTGGATGAGCTGGATGAGCGTGCGGGTCTGGCCGATGTTCTTGAAGTAGGCGCTGACCATGGGGTCGAGGGTCTGCTCGACGAGCTTCTTGATGTCGCCGAAGCGCTGGATGACCAGGGGCGCCTTGCGGTAGTCGATGTGCACCACCACGGAAAGGGGCAGGCTGGGCTCGAAGGCGTCCTTAGTGATGAGGCTCACCTCGGTCAGGTTCTCATCGAACTTGTGGCTGCCCACCTCACCCTTGGTCCACTTCAGGATGAAGTTCGTCGTCGGCACCATGAGGACCTTGCCGGCGTAGGTGTTGAAGGCGTACTTGCCGGGCAGCAGCGGGTCGCTCCACACGCCGCGCTGGCCCATGGTGACCAGTTCGCCGTGGCGGTAGTCCTGGCCGCTGATATCCAGACCCTTGGCACCGGTGTAGCTCACCACCACACCCACCGTGCCCACGTCCACGACCGTCTTGGGGATGAGTTCCACCGTCGCGAACAGGCGGTTGATGTAGTAGGTGCCTTCCACCAGCACCTGGTACTGGCGCCCGCGCTGGCCACCCGCCACCAGGAACTTGTCCGCGTCCTGGAAGTTGTTGTGGTAGGTCGCGGCCTGGTGCGGGTCCTCGCCCACGGTGGACGCGATGATCTCGCCGCTGGCCAGGGAGGGACCGTCATGGACGGTCACGATGCCCACGGCGTCATCCGTGCCCTTGATGATCACGGGGCGCCAGCCGCCGCGCTCGGTGATGATGGCACTCATCTTCTGGAAGGTTTCCACCTCGCTCTTGTCCAGCGGCAGGTAGTAGACCTGGTCCTCGGTGAGCACCACGAACTGGACGAGGTTGATGGCGTACATGCCCTCACGGAGGATCTGCCGCTGGGGGCCCTTCTCTCCGCCACTCTGGATGAAGGCCAGCACATCCTGGAAGTCGGCGCCGCGGGCGTTGCTGGCCAGGGCCTGGGAGGGCGGCAGGTCCTTGCCGTCACGGGCGAAGACGTAGCCGATCTTGCCCTGGGGGATGGTGACCATGGGCATCTTGTGGATGCGGTACTGGAAGGGCGTGAGCAGGTGCCAGCCGCCGCGCAGCAGGTTGGGCTGGAAGCCCGCCTCGCCGCTGAGGGCGATGAGGCCGGTCTTGACGGACCCCTTGCCGCTGATGAGCTTCTCGACGATGCCCACGCGGTTGTTGGGAATGTAGCGGATCCACTTGCCGAGGAGGGTCAGCGCGAAGGCGATGACGAGAAGGCTGAGCAGACTCAGGCCGGGGTTGGCGGAAAGCCAGGTGAGGTCCATGGGGACTCCGGGGGACGGGTTAAGAGTGCCAAACAAAACCCTCACGCGGCCTCGTCAGGGTTTTGTTTGGCACTCTGAGCATACCGGCCCAAGGCGCCGTCCCGCCCGGGTTCCGGAGTTCGTCCGCGGGCCTGCACCCGCACTCCCGGGGGAGTGGGCAACTGGGATCCGACGCGGAAAGAACCATACGAAAGTTCAGAGCATAGGCGGGTCCTTCGTTCGCGCCGTGACGGACATCACCATTTCGCCTAGGCTGGGGCATGCAGATCTCGCCGGAAAGGGGTCAGGGCCTGAGCCGCCTCTGCCGAAGCGTCGTGGCGCTGACCCTGCTGGCGGGTTCCATGCTCGCTGCCCAGACGGCGCCCACCTGGGAGGAGCTGGAGGCCAGGCAGGCGCGCATCGCCAGCATCGACCTGCGCATCGGCGATGTCTTCGATCCCTCGCTTCCCAAGGAGAACCACTGGCTCGGACGTGCTGCGAACTTCCTGCATATCGACACCCGGGAGCAGGTGATTCGCCGGGAGATCCTCTTCCATCCAGGCGAAGCGGTGAATGCCCGGCTGATCCACGAAACGGAGCGGAATTTGCGGACGTTCCGCTTCCTGAAGAATGCCTGGATCGAACCCCAGGTGGACGAGACCGGGGCCGTCCACGCCGTGGTCCACACCACGGATGCCTGGACCCTGAAGGGCAGCGCCGGCTTCACCCAGGTGGGCGGGCAGCGGAGTTTCGGGTTCTCCCTCCACGAGGCCAATCTCCTGGGCTTCGGGAAGGATCTGATCCTGGCTCACGAGAAGACCCCCGAGCGGTCCATCGATACCGTGCAGTACCTGGACCGGCAGATCCTCGGAACCCAGTGGACCTTGGATTCCCGGTACCAGGCCCTCTCGGACGGGAAGACCCGCTTCGTCGAGCTGACCAGGCCCTATCGTGGGCTGGAGACGCCCTGGTCCATGACCTTCCGTGCTTCCGCCTCGGACGCCACCGAGTCGGTCTACAACCTGGAGCGGACCGCCTACACCTTTAGCTCCGGGCGGGAAAGCGCCCTCGTCGAAGGGTCCATGGCCACGCTTGTGGCGGAGGGACGGGCCCTGCGTCTGGGCGGTGGGCTGGATCTGAAGCGGGCCAGGTACGGCCCACTGCTGACGCTGGACGCGGGGAACCTGCCTGCTCCTTGGCTGCGGGATCGGCTGCTGCGGGGCGTCCACGCCACCTGGAGCCTGTTCGATGATCAGTTCCACGCCTTCGTGGACCTTGCCGGCATGACCCACCCCGAGGACTACAACCTTGGCTGGGAGGCGAAGGTCAGCGTGGGGTCCTACCTGAGGAGCCTGGGCAGTGACGTCGCCTCGCCCTTCTTCCGGGCCAGTGCCTCCAAGGGCTGGACGCCAGGGGCCAGTTCCCTCCTCCTGCTGCGAACCAGTGGGGCGGCCCGTCACGAAGCCGATGGCTGGCAGGATGCGGCGCTGAACCTGAGCTTCATCGCCTACCATCAGGGCTTCCGCTCGCAGACCCAGGCGGCCTATGTGCAGCTGGATGCGGTCCATCGGCCGGAGCCCGAATCCTACCTCTACCTCGGCGGGATGGATGGCATGCGGGGGTACGGGAATCACCTGCTGCTGGGTGATCGTCGCTGGATGACGTCCCTGGAGGAGCGGATCAACACCTCGTACAACTGGCTTGGAATCCTGCAGCTCGGGTTCGTGGTGTATGCCGATGGCGGGGCCATCCGCCGAATCGACACCGGACGCTGGAGCCGCACCTACGTGGATGTGGGCGGCGGGTTGCGCCTTGGCAACCTGAAGAGCTCGATCGGGCGGGTGTTCCTGTTGACCATCGCCTTCCCCCTGGTCCGGGAGCCGGGCACGGAACACCATCAGTTCATCGTCGGGGATATCGTGAAATTCTGACCCGCGGCAGCCTCCCGCGCCCAGGGTACCCTTGCCACATGGACGAATGGCTCGATTGGCTCCGTGCGCGCTGGGGGATTCTGGCGGCGTTCGCCATGGCGGGAAGCCTGGGTCTCTGGTGGTGGGAGGGCCGCGCCGTGTCTCAGCCCGCGGGCATCCTCGCCCCCTGGGGACCCGTCCAGGCCACCGCGGACCCCCAGGAATCCTGGAGCTACCGGGATCACCGGATCACCCCGTTGGCCCGCTTCGAGATCCGCGCCCGGGTGCTGAGCGTGGAGCGCTACCGCTTCGACCGGGCCGCCGAGCTGTCGCCCGTGGACCTGGCCCTGGGCTGGGGGCCCATGTCCGATTCGCGGATCCTCGAAGCCTTCACCATCGAGCAGCGGGATCGCTGGTACTTCTGGCGCGCGGCCCACATGCCCATCCCGGGGGCCGAGGTCATCGGCCACAGCGCCAACATGCACATGATCCCCGCGAATGAAGGCATCGCCCGGCGCCTGAAGGCGGCCCGGGTGGGGCAGGTGGTCGATCTGAAAGGCCAGCTGGTCCGGGCGGACGGGAGGGATGGCTGGCACTGGGTCAGCAGCCTGAGCCGCACGGATACCGGGGATGGTTCCTGCGAGGTGATCTGGGTGGAGTCGGCCCGGGTCGCAGACCAGTCACCCGATATGTGACCGCAGGATCGGCAAAATAGAATCCCCCCGCTGCTAGACTCAGCGCTGCAAGGCCTTCCAAGCCCCGCGGAGCCCCATGTTTGACATCGAAGCGTCCCTCGACAGCCGCCTGCTGGCCGTACCCCGGAACCGGCCCACGGTGATGTTCCCCGAGGCCCTGGATCCACGCACCCTCGAAGCCGCCTGCTTCCTGGGCCGCTTCATCCGCCCGGTCTTCCTGGCGCCCGAGGCCGAGGTGCGGGCCGTGGCTGCGCGGACCCTGGCCCATCTGGGCGCGGACCGGGTGGCCTACACCCTCTCGGAAAGCGCCTTCGTCGATCCCGTTTCCCGGCCCGATCTGGTGGAAGCCTTCGCCACGGCCTGCGTGGCCTTCGGGCAGAACCATGGCAAGCCTATCGCGATGGCCGAGGCCCGGGCGCTGGTCTCCGAGCCGGGCCGCTTCGGCATTTGGGCGGTCAAGCTGGGGCATGCCGACATGGTGGTGGGCGGCGCCATCCACGAGCCCAAGGCCTTCTTCCGCCCCATGGTGGACATCCTGGCCCAGCGCAGCGTCACCTGCGAGGCCGGCGTGTTCGTGCTGCCGGACGAGCATCCCGAAGAGGTCTACCCCCACAACATCGTGGTCTTCGGGGACGTGGGCGTGAACGCCAGCATGACCCCGCGCACGCTGGCGGAGGTGGCCGTGGGCACCTGCGCCGTGGCCCGGGACCTCATCCCGGAAGACGTGCTGCCGGAGATCCGCTGCGCCATGGTGTCCTACTCGAACCGCGGCAGCGACGAGGGGCCCTCGCCGGAGCTGGTGCGCCAGGCGGCGGATCTGGTGCCGGACATCCTGGCGGAGCGCATCGCCCACAGCCCCCGGTATGCGAGCATCCAGATCCGGGGCGAGGTGAAGGTCAGCGTGGCGCTCTCGCGCCGCTCGGCGGGCCTCTACCACGCGGACGGCCTGCCCTGGGAGGGTGGCCCCAACGTGATCGTGTGCCCCAACCTGGACATGGGGAACCTGCTCTACCACCTCTACGCCACCCGCTTCCCCGAGGCCAAGAAGTTCCCCGTGATGTTCGGCCT
>Ga0255338_1002813_pt1 | contig 23315 bp, 19 predicted proteins | sample MeOH1_35cm_T4_19_FD_203715 | JGI IMG/M metagenome (GOLD analysis project Ga0255338, IMG submission 203715) | Sandy soil microbial communities from University of British Columbia, Vancouver, Canada - MeOH1_35cm_T4_195 | ecosystem: Engineered > Artificial ecosystem > Sand microcosm > Unclassified ...
CGGCGGCTTGACCTGCTCCTCGATCACCCGGGTCTCGATCGGCCCCTTGACCATCTCGACGGCCTTGCGGGCCAGGCCGCTGGCCAGGGCCCAGATGATCAGGACGTGGATCAAGACCACGCTGCCGATGCCCGTGAAGCGTGAGGCGCCGCGATGGTCCTGTGCAAAGTTCATGGCCTTCCTTCGGAAACTGCCTGGCTGGAGGGAATGTCCCGGCCCTGCACCGCTGCGGCGCGGGCCACGTCGCCCGGGGAACGGCGGGGAAGCGCCGGTCTGCGCGACCGGGCGTGCGGCCGCGCGGTCCAGGTAGCTTCCCCGGAGGCGAACCTCGGGAGGTTCGCCGGCTGCGCCTCAGTAGTCGATCGCAAAGCGCAGGTTCAGGGTGCGCCCCGGCGCCTTCATGTAGTTGTCGTTCGTGTTGTAACCCTCGGAGTAGTTGGTGTAGTAGTCCCGGTTGAACAGGTTGCGCAGGCCCACGCCGAACTCCATGTTCTTCCCGAGCTTGAAGCGTCCCGCCAGGTCGACCGTCGTCCATGCGTTGATCTTGCCTTCGTGGAAGCGGCCCGGCGTGGTGTTGGGAAAGGCGTTGCGGCTGCCGGACCTGAGCGCCTGCACGCGCAGGAAGGAACCGGGGCTGAACTCGACCTCGGCATGCAGGGCCAGGCTGGGCGGCGGCACACGGCGGTTTTGCAGCGGCGTCTCGAGGCTGCCGTTGTTGTCGTTGTCCGAGTAGCCGGTGCTGCGCGCATAGGAACCACCGACGGTCCAATCGTCGATGCCCGTGTACTCCAGGGTGGCTTCCCAGCCCGTCACCTTGTCGGGCGCCACCACGGCGCGCGGCTCGTTGGGCGTCGCCGCTGCGTACACATAGCTCACGCCGTTACTCGACTCCATGCGGTAGTAGCCCAGCGTGGCGCGCAGGTCGTTGCCGCGGAAGCGGATGCCAGTCTCGTAGCTGTCGATCACATTGGCCGGCGGCTTGACGTCGGTGATGCGGATATTCACCGGCCAGGCGCGGAAGTTCTGGCTGGTCTGCTGGATGTCGAAGCCCTGCGAGAAGCCGCCGTAGATGTCCACGGCCGGCGTCAGCGAGAACACCGCGCCCAGGTTCTTGGGCGTGGTGCGGAACTTCAGAGTGCCGCCGGTGATCTGCGCGCCGCTGAACAGCGACAGTAAGTTACCGACGTCCAGATCGGTGTTTTCGCGACGGATGCCGGCCGAAACCTTCAGGCGCTCGATCGGCGAGAGCTGGACCTGGACGAAGGCCGCGGCTGAGGTCATGACCTGCGGGATGCCGAACTGGCGGCCGTCGACCAGCGGGATCTTGGTGTCGTCGCGCATATAGTCGACGCCCCACAGCAGGCTGCCGTCGAAGGGCAGCAGCGACTTCATCGGCGTGTTGAGGTCGACACGCAGGCCGCTCTTCTTGGTGACGTTGCCGGACTGCCCGTTGGGCGCCTGGGGGAAGCGCGGGAAGCGGTTCAGCGCGTACTGGAACCAGCTCTTGGTGTCGACATAGTAGAGCTGGGTGCGCAGCGAGGTGGCGGAGTCGAGGAAGGCCGCGTTCGAGTAGACCAGGTTGCTCACCAGCGCCCGGTGCTGCTCCGGCACCTGGCCCGGCTGGGCCACCGCGGGAATCGCGGAGGCCGGAATGCCCAGGGCGATGTTGCCGTTCTTCACGGCCCACTTGATGTCCGACTCCTGGTCGTAGTAGCTGAACGAACCCTCGATGCGCTGCTTGTCGAAGCTGTAGCCGACCTTGGCCATCGCGCTGCGGACATCGGAGTCCTGGACCGCGGAGCCGAGCTGCGGCGGGATCACATTGCCGTCGGCATCGTAGTAGTCGTTGATGCGCTTGACCATCGCGGTGACGCGGTAGTCCAGCGCGTCCTTCTTGCCCGACAGGGTCTGCCGGAAGTAGGGGTGGATGCCCTTGCTGTTGATCTCGGTCAGCGAGACCTCGCTGCCCAGTTCGCTGCGCAGGTGCAGGCCCTCGCCGGCACCTGCCTTGGTGATGTAGTTGATGAAGCCGGCACCGGCGCTGTTGCCGTACAGCGCCGAGGCGCCGGGAACCACTTCAATGCGGGCGATCGAGTCGGGATCGATCAGGTTCATCTCCCGCGCCGTGTCGTTGAGGGTCGAGGTGACGAGCACGCCGTCGATCAGGAACACCGGCTTGCGGCCGCGCACGGCGGTGTAGGTGCTGACGGAAGTGTTGGTCGAACGCGAGATGCCGGGCACCAGGTTCGCCAGGATGTCCGACATGTTCGACGCCACCAGCTTCTGGCGATCGATCTCCTCGGAATCAATGATCTGCACTGACTGCGGCATCGCGCGCAGCGAGCTGGACAGGCGCGAGCCGGTAACCGTGACCGTCTGCAGCTTGTCGGCAGGAGCTTCCTGCGACGAATCCTGCGCGAGCACCGGCAGCGCCAGGCCGCCGCAAACACCGAATAGCGCGAGGCACGCGGCCCTTGAAAGGGTACTGCGTTGACTGGGGAAGAACGTCATGCTCAGGATCTCCTAGGGGGTGGGATTGCCGAATGCCGTCGAGCTCCAGAAAGGCATGCAATGCCTGGCCGGCAGCTCCGCGTGGATCTCGCCAAGTTCGATCTCGTCCGTGCATGCCGCGCGCAGCTGGGCATCGCCGATGGCGACGAGATACTCGAAGCGAGTTCCGAGGAAGTCGCGCTGGATGATTCGCCCTTGCAGCATGTTGCTGCCGGCGGCGCCGCTGCTCTTGGGCCGCAGCGTGACGTGTTCGGGCCGGATCGCCACCTGGACGGCGCTGGTCGGCGCGCCGCTGGGCGGCGCGGCGAGCTGCAGCGCCTGGTCGTCGCCGAACACGACACCGAAGGAGCCGTCGGCAAGCCGCTGCGGCGTACCGACCAGCACATTGCTGTGCCCGACGAAGTCGGCAATGAAGGCCGTCTCCGGTTCGCGGTAGATCTGGCGCGGCGTGCCGATCTGCACGATCTTGCCCGCGCTCATCACGGCGATGCGGTCGGACAGCGCCAGCGCCTCGTCCTGGTCGTGCGTCACGTACAGCGTGGTCAGGCGCAGCCGCGTCTGCAGCTCGCGCAGCCAGCCGCGCGCGCGCAGGCGCAGCTTGGCGTCGAGATTGGACAGCGGCTCGTCCAGCAGCAGCACCTGCGGCTCGTAGACCAGGGTGCGCGCCAACGCCACCCGCTGCTGCTGGCCGCCCGACAGTTCGTGGGGATAGCGGTCGGCGTAGGGCTCCATGTCGACCAGGGAGAGCGCCCAGCGCGCCTTGTCGCGCGCCTGCGCGGCCGGCACGCGGCGCAGCTTGAGCGGAAACTGGACGTTCTCGCGCACCGTCATGTGCGGCCACAGCGCATAGGACTGGAACACCAGCCCGCAGTGGCGCTCCTCCGGCGTGCGGTGGATGCCGGCCGCAGCATCGAAGAACACCTCGTTCCCGACCCGGATCTGGCCGCCGTCGGGGCGGTTCAGGCCGGCGATGGAGAACAGCGTCGTGCTCTTGCCGCAGCCGCTGGGGCCCAGCAGGGTCAGGAACTCCCCGTCGCTGACGCGGAACGAGACGTCATTGATCACGCGCAGCAGCCCGTAGCTCTGCGTCAGACCGGTCACCACGAGTTCTGCCATTTTCAATTTCCTTCAGTAACGCGGGACTTGCTCCCGCGGAGCCAGGCCAGCACCAGCACCAGCGCCAGGGTCAGCACCAGCTGGACGGCCGACAGCGCGGCCACGGGCCCCACTTCGCCCTTGGCCCAGGTGGACAGCAGGGTCGTGCCGATGACTTCGTTGCCCGGTGCGTACAGGAACACCGCCGAGGCGTATTCCTTGACGAACGAGACGAAGACGACGAAATAGCAGGCGATCAGCGCCGGCTTGGCCAGCGGGACCACGATGCTGCGGAAGGTCCGCCACCAGCTCGCGCCGACCACGCGGGCGCTCTGGTCGATCTCCTTGCTGACCTGCAGCAGCGAGGGCGCAACGGTGGCATAGGCGCTCGGCAGGTCGCGCATCGAGAAGGCGATCACCATGATGGCCAGCGTGCCGTGCAGCAGCTGCAGGCCCGGCACCCACAGCACCACCCACAGGAAGCCGATGCCCACCACCATGCCCGGCACGGCGCGCGGGAACATCGCCACCATCTCGAGCTGGCGGGCGAAGCGGAACTCCGAACGCTGCACGACGGCCGAGACCAAGGCGATCAGCGCGGTCGTCAGCGCGGCGCCGATGCCGGCCGCGACCAGGCTGTTGCCGATCGAGCGCAGGTAGATGTCCTGTTCCCACAGCACGCGGTAATGGTCCAGGGTCAGGAACTGCCAGGGCGAGATCAGCGGTGTCAGGTACTGCACGAAGGAGCGCAGCACGAGCGCCAGCATCGGCAGCACGACCGCCGCCAGCAGATAGGCGACGAAGGCGGCGAACAGCACCCAGCGCCAGCGGCCGATGTCGATCGGCTTGGGGCGGTGCGCCTTGCCGCGCACCGTCACGAAGCGCTGGCGCTGCGCCAGCAGCCGCTGCTGCACCAGCACCAGCAGCGCCACCATGACCAGCAGGGAGAGCGCCGCGGCGCCCAGCATGCCGTAGTCCGGATCGGCATGGCCCATGGTCTCGCGCAGCAGGAAGGTGGTGAAAAACTCCAGCCCCGACGGCCAGCCGAACACCAGTGGCACCGACAGCATCTCCAGACCGCCGACGAAGGTCAGCAGCAGGCTGTAGACGATCGCGGGCCGCAGCAGGGGCAGCGTGATCGAGCGCACCACCCGCAACGGGCTCGCACCCGCGCTGCGCGCGGCATCCTCCAGCGAGGCGTCCATCAGCCCGAGCGAGCTGGTGCAGAACAGCATCACCATCGGCGCCATCGCGAGGCCGCCGAGCACGCCCATGCCTGGGATGCTGGCGAGGTTCCACGGCACGTCGCCGAGCCATTGGCGCAGCATCAGGCTCACGTAGCCCGAAGGCCCGTACAGCACATACCAGCCCAGCGCGAGGACGAGCTGGGAGATGTAGATCGGCCCCAGCATCGCCGCCTCCAGCCAGGCCCGTCCGGGCAGGTCGAAGCGCACCAGCGCGATCGACGAGAGGACGCCGACACCGGTGGCCACCAAGGTCGAGACCAGCGCCAGCGCCAGCGAGTTGCCGAGCGCGACGCGGAACTCGGCGCTGCCAAACAGCCGCCCGTAGCCCGAGAAGGTCCACTCGCGGTTGGCGTCGTACAGCGGACCGCTCTGAAGCGACTGCACGGCAATGACGATGATCGGCGCCGCGACCAGCAGCACGGTGAACACGAACACCGCCCATTGAATGAGGGCGCCGCGGTCGAGCGCCGAGGGCTTCATCGAGGCGAACGGGTGCATCGGCCGATCTCCAGCGGCAATGGATTCACTCATGACCGCTGCTTCAGGGCTTGGCAAACCGGTAGGCGGCGTGCCACTTGTCGCTGAAGCGCTTCATGTCGCTCACCATCTCCTCGTCGTACTTGATGAGGAGGACGTTCTTGTCGCCGATGCGGTTGCGGATGGCATCGTAGGTCAGGAAGGGCACCTCGTCGGGCTTCACGTCAGGGCGGTAGGGCGTCATGCCGCCGCGCGCCGCGGCGAGCTGCCCCTCGCGCGACACCACGTAGTCGAGGAACAGCTGCGCCGAGGCCTTGTTCTGCGACTTCTTGGTGATGCCGATGCCACGCATCATCACGGGCGTGCCGTCCTCGATCAGGTTCCAGCCGAGCACAGGGCTGGACTTCATGTCCTTCATGCTCTTGTAGAAGGTGAGCGGCGAGGAGAAATAGATCGTCGTGTACTCACCGGCGGCGACCTTCTCGACCATCGAGGCCCCGCCACCTTCCGGGCGCGTCGCCGGACCGAGCTCGCGGAAGGTCTCCCAGGCGTACTCGCCGCGCGCCTTCGCATAGGTCCAGTGCGCCGCGTAGGCGAAAGGATGGCGGAGCGCGTCGTAGGTGGTCATGCGACCGGCGAAGTCGGCCGGGTTGCTCTTCAGCAGCGCGCGCAGCTGGGCGATCGAGGTGGGCTGCTGCGCCGGCTTCAGCAGCAGCTTGTTGTAGACGATCACCAGCGGGTCGGACGACAGCGTGTACAGCCCGGGGAAGGGCCGGCTCCAGTCGGGCAGCTGTGCATTGCCTTCGGCGACATAGGGCTCCAATTCACCGCGCTTGACGAAGCGCAGCCAGCCGGTTGGCGACGCAGCGGCGATCAGGTCGGCGCTGCGACGGTTCACCGAGCTCTCGGTGAGATAGCGCTCGAAGGCCGGTGCCGGGCCGACGTCGAGCGTCTGCACGGTAATCCAGGGATATTTGGCACGGAAGGACTCGACCAGGGGCGCAAAGTTCTCGGCGGCCACATTGCCGTAGATGACCAGCCCATGCTCCTTCTTGGACTGCTCGATCGCGCCGGGCGCCGCGGACCAGGCCGACCCCAGCGAGAGCGACGCGCACAGCAATGTCGATAGCTTCTTCAGCATCAGAACTCCTTGAATGGTTCGGTGAACGTTGTGTGTCGCCTTAATAGTAGCCAATTTGAGCAACACGAGTCAAGCGGAATTCACACTTCCGGAGACACGCGTGACACACGCGTTCTCGTAGCAGGATCCACGCCAGCAACCCGGGGAAAAGAAGCGACGCCGGCCGGCAAGCAGGGCGCCAGACGACTTGTACTGGCGGCAGCTCCGGTTTATTATTGGCTACTATTTTGGATTAAAAGAGTTGCCAATGAACTTCCAGCCGACGGGCTACTTCGGGGGAAAGACGCCCAGCTTCAGCTGCCGCACCCACCGCGCCTTCTCCTATTGCCTCTACGTCCCGCAGTCCACGCCAGTGCGTTCGATCCTCGTCGTGGTGCACGACACGATGCGCAACAACCAGGCGCTGCGCGACCTTTTTGCGGAGTTCGCCGAGCGCTCGGGAACCCTGGTACTGGCGCCACTGTTCCCGGGCAGCCTGGCCGACCCGGCCGATCTGGATCACTACAAGTACCTGCGCGCCGGCGACCTGCGCTACGACGAGGTGCTGCTGGCGATGGTGGACGAGGTGGCCGAGCGCTATGCGCTGGATGGGAGCCGGTTTGCCCTGTTCGGCTTTTCCGGCGGCGCGCACTTCGCGCACCGCTTCCTCTATGTGTGGCCGGAGCGCGTGTCCGTCGCCATCGTCGCGGCACCCGGCTCGGTCACGCTGCCCGAGCCACAGCATGGCTGGTGGGCCGGACTGGCCGACTTCGAGGCACGCTTCGGGCGCCCGGTCGATTGGGCGGCCCTGCGGCGCCTGCCGATTCTGCTGGTCGCGGGTGCGCTCGATACCGACACCCGTGGCACGGTGCAATCACCGGATCACCCTTACTGGGTCGAAGGCGCGGACGCCGCCGGCAGCAACCGCGTCGAGCGCATGCGTTCGCTGCGCGAGTCCCTGGGGCGTGCGGGCGTGGCGGCGGACTATGAGGAGATCCCGGGGGCCGGCCATGAGGTCGGCCCCGCGGTCGAGGCTGCAATCAGGTTTCTTGAAGGCAGAGCGCCGCACCCTGCCTGAGCATGGTGACGTCGCTGCCGGTAGTGACGAAGCGGTAGCCGCGCTCGAAGGCGCGGCGGGCCGTGTCGCCCGGCACCAGGGCGCCACCCAGCGCCAGGCCGCCGTCGAGCACCGCACGCTCGGCCCGCGCCAGCAAGGCCACGACGTCCGGATCCTCCCAGGCCCCCATGCGCCCGATGCTGGCCGACATGTCGAGCGGCCCCATATAGAGCATGGACAGGCCGGGAATGCGCGACATGGCGCCGATCGCGTTCACGCCCTGCTCGCTCTCTATCATCGCGGCGAGCACCAGTTCGCGCTCGTACTGCTGCGGATACTCCGATGCCGCCGCCCCCCAGCGCGCCGCGCGCGAGACCGTGAAATGGGCGCCGCGCCTGCCCCGCGGCGGGTAATGACAAGCGGCGACAAAGGCCTCGACCTGCGCGGCACTGCGCGCATCGGGCAACAGCAGCCCCTGAACGCCGCAGTCCAGCGCCAGCTTGATGTAGTCCGGATCCAGCCCCGGCAGGCGCAAGAGCATCGTCGACGGCCCCGCGGCGCGGATCGCCCGCATCTGCTGCACCGCCGTCTCGATGCCGCCGGGTGTGTGCTCGTGATCGATGATGAGGGCATCGAAGCCCGCGCCGCCCAGCACCTCGGCGGTGTCCGGACTGCCCAGGAACAACCAGGCGCCGGTCGCGCGCCGGCCCGTTTGCAGGGATTGCAGCAGGTTCATGTCATGTCTACTCAGGGTCTGAAAGGCCGATGGGTTTGGCGTATTTTCGCCAGCGATTGAGGTGTCGGTAGACCACGGCCGCCAGCCCGTCGGCGTCGCGCCGCTCGAGCATCTCCAGCATCTCGCGGTGGTCGGCATTGCTGGCCTTCACGGACTTCACGGTGTCCCACAGGCCGCGTCGCCCCGGGATGCCGCGCTGCCGCAGCTCGTTGATCTGGGCGGCCAGCACCGGGTTGCCAGCCATGCCGTAGAAGTGGTTGTGCAGCATGTAGTTGAGCTCGCGCAAGCGGTCCTGGCCGCTCGCCTCGCTGGCCTGCTCGAAGGCATCGACCAGGCCGCGGAACTGGTCGATCTGGGCCGCGGTGGCGCGCTGCACGACCAGGCGGGACGCGGCCACCTCCAGCAGAGTGCGCACCTCGTAGAGCTGCTCGCGGTCTTCCTGGCTGTAGTCGCGCACCCGGTAGCCGCGATTGGGCTGGTGCTCGATCAGGCCGCGCACCGCGAGCTCGGCCAGGGCGATGCGGACCTCGAAGCGGTTGGCCTTGTATGTGCTTTCCAGATCGGCCTGCTTCAGCCACTCGCCGGCCGAGTATTTGCCGGCCAGCAGGTCGGCGGTGAGGGCGTCGGAGAAGCGAACGGTCTTCGGGTCGTTCGGCTCGTCGGTGATCGATGCAGGTGAGGCCATCGGCATGTGCAGCAAAGTGAAGTCCGGGCGCAAGGATATCTCGGCTTGGTATTGACGGCTTACAAAATGGGCGCCATGATAGTAGCCATAATGTTTAACGTCAACGCCACCCCACCCGACCGCAAGCTTCGGATCGCCGTGATCCAGTCCTGCGCCAGCCCCGACGTGACGGCCACGCTGGAGCGCCTGCGCGAACAGATACGCACCGCGGCCCTGGCCGGGGCGCAACTGATCGCCCTGCCCGAGGCCTGCGAATTCCTCCACCCCGACAACGCGGCGTTCGAGACCCATGCCCGAGTGCCCGCCGAGCATCCCGCGGTACAAGCGCTGTCTCAGGCGGCCAGCCAGGCCTCGGCCTGGCTGCTGGCGGGCTCGCTGTCCGTGCGGGCATCCAATGGCAAGCTGGCGAACCGCTCCTTCGTGTTCTCGCCCGGCGGCGACATCCGCGCCACCTACGACAAGATCAACCTCTTCGACGCGGCCCCCGGCGAGAAGGAAACCCTCGAGTCGCGCGTCTACGAACGCGGCAGCACCGCCAGCGTGGTCGACCTGGGACTGGCCCGCCTGGGTCTGTCGATCTGCTACGACCTGCGTTTTCCGCAGCTCTACCGCGCGCTCGCGCAGGCCGGCGCACAGCTGCTCATGGTGCCGGCCGCCTTCATGCAAGTGACGGGCGAGGCGCATTGGCATGCGCTGCTGCGGGCGCGCGCCATCGAGACCGGCTGCTTCGTGGTCGCGGCGGCCCAGTGCGGCGTCCCGCACCCCGGCCGCGCCAGCTACGGGCACTCGCTGGTCGTCGGCCCCTGGGGCGACGTGCTGGCCGAAGCCGGCACCGAGCCCTGCGTCCTGATCGCCGACCTGGACCTGACGCAGATCGACCAGGCGCGCCGGCGCATCCCCAGCATTCACCAGGACTACAGCTTCAAGGTCATCACATCATGAAAGCGCCGCAAAGAGTCGACGTCCAGCTCGACACCGGCTACCGGATTGCCACCTACTGCGCACGGCCGCCCGAACCGGATCCGGACAAGGTGCTGCTGCTGCTGAACGGCGGCCCCGGCCTGCCCTGCGACTACCTGCTCACTCCGCATCTGCAGATGCTCGAACAGGGCTGGACGCTCTACTCCTACGACCAACTGGGCTGCGGCCATTCCGACCGGCCCGAAGATCCCGCCCTGTGGACGCTCGAGCGCTATGTCGCGGAACTCGAGAACGTGGTGCGCCTGCTGGGACTGGATCGCTTCAGCCTGCTCGGCCACTCCTGGGGCACCTGGCTGGGCACCGAGTACGCGCTGCGCAATGCCGGCCGCATCAAGCGCTTCGTGATCGCGGACGGCGACTGCGACACCGAGCATCTGGTCGAGCAACTCGAAAAGCTGCGCTCCGCGCTCGGCCTGGAGACCGTGCAGATGATGCGCCGGCACGAGGCGGCGGGCACGCTGGACCATCCGGAGTACCAGGCGGCGATCACGCTGCTCAACTACCGCCATGTGTGCCGGCTGGCCAGTTGGCCCGAGCCGCTGACGCGCTCGCTGGCGCAGTGGAATATGGGCCCCTACAAGGCGATCCAGGGCCCCAACGAGTTCACCTACACGGGCAGCATCCAGGGCTGGACCGCCATCCCGAGGCTGCGCAATCTGCACATGCCCTGCCTGGTACTGTGCGGCGAACACGACGAGTTGCCGATAGCCTGCAGCGCCCGCATCCACGACGCCCTGCCGGACTCGCGCCTGAAGATCTTCGCCGGCTGCTCGCACATGCCCTTCTACGAGGACCCGCAGGCCTATTTCACCTGCCTGCTTTCCTTCCTCGAAGGTAAGTCAAGGTAGCGCACCATGCCCGCGATAGACCATCACGGCGTCCGTTACCGTTTCGCCGACCTCAAGACGCTGCTGGCGGCCGCGTCGCAGCGCCGCTCCGGTGACATGCTGGCCGGCGTGGCGGCCCCCGACGACACGACGCGCAACGCCGCACGCTACCTGCTGGCAGATGTTCCTCTGAAGGCCTTTCTCTCAGAGGCCTTCGTCCCCTACGAGCTCGACGAGGTGACGCGCCTCATCATGGACAGCCACGATGCCGTGGCCTTCGCCCCGGTCGCGCACCTGACGGTCGGCGCCTTTCGGGATTGGCTGCTCGACGACGCCACCGACGGCGCGGCCCTGGCGCGCCTCGCGCCCGGTCTCACGCCCGAGATGGTGGCCGCCGTCTCCAAGCTGATGCGCAACCAGGACCTGATCGCCGTCGCGCGCAAGATCCGCGTCGTCACCCGCTTCCGCTCGACGATAGGGCTGCCGGGCACGCTCGCGGTGCGCCTGCAGCCCAACCATCCCACCGACGACCCGACCGGGATCGCAGCCTCCATCCTCGACGGCCTGTTGATGGGCTGCGGCGACGCCGTGATAGGCATCAACCCGGCGACCGACAGCATCGCCGGCATCACCACCCTGCTGCACCTGATCGACGAGATCCGGCAGTCCTGCGCCATTCCGACCCAGAGCTGCGTCCTCACGCACATCACCAACAGCGTGGCGGCGATCGAGCAGGGCGCGCCGGTCGACCTGGTGTTCCAGTCGATCGCCGGCAGCGAGGCTGCCAACCGCGGCTTCGGCATCGACCTCTCGATCCTGGCCGAGGGCCGCGCCGCCGCCCAGTCGCTGTGTCGGGGCACGATAGGCCAGGACCTGATGTACTTCGAGACCGGCCAGGGCTCTGCCCTTTCCGCGAATGCGCATCATGGCGTCGACCAGCAGACCATGGAGGTCCGCGCCTACGCCGTGGCGCGCGCGTTCTCGCCCTTCCTCGTCAACACGGTCGTCGGATTCATCGGTCCGGAATACCTGTACGACGGCAAGCAGATCATCCGCGCTGGGCTGGAGGATCATTTCTGCGGCAAGCTGATGGGCCTGCCGATGGGCGTCGACGTCTGCTACACCAACCATACGGAAGCCGACCAGGACGACATGGACAGCCTGCTGTCCCTGCTGGCGCTGGCCGGTGTCAACTTTGTCATGGGCGTGCCCGGCTCCGACGACGTGATGCTCAACTACCAGTCGACCAGCTTCCACGACGCCCTGTACATACGCAAGCTGCTGGGGCTGCAACCCGCCCCCGAATTCGAACGCTGGCTGCGCGAGGTCAAGCTGCTCGACGCCGATGGCGGCATCCGCCAGATCCCCTTCGACCAGGCCAGCCAGGTCCTGGCCCTGCCCGGGCTCACCGCATGAACGAGCCGCTGGTTCCAAACGACCTCCTGCGCCGGCTGCGCCTCGCCACCCAGGCACGCATCGGCCTGGGCCGGGCGGGGGACGCGCTGCCGACGCGGCCGCTGCTCGAATTTCAGATGGCACATGCCATGGCCCGCGATGCCGTCCACACCGGTCTGTCCGATGCGGCGGTCGCCGCCGGCCTCGCGGCCGAGCCGATCCGCGTCGCCAGCCAGGCCAGCGACCGGGCGGTCTATCTGCAGCGACCCGACCTCGGGCGCCGTCTCGACGCGGCCTCGGCGCAGGCGCTGGACTCGCTGACCATGGACGCCTGCGATGCCGTCATCATCATTGCCGACGGCCTGTCCGCGCTGGCCGTGCATCGCCACGGTGCCGCCGTCGCCACCGCCCTGGCCGAGCGCCTGGCGGGCTGGCGGCTGGCGCCGATCGTCGTCGCGCACCAGGCGCGGGTGGCGCTGGCCGACGATATCGGCCAGCGCCTGGGCGCCGCCCTGTCCGTGATCCTGATCGGCGAGCGCCCCGGCCTGAGCGCGCCCGACAGCCTCGGCGCCTACATCACCTGGCAGCCTCGCGTCGACCGCATGGACAGCGAGCGCAACTGCGTCTCCAACATCCGGCCGCCACACGGCCTGCCCTACGCCACAGCGGCCGACAAGATCGCCTGGCTGATGCACGCGGCGCGCCGGCTGCGGCTCACCGGCGTCGCCCTCAAGGACGGACATGCGGACGCCATGCAGCCGCTCAGCGCGGCGCCGCGGGAGATCTCATGAGTTTCCACATCGCCCCTCTCGCACCGCAGATAGCCCCGGCGCTGGCCGAGCAGCTGGCCCAGGTCGAGACTGCCACGCTGGGTCATTTCCTGCACCACGGCTTCCTGGATCCGGCCATCGGCCCGGTGCTGGCGGACGCACGCATCGCCGGCACCGCGCTCACCGTGCGCATCCCCGGCCCCGACTCCACCCTGCTGCATCAGGCGTTAGGCATGGCACGCCCCGGCGACGTGCTCGTGATCGACCGCTGCGGCGACACGCGCCATGCCTGCTGGGGCGGCGTCACCACCCTGGCCGCGCGCCTGGCGGGCATCGCCGCGGTGGTGATCGACGGGCCTGCCACCGACTTCAGCGAGATCCGGCGCGCCGGGCTGCCGGTCTGGTGCCGCGGCGCGAGCGCGCTCACCACCAAGTTCCTCAGCCTGGAGAGCGCGGTCAATGTGCCGGTGAGCGTCGGCGGCGTCGCGATCTGCCCGGGTGATGCCATCCTGGCCGACGAGAGCGGCGTCGTGGCGATCACGCCCGGCCGCGTGGCCGCGATCGCCCGACAGGGCCTCAAGCTGCAGGAGGCCGAGCTGCAGGTGCTGGCCCGGCTGCATGCCGGCGAGCGCCTGGCGGACATCTCCGGCGCGGCGGCGCGCATCGCCGCGGCGCCGCCGCTCGACGTCGGCTGAACGGCCGGCCAAGGACGTCAGCCCCAAGCCCGCTGCGGCCAACCCTCATCCCCTTCGCCGCGCCGCAGCGTCGCTGCGGCGGGCCTCACCCTGTCCTACCCTCCTCCAAACTCGCAGGCTCCGCATGAAGTTCAGCTACCAATGGCACCGCCGGCTCGGATGGTTTTTCGCGCCGCTGCTGGCCCTCTCGGCACTCAGCGGCGCGCTGCTGCTCTGGCTGCAGCCCCTGCCCACGCCGGCCGACAGTCTGCCGCCACCCGCCCAATGGGCGCAGGCGCTGGACCTGGGCGTCGTGGCACTGGAGCGGGGGCATCTGGTGGGCACACGCGTGGACCTCGTCGAACTGCCGCGTCAGGCCGGCCAGCCGATCCGCGTGCACTTTGCCGGCGGCGGCCAGTGGGCCGAGATCGATGCGCGCAGCGGTGCCGTTCTGGCCTCGCGGAGCGATGGCGGCGCATGGCAGGCGCAATTGCTCGAACTGCACAAGCACCTGCTGCTGGACGATATCGGCATCTGGGTGCTGCGCATCGTGGCCCTGGTCGGGCTGGTCCTGCTCGCCATGGGACTGCGTATCTGGTGGCGCGTGCACAAGCTCGTCGCGCCCTCACCTTGGAGGCGCTGGCACCGGCGCATCGGCAGCCTCGCGCTGCTGCCGCTGGCGCTGATGCTGTTCAGCGGCTTCGTGCTGCGCTCCTCGGAGCTGGCGCGCAGCAGCTTGTCGGCCCTGGCTGGCGGCGCGCCGCCCCCGCCGCCGCGCGCCACCGCGCCCCTGCCGGGCGCGCCCCGTGCGAGCCTGGGCCAGGCGCTGCTCACGGCCACGGCCGCGCTGCCCGGCGCCCAGCCCATTCGCATGTACGACGACGCCAGCGGGGTCCTGCGCGTCAGGCTACGCAGCGACGAATGGCATCCCAACGGTCTCAACCAGGTCTATCTGCGCGCAAGCGACGCCACGCTGCTGCGCGCGACGACCTGGCGCGAGTTGCCGCTGGCCGCGCGCTACCCCAATGTGATCTACCCGCTGCACATCGGCTGGCTGCCCGGCAGCAACAGCGCGGCCGCCGCTTTGGCGATGCGCCTGCTGTGGACCGGCTTCGCGCTGTCCCTGGCTTGGCTGGCGCTGTCGGGCGCGGTGCAGCGCTGGCGCGCCAGCGGCGCCAGGGCGCGCTTGCCGCAGCCGCCGCGTCGGGCCCGCTCCACCTGAGGAGGGCCGCCACCGCCCGCAAACCGGCCTCAGAACTTGTAGCTGAGGCCCAAGGTCAGGTAGCGGCCCACCGCGCCCTCCTGGTGCAGCGAGGGGTTGTAATGCGCGCCGCCCGCCGCCACGCCGCCGCCGGTGGAGCCGGAGGCGAAGGCGTCGACCGGCGCCTTGCGGTCGAACAGATTGGTGACCGAGGCGCGCACGCTGAGGGCCTCGCTGAACTGCCAGGAGCCGCTCAGGTTGACCGTCGTGAACGAGGGCACGCGGCACAGCGGCGAACCGCCCGCGGGCAAACCGTTCGGGAACAGCGTGGACAGCGCAGAGGCGCAGTCCGGCAGGTTGTAGCTGGCGTCCTCGACCTTGACGCCGCTGATGTAGTTGACGGTGGCCGTCAGGTCCAGCGGGCCGCGCGCCCAGTTCAGCGACAGCGCGGCGCGCTCGCGCGGCGTGCCGGTGTTGGTCGAAACGAAGCTGGGGCCATGGGTGCCGGCCAGCTCGTAGACCTGGCCGGGGCCGCGGTCGATCGTGTAGCGGATCATGTGGGTCCACTGCAGCTGCGGCGTGAAGCGGCCCCATTCGCCGGCCTCGAAGCGCATGCGCAGGTCCAGGTCCACGCCGCTGGTGCGCGCGCTGCCCAGGTTGATGAAGGGATAGGTGCCGTAGAGGATGGTGTCGTCCGCCGAGGTCGGCGCGGCGTTCGGCGTGGTCGGGCTGTTGACCCGGTAGAGCTTGGTGCCGTAGGCCTCGGGCGTGTCGATCTGGTACTGGCCGAACAGGCCCACCGAGACGATCTGGTTGGTGATCTTGATGTCGTAGTAGTCCAGCGACAGGTTGAACTGCGGGCTGGGCTCGAACACCAGGCCCAGGGTGTAGGACTTGCTCTTCTCAGGGCGCAGATCCTTGCCCGGCAGCTGCAGCTGGGTGCCGCCGACGCCGATGTCGCAGGGCTCTCCGGGCTTGACGAGATTGCACAGCGCGGTGTCCAGCAGCGGCGGCAGGTAGCCGGCACTGGAACCCGAGGTGCCGATCTCGACCGGATTCGGCGCGCGGAAGCCGCCGGCATAGGTGCCGCGCAGCATCAAGGCCTTGCTCGGCTTGAACTTGGCGCCGACCTTGGGCGTGGTCGAGGAGCCGTAGGTGTCGTAATGGTCGATGCGCGCGGCCGCGTCGATCTCGAGCTGCCTGGTCAGCGGCGCGGCCAGCTCGACATAGGCGGCCGAGATGCGCTGCTTGCCGACGCCGAAGGCGTAGATATTGCTGGCCTGGGCGCCGCTGGCGAAGCCCTCGGGGAAGCGCTCGTCCAGCGAGCGCTGCGTGAACTCCAGGCCGGTGCCCAGCGCCAGATTGCCGCCGCCCAGCTTCATCAGCTCGCGGCTGGCGCGCAGCGAGACGAAGTTCAGCGTGTTGGTCGAGGTCGAGCGGCCCTCGGGCGTCAGCGCGGCCAGCACGGCGGGGCTGTTGGCGCTGCCGCCGATCACGTAGCTGCCGTTGTTGAGCGCCGCCTGCAGCGCCGGCAGGCTGACGAAGTTCTTCAGCGTCAGCTCGGTGGCGACGCGCGTCAGGCCCAAGGTGGCCTGCAGGTCCCAGGCGCCGAGGCTGCCGTTCAGCTCGGTGACCAGGCGGTAGGAGCGCGTCGCCGTGCGCGAGCGCTGCGCCGGCAGGTCGCCGAACTCGTAGTCCACCGGGCCGCCGGTGGCGGGGTCGATCACGTTGGTGCCGTTCAGCGCGGTCGGCGTCGGCAGCGGGTGATTGGGCCCGAAATTGAAGGTGGTGATGCCGCCGGCCGGCGAGACCCAGTTCAGCAGGCCCACCTGGGTGGCCGAGCTGCCCAGCACCGAACCGGCCACCGACAGGGTCCAGTCCCGCGGCAGCTGCGCCGTCAGCTTGCCCAGCAGGCTGTAGTTGCGGGTCTGCGGCGCCACCTGCAGCTCGGGGTTGGCCACCAGGCCCAGGTCCTCGCCGCCGTAGCGGGTCCAGTCCGAGCCGGCCAGGCCCGGGCGCTCGCTCAGCAGGATGGCCTGCTGGCGGCGTGCGCTGACGGCCAGGTAGCCGGCCATGCCGTCGCGCTCCAGGTCGCCGAAGCCGCGGATGCCCGAGAGCTTGACCGAGCGCCCGTCGCCCCTGGACGACGTGCCCCATTCGGCGTGCAGCGCGCCGCCCTGGTGGCTGCGCTTCAGGATCACGTTGACCACGCCGGCCATCGCGTCCGAGCCGTAGATGGCCGAGGCGCCGTCCTTCAGCACCTCGACCCGCTCGATCGCGTCGATCGGGATCGAGGCGATGTCGACGAAGTCGCGCTGGCCGTCGTCGGGCAGCGGGTAGGGTGCCATGCGGTGGCCGTCGATCAGCACCAGCGTGGCGCCCACCGTCATGCCGCGCAGCGAGATGCCGCTGCCGCCGGCCCCGAAGGCGCCCGGCGTGGCCTGACCCAGCGAGCCCATATTGTTGGCCGACAGATGCTGCAGCACCTCGCCCAGGGTGCTGTAGCCGCTGCGCGCGATGTCCGCGGCGCTGAGGTTCTGCACCGGGCTGGGCGTCTCGGCATCGCTGCGGCGGATGTTGGAGCCGGTCACGACCACGCGGGCCAGGGTGGACTTGCCGTCGCCGTCGGCCGCGGCGGCCCCGGTGACGCTCTGCGCCCACAGGGGCGCGGCGGCGAAGCTGGTCAGCAGGGCCGCGGCGAGCGGCAGCAGTTGCGGCAGAGGCGGGCGGGCGGGCGTAGTCACGATGGCGTCACCTGTGGGCGTTAGGTTGGTGGGGGCAGCAGCGCGCAATTCTCGGGCCAGCAAGAAGCGGGCCGCCCGCCCGATCCCGACAAATCGGCCGGGGCGTCGTCCGCAGGCAACGCTCGGGCCCGGCCCCAGCACCGGCCGGGCAGTCAGCCCCGGCGCAGGCGCAGCGCGTTGGCGACGACCGACGCCGAACTGAGGCTCATCGCCAGGGCCGCGATCATCGGCGACAGCAGCCAGCCCGTGAACGGATACAGCAGGCCGGCGGCGACCGGGATGCCCAGCGCGTTGTAGACGAAGGCGAACATCAGGTTCTGCTTCATATTGCCGACCGTCGCCTCCGACAGTGCACGCGCCGTCGAGATGCCGCGCAGATCGCCCTTCACCAGGGTCAGCTGGGCGCTGTTCATCGCCACGTCGGTGCCGGTGCCCATGGCGATGCCGACGTCGGCCTTGGCCAGCGCTGGCGCGTCGTTGATGCCGTCGCCGGCCATCGCGACGACGCGGCCCTCGGCCTGCAGGCGCGCCACCAGCGCCAGCTTGTCGGCCGGCTTCACCTCGCCATGCACCTCGTCCAGGCCCAGCCTGGCTCCCACGGCGCGGGCGGTGGTCAGGCCGTCGCCGGTGGCCATGACGATGCGCAGGCCGGCCGCGCGCAGGGCCGCGAGCGCCTCGGGCGTGCTGGCCTTGACCGGGTCGGAGACGGCCAGCAGACCCAGCAGTCGACCATCGGCCGCCAGGTACATCACGCTGGCGCCCTCGGCCCGCAGCGCCTCGGCCTGCGGCAGCAGCGCGTCCACGGCGACGCCCTGCTGCTGCATCAGGGCCGTGTTGCCCAGGGCCAGCTGACGGCCCTCCACGACGCCGCGCACGCCGATGCCGGTGCCGGACTCGAAGCCCTCGGGCCGGGCCAGCAGCAGGCCGCGCTCGCGCGCCGCCTTGACGATGGCCTCGGCCAGCGGATGCTCGCTGCCCTGATCCAGGCTGGCGGCCAGGCGCAGCAGCTCGGCCTCCTCGACGCCGGGCATGGCGAGCAGGCGATCGAACACCGGCCGGCCCTCGGTCAGCGTGCCGGTCTTGTCGACGATGAGCGCGTCCACCTGGCGCAGCTTCTCGATCGCCGCCGCGTCGCGGAACAGCACGCCGCTGGTGGCGCCGCGCCCGGTCGCCACCATGATGGACATCGGCGTGGCCAGGCCCAGCGCGCAGGGGCAGGCAATGATGAGCACGGCGACGGCGTTGACCAGGCCGTAGACCCAGCGCGGCTCGGGGCCGAAGAAGCCCCAGGCCAGCAGGGTCAGCAGCGCGACGGCGACGACGGCGACGACGAAGTAGCCCGCCACCCGGTCGGCCATGCGCTGCATCGGTGCCCGCGAGCGCTGGGCCTGGGCCACCATCTGGACGATCTGGGCCAGCATGGTCGCCGCGCCGACGCGCTCGGAGCGCATCACCAGCGCCCCGTTGGTGTTCAGCGTCGCGCCGATCAGCTTGTCGCCCGGCGACTTGACCACCGGCACCGGCTCGCCGGTCAGCATGGCCTCGTCCACCGCGCTGCGGCCTTCGACGACCACGCCGTCCACCGGCACCTTCTCGCCGGGCCGCACGCGCAGCAGGTCGCCCACATGCACATGGGACAGCGGGATGTCGCTCTCCAGGCCCTGGGCGTCGATGCGCCGCGCCGTCTTGGGCGCCAGGCCCAGCAGCGACTTGATCGCCGCCGAGGTCTGCGAGCGCGCCTTCAGTTCCAGGATCTGCCCGAGCAGGGTCAGCGAGATGATGACGGCCGCGGCCTCGAAATAGACCGCCACCCGGCCCATGGCCTGGAAGGAGGCCGGGAAGGCCTGCGGCGCCACGGTCGCGACGACGCTGTAGGCGAAGGCCGCGCCCGTGCCCAGCCCGATCAGGGTCCACATATTCGGGCTGCGGTTCAGCAGCGACTGCCAGGCCCGCTGGAAGAAGGGCCGGCCGGCCCAGAGAGCGACCGGCAGGGTCAGCACGAGCTCGATCCAGCTCTGGGTCGCCATCTCGAACCATTGCAGGCGGTGGCCCAGCATGGCCAGCAGCATGACGATCGCCGTCAGCGGCAGGGTCCACCAGAAGCGCCGCTGGAAGTCGGCGAGCTCCGGGTTCTCCTCGGCCTCCAGCGCCGGCAGCAGGGGCTCCAGCGTCATGCCGCATTTCGGGCAGTTGCCCGGCTGGTTCTGGCGGATCTCCGGGTGCATGGGGCAGGTGTAGATCGTGGCGCCGGCCTGGTCCACCGGGCTCTGGACCGCCGGCACCGGCGCCGCTGCGGGACCATCGCGCATCGCGGGCTGGTGCGATGGTTGGCGCGACGCAGCATCAGGATGGTGCTGATGGCCTGCATGGTCCCCATGACCTGCATGACCCGATGGGCCGGACCGCGCCGCTGCCGCGTCCACCAGGGTCATGCCGCAGATGGGACATGACCCGGGCTGATCCTGGCGGATCTCCGGATGCATGGGGCAGGTGTAGACCGCCCGGCTCTCCAGCCCCTCGTGCTTCTGCTCCTGCTCCTGCTCCTGCTCCTGCTCCTGCTCCTGCTCCTGCTCGTGCTCGTGCTCGTGCTTCATGCTGTTCCCCGCGCTGGCGCCAGGCGCCATCTGGTTGTTCGGTTCCAGTCTCGACCCTGACATGCCGGCAAGGTCAAGCAAGTTCTGTTCGGTTCGACGCTCCAGCCTGCCCCGGACCGCCGCTCAGCGCTCCCGATCGCCCCCCGGCGACCCGCGGCCCGGATCCGCGCCCCTGCCACGTGTCAGCAGGGCATGCAGGGTCTGGACATGGCGCCACTCGGCCCGCAGCGCCAGCTCCGGGAAGCGCGAGGCCAGCCAGGCATAGACCAGGTATTTCAGGAGCTTGCCCAGCCAGAGGGCCAGCACCACCTCGGCGATCGGCAGCCGGGAAATGCCGGCGAACATCAGTGCCGGCGTCAGCGGCAGGGGCGTCGCCGCGATGAGGAACAGGGCCGGCACGCCATAGGCCCCCAGCCACCGGCTCGCATCGCGCCAGGCCGTTGAGCGCACCACATCGGGATAGGCGTCGAACAGCTGCGCCCAACCCAGGTGGTGGAAGGCCAGGTAGAGGAGCCCGCCCCCCAGCGCCGCGCCGAGGCTGGAACAGAGCGCGATGGCCCGCCAGCGCCGCCGCGCCATCAGCACCGCGGCCATCAGCAGGCTCGCGAACGGCACGGACATCGACACCGTCGCGACCGCCGCGATGGCGCCGACCACCAGCGGGAACAATGGGCTGTCCGCCCTGCCGAGCAGGGAGCGCAGCAGGCCGGACTCCAGGGCGCGGCGCAGCATCTCGGGAGGGGGTCAGGTGCCAGCCGGTTGCAGCTCCGTCACGACGAAGCCGCTGGCGCCCTTCTCGGCCCGGAAGCGGATCCTGTCGCCGACCTTGACCTGCTCCACCAGCGCCGGATCCCTGACCTGGAACACCATGGTCATGCCGGGCATGTCCAGGTTCTTGATCTCGCCATGCTTGATGGTGAGCTTCTTGTTGTCCTTGTCGACCTTCTTGATCTCGCCCTCGGTCATGTCCACGGTCGGCGCGGAGGCCAGCGTGCCCGGCATGGCGCCGTGGTCCATAGCCGGGGCCGCCCAGCTGGTGCCGGCAGCCGCCAGCGCGGCCAGGGTCAGGCTCTTGATGAGGCTTGCTGCATTCATGCGTCGCTCCTTTTCTCAACGATAGCTTTGATAGACACGCGCGCCGCCGTCCTTGCTCAGCAGCAGCACGTCGTAGGGATCCTTGTGCCCGCCATAGGCCGGGCCGTCCATGCCCGGCGATCCGATCGGCATGGCCGGCACGGCCAGCCCCAGGGCCTGGGGCCGCTCGCGCAGCAGGCGCCGGATCTCGCGGGCCGGCACATGGCCTTCGAGGGCATAGCCGCCCACCAGGGCCGTGTGGCAGGAGCCGTAACGGCTGGCGATGCCCAGGCGCTGGCGCGCCTCGGCATTGCCGGTTTCGCTGACCTGGACCTGGAAGCCGTTGGCCTCCAGGTGCTGGACCCAGTCCTTGCAGCATCCGCAGGAGGGATCCTTCCAGACCTGGACCTTGGTAACCGGCTCGGCCGGCGGCGTGGTGGTCCTGGCGCCGGCAGCGGCGGCCAGCGCCCAGGTGGCGGCGCCGAGCAGCAGGCGCCGCCGGACTACGCCCGACGTGACTTCAATGCTGGTGATCGGCATGGGCTTGCTCCTCCTTGGCGGGCTTGCTGTTCCTGGTGGCGGCCGCGACCTCGACCTTGCCCACCATGCCGGCCTGGTAATGGCCGGCAATGAGGCAGGCGAAGTCGAAGCTGCCGGGGCGGTTGAAGGTCCAGACGATCTCGCCGGTCCGGCCCGCGGGCACATGGGCCATATAGGGCTCGTCGTGCTCCATGTCCGGGAACTTGAGCATCAGCGCCGCATGCTCGTCGAGTTCCTTCTTGGTGCCGAGCACAAACTCGTGCAGCGCCTGGCCCTCGTTGCGGATCACGAACCGGACGGTCTCGCCCTGCCTGAGCTTGATCAGGCCCGGCGTGAAGCGCATCGCGTCGCTCATCGTGATCTCGATGACGCGCCCGGCCTGCCGGGCCTCGGCCGCGATGCCCCAGGGCTTCTGCTCCTTGCGCACCGGGCCGGACGCTTTCGCATGGTCGTTGTTGCCATGGGCGATGGCGGACGCGCCTACCATCGCCAGCGCCACGAGCAAGGCTCGCGCCGCCATTCGTTGGATGTTGAACTTCATCATGTGTCTTTCAAACTGTTCTGGGAGCTTCAATGGCCCGCATGCCCCGTGGGCTTGCGGACGGTGACTTCGGCGGGAACGGTGGTCTGCCTGGGCATGGACTGGCCGCCTTCGGCCGCGAAGCGCTCCGGCTGCGGCAGCGCGCCGCCGCGCCACTCGAAGGCGACCTCGCCCTTGGGGTGCCGGTACCAGCCCGGGTCGCCGTAGTCGCCGCGCTTTTGGTCCTTGCGGACCTTCAACACCGAGAACATGCCGCCCATCTCGACGCCGCCGAAGGGGCCCTGCCCCGTCATCATCGGCAGGGTGTTGTCGGGCAGGGGCATCTCCATCTCGGCCATGTCGGCCATGCCGCGCTCGCCCATCACCATGTAGTCGGGCACCAGCTTGCCGATCTTGCCGGCCAGGCCGCGGTGGTCGACGCCGATCATCGTCGGCAGGTTGTGCCCCATCGCGTTCATCGTGTGATGGCTCTTGTGGCAGTGGAAGGCCCAGTCGCCCTCCTCGTCGGCGACGAACTCGATCTGGCGCATCTGGCCCACCGCGACGTCGGTCGTCACCTCGGGCCAGCGCCCGGCCCTGGGCGTCGGCCCGCCGTCGGTGCCGGTCACGGTGAACTCGTGGCCGTGCAGATGGATCGGGTGGTTGGTCATCGTCAGGTTGCCGACGCGGATGCGCACCTTGTCGCCCTTGCGCACGTTCAGGCTGTCGATGCCCGGGAAGACGCGGCTGTTCCAGCACCAGAGGTTGAACTCCGTCATCGTCATGATCTTGGGCGTCGCGGCGCCGGGATCGATGTCGAAGGCGTTCAGCAGGAAGCAGAAGTCGCGGTCCACCGCGTCGATCAGCGGATGTTTCGCCTTCGGATGGGTGACCCAGAAGCCCATCATGCCCATGGCCATCTGCGTCATCTCGTCGGCGTGCGGGTGGTACATGAAGGTGCCGGGCCGGCGCGCGACGAACTCGTAGACATAGGTCTGGCCCGGCTGGATCGCCTTCTGCGTCAGGCCCGAGACACCGTCCATGCCATTGGGCAGGCGCTGGCCATG
>Ga0255338_1002815_pt1 | contig 23296 bp, 24 predicted proteins | sample MeOH1_35cm_T4_19_FD_203715 | JGI IMG/M metagenome (GOLD analysis project Ga0255338, IMG submission 203715) | Sandy soil microbial communities from University of British Columbia, Vancouver, Canada - MeOH1_35cm_T4_195 | ecosystem: Engineered > Artificial ecosystem > Sand microcosm > Unclassified ...
ACCCTGGCGCGATCCCCTTCCTCGCTCTCGGTAAGCAGATCGACGAGCAGCGTCGCGAAGCCCGCACCGCGAAGCCCCTCCGCCACGTAATTGTTGCGCGGGCTGAAACGACCGCTGCCACTGCCATGGGCGAAGACGACGACCCCTGCGGGGTCTGCGGGTACGCCGAGCAACCCCTGCAAGCCGGCGGTCTCGATCACGACCGATTCCTGATCCTGGACCTGCCCGTCCATCGTCACAATCCGAACGGATAGATTTCGGGGGCACCACGCGGATGCTCAGGCCCCAACGGCGTGACCGCGCTGGTCTCCTCGAACCAGACCCAGGCATCGAACTGCTCCGCGAGCACCGCCTCGAAATAGTGGCTGAGGCGCTCGGTCTCGGGCCGGTAGATCACGCCGATCGCGCGCTCGAGCAGCGGCGTGCGCAGCAGCTCCGCCAGGTCACGGTTGGCGGGGGAGCGCCATTCCGTGAGGCTGCGTGCCACCCCGGCCTGGCGAAAGGCATGTTCATGGCTGTCGATGCGGGCGGGACGCACCGTCTTGATCTCCATGGCGCCGTCCCAGTCGCTGGCGGCGGCAACGGTGCCGCGATCGGTGCCGAACCCGATCAGCACGGCTTCGTCGCCATAGGTCATTCGCGACAGTTCGCCGATGTTGAACTCGCCCTGCCAGCCCATCGCGGTCGCGGCGGCGTTGCCCACATGCGAATTATGCGCCCAGACCATGGCCTTGGCCCCCTCGCCACGATGGGCGAGCAAGGCCTGCAGGGTGCCGAACATATGCCGGTCGCGCAGATTCCAGCTTTCCGCGGCGCCTCGATACATCGCCCGATAATATTGCTCGGCGGCGCGGACGATCCGCGCATTCTGCACGGCATCGAACCAGCGCTCGCCGTCTTCACGGATAAAGTCGATCCTGCGGTCGAGCAGTTCGCGCAGTTGCGCGACTGCCCCCGCCTCGCAGCTCGCCCGGCCACCATGGACGACGGCGCGACCATATTCGGCAGGCAGGTCCTGCCATGGCGTCAGACAACCATAACGCTGCCGCGCCTCGGCGGCCGCTTCCGGATCAATGCGATCGAGATAGGCCAGGACGGCATGGATCGATTCGCCGAGGCTGTAGACGTCCAAGCCGCTGAACGAGACCCGATCGCCTGCGGGAAGCCCGGCATTATGGCCACGCAGCCAATCGGCGAAATCCAGCACTTCCTGGTTGCGCCACATCCAGGTCGGAAAGCGAACGAAGACGTCGCCGCGGCGCGGTCGCGGCGCCTGATGGCGCACATAATCGTCGATGCGCGCGGCATCCGGCCAATCGGCCTCGACCGCGACGGTGGTGAAGCCGTGATGCTCGATCAGGCGCCGGGTGATCGCCGCACGGGCGCGATAGAATTCCGCGCTGCCATGGGTGGCCTCGCCCAGCAGAACGACGCGCGCATCCCCGAACCGATCGAAAAAGGCGCCGAACGCCTCCGCATCGGACGGATCGGGCAGCGGCTCGGCCGACCCCCGCAACGCAGCGACAAGCGCCTCCGGCGCCTGCCGCTCTCGTTGCGCGGGCACGGCGATGGTCACGGCGCCGTCGCATTCCCGGCCGGCGCGCTTGATCCGGCCGCCGGCTTGGCTTCCGAGGCAGCCACCTGAGCCGCAGTCGCAACCTGCATCATGCCGTCCGATTCGAGCACGACCACCCAGTCGCGCTTGTCTTCGCAATGCGCGACCCATGCCGGCAGGCCCTGCACCGCGGCTCGCGGTGTCGAACCGACCACCGCCTGGCATTCAAATCCAGCATCGTCGATTGCGCGGTAGAAGACCGCGTCGCGCTGCTTTTGCGGCAGATCATTGATGCGCTTGAGATAGTCGATTTTCGGAGTCGGGGCGGGCGCGCTGCTATTGGCGGGCTGTGCCGGCTTGTCGCACCCGGCGAGCGCGAACAGAACAAGGCCAGAGGCCAGGATTGCAGTCTTCATCAGAGCGTCTCCACCTATGACGATTCCATTTCCGGCAATCCGACCCCGTCCGGAATACGAAGTTTCCCGTAGTTAACTTCGCCTTCCGATCGTGCCGACTCATCCGGAAAGTCACTGATATTCCATCCCGCGCCGTGCGGCGATGATCCTGACAGTCCAGGATCGAAAAGCCCATGAAGCGAATCCTCGTCGCGACCGATCTGTCACCAAAGGCCGGACCCGCCATCCAGCGGGCGTGCCGGATCGCGTCCGAACAATGCGCCGCATTGCTTATCCTGCATGTCGTTGCCGGATCCCTTCCGGCCGTGGACCGGGCCATTCTCGCCGAGGACCTCGAGGCGCTCGCCCGGACGCAGGCGGCGAATCACCCCTGCGCCCGCGAGATCACCTCGGCGGTGCGCGCCGGCAAGGTGGCCACCGCAATCAATCAGGCCGCCCTGGACTATGAGGCTGAGCTGATCGTGGTTGGCGGGCATGGCGAAACGCGCTGGCGCGACGGCCTGTTCGGCAGCGCTGTCGAGCAGCTGATCCGCATCACCACCCTGCCCGTGCTGATCGCGCAGGGCGACGTGCACGCAGCCTATCACCGCGTGCTCGCGGCGGTCGATGAAGAGCGTGCGGCCCGGGACGTCCTGAACCTCGCCGGTACCGTCGGGAGTGCCGACACGGTGTTCGCCGTGCATGCCTTCCTGTCCTCCGTCGCAACGCGCATGCGCGAGGACGGCAAGGAGCGGGCACAGGCCGCGGCGCAGCAGGCGCTGGAACGCATGATGCAGGAGGCGCTCGCTGACCGGCCCGACGTGCTGCTCCACGTCCACGCCCAAGCCATGCAAGGAACGCCGCTGTCGGTAATCGTGCGCGCGTGGGAGATGTTCAAACCGGACCTGCTGGTGGTTTCCACCCATGGCAGATCGGGCCTGGCGCTCGCCCTGCGCGGCAGCTTCGCCGACATGGCCATTGAGGAACTTGCCTTCGACATCCTGGTCCATCGCCTGCCACCGCCGATGAGCGGCTGATGGGTGCGATCGGACACGAGATCGCCCCAAGGGTCACCGACGCCACCGCCCCGAGGATTGGTTCCGGCACCGCGCCGGAACCCCGCGGCCGGCGGGAGTTCGCGTTTCGAGTCGCGATGGCGCTCGCAATCGCCGCGTTGGCGGTGGCCTGCTGGCAATTGCTGGATCTGCTGCTGATTGCCTATGCGGCTGCGCTGTTTGCGATCCTGCTCCATTCGCTTTCCGACCGGCTGACGGCAGCGACCAGCCTGCACCCGAACTGGAGTCTCGCGGTCGTCGTGGTCGCCGCGCTGCTGCTGCTGGGTGGGGTGATCACCCTGTTCGGGGTCCAGCTGGCCCATGAATTACGGGCCATCGGCACCGGCCTGCCCGCTGCCTGGCACGCGCTGCAATTGCGCCTGGCGCCGATCGGAGTCGCCCCCGAGAATCTCGAGGCCATCCGGATTCGCCTGATCGACGATACCGGGCTGGCAGCGATCGGCGATATCGCCACGCGGTCGCTCAACGCCCTTGGCGGGTTGCTGCTTGCGCTGGCCGGCGGAATCTATCTCGCCGCCGACCCACGGACCTATCGGCGCGGCCTGTTGCTGCTGGTGCCGCGCCCCCTGATCCGCCCGGTGACCGGGACCATCGACGATGTCGTGCGGGCGCTGAAGCGTTGGCTGGTCGGCCAGATCGTGATCATGGCGGCGGTGGGGGTGATGACCGGGTTGGGCGCCTGGGCGATCGGCCTGCCCGGCGCGCTGGCGCTTGGGGTAATCGCGGCGCTGCTGGAATTCGTGCCCTATATCGGGCCGATCGCGACTGCCGTACCGGCCGTGCTGCTCGGCGCTGCGGTCAGCACCGAGATGGCGATCGCGGCTCTGCTGCTGCTGTTCGCCGTCCAGCAGCTGGAGGGTTATGTGCTGACGCCGCTGATCCAGCACCGGGCGGTATCGCTGCCGCCCGCTCTGACGCTGTTTTCGATCTTCGCCATGGGCATCCTCTTCGGCGTGCCCGGCATTCTCCTGGCGGCGCCACTGACGGTCACGATCTACGTGACGGCCCGACGCCTTGTCGGCAGGCGCCCGGCACCCGATATCCGATAAACCGGCTACGGCCAATTTTATCGGAAGCGGGATTGTCATGCCGCCCTTTCGCCTGAGCGCCGGCATCCTGCTCTACCGGCGGCAAAACGAGATGCTGCAGGTGTTCCTGGTGCATCCCGGCGGCCCGTTCTGGGCTGCGCGGGACCATGGCGCGTGGCAGATACCCAAGGGGAATGTCGAGCCCGGCGAGGAGCCGGCCGACACCGCCCGACGCGAATTTCGGGAAGAGGTGGGCAGCGATCCGGGGGGCACGCTGGAGCCGCTTGGCCGCGTGCGCCAATCGGGCGGCAAATGGGTCGAGGCGTTCGCCGTTGCCGGCGATATCGACGCGACAAACATCGTCAGCACCTATTGCGAGATGGAGTGGCCGCCGCGCAGCGGAAAGCGAATCTCCATTCCCGAGGTCGACCGCGCCGAATGGTTCACGCTGGATGCCGCGCGGATCAAGATGCTGGCCAGCCAGCAACCCCTGCTCGACCGGCTTCAGGAAATCGCGGGCGCCTGATCGAAGGGCGCGGGCACTTCACCCGGCGCTTCGTCCGGAAAATCGCGATCCGGCGGCGGCGCGATGATGTCCGGTGCGGCGGGCGCGGGTTCTTCGGCCGGCCAGACCTGGGGCGGGGATTCCGGCGGTGCGTGGGGATCAATCGTGTCGGGTGGAGGCTGGGTTGCCATCGCAAGGTCCTTTTTGACGGGGTTCAGGCGGTTCCGGGCTGCGTGCGGAAATTCCTGGCCAGGAGGTACATCGCTACCGGGAACGTCACCAACCAGGGTGACGCGACCCAGATCAACGCCGGCCAGAACAGCTGGAGGAAGATCACGGGCGCAAGCAGGCCGTTCAGCAGCAGCGCCCAGCGCAGCGCACCGGCATAGGTCGCCGCCAGGAACAGGGTCGCGATGCTCATATAACTATAGCCGAGCAGGTCGATCACCGTCATCGGCTGGCGGAAGCCGCAGCAGGCGAGCAGCGCATAGCCGCCCCCCTCGCCCGACAGTTCGCGCGGAATGACGACCCCGAGCTGGTTGATATAGACCAGGCTGACAAAGCCGGCATAAAGCAGCGCGGTGACGAGCGCGGCGAGGCGCAACGGGCGGTGGCGCGGCACCGCAGCCTCATAGGCGGCGGCCACGGCCAGCACGAAACAGGGCGCCAGCGCCAGCGACGGCGCGAAGATCAGGATGCGATCCACCGGATCGGGCAGGAGGCGGAACACCTGCAATATCTGCGGCACGCCATAGCCGATGCTCGTCGCCACCGCGCCGATCGCCGCCCAGTAGCCAAGCCGTGACGCGCTCATCTTCCACCCTCCGAGACCGGTGAATTGCACGCGCATGCGCCGATCGCGCCATCCGCAAAGCTACGCATGCGAGGCCTGACCGAGCGGAACGAGCGGCCTCGTAACTTCCCTTATTCAGCGACCGCGCTGCGGCGATCATGCTGTCCGCCATGATGACCGATCACGATACCCTGGCCCCGCCCCATCCCACCGCCACCACCCCGCTCATCCGCTGGCTGGAGAGCGTCGGTAATGCCGACATCGCCATCGTCGGGGGCAAGAATGCATCGCTTGGCGAGATGATCGCGGCGCTTCGCCCGAGCGGGGTCCGGATTCCCGATGGCTTCGCGACCACCGCAGCCGCCTATCGCGAACTGGTCGCCGCCAACGGGATCGAGCAGCCGTTGCGCGCCGCGCTCGACGCGTGGCGCAGCGGCACTGCCGACCTGCAGGAGACCGGCGATACGATCCGGCGGCTGTTCCTGCAGGCACCGCTTCCGGACGCGCTGGAAGCCGCCGTCCGCGCGGCCTATCGCGCGCTGTGCATCCGCGCCGGAAAGGCGGAGGCGGCGGTCGCGGTGCGATCAAGCGCCACCGCCGAGGACTTGCCCGATGCGAGCTTCGCCGGACAACAGGAGACTTTCCTCAATGTGGTCGGCGAACATGCGCTGATCGAAGCGTGCCGGCGCTGCTACGCGTCCCTCTTCACTGACCGGGCGATCGTCTATCGCGAGGACAAGGGCTTCGACCAGCTCGCGGTCGCCCTGTCGATCGGCGTACAAATGATGGTCCGGTCCGATCTGGCCGGATCTGGCGTGATGTTCTCGATCGATCCGGAATCCGGCTTTCCCGGCGTCGTCGTGATCAGCGCCGCCTGGGGCCTGGGCGAGACGGTGGTGCAGGGAACGGTCGATCCGGACAGCTATGTCGTGTTCAAGCCGCTGCTCTGCGACGGCCGGCTGAAGCCGATCCTCGACAAGCAACTCGGCGCGAAGGCGACCAAGCTGGTCTACGCCAAAGGCGGCAGTGCGCGGACCAGGCTGGCACGCACCAGCCCGCACGAACGCGACAGTTTCGTGCTCGACGACGAGGAGATTCTGGAACTCGGCCGCTGGGCGCTGATGATCGAGGGCCATTACGGCCGCGCAATGGATATGGAATGGGCGAAGGACGGCGAGACGGGCGAGCTGTTCATCGTCCAGGCGCGCCCCGAGACCGCGCGGGCGGGACACAAGGGTGCGCCGCTCAGCCTGTGGCGCCTGACCGGCACCGGCAAGGTCCTGGCAACGGGTGCTGCCGTGGGCGAGGCGATCGCGACCGGCCCGGTCTGCGTTATCCGCGATCCGAAGGATCTGGCGCGCTTCCCCGATGGCGCGATCCTCGTCACCGAGATGACCGATCCCGACTGGACGCCGCTGATGCGCCGCGCGGGTGGGATCGTGACCGATCATGGCGGCGCGACCAGCCACGCGGCGATCGTGAGCCGCGAGCTGGGCCTTCCCGCCATCGTCGGCACGGGTGACGCGACCGCGATACTGAAGGACGGGCAGGCCATCACCCTGTGCTGCGCCGAGGGCGACCGGGGACATGTCTATGACGGCGCGCTTCCCTTCACTCGCGAGGATATCGACCTCGCCGCGCTGCCCGAGGCGCGCACCGACCTGATGATCAACCTGGCCACGCCGGCATCGGCCTTCCGCTGGTGGCGCTTGCCGATCAGGGGCGTCGGACTCGCGCGGATGGAGTTCATCATCAGCGATCTCATCAAGGTGCACCCGATGGCGCTGATCCACCCCGAGCGCGTTACGGACCCTGCTGCGCGCGCCGCGATCGAGGAACTCACGCGCGGCCATGCCGACAAGACCGAATATTTCGTGGAGACGCTGAGCCGTGGCATCGCCCGGATCGCGGCGGCCTGCCACCCGCATCCGGCGATCGTGCGGCTGAGCGACTTCAAGAGCAACGAATATGCCCATCTGATCGGCGGCAGCGATTTCGAGCTGGCCGAGGAAAATCCGATGCTCGGCTTCCGCGGCGCGTCCCGCTACTATCACGAGCGCTATCGCGCGGGCTTCGCGCTGGAGTGCAAGGCGATCCGCCGCGTCCGGGAAACCATCGGCCTGAAGAACGTGATCGTGATGGTGCCCTTTTGTCGTACCCTGGGCGAGGCGGACAAGGTCATCGCGGAGATGTCGCGCAACGGCCTGATGCGCGGCCAGGATGGGCTGAAGCTCTACATGATGTGCGAGATACCAGCGAACGTGATCCTGGCCGAGGAGTTCGCCAGTCGCTTCGACGGCTTCTCGATCGGATCCAACGACCTGACGCAGCTGATCCTGGGTGTCGATCGCGATTCGGAGATGCTTGCGCCGTTGTTCGACGAGCGTGACCCGGCCGTGACCCGCACCATCCTCGACGTGATCATCCGCGCCCATGCAAGCGGGATCAGGATCGGCATTTGCGGCCAGGCGCCGAGCAATTATCCGGAATTCGCCGAAATGCTGATCCATGCCGGGATCGATTCGATCTCGCTCAATCCGGACAGCTTCGTCTCGACCCTGCGCCATGTTGCCGCGGCGGAGCACGCCATCGCCGCGAGGGGCTGAAATGGCGCCGATCGTCACGCTGACGATGAATCCCGCACTCGACGTGTCGACTGAAACGCCCGAGGTGCGGCCGTCGGACAAGCTGCGCTGTGCGCCGCCGCATTATCAGCCCGGCGGCGGCGGGATCAACGTCGCGCGCGTAATCACGGCGCTCGGCGGCCGCGCCACCCCGATCTTTCCCGTCGGGGGACCGAGCGGGGATTTGCTGTGCGCGTTGCTCCTCGAAACCGGCATCGCATTCGAGGCGGTCCGGATCGCTGGTGCGACGCGAGAGAGCTTCACCGTCGACGAGCGAAGCACCGGGCGGCAATATCGGTTCGTGCTGCCGGGGCCGACGGTCACCGGGGAGGAACAGGCGCATGTGCTGGAAGCCATCGCCGCCCTGCCCGATCTACCGGACTATCTCGTGGCGAGCGGAAGCCTGCCGCCAGGCGTCGCGCCTGATTTCTACGCGCGGCTCGGCAGGGCGGCGAGGCGCATCGGCGCTCGGTTCATTCTCGATTGCCCCGGTGAGGTGCTAGCTGCGTCCGCTGGCGCCGGCGCGCTGTTGATAAAGCCGAATCTGCTGGAGTTGGAAGCGGCCGCGGGGCACCCCCTGGCCGATGATCGGGCCCGAATCACAGCGGCGCGAGCACTCATAACAGCCGGAGTGGCAGAGGCGGTCGTCATTTCCCGCGGCGTCGACGGCGCCCTGCTCGTCACGGCCGGGGAGGCCACCGCGCTGCCGGCCGATCTGGTTCCTGTACGCAGCACGGTAGGCGCCGGAGACAGCATGGTCGGCGCGATCACCCTGGGCCTGGCGCGCGGCGAGGCGCTGCACGACGCAGTGCGGTACGGCATGGCCGCCGGGGCGGCCGCGGTGATGAGCGGCGCGAGCGAACTCGCCCATCGCGAGGATACCGAGCGGCTGCTGCAGGAAGCGATGGTCCGCGCGGCCGTGGCCCCGGCCTAGAGTTGCTCCGGCCAGTAGAGCCGCATCGGATTGGCGACGAGCAGCTTGTGCTGCACCTCTTCGGTCGGCGCGATGCGCGGGATGACATCGACCAGGGTACCGTCATCGGGGATGCGGTGCTCCATGTTCGGATGCGGCCAGTCCGTGCCCCACAGGATCCGATCGGGATAGCGCTCGACGACCGGCCGGATCACCTCGATGAAATCATCGAAGGGCGCGCCCATCGGTGACAATCGCTCCGCGCCCGAGACCTTGGTCCAGATATTCGGATGCTCGTCCAGCAGCTTCTTGAACGCGGTGATGTCGGCGCCGTCAGGGCCCTGCGCGATATCTGGCCGGCCGAGATGATCGACCACGATGATCGTGGGGATCGCTTCGAGGAACGGGATCAGCTCCTCCAGGATGTCCGCTTCGAAATAGACCACGACATGCCAGCCAAGCGGCGCAATCTTGCGGGCGATCTCGAGGAACTTGTCCTTCGGGGCATTGTCGACGAGGCGCTTGAGGAAATTGAAGCGGACCCCGCGAATGCCTCCTTCGTGCAGTTGCTTCAGTTCGTCCAGGCCGATATCGGGATCGACCACGGCCACGCCGCGCGCCTTGCCGTTCGACTTCGCGATCCCGTTCAGCGTCGCGGCATTGTCGGTGCCGTGGCAACTCGCCTGGACAATCACGTTGCGCGCAAAGCCGAGGTGATCACGCAGCGCAAAGAGCATCTCGGGCGACGCATCCTCGGGATGATATTTGGCCTTGGGGCTGAACGGGAATTCGGCCTCGGGCCCGAAGACATGGACATGCGCGTCGACAGCGCCGGGCGGCGGCACAAATGTCGGCTTCGAGGGGGCATCGACCCAGGTCTTGTTCCGGCTCATGCGAAGATCATCCCGTCCATCAATTTGCGCGCGGTGCGCAGCAGGGCCGCGCTCACGACCGCGCCCCCGGCGTCGGTTTCGAGCACGCAGCTCATCTCGCCAGTGGGATGCTCCACCGACAGGGTCTTGCGTGCACCTTCCGGAATCTCGGCGACCTCGGCAGCCGGCGAGCCCGGGATCAGGCATGCGGTGGCCACGCTGACCGCGCCCAGCACGCCGATCGTGGCATGCGCGCGGTGCGGTATGAAGCTGCGTACCGTCACGGCGCCGCCCTGCTTCGGCGGCGCGACGAGCATCATCTTCGGCACCGACTTTTCGGTAACATCCCCGAGATTCATCAGCGGCCCCGCCTTGAGCCGGATGGCCTCGATCCGCGCCTTGAGTTCGGTCGCGGCGTCGAGCGTCTCGCGATCTTCATAGCCCGTGATGCCGACATCCTCCGCCTTGAAGACGATGCACGGCATGCCATTGTCGATCAGCGTGCAGGCGACGCCGTCGATGATATCGACCGCGTTGCCGGTCGGCAGCAATGCGCCGCAGGACGAGCCGGCGGTATCCCGAAATTCGAGCGGGATCGGTGCGGAAGTGCTGGGAACGCCGTCGATCCGCGCCGCGCCGGCATAGGTCGGCACGCCGCCGGGCGTCTGCACCGTAGCCACGGCGATCTGGCCGGTATTGACCATGAAGATCGCCACGTCGGTTTCGCCATCGGCAGCCGGGATGAGGCCGCGCTCGATCGCGAACGGGCCGACGCCGGCGAGCATGTTGCCGCAATTCTGCGCATCGGTGACGATCGCCTGATCGACGAATACCTGCAGGAACAGATAGTCGATATCCACGCCGGCGCGCGTGGAGCGCGAAACGACGGCGACCTTGGACGTCAGCGGATCGGCCCCGCCCATGCCGTCGATCTGGCGCGGATCGGGCGAACCCATGGCGCGCAGCAGAAAGGCGTCGCGCGCGGCGCTGTCCGCAGGCAAATCGTCGGCGAGGAAGAAGCCGCCCTTGGACGTGCCGCCGCGCATCCACATGCAGCGGATGCCGTCACTCATAGACGAGACCCAGATCGGCGAGCTTGCCGCGCATATCGTAGATATCGAGGCCGAGTTCGCCGGCAGCCAGGCGCTGGCGCTTCGATTCCTCATTCGCCTCGCGTGCCTGCGCCTTGGCGAGAACGGCAGCCGCGTTGGCGCGCTTCACCACGCACACCCCATCATCATCGGCGACGATGACGTCGCCAGCCTCGATCGCAGCGCCCGCGCAGACGATCGGCACATTGACCGACCCGAGCGTCGCCTTGACGGTGCCCTGGGCAAACACCGCCTTCGACCAGACCGGGAAGCCCATCTGGGTCAGATCGCGCACGTCACGCACGCCGGCATCGATCACCAGCCCCCGACAGCCACGCGCCATGGCCGACGTCGCAAGCAGATCACCGAAATAGCCGTCTTCGCAGGGACTGGTCGGCGCCAGCACGAGGATGTCACCTGGCTGGAGCTGTTCGATCGCGACATGGATCATCCAATTATCGCCGGGGGGCGCCGAGATCGTCACCGCCGAGCCGGCGACCCGCGCGCCGGCATAGATCGGCCGGATCCGGCTGGCGAGCAGGCCGATCCGGCCCTGCGCCTCATGCACCGTCGCGACGCCGCAGGCGCCGAGACCATCGACTACCGATGCTTCGGCACGCTGAATATTCCGGACTACCCGACCCGCCATCGCTTCACTCCCATTATCGCACGGCGGATTGGCCGCGAGGGCCGGCAAGCTCCAATCACAATTGCAGACTGTCGATAAGATTTTGCTATGGATGGGCAATGGCTGCATCTCCGCACGATCTGAACCTGCGCCATTTGCGCGCACTATCCTCGATCGTCGCGCAGGGAAGCATGAGCGCAGCGGCGCAGGCGGTAAGCCTGTCCCAGCCGGCACTGACCCAGGGCCTCGCCAAGCTCGAACGCACGCTGGGCGTCACGCTGTTCGACCGGCACCCCGATGGCGTCAGCCCGACCGAGGCCGGCAGCCTGATGGCCGAGCGCGCGCAGGCGGCCTTCGCCCTGCTCGGCGCGGCCAGCCGCGGCGTCGCGCGACGGGGGGAGCGCGGCTTCGCCCGACCCGAACAGTTGATGACCGCAACGCAACTCCATGCCTTTCTCAATCTGGTCGATGCGGGCAGCTTCGTCGGCGCGGCCGAGGCGACCGGCCTGTCGCAACCGGCATTGCATCGCGCGGTGCGCGATCTCGAACAGATTTGCGGCGTGGCGCTGGCCGAGCGGCGCGGGCGCGGCGTTATCCTGACCGTTGCCGGACGGCGGCTGGCGCGCGGCATCCGCCTCGCCGTGGGCGAGATCGCAGCCGGGATCGCGGAGATTTCCGACGAGCAGGACAGCGGCCGGATCGCCGTCGGCGCAATGCCGCTGTCCCGCGCGCTCGTCCTGCCGGGTACGATCGCCGCCTATGCGCGCGGCACCCCGCGCGCCATTGTCGACATCGCCGAGGGGTCGTGGCGTGAACTGGTCGAGCCGCTGCGTGACGGCGTGATCGACCTGATGATCGGCGCGCTGCGTGACGATCCGCCGCCGGGGCTCGTCCAGAAGGCCCTGTTCGTCGACCGGCTCGTGGTGATCGGCCGCGCCGGGCATCCGCTGGCCGCCATTGCCGATCCCGGCCTCGACGACCTGCGGCGGCACCCGTGGATCGTCGGCCAGGCCGACACGCCGCTACGCGCGCAATGGGAAGCGCTGTTCGCGGGCCATCCGCTCCCCGCCGCGCCGATCGAGTGCGGATCGGTGATGGTGATCCGCGGGGTGCTCCGCGACAGCGACATGCTGACCCTGCTCTCGCCCGACCAGGTCGCGCTCGAGATCGACAGCGGCCTTCTCACCACGATCGGGCCGCCGCTCGAGCACGGCACCCGCACCATCGGCATCACCACTCGCCTCAGCTGGCGCCCGACCGCGGCGCAGCGCCGCTTCGTCGACCTGATCGAGGCCACCGCGCTTGCAACAAGAGTTCCGGAAAACAAATAGCGCGGGCGCGAATTGGATTGGCGGGCGGCGGCGCCACCCCCCTAAGCCAGATGGGTGAGTGCGACCTTTGCCCTGATCGGTTTCGGCGAGGCCGGCGCCGCCTTTTCCGGCGGGGCGGTGGCGCGCGCCTATGATCGCAAGATCGATGTGGCGGAAAGCTGCGCCGCCAAGCTCGAGGATTTCGCGTGTACCGGCGTAACCGCCAGCCCCGATGCGGCGGCCGCGTTGCAGGGTGCGGATGCGGTGCTGTCGCTCGTAACGGCCGACCAGGCACTGGCAGCGGCGAGGGCCGATGCCCCGCTGCTGGATGCAGGTGCCTATTGGCTGGATCTGAACAGCGTCGCACCCGATACCAAGCGCGCTGCCGCCGCCGCGATCGAAGCGGTGGGCGGCCATTATGTCGACGTTGCGGTCATGGCGCCGGTCCATCCGGCCAGGCTTGGCGTGCCCCTGCTCGTGAGCGGCCCGCATGCCGAAAAAGGTGCCGCGCTGCTCGCCGAATTCGGCTTCACCGATGTTCGGATCGTGGAGGGCGCGGTCGGCGCCGCTTCCTCGATCAAGATGATCCGATCGGTCATGGTGAAGGGACTGGAAGCGCTGACCACCGAATGCGTGGCGGCGGCGCAGGCGGCAGGCGTGCTCGACGAAGTACTCGCCTCGCTCAACGCGAGTTGGCCGGGCACCGACTGGGCGGCCAAGGCAGACTATAATCTCGAGCGCATGATCGTGCACGGCAGGCGTCGTGCCGAGGAAATGCTCGAATCCGCCGACACGCTCAGGAGCCTCGGCATTTCCCCGCTGATGACCGCGGGCACCATCGGCTGGCAACAGGACATCGGCACGCTGGCGCTTCCGACCGTGCCGGAGGGGCTGGCGGCCAAGCTCGGTGCCATCGCTGCGGCGCCGGGCCGCGCCGCCCATGATCGAAAGGACCAAGCCGCGTGACGCTGATCATCGATTGCCACGGCCATTACACCACCGCGCCGCCGCAACACGACGCGTGGCGCGACGCACAAAAGGCAGCGTTCAAGGCCGGGGAGGCGCCCCCGCCCTACCCCGCCATCTCGGATGACGAGATCCGGGAGACGATCGAGGCGAACCAGCTCAGGCTCCTGAAGGAGCGCGGCGCGGACATGACGATCTTCTCGCCCCGCGCTTCGACCATGGGCCATCATGTCGGTGACGAAGCGGTGAGCAAGGCCTGGGCACGCGCCTCGAACGACCTGATCGCGCGCGTGTGCGACCTCTATCCCGAGACCTTCGCCGGCGTCTGCATGCTTCCGCAATCGCCCAAGGCCGATCTGCAAGGCTCGATCGACGAGCTGGAGCGGTGTGTGACCGAGCTCGGCTTTATCGGCTGCAACCTGAACCCTGATCCGGGCGGCGGACATTTCGCCTTTCCCGCGCTGACCGACCGTTACTGGTACCCCTTTTACGAGAAGATGGTCGCGCTCGACGTGCCTGCGATGATCCACGTCTCGGGCTCGTGCAATCCGGCGCTGCACGCCACCGGCGCCTTCTACATCGCCGCCGATACCATCGCTTTCATGCAGCTGATCCAGGGCGACCTGTTCAGGGACTTTCCGACGCTGCGCTTCATCATCCCGCATGGCGGCGGCGCGGTGCCCTACCATTGGGGAAGGTATCGCGGGCTGGCCGACATGCTGAAGCAGCCAAGCCTCGACACCCATGTCATGAACAATGTCTATTTCGACACGTGCGTCTATCACCAGCCCGGCATCGACCTGCTGGCCGAGGTGATCGACACGAAGAATATCCTGTTCGGCAGCGAGATGGTGGGCGCGGTGCGCGGGATCGATCCGCAGACCGGCCAGTATTTCGACGATACCAAACGCTATGTCGACGCGTTGCCGGTCAGCGCGGCGCAGAAACACGCAATCTTCGAAGGCAATGCCCGGCGGGTCTTCCCCCGTCTCGACGCCAAACTCAAGGAAAGAGGCCTGTGACCCAGCCCCGCGACATCCATGCCTATCTCGCCGAGTTCGAGGATATCCCCGGCACGCGAGTCTTCACCGCCAAGCGCGCGCGGCAGGGCTATCACCTCAACCAGTTCGCCATGAGCCTGATGAAGGCCGAGAATCGCGAGCGCTGGAAGGCGAACGAGCGTGCCTATCTCGACGAGTGGAAGCTCAGCGAAGAGCAGAAGCAGGCGGTGCTCGACCGCGACTATAACCGGCTGCTCGACCTTGGCGGCAACATCTACTTCCTCGCCAAGGTCTTCTCGACCGACGGGAAGAGCTTTCTCCAGGCAGTGAGCACGATGAGCGGCATGAGCCTCGAAGACTATTCGGCGATGATGATCGCCGGCGGACGTTCCCCGGAGGGACTTCGCTCGATCAAAGGAGGCAACTGACATGGCGCGTATCACCGCCGGCGTCGCGACCAGCCATATCCCTGCGCTGGGCGTCGCCGTCGATCTCGGCAAGACCGGCGAGGATTACTGGAAGCCCGCCTTTGCCGGCTATGAATGGACCAAGGCCTGGGAGAAGGAGGCCAAGCCCGATGTCGTGATCCTGGTCTATAACGATCATGCCTCCGCCTTCGACATGAAGATCATTCCGACCTTCGCCATCGGCTGCGCCGAGGAATTCCAGCCCGCCGACGAAGGCTGGGGCCCGCGCAAGGTGCCCGTGGTGCACGGGCATCCGGATCTCGCCTGGCATATCGCGCAGAGCCTGATCCTCGACGAGTTCGACATGACGATCATCAACGAGATGGACGTCGATCACGGCCTGACCGTGCCGCTGTCGATGATGTTCGGCCAGACCGACGCCTGGCCGTGCAAGGTCATCCCGCTCGCCGTCAACGTCGTCACCTATCCTCCTCCCTCGGGCAATCGCTGCTGGGCGCTGGGCGAGGCGATCGCGCGCGCGGTCGAAAGCTTCCCGGAGGATCTGAACGTGCAGGTCTGGGGCACGGGGGGCATGAGCCACCAGCTACAGGGCCCGCGCGCCGGGTTGATCAACAAGGAATGGGACAACAAGTTTCTGGACGGCCTGATCGGCGACAGCGACGCCCTGCGCTATATCCCGCATATCGAATATCTGCGCGAGACGGGCAGTGAAGGCATCGAAATGGTGATGTGGCTCGTCATGCGCGGCGCGCTCGGCAAGGCCACGAAGTTGCTGCACCGCCATTATCACGTCCCGGCCAGCAACACTGCCGTCGGCCACATCGTGCTTGAGCCGGCCTGATCACCCCTCTCTCTCCTGCGGGGGAGGACGAGCGAGCGAAATGCGGGAGAGGGGTGGGATACGGTGTCGTTCCCCCTCTCCCCTGACCCGATCCCGCAAGCGGGAAAGGGAGATGGAAGGAAGACTGTATGAAAATTGCCCTAGCCGGTGCCGGCGCATTCGGAGAAAAGCATCTCGACGGCCTCAAGCTGATCGACGGCGTCGAAGTCGTCTCGCTGGTTGGCCGCCGGCTCGAGCCGACCCAGGCGATCGCCGACAAATATGGCATCGGCCATGCGACCACCGATCTTGCCGACAGCCTGGCGCGCGACGATGTCGATGCCGTGATCCTGTGCACCCCCACCCAGATGCACGCCGACCAGGCGATCCAGTGCATGAACGCCGGCAAGCATGTGCAGGTCGAGATTCCGCTGGCCGACAGCCTAGCCGGTGCGGAAGCGGTCCTGGCGAAGCAGCAGGAGACCGGCCTGACCTGCATGGTCGGGCATACAAGGCGTTTCAACCCCAGCCACCAGTTCATCCACAACCGGATCAAGGCGGGTGAATTCAACGTCCAGCAAATGGACGTGCAGACCTATTTCTTCCGGCGCAAGAATATGAACGCCAAGGGCGAGGCACGCAGCTGGACCGATCATCTGCTCTGGCATCACGCGGCACATACGGTCGATCTGTTCGCCTATCAGGCCGGCCCGATCGTGCAGGCCAACGCGATCGAGGGACCGATCCATCCCGAACTGGGCATCGCGATGGACATGTCGATCCAGCTCAAGGCGGCGGGCGGGGCGATCTGCACGCTCTCGCTGAGCTTCAACAATGACGGGCCGCTCGGCACCTTCTTCCGCTATATCGGCGACACCGCGACCTATATCGCTCGCTACGACGATCTGTTCACCGGCAAGGAAGAGGCGATCGACGTGTCGAAAGTCGCCGTGTCGATGAACGGCATCGAACTGCAGGACCGCGAGTTCATCGCCGCCATCCGCGAAGGCCGCGAACCGAATAGTTCGGTGGCGCAGGTACTCCCCTGCTACCGCGTGCTCGACAAGCTCGAGCGCCAGCTGCAGGGCTGAGGATAGGGCGATCGCAACTGGCGGTGGCCTCGACCGGGCCACGCCATCCGTGGCAAGGGACGGCGCGATCGCCGACATCAGACAGGATAGCCGCAACGATGACCCTTCCCGTCCGCGCCCTGGGCCCGTTCAAGGTTTCCGCGATCGGCCTTGGCTGCATGAACCTGAGCCACGCCTACGGCGTACCGCCCACGATCGCGGAGGGCGCGAAACTGCTCAACCATGCGCTCGATCTCGGCGTAACGCTGCTCGATACCGCGGCGTTATACGGACTGGGCGACAATGAGCGGCTGATCGCCGGAGCGGTCATGGGCCGCAAGGCCGAGTTTACCCTGGCGAGCAAATGCGTGCTCGATTCAATCGATGGCAAGCGCACGCTCGACGGCTCGCCCGCGGCAATCGCGCGAACCGTGCATGGGTCGCTCGATCGGCTCGGTACCGACCATATCGACCTGATGTATCTTCACCGCCTCGACCGGCGCGTGCCGATCGAGGAATCCGTGGGAGCGCTGGTTCGGCTGATGGAGGAGGGCAAGATCGGTGCGATCGGCCTGTCGGAGATGTCGGCAGCCACGATCCACCGCGCCCAGGCGGTTCATCCGATCGCCGCGGTGCAGTCGGAATATTCGCCGATCGTCCGCAATCCCGAAATCGCCGTGCTCGACACCTGCCGGGAACTCGGGATCGCCTTCGTCGCCTTTTCCCCGGTCGCGCGCGGCATGCTCGCCGGTGCGATCCGTGACGAAGATTATGCGCCGGGCGATATCCGGCGGTTCATGCCCCGCTTCGTCGAGCCCGACCTCACGCACAACCTCGCCCTCACGGCGCAGTTCGACGCCCTGGCGGCGGAACTGGGCTGCACGCCCGCGCAACTCTCGATCGCCTGGGTGCTCGCTCGCGGCGAGCATATCGTGCCGATCCCCGGCACGACCAGCGCGGCCCATCTCGAAGAGGATCTCGGCGCGCTGGCGATCACGCTCTCACCCGAGACGATCGATCGGGTTGTCGCCATCTTCGCGAGCCACATTGCCGGCCCCCGTTATGCCGCACCGATGCAGGCACAGATCGATACCGAGACTTTCCCCGACGAGGTGCTGGCCTGAGCACCCCGCCGCCTCGCGCGGCGGGCTTCAGGCAGCGGGATCGATCAACACCTTGCACTGGTGCGTCCGGTGGCGCAGCGCCTCGAAACCCAGGGGTACCGCGTCGAGCACGATGGTGTCGGTAACGAGCAGGCGTGGTGCGACCGCGCCGGCATCGAGCGCGTCAAGCGCCGCCTCATATTCCCCGCGGGTGAAGAAGGCGGAGGTGACGAGCCGCACTTCCTTCGACAGCATCGCGAAGCTGTTGAAAGTGTCCGGGCGCGTACACAGGCCAAGCAGCAGGATCGTGCCACGGTTGCGCACCTGCTGGACTGCCTGGGCGATCAGGCCCGGGATACCGACGCATTCGAACACGATGTCGGCACCGCCGCCCAGCGCACGTGCCGCAGCACCGACCGGATCGCCCGGATCCACCACAAAGCCGGTCGCGCCCATGTCGAGCGCCCGCTCCTGCTGATGATCGGCGATATCCTGCAACACGACCCGGCCGGCGCCGAACCGCCGCGCCCAGAAGGCGACGGCCAGGCCGATCGGGCCGGCACCCAGGATGAGCACGTTGTCGCCGGGCTTGAGACCCGACATGCCAACCCCGTGCAGGGCCACCGCGAGCGGCTCGATGATCGCGCCGTCCGCCAGGCTCGCCGATCGGGGCAGGATCACGCACTGGTTGGGGCGCGTGACGGCATATTCGGCATAACCGCCGCCCTGCAGCCCGAAGCGGGCGCACCAGGCCGGCTCGCCCGCACGGCACGAGGCGCAGTCGCCGCAACTCGCCAAGGGGATGACCGACACGAGATCGCCGAGCGCCACGCCTTCGCTGCCCTTGCCGAGCGCGACGACCTCGCCCGCGAACTCGTGCCCGAGCACGTCCCCGGCGCCCTTCCCATAGGCAGGATCCTCGGTCATGTGCAGATCGGACCCGCAGATGCCGCAGCGGCCGACCTTGACGATAACGTCGCCGGGACCGGGAATCGGATCGGGCAGCGTTTCGATAATCAGGGGCTTGTGCAGCCCCTGCATGACCGCCGCCCTCACTGGAACTTGCCGAGCGCCATCCCGCCATCGATCAGCATATGGCTGCCGGTGACGTAGCTCGATGCATCCGAGGCGAGATAAAGGGCAAGCGGCTTGATCTGATAGGTTTCGGCGACCGCACCGACCGGCACCATCGCGTCCCACGCCTTGCGCGCGACCGGATCCTTTTTCAGCCAGCCGCCGCCGATATTGGTGACGAACGGACCCGGCGCGATCGCATTCACGCGGATGCCGAATTCGGCCAGTTCGAGCGCCGCATGGCGCACGAGATGCGCCACGCCCGCCTTGGCCGGCATATAGGCAAGGCCGACGATCGCTTCGTTGACCAGCGCGGCATTGGACGAGGTGGCGATGATCGTTCCGCCCTTGCCCGATGCCTTCATGCAGCGCGCTGCCTCGCGGATCGTGTTGAACACACCGGTGAGGTTGATGCTGATCGTTCGATCCCAGCGGGCCGGATCGAGCGTGTCGATCTGCCCCGCCGGATTGCGGAATCCGCCCGGATTCCAGAATCCCTCGCCGGGATCGATCCCGGCATTGGCGAAGGCGATGTCGAGCCCACCCCAAGCGGCGAGGTGCGCGTCGAAAACCGCCACGGTTTCCGCCCGGTCTGCGACATCGAGCTGCGCGCCGCGCGCTTCATGGCCTTCGCCGCGCAGCCGCGCCGCTTCGCGCTCCGCCGCTTCACCATCGATATCGGTGAGGGTGACGCGGGCACCGGCCTCCGCCATTGCCTCGGCATAAGCGAGGCCGAGGCCGGATGCCGCCCCCGTCACGATCGCCGAGCGCCCGGCGATATCGAACTGGGCGAGGGTGGATGCCGGCACGCTCACAGATAGAGCTGCTTGTTGATCAGCAGGCCATGCTCTTCGCAATAGCTCTCATAGTGGTTGATGAACCACCAGACATCGAGCGTCTCGACGAAATTACCGTGCTCGTCGAAGAACTCGTTGGCGCCCTGCATCCAGAACAGCGCCTTCATGCCGTTGGGATCATCGGTGACCAGGGTGTGCGCCGTCCCCGGCATCTCGGTAATGAACTCGCCGGGTTTGCACACCCAATCATATTCAAGATAGCGAAACGAGCCCTCCAGCCCGATCGCCCAGACCGGCCCGCGATGCTTGTGCGTGCCGATCACGCCAGGCGACTTGATCCACAGGATGTTGCAATAGACATTCTGCCGTACGTCGAAGGCAAGGTGGCGGATCGCCGCATTGTCGCCGAACGGCACCCAGGGGCTCTCTGCCTCGGAGCCGCCGACATAGGTCCCCTCGAGCCCATGGCGCTCGATCGTCGCCTTCATCGGTTCGGGCACGGTGACGATCTTGTACGCCCCGCTGGGGGGCGCCTTCATCGCGGTCGAAGCTGCACTGGTCATGGATACTCTCTTCTTCCGGGTCAGCGGATCAGGGTGTCGACATAGGCGGCGCCGATGCCGTTCGAGGCGTAGTGCGCGCGGGCCGCGGCCAGATAATCATGCACGTCGTAGTGACCGATCGTGTTGCCATCCTCGTCGAGCCACATCAGCGGCCCGGAAACCACGAAGAACACCTTCATGGGCTCGGGGCTGTCGTAGCAGATGAGCGTATGCGACTCCCCGGGGGTTTCGTAGACGAAGTCGCCCGCGGTCGCCGTCCAGTCATGCTCGAGATAGGCCCATTTCCCGCTGATCGTGTAAGCCCAGATCGGATGCGGATGGTAATGCCGGTTCACCAGCCCGGCGCTCTTGGACATCAGCACATCGGCCCACATGTTCTTCGACGGGCTGATCCAGACCGGCTTGGAGGAGACCGTATCGCTGATCGGTACCCAGTAGCGCTCGTCGCCTTCCGCGATCTTGGGCGCGTAGATCTCGGGCAGGGCGCCCTCTCGAAAGACACGCTTGATCGGTTTCAGGTCGTGCCAGAATTCAGTTGTCGCTGCTTCGGCCATTTCTCTACTCCTGCTTCGGCTTCTTGCCCTGCGCCGCCAGCCAGGCAGCAAGGGCGTCGAGTTCGGGATCGCTGATCTCGGTCTTGCGGAAGGTCGGCATCACCGAAATGCCGTGGCGGACCATCAGCTTGATCAGCGCCGGATCGAGATCGGCCTGCGCGATCAGCGCGCCCGGCCGGTCACCCCGATATTTCGCGGTGATCGCGTTTGTCCCAGGATGCTCGATCCCCGGCGCGTGACAGGGCGCGCACCATTTGAGATAGACCCGCTCCCCCGGGTCGGTCGCCAGTGCGAGCGCGGATTTTCGCGGTGCGTCCGCAACTGCAGCGGCGTCGGCGGGCGTGGAGGCAGCGCGCTGGCTGCCGGCCAGCACCAGCGCCATGGCCACCGGCACGGTGAGCAGAATCGCCGCGTTCATGGCCGCGCCTTCCGCAGGTGACGGGGCCAGATATCATAGCGCCCGGCGGCGAGGATCCCGTTCGGATCGATCGCATCCTTCAGCGTCGCGTGGAATTTGGACAGGATGTGGTCGTTGAAGGAATAGACCCCCATCACAGTCTCCTGGAAGACGGGGGCGGTACGATATTCCCCCCAGCCACGCTCGCCGCCGATGCGGATCAGTTCCTTGAAGCCCTCCACATAGCGCCGGTTCGTCGCGGCATCTTCGGTCACGGGCGTCGCCAGGATGAAGATGAAATTCCGCTCCCAGAAGCAGGCCGGCATGGAGAAGCTGCGGAAGATCGGCATGTCGAGCCGGCGCGCCGCCTCGCTGAAGACGCGATTGGCCTCGAAGATCGCCTCACCGGTGCGCTCGACGATCGGCGAGAACCACATATGGCCATGCGAAGGCGTGGGGTTGAAGGCAGTGCGCGCGCCGATCGAAAAGGCGCGCAGCGATGGAACCCCCAGTTCCGCCTCATGATATTTGCCGGCATCATCGGGATTGATCGGCAGTGTAAGGCGATCGGCCTCGGCGAAGCGGACATCGGGTATCACCGCCGAAAAGTGGCGCCGCGCCGCATTCCACTGGGCGTCGATCACCTCCATTGGGCCGTAGAAGCTGAGCCACAGCTCCCAATAGGGAATCCCTTTGGCGAGCCCATATTGCTCCAGCTCCGGCGAATAGCCGAGCGGCGCGCCTGCCAGCAGGGCCTTGTGCCGCTCATCCATCGGATAGGAGGAGAGGCCCTCGTTGAACAACTGGACCTGCCCGGTCGGCGGATAACCGAGCAGCGGGGTCGCGAGATCGGGAAAGCCCGACGTGATCCGGCTGTTCTCCAGATAGTTGAGCGTTTCGACGAGCGGGACGAGGTCGCGGTAGCGTGGGGCATGGACCTTCACCCGCAGATAGGCCTCGGGCTCGGGCATCAGCCAGAAGCCCATCTTGGTGACGATACCGTAATTGGCCTGGCTGAAGATCCCGTCGATCCAGGGGCCGCACCCCGATTTGTACATCTGCCATGTCTTCGCCGCCGGGATCGCGCCCATGCCCGTCCGCATCAGTTCGCCATCGGGCAGCACCACTTCCATTCCGCAGTGGGAATCGAAATGATTGCGATAATTGGCCGCGGTGTACCCGCCACCCCGATCGATCGCATTGCCGAGCAGGCTGCCCCAGCCGGGATCGGGGCAGTCGATCCACAGTTTCGAGCCGGTTGCGCGCAAATGCTCGTAGAGATCGAAATAAGAGACGCCGGGCTCCACGATGCAATAAGCGTTTTTTTCGTTGACCTCGATGATCCGGTTCAGGCGCTTGAGGTCGACGACGACGCTGCCCGAAAGAACCGGCGCCGAACCGCCATACCCCAGATTCTTGCCGGTCGAGATCGGGTAGATCGGGATCTTGTAGCGATTGGCGATGCGGACGATCTGCTGCACCTCTTCCGTCGAGGCCGGCGCGACCGCCGCTGAGGCGAGCCTTTCCTCGCCTTCGTCGCGAAAGGGCGAATAGGCGTCGCGGTAGAGCGCGACATCCTCCTCGCTGGTGAACATCCATTCCTTGCCGACCACCGCCTCGAAAGCAGCGAGCGCGGCGGCAAAGATCGACGGAGAAACGCCCGGCGGCGTCATCATGCCGCCCTTGCCGCGACGCCGCGCCGCCATACGAGCGTCCACCGGAGCAACGCCGGA
>Ga0255338_1002816_pt1 | contig 23293 bp, 24 predicted proteins | sample MeOH1_35cm_T4_19_FD_203715 | JGI IMG/M metagenome (GOLD analysis project Ga0255338, IMG submission 203715) | Sandy soil microbial communities from University of British Columbia, Vancouver, Canada - MeOH1_35cm_T4_195 | ecosystem: Engineered > Artificial ecosystem > Sand microcosm > Unclassified ...
GAGCTGCGGGATGGAAAGATCCATCGCCGCTGGGGCGCTCGCGACATGGCTACCCAGTTCCGGCAGATGGGCCTCTCTCTGACGTAACGAGGTGGCGCGAGGTATCCGGACGGCTCTCGAACGCAGATCATCACCCGCGTAGTGGAAGGCGTCGCGGATGCCCGGATCGCGGAGCGGCTGCGGGTGTCTCGCAATACCATCCGCTAGTGGCGCGAGCAGAACGGGGTAGTTCGCTCGCCTCACGCTAACCCGAAATCGCCGGTAACTCACGATCTCGCTTCAGCCGAGGACGAGCGCAAATCCTGACGAATGGAGCGAAGCGAAGCGCGTCCGCCCGAACGGAGGAGGCAACCCCAACCGGTTACAGGTACTCCAGAACAGTTCGTTGATGACCAACTGCGGGCTGCCCCCCCCCGGACTCGTGCCAAGGACTACCCATGGCGAGCGATGCTGCCGTGCGCCGGCGGATCCGGCGCCACATCGTGACGCTGGCTCACGAAGACGACGAAACCTCGTACCGCGCGATGCGCTACCTGATCCGTTACTACGGGTCGCGGGCACTGGATGAGCTGATCGAGACGAGCTACTCCCAGAACATCGTGGTCCGCTACCGGGCCGCCTGGGCGCTGGGGCACACGCGGGACCCGCGCGCGTTCGAGCCCCTCCTCCGACTCGTGGAAGACCCGGACCCGGCGGTGCGTTACGAGTCGACGATTGCGCTGGGGATTCTCGGAGACCCCCGGGTGATTGCGGTGCTCATCGCCCTGGCACGGCGGAAACACGCGGATTGGCCCGCCTTTAACGGCTTCGACCGGCTGGGCTTCGAGGCGGTCCCGGTAATGGAACAGCTCCTCCAAGATTCCGACCCAGACCTGCGCGGCGGGGCCATGGATGTGCTCGCCCGTATCGCGCTGGATCACCGCGACGCGCACTGCATCGAGCTGGTACGCGGCTGCCTCGAAGATGCTGACCAAACAGTCCGGGCCGATGCTTGCTACTGGCTCGAAGAACTCGGAATGACGACCGGCGAGCAGCCCGACGTTTCCCGTTCGGGTCTGATAGAACAGCCACGAGCAGCGATTACCTCGCCGGAGCCTGAACCATGAACGCCGAATTTCCTTCCGAGACCAGCGCCACCGGCGCGTTCGTGCGCCAGGAATACTCGATCCGGGACCGCATCACTGCGGACGGCTCCTCCGGCTTCCCCGCGGAGCCGGGGCGCTACCACCTCTACGTTTCCCTGGCGTGCCCCTGGGCGCACCGGGCGGTCATCGTGCGGAAGCTGCTCGGCCTGGAAGAGGTGATCTCCATGTCCGTGGTCGACCCGATCCGCGACGAGCGGGGCTGGGCGTTCCGCGAGGGGCGCGGCTACGGGCCGGACCCGGTCAACGGCTTTCGTTTCCTCTCCGAGGCGTACCTTCGCACGGATCCCACCTACACCGGCCGCTACACCGTGCCGTGCCTCTGGGACCGCGTCACCGGGCGCCTGGTCACCAACAACTACCCGGACATCACGATCGACTTCGCGACGCAGTTCACCGCCTATCACCGCCCCGGCGCGCCGGACCTCTACCCGGAGCCGCTGCGCGCGGAGATCGACGCGGTCAACGCCGTGGTCTACGAGGACGTGAACAACGGCGTCTACAAAGCCGGGTTCGCCGCCTCCCAGTCGGCGTATGAGACAGCGTTCGACGCGCTCTTCGCCCGCCTCGATTGGCTGGAAGCGCGCCTCGCGGGCCAGCGCTACCTGGTGGGCGACCAGCTTACGGAGGCGGACATCCGGCTGTTCACCACCCTGGCGCGGTTCGACAGCGTTTACGTGGGCCACTTCAAGTGCAACCTGCGCCGGCTGGTAGATTACCCTCGCCTCTGGAGCTACGCGCGCGACCTCTACCAGCAGCCCGGCTTCGGCGAGACGGTGGACTTCGACCACATCAAGCGCCATTACTACCAGACGCACCCGCAGCTCAACCCCTCCCGCATCGTGCCCAAAGGCCCGCTGATCGATTGGACCCTGCCGCATGATCGGGCGCACCTTCGGTAGAGGAACCGCTGCGCCGCTCCCAGAAGTAGGAGCTTGATTGCTTCATTTTGCGGGATACGAGGGGGGAGGCCGGTAATGGGGTTGTCCAAGCTCTACTCGTTCCTGATCAACCGGCTCTCCGGTGCCCCGCCTGCTCCGGAGTTGCGGCCTTCCCTGACTCTCCAGACCGAGCGACTGCGGCTGCGTGAGTTGGAAGAGGGGGACCTGGAGCCGGTGCTCGCCTACCGCAGCGATCCGGAGGTGGTGCGCTATCTGGGCATCTCGGCACCTCACACCCGCGCCCAGGTGGGAGAGTACGTTTATGCCTCCCGGCAACAGCGACGGCTGACTCGCCGCACGGACTTGGAGCTGGGCATTCTGCTGGCCTACGACGGGCGGCTGATCGGGGACTGCGGACTCCGGCTGATCTACGCGGATGAAAACGCCACCCGGCCGTATGCCGCGCTCCTCGGCTTCATCCTCCAGCGGGAGCATTGGGGGCGTGGCTATGCCACGGAGGCGGCCCGGTCCGTACTTCGTTTTGCCTTTGAGGAGTTGGAGCTGGAGGCCGTGTACGCCGGCTGCCTGCCGGAGAACACGGCCTCTCGCCGGGTGCTCGAAAAGTCGGGATTCGTGCTGGAAGGGCTACGCGCCCAGTTTCCGGGCAGCCCACCGGATGCGGCAGCCCTCGCTTTCCGGTTGGAGCGGGAGCAGTGGCTCGCGCAGCAGGCCGGAGCCGGTGACCGCCGTCGGCACGATCTCGCGGAGGCGGGGTAAGTAGGCTTTGCCGGACTCGCTAAAGGAAGCGGAAGCCTGCGCAGCGAAGTCGGAGTTGATCGGCTCCAGTGCGGAGCCTGCTGCAGCGGTAAACCGCTCCGCCTGTTACGAGGGTGAAAGGGGGACTGCATGCGCGTTACGAAACGCTGGTGGATTCCCGCGCTGCTGGGGGCGGCGCTGTGCCCCGTCGGCCGCAGCGCTGCGGCCCCGTCTGCACGCCCCGCTTCCCGTGAGCCGGCGGTCCGCAAGGGCGCCGCGGCCACGCTGGTACGCCTGTTGGACGATCCCAATCCGGCGGTGCAGATTCAGGCTTTCGAAGGGCTTTCCCGCACCCGCCCGCCCGAAGCGGTGGCCCTGCTGGTGCCGATGCTGCACGCCGGGGACCGCAAGCGGGTGAGCATGGCGATCGACCTCCTGGCCAGCATCAAAACCCGCGACGCCATCCTGCCGCTCCTCCGCCTCGCCGGCGAGGACAAAGCAGACGTGCGGATCGAGGTGGCGCAGCGGCTCTGCTACGATCCGCCCAGGTTGCCGGAGGTCCACGTCTTCCTCGAGCGCCAGAGCCGGTCGGGGGACGCGCGCCTGCGGGTAATCGCCGCCGCCGTGATGGGGAACATGCTCCTCCCGCCGGGCAGCGCCACCCAGATCAGCCCGCGCCAGCCGTTCAGCTCCCCGGATCCGAACGCACTGGGGAGTGGTGCAGTGCCCGGAGGTTAGGGCGGCTCCGGGCCGCGCGGTAGACGGAGCCGGGAGAACGCGCGGCGGCTGGGCGCGGCTCCGGCCCGGCGTAGTCATCCGGCTCCCCCCTCCCATGCGTGTTCGTTATCCAATCGTCAGATGCAAGGTCACGGCCGATGCGCACTAAGACCCTGAACGACAACTCAGCCGCTTCCGATCCGGGCAGCATCCGCCTCTCACACGCCAAGCTGCGCCGCTTCCACCCGGAGCTGTATGAGCCGAAAGGCCCCTGGCGGTGGCTGGGCCGGCGCTCCCCCATGCAGGAGTTCTGGCTCACGCGCAAGACCGAGCACCTGCTCCACGGGGATAGCCGTGCGGCGCTCGTGGTCTGCCTGCAGCCGCTCCTGGTGGCCGCCTACACGGACGAGCTGGACTGCATCGCGTTGCTTCACTTCCCTCCGGAGTTGGTGGCCGAATACGGGCTGCAGATCTGGACCCGCCTCCTGACCGTCAATCTCTACCAGGCCGGCTCTACGCCCGTGGCGGACCTGGAGAACGGCCCCGCCTCGTACCATCGCTACTGCAACTTCGATCCGCTGATCGCCGAGTTCGTCTCGGATGACTTTCCCCGCATCGAGTACCGGAAAGCGGAGATCTCGGAAGCCGAATGGCAGCGCACCGCGGCCCTGGCGCACGCTTACTTTGCGAAACGCGGGACCCTGGCCCGGGATGGTCGCCCGATGCACAGCGGTGACCCCGCCACCGTGCAGGTGACGGGATGACGGGCGAGGCGGCAGGTGAAGATCCGGCTGTGTTGCTGCGGCGCCTGGGCGACGCGATGAGCGATCTCTCGGAGCGGTGCTACTACGCCGGCTGGATGACCGGCACGGAGTACGTGGTCCCCGAATTGTGCCGCCGCGCCGCCGCCACCGGCGAGCCGCAGCCATGGGGGCAGGACGAAGTAACCGCGGTAGAAGCCGCGGAGCTGCTCTCGCTCGCTCTTCGCCTCGGCACCTGGGCAGACCTGGACGAGGCCGGCACCGGCTACGTCCCGTTCCAGCCGTTTCCCGTGCCCGCGAAATACCAGGAAGAGATCGAGCGGGAAATCGCGTGGCGGCTGGCTCGCCGCCCGGTTGAGGAGTGATCATGTCTCCTTCAGAGGGTTGGTCGGAGCAAGCGCGGCGGACCGCGGCGGGTGTGATGCGCACCCACCACCTCCGTCCGGCGGCACGGGCGGCGCTGGCGAAGCTCCTCCTCGACTTCTATTCCGGCGTGGATGAAGCAGCCTTCTGGAAGCGCTGGCGAGCCATCGACCTCGGTCCCGCCGACGGGCTGACGCATCTGGCGGTGCTGGCAGACGCGTACTTCCGGCAATTGGTCCGGTCAGAAGTGGTGCGGGACACTCCGGAGACGTTGGGCGTGGGGGAGATCCTGGCGCTCGTCGCGGTCTACCTCGGCGAGTTGGAAGGCAAAGAGCGTTTCGGTCCGGCAGATCTTCCCATTCCCGCTTCGTCCGCCCACGATCATCCGGATCACCTCCCGATTCCGGTGAAGAAACCATGAACCGGCGCGCCTCGCCTCGATCGCCCTCGTGTTAGTGGGCTGCTCCTCGACGCCGAGATCCGGGCAATAGAAAATTTGAAATTGAAAATTTGAAATCTTTAGTCGCCCTTCTCCCGCCCACCCGCGCTTGGCATCCCGGCGCGCATGGGCTATATCCCTAGCGGTCGCAAACAGAGGAAGTGGTGCGGAGAGAACATCCATGCGCAGCGGAATGTCCCAAACGGCCCGGCTCCTGCCCCTGCTGCTGGCCGGCGCCGCCGCGCTCCTGCCGTTGATGGGTGTTCGAGCACAGGCGCCGCCCGCCCGCGCCAGGCCGTTCCGGGTGGCGGGCTACCTCCCCACCTACCGCGCCGACCGCTTCGACGAAGCGGCCGCCCGTCAGTTGACCGACCTGATCCTCTTCTCCGCCGCGCCCTCCGCCACCGGTGAGCTGGACCTCGCGCGCGTGAAGTCGCTGCCGTGGGAGCGGCTGCGGGCGTTCAAGACGCGAGAGCACGTCCGCCTCCTCCTCTGTGTGGGCGGCTGGGGCCACTCCGATGGGTTCGCCGCGGTGGCGGCCTCCCCGGAAATGCGGCGTTCCTTCGCGCAGTCCGCGGTCCGTGCCTGCCGGGAGCAGGGCCTGGACGGCCTCGATCTGGACTGGGAGCACCCGAAAGATACGGCGGAGCAGTCCGGCTATGGAGCCCTGCTGACCGAGCTGCGAAAGGCCTTCCGCCCGCACGGGCTGCAGCTCTCGGTGACCATGGCCGCGTGGCAGAAGCTGCCCGCGGCAGGGTTCCAGGCGGCGGATTGGGTGCAGGTGATGGCGTACGACCACCCCGGCCGCCACTCCACCTCCGAGGCCGCCCAGGCGGATGTTACCTCCCTCACCGCCCGCGGCGTGCCCGCGGAGAAGATCATCCTCGGGCTGCCGTTCTACGGCCGGCACACGGACCGCCGCGCGGAAACCCTCACCTACCGGGAGATCGTTACGCGATACCAGCCCCGCCCCGAGGTGGATGAGGTTGAGGGCCTCTACTTCAACGGGCCCGCCACCATCCGCGCTAAAACGGAGTACGCTCTTCGCAGCCGTCTCGGCGGGGTAATGGTCTGGGAGCTCGGCCAGGACGCGCCCGGAGAACAGTCCCTCCTGCGCCCCATCCACGAATCGCTCGACCGCCGCGCCGAGTAACGGTGCGCGGCTCGCACCAGGCGACGGTCGGGCAAACATACCATTACTGCCTTTCTCGCTTTCCGGAAACTCGTTTCCATGCAACTATCCGTGGGCAAACTCTGGCTAGCAACCGATATAGGGGCTGAGTAGCGCGGCTGAGTCGAGAAGAAGTCCCATGAAAGGCATCGTGTTCAACCTCCTGGAAGAGCTGGTTCGCCGGGACTTCGGGGAGGACACCTGGGACGACCTGCTGGACGCCGCCCAGGTGGATGGTGCGTATACCTCGCTCGGTAGCTACCCCGATACCGATCTCCAGCGGCTGGTGACGGTCGCCTCGCAGCGCCTCCGCCTGAGCCCGGAAACGATCGTCCGCTGGCTGGGGCGAGAGTCGATCCCGGTGCTGGCGGCGCGCTATCCCGGCTTCTTCCGCCCGCATACGGAGACGTCGTCGTTCCTCCTCAGCCTCAACGACATCATCCATCCGGAGGTCCGCAAGCTTTACCCCGGTGCGGACGTGCCGGTGTTCGACTTCGACCTTTCGCACGCGCCGGAGATCCGGATGCGTTATGACTCTCACCGCCGGATGTGCTCGTTTGCGGAAGGGCTGATCGAAGGCTCCGCCCACTATTTTAGAGAGCAGGTAGAGATGCACCAGGCGTCTTGCATGCACCGGGGCGATACCTCCTGTCACTTCCACATCCGGTTCAGCCCTGGCGTACGCGCACCCGCTTCGGCCGGTGCGGGACCGGAGTAGCATGGGAGAACTGGTTGACGGAGACCTGGTGCTGGGGCGCCTCTCCCGGCGCGCAGACCGGGACCGGCGCGCGCGCCTGGAAGCGGAGGCGATCGCCGAGCGGGTCACGCGGGAGCTGTACACCAAGCAGCAGGAATTGGCGCTGCTCCAGAGCGTCGCTACCGCCGCCAACGCCGCGAGCACCCTTCGAGCAGCGGTGCACTTGGCCCTGGAGGCCGTGTGCCGGCACACCGGCTGGCCGGCGGGCCACGCCTACTTCTGCTCCGCGGCCACCGGCGAACTGGTGCCGAGTGGCTTGTGGCAGCTCTCCGATCCAAACCAATTCCGGGATCTGTGCCGGGCTACGGACCTCACTCGCTTCAGCCGGGGCGTGGGTCTGCCCGGACGGGTGCTGGCTGAGGGGACCCCCGCCTGGATTCGCGACGTACGGTGCGATCGGAACTTTCCGCGCGCCGCTCTGTTCAGCGACCTGGGCGTACGGGGCGCATTCGCCTTTCCCGTGCTGTTGGGAAGCGAGGTAACGGCCGTCCTGGAGTTCTTCTCCACCCAGCCCGCGGAACCGGACGAGAGCCTCTTGGACCTCATGGCGCACGTGGGCAGTCTCCTCGGCCGGGTGGTAGAGCGCGAACGCTCGGAAAGCCGCATCTACCAGCAGCTGGAGCGCCTCAACGCGCTGCGAGCCATCGACCTTTCCATTACCGGAAGCCAGGATCTGCGGGTTTCCCTCAGCGTGGTGGTGGAGCAGGTCCGAAGCCAGCTCGGCGTGGACGCCGCGGGCGTGCTGACCCTGGACCCATACGTGCGGATGCTGGAGCCCTGCGTGGCGCGCGGTTTCCATACTCGCGTCTATCACCAGGTCCGCTACCGCCCGGACGAAGGCTTGCCCGGCGCCGTTGCTTCCAGCCGCAGCGGGGTGACTCGTCACGACCGCCAGCCAGACGAAGGTCCGCCGGACACCCGGATGAGTACCGAAGGGTTCCGGAGCTACTTCGGTGCTCCCATCATTGCCAAAGGCCGCGTTTGCGGCGTGTTGGAGCTGTTCCATCGCACGCCGCTCATGGTGGACGCGGGGTGGTATGAATTCCTGGAGGCGCTCGCCGGCCAGGCGGCCATTGCCATCGATAACGTGCAGCTCTTCGATGCCCGGGAAAGCGCCCGCGTGGCGCTGGAGCACACCTACGACCAGACCCTGGAGGGCTGGGTGCGCGCGCTGGACCTGCGAGACCGGGAGACGGAGGGCCATACTCGCCGGGTGACGGAGGAGACTGTGCGGCTCGCGCGCGCCTACGGCGTGGCTGGCGAGGCGCTGCTTCACGTGCGGCGCGGTGCGCTCCTCCATGACATCGGCAAGATGGCCATCCCGGACGAGATCCTGCTGAAGCCGGGTCCGCTAACGGACGCGGAATGGGAAGTGATGCGACGGCATCCACAGTACGCCCACGATTTCCTCTGGCCCGTTTCGTACCTCCGTCCCGCCCTGGATATTCCGTACTGCCACCACGAGCGTTGGGACGGCAGCGGCTATCCCCAGGGTATGCGCGAGGAAGAGATCCCGCTGGTGGCCCGGCTGTTTGCCGTGGTGGACGTGTGGGACGCCCTCCGCTCCGACCGCCCCTACCGCCGCCCATGGAGCGAGGAACGGGTGCTGGAGTACCTGGCCCAGCAGGCCGGCGTCCAGTTCGACCCGGAGGTGGTCGCCCTCTTCCTGTTCCTCCGCCAGGAAGACGCCGGCGCACCCTAAATCGATCCGGCCCGAACGGCGCTACGGGTCGGCGAGGATTGACGCTAACTCAGTAGTTGCGGTCCGCCGCATAGTCATGCCTCCTTCAGGCTCGTCTTCCCATATCCCCGCGAGCCTCGCATGCCCTGCCCTCAACCTCTCAGCGCGTCTTGCGGAAGGGGAGCTCCAACCGGCGACAAAGTTGCCGTGGAAAGCGGTCCGCACGCGGCGGGGTAGCTTGAGCACCGCAATGGGATCGCCGGCGATGTCCCGGGCGTTGAGGATCAGCAACTCGCTGGTGTGGGTTGCCGCGCCATAGACCAGGGCGAGGAAGTAGCCCTCGCCTTCCCGCGCTTCAGGCCTTCCGGATCCAGCTCGAAGGGCGGCTCGCTGGGCTCACCCGGAAAGCCGAACAGCGGGCGTCCCGCCCCGTGCTCCGCCTGCCACCTCGGCGTGCGCACCCGGCGGTTGCGATAGCGGGCGCCGCCCCCATCCAGACTGCCGGGGTATGGAAAAAGGGCCGATCCATGGCAGGTCCGCGAGCGCTTGCCAATCCGGGGGGTGCGAAGCGGCCGCGATCCCCGGAGGGGCGGCCAGGTAGATGCCGAAGCGGGCCACTTCAAACGTGGTGAGCGCCGCGTCGGGCTCTCCGGCTTCGTTGTAGAAGCCGGCGCCCAGGCTGCCGTTGCGGATGCCGGTCAGAATATCGAGGGAAGAGCCGTGCTCAAGCGCCACCTCCACCTCCGGACAGTGCTCGGCCAGGGCCATCAGCAGCCGGCCTACGGCCTCGATGCTAAGTAGGTGATCAAATGTCTTTGCACCGGATCTGAGTCGGCGCAGGCGGGTGCGGGCGCCCCGGGTACCCGCGAGCGGGTGGCACGGGCGTTCGTACCTTCTGTAGCCGTGACTTTAGTCGCCGGGCTCGCAAGAACTTCTGACAATCTACCTTGTCTTCAGCCCCGGCCGGCGAGCAGCTACTCACCACATCGGCAAGTGGGGATTAGTTCCCCCACTACCTGGGCCCTGAGGGCGTATCCCGCTGGCGCGCTCCCTTACGCGGGCCGCCCACCCGTGACCAGGTGGACCCGAGCGTCCATCCGGACCCCATGATCCCGCTCGAAACGGGACAAGCGCTCCGTCAACGCCTGGCGTGCGGCCTGGAGCACGTCCTCCCCGGCCGCGGCCAGCAGATCGCCGAACGCCGCGTAGGAAGAGAGCGCGAAATCGGCCGCCGCCGCTGCCGGCACTCCGCCGCCGATCGGCAGCTCGCCGCGCCAATCGCAAACGTCGAGGTCGCTGAAGCCGGCTCCGGCGAGCAGGTCAAGTAACCGTCCGGCCTCGGCATAGCGGAACGGCCCCGGCCCTGCGGGATCGGGCCGCGGCATGTCGATGAAGCCGGACACCACTTCACCTATTTCCGTCATCCAGGGGTTCTCGGGCAGCGGCCCCCAAACGGCGAAGGCGAACCGGCCGCCCGGCGCGAGCCATCCGAACAGGTTGGCAAAGGCGGCCGGCGGATCGTCAAAGAACATCATCCCGAAGCGCGAGAGCAGGCGGTCGAACGGCGGCTCTGGCGCGGCGGCGGTTGCCACGTCCGCGACGTCGAAGGAGAGAGCGCGCTCGCCGGCCGGGATGCGGGTGCGCGCCAGCTCGATCAGGGCCGGCGAGATGTCGAAGCCGCGCACCACGCTTCCCGCAGGCGCTCGCCGCACGATCTCCAGCGTCGTCCCGCCGCCGCCGCATCCGAGGTCGGCAATCGAACACGGCGCGTCGAGGCGCAGGGCGCGGATCAGCGGCTCGTCCAGGGGCGCCAGGGAGGCTTCCATTCCGGTGAGCTGGGCGCGCCATTTCTCCCCGCGCGTGGTGGCCCAATCCGCAGCGGTGGGGTTCCCGTTCCGGAATCCCGATTGAGTAGTTGGTGAGGGCGTCTGGTTGTTCATAGACTGATTCTGCACTCCAACTCGCCAACAATCCATTCGTTTCTCCGGAAGCCTCCCCTCAGCAAAGCCGAAGGGGGTAGGGTGGAGTGCTCGCCACTGCTTGAAGACCGAGTCAGAGCCAGATCCTGTGATACCGGCAGCCCCCGTACTGAAATGAGGCAGCCTGTGAGATCAGCAACCGCACCCGTAAGCAGGAGCCTCTGGAAGCCCCTCGCACGGAGCCGAGATCTCTCGCTACGCTCCAGATGACAGGGTCCGGCAGGGAATACCGACGCTCCGAAAGCCTGAAAGCCCAAAGCCTGAAAGCCCAAAGCCTGAAAGCCCAAAGCCTGAATGCCTGAATGCCGAGTAAGAGTAAGAGTAGGAGTAAGACCCTGCGGGGCGGCAACACCTGAACGCCTAACACCTGAACACCCTCCCTCCCACGATATAACCAATCGTGCACACCCTCTGCTTCCTCGCCTTCACCCTCCCCCAGGGCTGGCTCCTCACGCTGGCCTCCGCCTCCCTGGCGTTCGCGGTGCCGCTGCTGCTGGCCGGCATCGGCGAGTGCCTCACCGAGCGCGCGGGGGTGATCAACATCGGCGTGGAGGGGGAGATGCTGGTCGCGGCGCTGGCCGCGGTGGTGGTCTCCCACCAGACCGGCTGTGCGTGGCTGGGGCTCGCCGCCGGAATGCTCGCCGCGATGGCGCTCGGGCTGCTGTTCGCCCTGGTAGCCGTGTACCGCAACGCGAACCAGGTGGTGGCCGGCACCGCCCTCAACCTCCTGGCGCTGGGCGCCACCGGCGCGGTCTACATCACGCTCACCCAGCGCCTCGCAGCCACCGGCGCCAGCCGCCTCGTGGGGGTGAAGCTGCCGGACTGGCCCCTTCCCGGCCTCGCGTCCCTGCCGGTGCTCGGCCCCACGCTCTTCACCGGCAACCTGCTGGTCTACACCGCGTTCCTGGTGGTGCCCCTCGCCACGTTCTTCCTCCAGCGCACCCGCTGGGGCCTCCAGCTCCGCTCCGTGGGCGAGTACCCGCAAGCGGCCGAGGCGGCCGGCGTCAACGTACGCCTCCTGCGCCTGCTGGCGATCCTGCTGGGCGCGGCGCTGGCGGGCACCGCGGGCGCGTTCCTCTCCATCGGCCACGTGGTCACCTTCGCGGAGAACATGACCGCCGGCAAAGGCTTCATCGCGCTCGCCCTCGTCATCTTCGGGCGCTGGCGGCCGTGGGGCGTGGCGGCCGGCGCGGCGGTCTTCAGCCTCGCCTGGGGGCTCGGCGCCGTCTTCAGCAGCCAGGGCAGCGGCCGCCCCATCGAGGTGGTACTCCTCGCGCTTCCTTACCTCGCCACCCTCGCCGCGCTCACCCTCCGCTCCGGCCGCACCACCGGCCCCGCCGCCCTCGCCCAGCCGTACGTTCGGGGGTAAAAGCGGATATACCGTGTTGGAGGCACGGCGTAATACGTAAGAACGTAATACGTAAGAACGTAATACGTAAGATGCGAACTCTGCGCACGAAGCCCATTACGCATTACGCATTACGCATTACGCATTACGCACCGACGGCTCCCGGCACTACCCACGCACTGCTCACCGTAAGCACGAATAGATGTTGTTCCTAACACGCAAAGTGCGGTTCTCCGCGGCGCATCGGTACTACCTCAGCGATCTTTCGCCGGAGGAGAACCGGCGGCGGTTCGGACCGTGCGCCTACCCGCATGGGCACGGGCACGACTACACCGCCGAGGTAACCGTCGGCGGCCGGATCGATCCCGCTAACGGGATGGTCGTCAACATCTCGGATCTCAAGCCGATCCTGCAGTCGGAGGTGGTGGCGCCGTTCGAGGGAGAGTACCTGACCCCGGAGCACCCGCTGCTGGACGGCCGCATCCCCGCCACCGAAGTGCTGGCGCGCATCGCGTGGGACCGCTTGAAAGCGGCCCTCGCACCCCTGCCCGCCACGCTGGAGCGCGTGCGGATGGCGGAGAGCCGCCGCCTCTGGGCCGACTGTGCCCGCGCTACCGGACCCCACGAGGAGCCTATGGTCACGCTCACCCGCACCTACGAGTTCGCCGCGGCGCACCGCCTGCACAGCCAGCAACTCTCGGACGCCGAGAACCGCACCCTGTTCGACAAGTGCAACAACCCCCACGGCCACGGGCACAATTACGTGCTGGAGGTCACCGTGGGCGGTGAGCCGGATCCCCGCACCGGCCTCCTCATCGACCTGGCGCTGCTGGACGAAGTGACCCACCGGGAGGTGGTGGATCGCTACGACCACCGCCACCTGAACCTCGACATCGAAGAGTTTCGCACCCTCAACCCCACTTCCGAAAACCTGGTGAAGGTGATCTGGGAGCGGCTGGAGCCGGCCTTACCCGCCGGCGTGCTCCGGTCGGTAACCATCCGGGAGACGGAGCGCAACCTGTTCACCTATCACGGAGAAGACCCTAAGTGACCGACCGACTGACGCAGCTATACCGCGAGATCCTGCTGGAGATCGGCGAAGACCCGGACCGCGAAGGCCTGGCAAAAACCCCGGACCGCGCCGCCCGCGCCTTCCGGGACTTTACGCGGGGCTACACCCAGGAGGTGGAGACCGTGCTGAACCAGGCCGTCTTCTCGGAAGAGTTCGACGACATGGTCATCGTGCGGGACATCGAGATGTACAGCCTCTGCGAGCACCACCTGGTGCCGTTCTTCGGCAGCGTGAGCGTGGGCTACCTCCCGCAGGGCAAGATCCTCGGCCTCAGCAAGATCGCCCGCGTGGTGGACATGTTCTCCCGCCGCCTGCAGGTGCAGGAGCGCCTTACCCACCAGATCGCCCACGCCATCAACGAGGCCATCGAGCCGCGCGGCGTGGCCGTGGTGGTGGAAGCGAAGCACCTCTGCATGATGTCCCGCGGCGTGGAGAAGCAGCAGTCCAGCATGGTCACCAGCTGCGTCCTCGGCGCCTTCCGCGAAGACCACGCCACCCGCCAGGAGTTCATGGAGCTGCTCCGGGGCAACGGACGGTAACATCAGGCGTCAGGCGTTCAGCGTCAAGTGTAAGGTCGCGGTAGGCAAGCCAGTGAACGCCAAACCGAGTCATTGCAAACAGAGCGGGGTGCGGCCATCCACTCCGTGTGCAGGTAACCCAGAACCCACCAGAAGAGTCATTGCGAGGAGCGAATGGAGCGTGGCAATCCCGCCCGATGACAGGCAACCCAGAGACGCTTCGACGTCGGACTACCCACGATGGTCGGAATTGCCGCGCTCCGTTCGCGATGCCTCCGTTTCTATAGACCAGCCAACCGATGTCCGCCCATCCCCTTAAGGCCTAACGCCTGGCGCTTAACGCTTTCCCTGGGCCGGAGCACCCCCCGCTTCGGACCATGATCTTGCCTGAGAACGAAGACCAATGATCGCCCTAATCACGGGCGCCGGCCGGGGTCTCGGCCGCGCCGCAGCGCTGGAGCTGGCGCGCCACGGCTGGAACCTGGCCCTTCTGGGCCGGACTGCGACACAATTGGAAGAGACGGCGGCCCAGGTGCGCAACCTTGGCCGCCAGGCTTTGACGTTGACGGCGGCCGTGGAAGACGAAGCGGCGGTCCAGAAGGCGTTCGCCGCGATCACCGCAGAGTTCGGCGGGCTGGAGGCGCTGGTCCACTGCGCGGGCACGGGCAGCTTTGCGCCGGTCGCGGAAGCGGACGCGGCGGAGTGGAGCCGCATCGTGCAGGTGAACCTGTTCGGGATGTTCCTCTGCTGCCGCGAGGCGGTGCGGATCATGCAGCCGCAGGGGCGCGGGCAGATCGTGAACGTGCTGAGCATCGCCGCCAAGGTGACGTTTCCGGGCTCCTCCGCCTACTGCGCCAGCAAGTGGGGCGGGCTGGCCTTAACGAAGTCGCTGGCGGATGAAGTGCGGCGGGAAGGGATCCGCGTGACGGCGCTCTGCCCGGGCTCGATCGAAACTCCCTTCTGGGACGGGATCAGTCACGGGTTCGATCCGGCCGACATGCTGAGAGCGGAGGACGTGGCCGCGGCCATCCGCTTCGTGCTGGAGCAGCCCCCGGGCATCCACACGGATGAGCTGGTGGTGATGCCACCGAAAGGGATTTTATGAACGAGCTTCCCGTATTGCAGCCCGCGCGCGCCACCTCCGGCGGCGGCTGCGGCCCGAAGGCTGGCGAGGTCCGCATCGGCGGCCCGCTCACCGCCCAGGGGCCTGCCCGGCCGGACTGGCTGCGCGTGCGCGCCCCCATGGGTCCCAACTACACGGACCTCACCCGGCTGGTGGACGACCTCCGCCTCCACACCGTGTGCCAGAGCGCCCGCTGCCCCAACATCGGCGATTGCTGGGAGCGCCGCGCCGCCACCTTCATGATCCTGGGCGACATCTGCACCCGCGCCTGCGGCTTCTGCGCCATCAAGACCGGCCGCCCCCTCAAGCTGGACCGCGAAGAGCCGGAGCGAGTAGCCGAAGCCGTGGCCTACCTCGGCCTCCGTTTCGCCGTCATCACCTCCGTGAACCGCGATGAGCTGGACGACGGCGGCGCCGAGATCTTCGCCGAGACGATCCGCGCCATCCGCCGCCGCAGCCCGGAGACCGGCATCGAGGTGCTCATCCCGGACTTCGAAGGCAACTGGGACGCGCTCGCCATGGTGGTGGAGGCCCATCCGGACATCCTCAACCACAACATGGAGAGCATCGCGCGCCTCTACAAGATCGTGCGCCCGCAGGCGAAGTACCACCGCTCCCTGGAGTTGCTCCGCCGAGTGCGGGAGATGGACCCCACCATCGTCACCAAGAGCGGCATGATGCTCGGCGTCGGCGAAGAGCTGGACGAGACCCGCGAAGCCATGCAGCACCTCCGCGACGTGGACTGCGACGTGCTCACCCTCGGCCAGTACCTGCGCCCCTCCGTGAAGCACATCCCCGTGATCCGCTACGTCACCCCCGCCGAGTTCGACCAGCTCAAAGTCGACGGCCTGGCGATGGGCTTCAAGCACGTGGAGAGTGGCCCCCTCGTCCGCAGCTCCTACCACGCGGACGAGCAGGTTCCCAAATAAGGCAACCCAGACCCAGAAGAGCCAGTGCGAAGCGGAGTGCGGCAATCCCCTCCGAGTTTTGGCAACCCAAAGCCAGCCATCAGCCGAGTCATTGCCACACTCCGCTTCGCTCCTCGCGATGACGCTACTTTCGATGCTCGCATCGGGAATTGCGGTACCATCGAACCAACACGTCTAGGGGAAGAGGCTATCGATGTCGCGCGCTCCGTGAAGTACCCGCACGATCTCGATCCCCTCATTACGCTCGCGGTAGAAGATCAGGTAGTTGGATACAGCGAAGCTGCGCAGACCCGCGCCTCACTCTTCGCGTTCCCGGCCCATTCCCGGGAACTCTGCCAGTCGCTGGCATTTCGTCTTCAGTAGATCCACAAAGCAAATCGCTGCCGTGACACTGTCTGCCGCAATGTAGTTCCGAATCTCTCGGAGATCGCGCTGCGCGGGGCCAGAGAGGTGATACCGCTTCATCGCGGCTGCGTGGGTTCGTCGGCCCTCTCCAGTTCGGCCCGCAGTTCCTCGAAGAACTGTTCACCATCAACCAGCTCGCCCCGGTCGGCGGCCTGGATACCGATAGAGATTTCGCGGCGTAGCTCCTCTAGCCGCACCCGCCGAATCTCATCCCGCTGTTGCATCAGGCGAAGCGCTTCACGTACGACTTCGCTAGCCGAGTTGTAGAGGCCACTTGCCACTTTCTCCTGAACCAGATGTTCGAGTTCCGGGGTGAGCGATACGTTCATCATGCCTCCGCGCGCCGTTGGTTACTCTTAAGCATGATCTGTCTAACAGGCTTTGACAATCTTTGTCATAACCTTGCCGGCAGTTTCGGTAGCTAGATAACCCGGACGACCGCTGCGCTTTGCGCACGCTGACCTTGCTGCCGGAACGGCGGCATAATGCGTGAATCGGATCGACGGTCCGATGATGGGCTTCAAGCACGTGGAGAGCGGTCCCCTCGTCCGCAGCTCCTACCACGCGGACGAGCAGGTCCCCAAATAAGGCAACCCAGACCCAGAAGAGCCAGTGCGAAGCGGAGTGCGGCAATCCCCTCCGAGTTTTGGCAACCCAAAGCCAGCCATCAGCCGAATCATTGCGCACGGAGCGAAGCGAAGTGTGGCAATCCCGCCCGAACACAGGCAACCCCGAGCTCTGCGGCCAGAGGCGGCCTGGCGTCGAACGGGATCGCCACGTCGCTTCGCTCCTCGCGATGACCGTACTTTCGAAGCCGCGCCCGCTGGCCCCCCAATCACTCCGTGCCGCGGTAGGTGATCCGCACGTCCCGCCAGGTCTTGCGGTGCTCGGTAAGCTGCCCGCCGGGGCTCTCCACGGTCAGTTGCTGGGGCGAGTCCCAGCGCAGCTTCACCGGCGGTGCGCTGAACAGCACCGCGACCGTGGCCTCTTTCTGGGGGCCGCCCGACACCGTGTCCCGATCCGAGCGGCGCCGCAGCCCCACGCGCGTCTCGAAGTGGGTGGTCGCCCCGCCGTTCCATTGGGACACTTCCGCCACGTACCGGCCGTCCGGCGAGGGGACGGCGCTGAGGACCTTGCCCTCCCACTTGCCGGCAAACGACAGTGCGTTGTTGAGGAAGGCGAGTAACCCATAGCCCAGGCCGGCGATGAGCACCACGCCGAGCAGCACCATTACAGCGCGGCGCGCGGGCGAAGTCTGGAGAGTAGTATCCGGATGCGGTGCAGCGGTCATTCGCGGTGATTACCCTTCTTCAGCGGCTTCCAGCAGGCGGCGGTAGGTCTCGTCGCGCTGCTTCCAGCGGGCGGCGCGGGGGCCGGTAGGACTGGGAGCGCCCGGCTCCAGCATGTGGACGATCCCCTGCATCGCGCCGGCGTCGAAGCCGCCCTGGTTGATGAGCGTCACCAGGCTGTAGACTCCCGGACCCTGGCCGGTGTGGCAGCTCACGCACTGGGTGGAAACGCGGTCCAGCCGGCCCCGCCGCCCCCAGTCCGGCGCGAGTTGCCCCTCGAACACCAGCCGGTACTGGGGCAGGTCGTTCGGCTCGCGCTCCAGGCCGCCGTGCTTCACGCCGTCGAACAGCAGCCGGCGCCGGAGGACGTATTCGTAGACGTTCATCCCTTTTCCCGAGTCGGTATTCGGATCATCAGTGCCCTCGGCGTTCTTGAAAGTTCGCAGCCGGACCGATTGCACCAGGCGCGTCGGCACGGGCTGGAGGTCGGTATCTATGCCGATCAGGAACTGCACCAGCGCCACCTCGGTGCCGGGCGGAAGCTGCTTCAGGCCTGGCTTCAGGCGGAGGAAGCCGTTCTGCGCGCCGAACTTCCAGTCTGCGCCCTCGCTCTCCACGTACTTCAGGTAATCCTGCAGCGCGGGACGCCCACCCGGGAAGCGGTAGAAGGTGCGGAAGTAGGAGCGGCCCCGGAAGTGGCGCGTGTGGAGGTGGATGAACCGGCCGTCGATGTCTTCGTGGAGGCTCGGCTTGAAGAAGTCGATCTCGGCCCAGGTCTGGGGATCGGTGAAGAGGTTGGCGGGGAGGTAGTCGCGCTTCGGGTCCCAGTCGTGCGCGGATGCGAAGGCGCCGCTCTTCACCGCGAGGGTGTAGTTGTCCGGCAGCGCTTCCAGGGTAGCGCGAGGCAGGGCCAGCGCGCGGATGGCGCGGGCGAGCAGCTTCGCCACCCGGGCGCGCCGCTGCCGCTCCTCACGGGTCCCGATCCAGGCGATGTTCTGCCCCACCAGGTGGTCATGCGCGGCCCAGAGGTCGCTCTGCAGCAGCACGCGCCGCGCCGGATCGGTGATCTGCTTCTCGCCGCCCTTCGCCAGGAACTCCTCCAACAGGGTAGTGAGCCGCTCCGCGATCCCGGGCTCCGACCAGTACGTCGTTTGCCCCCACGCCAGGAACTCCAGCACGTCCCCGCCCTCGATCCGCTTCACCGCCGGCCCGCCCTGCACCGAAGGCAGCGCGCTCTTGCGGATGTAAAGCGCCGCGAACAGCCGGTTCCAGAGGTGCGCGGGGTCGCGATCGTAAATCGGCAGGGCGGCATCGCTCCGCAGCGACCCCCGTAGGTCCCCCTCGGTGTGGTACCAGGCAGCTTCTTCCGTCCGCGCGCTACGGCCCAGGACCCCGGCAGCGCCAATCAGCAGGACGAGCGCCATCCCGGCAAGGTGACGAACGGGCGAGCGACGGGGCATGGGTTCCTCACAGGGCGGCGATGCGGCTGCAGGACTCTTGGCGCAACGTCGCGCGCAAACCTGCCGCTCTTGTGAGGACCCCATCGGTGGAAGGCGGGAGTTCTCCGGTCTCCAGATGGACGAGGCACAAAAAGGAGGGGCGGCGACCGCGTGGTCGCCGCCCCTCCGCTCGACACACCGGGTCTCAGAGGGTCACGCCGTAGGCTTCGTCGAAGAACCCGGCGTCGATGTAGGCGGGGAGCGCATACCCGAAGCCGTTGTCGCCCCACTCCGTCCCCCAACTGTTGCGGATGATGAAGCGGCTTCGCGTGTAGCCCACGATGCACACCGCGTGCCCGCCGCGCACCGTGTTGGGCTGGTAAACGTCCAGATTGCCGCCGGTCAGGGCCGCGTCGTCCCACGTCTGGTCCACGTTCAATCCCACCAGGATCGGCCCATTGTTCGCCAGCCACGCCTTCCACTGGCTGAAATTCCGGTGGAGATTGAAGTAGTTCGCGGCGCGCCGGGTGGAAGCTGCGGCATAGAGGGCGTTCTCCGTGCCGGGGTACATGAGGGTGTTGATCTGGAACGGCAGCATGTTATCCAGCACCGTGCCGTACTTCCGTACCACGTCCATAGCGTTCTTCAAGCTCGTGCCTGCTTCTTCGATGAACGTCGAAGGCCGGTCGGTGAACTCATCCGTTTCCTTGGAAGCCATCCAGACGAACCGGGGCGAGAGGCGCTCGTTTTGCCCGAGGCGGTCCGCCTGCACCAGGTGGTAGCGCATGATGCCGTCCGCCGTGGCCCAGCCCACGCAGGCGCCGGTGTTGAACTGGTTGCCGATGGTCCACCAGGGCTGCCGCAGGTCCACGGCCGGCGGGAGTGCGAGAGGCGCCGCGAGCGCGTTCGCCGTGAGCGCGTCGGCCAGCGTCCAGTCCTGCGCGGTATCACGCGAGGGAACCAGGTTGCAGACGCGGTCATCAAAAGAGGCGGCCGCCGCCACCGGGTTCGCGGGATTATCGCCTTCGGGAGCGCCGGCGAGCATGATCATCGCGGCGGGCGGCGGCGTAGGGTTCGCCTTCACGTCGAGGGCTCCCAATTCGGCCACTTTGGTGAGCAAGGCTGTGGCCGTGCTCAGCAGCGCGTCGGTGTTCGCGTCGTTAATGATCGCCTGGTCCAGTTCATTCGCTAGCTCGTCCAGGCGAGCCTGATCCGCCGCGGAAATCTCTTCTACCACCACATCGGATGCCTCGAGGCGTTGCAGGATGTCCGTCACGAAGTTCAACTGCGCGGTCGCGCTGATCATTTTGGCGACCAGCTTATCTCGATTCTTACCATTGAACTCCTGGGTAAGCTGCTGGTGAAGCGCCTCCGGAAGTCCAACCAGCTTTTTACGCCCTGCTTCGTTCGCAGCTTTCAGAGAATCGATGAGTGCTGACACAGTGGCTCTCCTTTAATCTCACTTGTTGGTCGTCGGTTTAGCACACTTCTTCAACTGCTCCTGAAGTGTGGCGATCTTTTCGTTGATCGCTTTCTTTTCCTGGTCGGTCTTGGCGGCCGCCAGCTTCGTTTGCTGGGCGGCGAGGTCTTTCTTCAGATCCTCGCACTCCAGCTCGTCCAGTCGATCATTGGTGTCCTGAAGGAACTGACCCAGCTCTTTCAATTGCGCCGACTTACTCCGGGGCGTGGCCAGTCTCTTGAGCGACTCCTGGAGCGCTTCTATCTTTGCGCTTTCGAGCTGGAGGTCTTGGAGTGCATCGGTAAAGGTCTTTTCGCGGTCCATCTCTCCCTGGTACAGTTCGCGCATCTTCTTGAAATCCAGATCCGCGTAGTCCAGTAACTGCCGCTTCAATTCAGAGGGAGCCAGCGGCTGCTGCGGACCGCGTTTGATCAGGTCATCGGCGAGTTTTTCCGAGCGCTCTTCGCGTTCGAGCAGCAGCGTTTGTTCCGCGTCTAATTGCCGTACCCGGGCGTCGAGGGCGGCCTGATCGCGGTAGAGCGTCTTCTCCGCGGTCAGCTTCTTGTTGACCTGCTCCTGGTAAGACTTCAGCACCGCCGAGAGCTCTTGCGCGTACGCTTCGGCAACCTTGTTCCGATTTCCACACCCGGCCAGCGAGAGAAAAACCAGGCCGAGCGGGAGCCATTTCCAAGTCTTCATCGGGGCTCTCCTTATTTGGCGAGAATACTCGGCGGAATTGCGACGGCCGCCAGCGCATGGATGAACTGGGCTACGTCCGTCGGTTTCAATCCGCCCTGGTGATAAACCGCGAGGCGCTGCACGCCCGTACTCACCGTAAGCTCGCGAGCCCGCGCGATCTTCGCGCTTTTCTCGATCGAGTACCGGCTTTCTTCTTGCACCAGGCGGATCTGGTAGAGCTGATCCGGCATCTTTGCGTGCGCGATCAACGCCGTCGCGTCGTAGAGGATCAAACCGAGCCCGCGGACTCGGAGGTACGCATTGTCGCGTTTCTCGGCGCCCTCCCCGGCTTCCGTGGTTCGCTTTCCCAGCTCGATGCGTGCGTCGGTCAGGGCCATCTGGGCGGTTCCCAATTCCGCGCGGATTTCAACAATCTTCGCCTGCGCCGCCGCAACCTCGTCGTCCGTAGCGTTCGGCCGCGAGAGGATCGCGGTTTGGGTCGTGAGCGAGTTCGTGAGCTTTCGGACGTCCGCCTCGGCCTTGCGAACGTCCCGCCGCGCTGCCTGGAAATCCGCGTCGAGCGGCTGATACGCCGTACGCGCTGCTTGCGCTTCCGCCACCGCTTCTGCCAGGACATCCTGGATGGGACGATCGAGGTCTTCCTGCGTGAGCAAGTTCAACTCCGGAGAGATTTTGTTCTTGCTCGGATCGAATGCATTGTCGAACTCGTCGCGAATGAAGCGGAGGTCCTCCAGATCCACGTCGCGCCGGGCCACGATCTCCGCCTGGCGCTTGATGTGCCCTTCGTCCAACTGCAGTCGCTCCAGGGCGAGCTGCGCCAGCGGCTTTCGGAGGTCGAGTAGTCGTCCCTTCAACTCTCCGATTTCCTTCATCTTGTCTTGATAGCCCTTGTAGACGTCCGCAAGCGCGTCGAGCGCCTTTCCCAGGTCTGCCACTGCGCGCGCGTGCTTCGCGGAGGCGGGTGGCGTATCCGTGGCCCCCGTAGCGGGAGTGGTGGAATTCACGTCTGCGTGGACGAAATGGCTGGCGAGGTCCAGAATCGGTTGAAGATCGCCCACGGTACCGGGCAGCGACACTTCGTCTGAAGTAGCGGCCTCGGTCTGCTTTTTCAGGTCATCCAGCGCCTTCTTTGCCGCGGCTTTCTTGGTTTCGAGAGCCGCCAGCTCCGCCGCGAGCTGGTCGGCAGTCTCGCTTGATTTCGCCGGGATGCTGAGGCCAATGTGCGCCGTGACCTCCGCTTTCAACTCGTTCCACAGGTCAAGATTGCGCACCATCGCGCGTTGAACGCGCTGGTTATCCAGGAACAGACGCTCGATCTGCCGGGCGTTCAACACCGCGTCGTTGTCCAGTTGCTTCTGGAACAGCGCGCCGCTCAGCACGTCTGCGGATTTCTTCACGGCGTCTTGGGCCTGCTCGTCGCGTTCCTTGTTGTAAAGGTGTTGTGCGTTCCCGCGTTGGGGCAGCGCTGCGCAGGTAAGGATTACCAGCGAAAAGAGGCAGTACGTGAGCGGTGTTTTCATCGCATCAAAGATCCTTCTAACCACCGAAGGCAGGAGCAGCCTTTCCAATCGACCGGTTCAGCTCCAGGCAGCAGCACTCAGGAGTACGCACGTGCGGATCTCGTATTTAACGAGATATCGAAAACCGCTCGATGTGAATCTCGACGGCATTTGCGCGGTAGCAGGCACGGAATCCGCGGTGTTATCGGGCGCCCGTCTCCTGGAGCGATCCCACATCGGGAACGAGGGACGGAAGCGCAACCCTGGGATCGCTCCGCGTGCCGCGCCCGCGTCCTCGCGTTGTGGCAGAGGAGGACCGGTACGGTGCGTGGGCGGTGGGCGCCGGCTAACCGGCGGTGGGGGAGCTACAGCCGCGGAGCGCGGGCATCCAGCGAGTAGCGGTAGGGAGGAGCCGTTCCCTCCTGCCGAGGCGGGAACGGCTCCGTAAGGACGAGATGATGCGGGCCAAGCCGCGACTACCGGCCTACTTCGGCAGCGTCCCGTTCCACTCCAGCAGCGCCTTGCGCAGCCGCTCCGCCACTTCCGGATGCTCCGCGGCCGCGTTGCGGCTTTCGGCGCGGTCGGCGGCCAGGTCGTAGAGCTGGGTCCCGGTGCCGTCCGCCATCACCAGCAGCTTCCAGTTCCCGTCGCGCACCGCCAGATCCGGCAGGCGGTTGCGCGGGGGACCGGGACGGTCCGGCGGGCGCTTCCAGAAGAGCGGCTTGGTGCGCGTGCCCGCGGCCTTGCCCAGCAGCGTGTCGCTCAGCTCCATCCCGTCCGCGCCCACGCCCTCGTCGCCCCGGGCGCCACTCAGGCGGAGGAGCGAGGGGACCAGGTCCACGCTGGAGAGCACGGAGGTCTCGTTC